>ERZ1106915.32-NODE-32-length-195043-cov-13.533592_pt1 | contig 195043 bp, 205 predicted proteins | sample MGYA00403653_ERZ1106915 | MGnify/ENA primary metagenome ERZ1106915 (study PRJEB35170, sample SAMEA104062404) | human gut metagenome | biome: human gut; feature: human-associated habitat; material: faeces | place: Denmark | collected 2012-06-06 ...
AGGCATACCGCCAAGTCGCATAAAATAAGGAAAGTTGAGATTTTAGTTATACAAATACAAATTTGTAGCCCATGCCCCAGACCGTCGTGATATATTTTCCCTTATCTCCCATCTTGGCACGCAGCTTCTTGACATGCGTATCAATCGTTCTCGCATCGCCAAAGTAATCGTAATTCCAGACGCTGTTCAATATCTTCTCGCGTGAGAGCGCAATCCCCGCATTTTCCATAAAGTATGCCAGCAGTTCAAACTCCTTGTAGCTTAAGTCAATCCGCTCTCCGTCAACCGTCACCATGTGGGCTGCCTTGTCCAGAACGATTCCTCCCATGGAGACCACCGCTTCTTCATCCTGCGTCTTTCCGCTCCGGCGCAGAATGGCTCCGACACGCGCAACCAGTATCTTCGGAGAAAAAGGTTTGGAAATATATTCGTCGACACCGAGTTCAAATCCGTTCAGCTCGTCGCTCTCCTCGCCCTTCGCCGTCAGCATAATAATCGGAACTTTCGATGTCTCCCGGATCTCCCGGCACACTTCAAATCCGTTGCGCTTGGGCATCATGACGTCTAAAATAATCAGCGCTATGTCTTTTTCCCGGTAAAATAAATCGAGGGCTTCCTCGCCGTCTCCCGCCTCAAGCACCTCGTATCCCTCTCTCACAAGGAAATCCCGCACCAGCTTGCGCATTCTGCTCTCATCATCCACCACCAGAATTCTGATCTTATCCATGTTCCCGTATCCTTTCCGCTTTTTATCGTCATTCTAACAGCTACTTATGAAAAATCTGTGTATTTTCCGCTCTATTCCGGCATGATTCCAAGCTCTTTTTCCTTCGCCTCGATCGCTTCCTGCCTCTGGTCGAGCCGCTCCTCCCACGCCTCGTATTTGTTGATCAGCTGATTCTCGTAGTTTAACACCGTCGTATTATTGGTCGTCGCCGTAATTGCAAACATCGCCACAACACAGACTGCCAGAATAAAGGCGATCCAGCGCACAATGCGGTAGCGTCTCCTGTAGTCCGCATTTTTTACCACGGTCTGCGTCTTCGGCTTTGGTGCCGGCGCGCGCTTCGCCTTGCGGAGACTCTCCTCCACCTGCGGATGCTGCACCGGAATCGGGAAAATATCTTCCTTCCGGATAAACGGAATCGACTGCAGATACTCCTGCAGATCCTTCAGATAAGAATAGCCGACTGCCGTGTCAAACAGCCGCTGCTGTATCATTTTATTATAAATGCGGAGTACCATCTCAGGGTCGTCCATCTGGGCTTTCTCCTTGACGTATTTCACGCCCTCCGCCTCTTTTCTCGCCTGCGCGGCTTCCGCCTCATTTGCAAATAAAAATCCCTCCACGACCATGGAGGTCTTTTCCTGTTCTTTTTGTCTCTTTTCTACAGACATTCTTCGATCCTCATCTCTTCCGTTTCTGCTGTGATTTTGCTCTTATTATAGGAAATGGCAGTGTGAATTGCAAGTCAGGGAGATGTAAAGATTCCGCATTTTCCCATAAAAAAAGCGCCCTGCATGGCGCTTTTTTAAGATGGACCAGACGGGAATCGAACCCGTTTAATATGTTTTTTTGCTGTTTAAGCATTTACGGCATTTTTATAGAAAAACGCTGATTTTCCAATCTTCCATGGCATTTTTTAATAATATAATCTCTGTTTAAAGTACATTAAAATCATTAAAAATATGACACAGTATGACACGAAAGATGACACGAAACCAGTTCAAAGTAAAACCGGCAGGATTTCTCCCGCCGGTCATACTCTTACAGTGCCTCCAGTCCCGCTTTCCAACTCTTTGCCCCGACAATTCCATCCGCCGTCAGCCCGTGATTGCTCTGCCAGGTCTTGGTTGCCGATTCCGTGCCGCTGCCGAAGATGCCGTCCGCCGCCGCGCCGATGATGATCTGCCATACCTTTACCGCATTGCCTTTGCTACCCTTTTTGATCGTCTTCATATTGTAATCCTCACTTTCTTTTGTTGTTGTGGTGATTTTATTGGATTCGGTGACAGTCTGCCCTTTCTTTTTCCAAGTAGCCATGAACTTCTCCGGTGTACCATACAACCTTTTTAACTTTGCCGGGGTGCTACCCCAATTCGGCAGCTGGAAGTGCGGAAAGTCTTTCATAGACTTCCACGCACCACCCCATTCCAGACCAATACTCTGCCCGATCTTTCCTACCTTATTAAATAATTCGGTGGAATTATTAAACGCGTCATCGGGAACACTGCCATCTCCGTCAACATCCATTTTCAGATAAAAGTCAAATGCAACTCCCCATTGATGCATAGAACTGTATGTATTGCCTTTGGCTTTAGTAACAATCTTTCCCGGCGTTGTCCTTCCCTGTGCGTATAAAGCATCCTGCTCTGCTTTCGTTCTCAAACACTCTCCAATGCCAATAGTGATTCCTGCATCTGCACATTTTTTCTGTAACTGCGCAATTTTTTCCTCTAAATCTGGATGTAATGCCTTAACATCTCTCATATTCTATTCCTCGCTTTCTACTTCTGGGATGCCGGTGATCGACATTAACATGGACAGCACGCCAGCCAATGCGGACGCTGACAGAACATACTTCCAGTCCACCTGTCCCATTGCTGCCGCCGCTCCGATTCCGGCAATCGCCGCCTGTGCCATAGTCTTTACCGCTCTGATGCCCGCGGCTTTCGCCCATTTCTGCGTGTCTACTGATACTCTGAGTACACAATTTTTCAACATACTACTTTCCCTCCTCTAAGTCCGCAATGCGGTGATTGATAACTTTTACCTGTTCCTCAATGACCGGCACACGCTGCGCGAAGTTGTTGTGCATCCTTACCTCTCTGGTAAGCTCGTCCAGCTTACAGTCCGTAACCGCCTGCGCCATCTCGAGTTTATGGTCCGTCTTTTTCTGACCACTGCTGACCGTCATTACCGTGCCGATCAGCGTCAGCCCGCCTGTTATAAGTGCTGTGATGATTGATTCCATATCATTTCCTCTCTTTCCTTATAAGTATAAAACACTGCTTATGCAGGTTTGTGCCAACTGAATAGCGCCGGACGCTCGATCACAAAGATCAATTGTTCGGCGCTATGACTATGGTTCTGTTACTGTTTTGCTTCTGCAATTTCCTGCAGCCGACTCTCGATTTGTGTTAAAGTCGCATCTAACTTCTCCCAGTTCTCGTTCTGCGCTGCAACATCATAAAATTCATGTTCCTCCGGTACGTTAAAGCCATAATTCTCCGTCTGTTTCATGATTCTCCTCCTACATCATAGTTGTATCTTCCTCGACACTTTTCTTCGCCGGTTCCTCATATGTCTCCCCGGTGATCTCCTCATATTCCGCGGCTGTGATCCACTTTCCTACCGCATTGTACACACGGGTTTTGCTCCAAAGATTCTTGTCATAATACCCTTTTACCTTTTCATAATGTTTACTCATCCAATGTCACCTCCATCTGCATAGCCAGATAATCCATATCGGCAGCAAGCTTCTGAATATCGGTTGTATTTCCATCAACCGTCTTATTTGTCGCGGTAACTGTTTCCGCCATCTCCGATGCGGTTGCCGATGCCTCCGCAAGTTTTGATGCCAGATCCGTGACGCGCTGCGAATAGTCGTCACTTTCTCTTCCGAGAACTACCGTCGCATGATTATCCTCAAGCACCACACGTTCAAGCACCACATACTCAGTGATAATGCTGGTCCGCTCATCATGATCATAAATCTCCAGCCGTGCCAGATCATTTTTGACCGAAAAAATATCCTGCAAAGCTTCGCAGGACTGGTTTTCAAATACAATATTCAATTTTCCGTTCTCATGGTTTGCACTTACAATTTCGTAAGTACCTTTTGCTGTTTTAAGTTTCATAATATTTTCACTCTCCTTATTTATTATCCTACAGCTTCAATACCCTCTTCTAACACATATGGAAACGACATAGAAAACCTTAATCGATTTTCAGTTGATGAATCGATTCTCTTTGGTGAATAAATCTGACATATTCCGTTATCCTGTACTGCAACAAACACCACGTATGAATCATTGTTGGATGTAATAACAGCTCCTGCGGTATGTGATATAGTATATGGCTTATATTTTACCGAAAAAAGATTTGTTGGTGTCACCGCAGCAATGTTTTTTACCTTAAATTGTAATGACATATAACAAATTCCATCTTTTATCAGTAGCGCACCATCTTCATAAGAACACACACTACTTATCAATGTCAAAAAAGAAGCTGACGACACCGTTTTTCCGTCTGCTATTTGTGCCCTCAGTTCCGTCTCTGAATTTTTTCTTTTTTCTTCCTCGTCTTTTAATAGTTGTTTTGTGTCGCTGATTTCCTGTGCATAGCTCTTAATCTGATCTCCCAACGATCCCTTAACATTCGGATTCGCCTGTCTGGCATCCAGTGCATATCCCGCTTCTGTGACTGTGTTCGTGTTCTGCACCGCAGTTTTGAGCAGCCGCTTGTCAATCTCGCTCTCCGCCGTCTGGAAATTCTCATTGACCACCGCCAGATCCGCAGTGTCTTTTCTCTCAAACAGCTTGAATTTGAATAAATCCGTAAGTTTCATCTCATACCTTCTTTCTGATTCCTATATCCGCAACCTCTTCCACTGTGAAGCGTGCCAGATCATCCACTGTATACGCCGCTATATTCTCTACCGCAGCACTTAAATTCCGGGGGATGCTCAAATTCCGCAATTCCCAATGTGTAAACTGCGCCAGAATAATATGTGGATATGGTTTAAGCGCCTGGTACTGATTGTACAGTAAAGAAAGATTCAACTGTAAGTTGCATGGAACTATCTCTTCCAGCATTTCCGCGACCACATCATACTGATTCTTCTGCGCAAGTCCCACTTTAACTGTTACGGTCTGGCCAGCAATGTCCAGATCCAACGTATATTCAGCTCCACATAGTTCCCTTAACTTTTGATCGAGGAAAGCATAATTGTACGGCAGACACACATTCCACTTTGTTATGCATCTGAAAATCCGGTCTTCCAACGTATCATCTGCCTTGGGCTGGATTCCCATGAGTTGCTCGTACCGAACAATGCCCTCCTCATCGCAGGTCACGATATAGCGGTTGGCAATGATCCTGTTATGTTCCGCCTCAATTATCTGGAACTCCGGTGTTTCCGCATCCATAGGTGCGGCAAGTTCCTTATACGCCTGCAAATACAAAGGGAGCAGTTCCTTAAGATTGATATAACGATCAGCCATAAGTAACCACCCCCAGTACCGGGATCTCATATTCTGTTAATTCGACGTTTCCCCCGCCGTTAAGCGTTGTACCGGTCACATCTACCACGCCTTTCACTCCCATGATCGCTGCATCAATAGACGCAATCCGCACAACCAGTTTTGACTGATTTTCCCAGTTCTTTCTAAGTCCGGCAAAATACTCCTCTATGGCTGTCTCAATCTGGGGCTTGCAGGTATTAAGGTCATACCCATTATCATAGGTTAACGTCGCCGCAATATTAACAGTGACTTCGGATGCGGTGTCAACTGTCACCGCGTGCCCGATCGGTGCAAGACCATCGCCATGCCCGTCCTTATTCGGATCAAATTCTTTCTGCACCGTCTGAATCAATACATCCGTTGCCTTTCCGAATACACTGTCTAATATCACAAGCTTGACTGTTCCCGGACCATTCCATGCCCGGATCACTTTAACAGCGCCAACTCCTGCTATTCCCAGTGTTTTGTCATGATAGTCCTTTGCATTCCCGGCAAAAGCCCGTTCATTGAAAGATTCCTGATACCGCAATCTAAGAGTTTCGGTATCCTCGTCGTCCTCTCCGTAGATCAACACACGCGTAAGTTTTGCCGTCGTGAGGCCCATCACATACTCCACCGGGATAACATCCCCCAGGTATTCGTTCCCGGCTGCCCCCGGCTGCTCACAGGTTACCTGTCCGCTTGCAGTTACCTTATAAAAGTGATCCCCGCCGGTAAACCGTGTTCCGACCGGTACCTCCACATCCGTCTCTAATTCCAGTACCGCATAAGTAGCTGTCTTGGGTGTGATACCCCTATCCGCACATAACCGGATCAGGTACTCCCGCGATGCTGTATCGCCGAATGTCTCCGCCAGCATGCAATCAAATCCAACATACAATGATGCCAATTCGACCGCCGCCGGTGCAAGCGCCATATATACAGGACTGCTTTCTCTCTTATCCAGCGTATCCGGAATGCGCTCAAGCATCCTCTGCATAATTGCATCAAACGTCTGCTCCTCGTACACTTATACATCCACCTCCTTCTGTGCCGGAACGCTTCCAAATTTCGTATGTGCAACGAACGTAACCAGCAATTTTCTTCCCTTTTTCTCAAACTCAAAACTATCGCATGAATCAATCCTGTCATCCTGCACCAGAGCCTCCGTGATGCGCCGCTCTACCTCCGGCATAACATAATCGATTGGTTTTCCGAACAGGTCCTTAAGCTCCACACCATAGTCCCACGAAAAAATAATATACTGATACCGCTCGGTATTCAGAATGTTATAGATCGCCTGCTTAATAGCTTCGACATCATCGCACTGCCCTATGATCCGTTCACTTTCCACGATCATTCTCGGACAGAGGGACGGTTGTTCTACCACTTCAACATTTTTCAACTGGTTTGATACCGGAATCATGCTTACACCACCTTCCCGATTACAAGATATTTCTGCCCGCCCTGCTGCCGGACCACCTGCACGCTGTCACCAACACTCAGACCGCTATGTACCGTCACCGTTAATTCGCCGCCATATTCATGGTTATGCTCCGGCGTACCGCCGTCCTCGGTATGCGTCGGCTTTACTGTCACCTTGATTTCACGCTCTTTCAAATGTTCCGGCAGAATCAGCATGCTTCCGCTGATCTCAAATCTCTGTTCGATTTTGATTTTTAAAGGGCTGGCGGATGTTACCGTCCCGGACATCACCGTAGCCGGATACCCGGCATCATTCGCATTCGTCGATACCTGCTGCACCGCCCGGACAAAATCATTTGCGTCATGCACTAAAATCACCTCCCGATACTGTCAAATCCATTGTGTGTTTGCTCTCGCCGTACTTGTGAACGCATTTTTCCACCAACATGAGATTCTGAAGCTTCACGTCACCGAGATCAAGCTGCACCACGACGAGCGATCCACCGCGCACCCGGGAGTCTCCGGCGGCATCCTTGACTGTCAGCGTCCGCGTCTCCTTATTGTAAAGCTGTAATAACGCGTCCGCCTTTGCCTGCCCGTTTTCTCCCTTTTGCAGCGCATCAAAATACTGTAAAATCCCCCACCTGTTGATATTGGATGAATCCTGTGCGATATAAACCTCCCGCTTCCCGGCATCCTCATTGTCATAAACCAGTTTGATCCGGTTATAGGTATTTTCATCGATGGAAGACTCATAGTCATAATTCTGGCCAGTTTCCGCATCGATCATGATCGGCACATACATATCGCCGAGGAAAGACAAATTCAGCTTTCCAAAATCGTCATGCAGGATGTACAAGTCCCCCGTATTCTGCAACGTCTGATCCAGGGCATTACTGATCATATCAAGCAACGACACATTATCTTCCACCCGCGACGCGATCACCCACACCGTATTGGCAAGTGTACCGATGTTAAATCCATACTTCTCACCGATCAGCGCCACCACACCATCCGCCGTCTTATTCTCATATACGAGCGTATCCTTATTCTTCAGATACCGGATCTGGTCATACGCCGTGATTGTCACAATATTGCTGCGGTCACGTTTCATGCGAAAAATGAATCCATAGAACACTTCTTTTCCATCTGCATCCTTGAACCGAACCGGATCACCATTTCCAATGTTGATTCCAGTGTCCACAAAGCTGAATTCGAGCACTCCGGGGCTGATCTGCCGCTCCGTCGTAACCTTCACCTCTTCTTTCACAGGCGGCATATACGCCGTGCTATCATGCTGTATCAATAACTCGTACATATGTCCCTCCTACGCCGCCGGAATGGCAAGTACCTGCCCCGGATAGATCAGATTCGGATTCCCGCCGATCACCGACTTATTGGCATTGTAAATCGTTCCCCACTTGCTTCCATTCCCATAATACTGCTTTGCAATCTTCCACAAGCAATCCCCCTTTTTCACCGTGTAAGACCCGCCGGACGGCGCGTTGGATGATGCCGCTCTTGCTGTCTGCATTGCAGCTCTCGGCTTCGGAAGCGAAATGTCAAACGTACACGCCTTGGTTGTGAATTCCCGGTACTGCCGGAGCTTTACTTTTACCGTTACATCCAGCCCTTCCCCCGCATCCTCCACGATGTCGTAACTTTCAATGGATACCTTCATGCTGGTATCAAACAAACGCTGATTCGTTCCATCCGTTCGCGTGACCACATACTGAAACGCACTCTTGGCGCTCATCAGCGCTTCCAGCTTGTCCAGATAGTATTTTGCCGGACGGAATCCGCTCGGGTATACCGCAAACGGGTACTGCACCGCCGGAAGCAGCAGCTCAAAATCCACGTCCGTCAGACCGGGGCTTTTTAAAATATTGGCTTCCCCCTCATTGATCAGTGTGACCGTTTCATTTTTGCCGTTGATTTTCATGGTGATCTTGGACGGCGTAACGGGAAATAAAATGCCATCCATATACAATCTGTATGCCACGGTCATTCCTCCTTTCCTAAAAATGGGTATAAAAATCCCCGCCTACGTTATGTAAGCGGGGAAAAAATTAGTCAAAATAATTTGCATTATATGTGATTTTCACAAAGCCAAAATTCTCTGCGTTCGCATCGATATCTTGAACATTAAATTCAGCAATCGCATCATTTACGGAAACCAATACATACGAAACTCCATTATCAGTTTCTATACGCGCACTTTCTCCAGCATCAACATTGAACATTTTCAAAATGTTTTCTTTATCGCCTGAGTATGAGAATAAGTCACCTGTACCATTCCAGTATTGATTTGAATAAATCGACAATCTCACCACTGCATCCTCTGCAATAATAAATTCATAATGATTTGAGTTCTTTTCATACTGCAATGTTGTAACCGGGAATTCTCCCTTTGATGTGGAATTTGTCCACTCCTCTTCCGCCACTGGGTCACCCATGATTTCCTTTAGTGCTTCTACTGAAATTCCACTAAACTGCTGAACGTCTTCAACCACTTCCGCATTTGTGCTACCTGCAGTCTCCTTATTGGCTCTAGAAGCCGTAGCGCCTACAATGCCACAAATCATGAAAAAAACAACTATTAACACCGCGATCAAACATCCACGTCCTTTTTTCTTTGGCTTTACCTGGGACGCACTCTGTTGTTGGTTCAAAGGCATTCCCGCTGTCCCAGCTCTGTGCATTTCCGCATTCATCTCCTGCGTTCCATGCAAAGGGCATCCACAATTAGGGCAACTTTGTGCCTTATCGCTAACCTCTTTCCCGCATTCCGGGCAACTAATCAAACTCATAACTTTATCCTCCCTCCTGTTTATGAGTTCGATTATACTATACTGCCCGATATTTGTCATTATATTTCTCTAAACTCCTTCCTTTACCGCTTCCATCGCCTCCAGTACCCGAGTAGTCAGTCCATCCACAATACCGTCCAGATCATTGGTATTATGCACGGTATTGCTCATACCGGACATATCCACCTTGATTTCCGCCGTCGTAAAGCGATTGATTGCCTCCTGCTCCGCAATATCACGCAGATATTTAAGGTCCTCTTCTGAAACATCCAGCGAATCCGAGATGTTCGATGTATCACCTGCTATGTTGGCAACATTCGCAGCCATATCAGATGCGGCTCCATAGCTACCTAACGCTCCGGTGTCTCCGCTGTTTCCAAGATCCTTAATACCACCAAAGAAATCAGAAACTTTGTTCTCTACACCCTGTCCGAAATCATATCCCTTGTTATAGGCATCACTGTAACTTGCACGATAAGCGATTGTGGGCGCTTCCCTATCAAGCGTGATTGCATTTTCATTTTTTCCCCACGCAAGCACATTGTTCTGCAACGCATTAAGACCCGCTGTCCAATCTGTTCCGAAAATCGCATCAATAATCTTGGTGACAACCTCGCCAAGCGATAAAAACCATGAAATGATATTTCCGATCAGATTTGCAACCGCTCCGCCAAAGCTGTCAAATCCTCCATTTGTAACATTGAGCACCCATTCAACAATACCTAAAAACGGTTCGACAAAAATACTCCATATGAGCTGTATCAGTCCATTTAATAGCCCTACGCCCGTATTCACAATAAATGCTCCTGCCGTTGCTACCAGACCACATATTACGCCTGTGGCACTATAGGTTGTTCCCTGAACCTTGTTAATAGCAGCAACAACCAAATATATTGCCGCTATAACTGCAATTATGGCAAGTACAATCCATGTAAGCGGACAAGCATATAGCGCAGCATTAAATGCAATCTGCGCGGCAGATGCACCAGTCGTAGCCGCTGTTTCTGCTGCTGTCGCGGTTCCGTGCGCAACAGATCTTATTGCAGCGATCATCTTCAACCCATTTGACGCAGCTTCATACGCATTATGAAGCAGAAGAGCGCCGTTATAAATTGCCAGCGCCGCCGCTACTCCGCCTATAACTGGTGCGATCATTGACCAGTTGTCCACGATATACGCCCCGCCCGTTACCATTACATCGATCACATTCAAAGCGATCGTTGCCGCCCCGGACAGGGCATTCATAATTCCGGTCAATGCCGTTTGCATATGCTGATCGTTTGCCATCTCATTCAGCCGCTGTAGTACCGGTTGAAATGTCATAAGTGCCTGATTGGAGTAATATGTCCATAGCTGTCCCCAGGTCATCGGCATGGAGTTGAACTTTGCATCTATATCATCTGCCGCCGCAAACATTGCGTTCTTTACAATATCCGCGGTGATCTGTCCATCTGATGCCATTTCCCGGATCTTACCGATTGGAACATCCATGTAATCAGCCACAGTCTGGATCAAGTTCGGCGCCTGCTCGAAGATACTGTTCAACTCATCGCCACGGAGCACGCCAGACCCTAACGCCTGTGTCAACTGTAAAAACGCATTGGACGATTCTGTTGCCGATGCCCCGGCTATCGTAAACTGCTTATTTACCAACTCCGCGAACTGCACAATCTCGCCGGTCGATGCAAAAGCATCCCGGGCATTATTTCCGAGTTTCGCCACCGATGCAGCTGTATCCATATAAGACGCCCTGGAATTCTGCGCCGACAGGAAGATCATCTGCGAGAGTTCATCTGTCGTCTGCATCGTCCCATTCAACGCATTATACTGCGACACCATCATATCAAGGCGCGCCGTGGTCTGCGTAAGTTCATCCGACAGATCCAGTGCGTTTTTTACCGTAGAAATGCCAACATACGCTCCGACAAGCGATTTTACCTTATTCAAGAGAACATCCGTATGCTGTGATCCAGCCTGTATCTTCTGGTTGTATTCCTCCTGTTTCCGGCGCGCGCTCTCCGTGGCACTTGTGATGTCCTGTAAACCCACCATGCCATCGGCAAGCAGCTGCCGCGCCTCTTCCATCGACGACGTATCAATCGCGGTGCTTGATGCATATTCCAGCGCTTCAAAATTGCTTATCACCATATTCACCGCCGTGCAGATATTGTAGAGCGGCGCAGACATACGGTCCGACAACTCTATCGCAGTCTGAATACTTGACATCCTCTCACCTCCTACTTCTGGATTTCTTTTGCCTTGCGTTTCTCTTCCTCGACCCGAAGATCTATGGACGCAATCACAAAAGCTTTCTCATTCCGATCCAATTCAGAAAAGAATGACGGCAGCCAGTGAAACTTCTGCAAGCAATAATGCGCATATGCCGCTTCACCGTCGCCGCCATTGATTAGTTTTTTGCCTCGTCAACCTTCTCCTGCAGTGTCTCATCGATGCCGCTGTATTCCTGCACGAATGTGGCAAGCTCACCGAACTCTTCCGGGTTGTCGACCATTTCCACAATCAATGCCTCTGCGCTCATAACGCCATAGGAATCCTGCAGTTCTGCATTGTGCAGATCCGGCTCCACAACCGCGGCGCAAATCATTTTTCTCAGAAGCTCATCCGTATTAACCTTCTGCCGATACAGTCCAGGCTTGCCGGTTACCGGCACCTCAATCGTACATTCATCCCGGATTGCCGCAGATTCTTTTGTGGACAGAGGTCTGATCGTCCAGAGTAACGGATCACCGTTCTCATCACACAGTGACTTTGTGGCAGCAAACTGCGTTGTCTTTTTGGCTTTCTTATTCTGTTTCAAAAATGCTTTTAAGTTTCCCATATGTTTTTCTCCTCATTCTCTTAATTGGCGGCGGGAGACCGCCGCCGTTGACTTGTTACAGATAGGACGGCTCCTTGTAGGATTCCGGGCTGGAATAATCTGCAGCATAGAAATTGATCTCCTGCTCAACAAATCCACCCTCGGCATCAAACATTGACAGCAACACATCTCCGTCGATCACGCAGTTGTGATAAACCTTTGTGCTGCGCCCCATGCAGGTAGCCGCATCATTGTTTGTTGTCTGCAATTCAAACACCGGCAGATGACCGGTATTTTTGTACTCTGTTACGATCCGGTCAAACATCTCCGAGCATTTGTAGACCGTCATTTTTGCCTGCACGACCATTCCGGTCGGCTTCCTGCCGGAAATGATCTTTCCCAGCACCGGGATCTCCTTGGTGCTGATGTTTGCCTTGCCCTCAAAATTCTTTGCGTTCAGCAGATTATACCGCTGTTCGCCAACCGTGACAAAAGCTTCCGCCTCTTTCGCAGACGGCACATCCTGTTCATTCATATAAGCGTTAAACATCTCTTCACCTCCTACTCAATCACAACCGTCATATACAACTGTGACATTGCATTGACGATCGTCACCTTATCTTCCACATATACGCCGCGCTTCTCACTTCCGGCGGAGACCACAACATCATTCTCCGAAAAATTCTCGATTGCTCCAAGCTGCTCTAACTGCTTATGATGCGATGCAATATCGTTCCATAAGCTGACACGACCAGATTCATTGTTCTGAACCTTGCCGTGATACTTCGTGTTGAACAACGATGCGATATCCATCGCGATCTGATCCAGCACACGGATCGTCTGGTTGCTCTGGAAGAGTTCGTTTTTATCCTCCGTAAGTGTCACAAGAGAATTGATGTCCTCCAAGACACGCACTTCCGTTCCCACGCTGTGCAGGACAAATTCACCGGCTTTCACAGCATTCTCAAGCTGTGTCTGCGTATAGGCGGTGTCAATCTCAAGCTCCCCGTCATAGATCGCGTTGGTACAGGTTGCATTAACCCCGCACGCCGCCTCCAGACCCACAACCCACGGAATCACATCCGGGCTGTTCTTCACATTGATGACGCCCTCATAATCCGCCGCGCAGTTATACAGGACTGCCTGGAATTTCGCCCCGACCTTGTCCCTCATACGCTTTGCAAATGCGGCATACAGTTTCGCCGTGGTAGCATCACTCACACTCACGCCGATCGTATTCACGGTATACGATTCCAGAAGATCCAGGTATTTCTGATGCACCTCACCATTGACCGTTCCATTCGTACCGCCTGCCAGCGGAACGCCTGCCGTTGCTTCAAGTGCAGTTTCTTTCCATGTAACCCAGGCATTTTCTTTCAGATCTGCCGCGGATGCTACCGTCTGGGAATCCACAAGCTGCGCATCCAGATACAGCTTCACGTCAAAGCCATCTCCATCCACATTCGCCGCAATAGCAACCTTCAGATCATTGCCACGGATTCCACAGCACTTCGCTGTCGCATAGGTATTTTCCGCCTTTGCACCGCCCGATGTCAGCTTATAGATATAAGCCTTTGTCGCGTGCGCAAACAGTTCGCGTAACGGCTGCATCTTATCGTCTGTATAGGCATAACCGAACAGCGTAAGAGAATTCTTAATGAAATCTTCCTGCGCCACCTCCATCATCACGTTATCCGCACCCCAGTCAAGTTCAAGAGGCATGGATGCCACGCCACGCTCTGACAGATTCGTGGTCACGCGCGCCGCCGAAATAAAATTGATATAAGCACCACCCAAAACCTTATTCTGGGTTGTCCACTGTCCACCTCCGTACATTATCGCACCGCTCCTTTCATGTATTTTTCCATTTTCTTATCCACTTCCTCAAGCGTATAAGATTTTCCCGGTTCCAGTAATGCTGACAGGAGATCCACCCTGCCCGCATATTTTTTGGAACCAATGATCTGCTCTTTGGTATAAGTAACTTTATTAACTGCTTCTGCCACTGTTTACCTCTCCTTTCACTTCGCATTCTTCCATATACGCATCTTTCTGGCTCTGCCCCAGGAATAACGTATATTCTGCCGTTGCCGACATCACATCGTCCGATATGTCCTTACATTCGATCGTACCGCGCACCATTTTACCTTCTACCTCTATGAGGTCCAGGCACTCGCTCAACCGTTCGTAAACGGTATTGATCTCTTTCTTTGGCTCGTCACTTTCCGGAAAATACTGCACGATAAAAAGCAATGTGGCTTTTCTGCGGCCGGTAAGCCCTCGCGGCACATCCGGATTGATGCAGCGCACAAAAAATGCAGGCTCTTCCATGTCCTGCATCGATGCTTCTGTATGGATTTCATAGTCATCGCCAAATGCGGCATATAAGGCATCTGTGATGCCCTTTAAAACTTCGTTGATCATGCAAACACCTCATTCAACCATGCCGTCAGTTTCTTCTCGAGGATTCCCGGTGCTGCCTTGCGAATTTCATTTGTGGAATATGTGAGCATAAGCTGTCCCGGCACCCAGCCTTTTTTTAGACACTTCCCGATAGCCGGAACATACCTCCCTGGTGTCTGGCGATGTCCAAACTCTACGTAGCTGGCATATTTCACGTCATTTCGCACCTCAATTACATAGGTGTCTCCAAAATGATTTATCTTCAAGCTGTCCACGAAATCCATTACATTATTTGTTTCCATTCCCTCTGCACCGCTTCCGGCTTTATGGGTTGTCCATCCTCGGCGCAGAATCCCGCCCTGTTTTTCTGACATAACAAGGAACTTCTGCTGACCGTCATCCTCCACATCATAGGAATCCGAGTAATCCCCTACCGGAGTACGCTTAATAACCTTTGCCAGCAATCGTGCTGCCAACTCCTTGGCACAGGCTTCCATGAACGCTCTCTGCTGTTCCTCATCGGCAACTTTCTGAACTCTATCCCGGAACTCCTCCAATTGTTTCAGATCAACCTTTGTATTTCCCATCAAGCCCACTCCTTAAATAAATCCAGCATAATTTCCTGATGCGTCGGGTGCATCCCCGGAACGCCGCTCCTGGTGTACTCCGTGGAATTGCCACAGTGTGTCACGATGATCTTGGAACCGCTCTTGATTTCCACCTCCGGCGCAACAAACAGCTTTACCGCCTGCGCTACCGGAGATGCCGCATCGGTCTTTTCTGCCTGTGTGATCGTCTCAAACGACAGCCTGCACGGCTGATTTTCCAAGACCACGGTGTCCGTGTATGTCACAACGCCCTTTTCCTTGGTCTTACGGTGTTCCACAATTGTGCAGGTATCTTCATACATGGCTTCAATTGCCATTCTGACCATATCCATCAAAACACCACCTTCCGGTAACGGTTCAGCACCGGCTTGTAATTCTTCATAAGGCTTTCCGAGAACTCCGCCGCGGAAGTCTTAAAAGATGTTGTTGTATCGCCGATCTGCACCGAAGAAACCGTCTGTGGTATATTGGTGCTCCCCATATGCTCATTCCGGTAAATATCCATCGCCATGCGCAGTACCGTGGTTTCCAGTCCTGCCGGAATCTCGTCGATATGGCAGTAGTTTTTTACCGTATCCTCTGCATTTTCAAGCGCAAACTCCAAGTGGACTTTCACTGTCTCATCCGGGTCGCTTATCCCGAGAAGCGCCGACAGCCTTTCGACTGTCAGCTTGCTTTCCTCTGCCATACCGCGCCTCCTAACCGATCTTATGCTTGATTGCTACAATTCTAAGCTGCTTCGGCTCATATACCGGTTTCCAGTTCTCTGCCTTGGCAAGTTCTGCACGAAGCGGTGTCTCTACATGCTCACGAACAGCTCCGGTGTATGCAATTCCTCTCGGATGCAGGATAAACGCCTTACGGTTGATAAGATAATCGATACCGCCGCCGGTCTGCTTATCACGGTCAACCTCTGTTGAAACAAATCCGGTCGGAGAACCATTGCCGTAAGCTACCGCACCATTGCCAAACAAGTATGTCGTATACACGCCACCGGAAGTTACCGGACAGCCATCATCCACGGTCACGCGTCTACCCTGATAGGTGTCAAACTCAACATCCGTAGAATCACGCTCTGTCTCGATCAGATTCAGCTTTTTCAGATAAGACTTTGTCGCCGAGTGCATCGCTACGCCGGATAACTGCGCCTGCGCGTCGCCGAGCAGCTGGCATGCGTCAATAAACGCAGATGCGCTGATCTGCTTTGCCGCATCCGTTTTTCCGGTGGTAAGGTCAAGAATATGATCTGCCATTCTGGTTTCTGCCGCCGGTGTTCCCTCTGCCCCCGCAGTAGTGGTGCCGAACACTCCAGCAAGGATTGAGATAAGCTCCTTCTGCATATCTCTTGCCCAGTAGGATGCCACCAGATCACCGATGGCTTTCATCGGATCAGCTCCGGCCAGTGCTGCAGAAAGATTACTTGCTCCCCACATATTCTGTCTGTAGATCGTGGTGGATACGTCCTTGTTGGAACCGATCTTCTTTGCGGTCATCTTCACATCCTCAAGGATTGCCTCGGACTCACCCTGTAAATCCTCGAAGAACGGCATATTGTGTGTTCTGGCTGCCTCGCTTGCCAGTGCATCAAATTCCGGGCTGTTTACCACGATTCCGCTCTGGAAGAACGCGGACAGCTCCATCGTTCTGTTGATTACATACCGGTTAAAAAGCTCCGGTACAATTACGTCTGCAATCTTTGTAATTGCCATAAATAGTTACCTCTCTTTCTTACAGTGTTACTCCGGCCGCTGCGGCAAGTTCTTTTGCCTGCGCCGGGTTTTCTTTTAACATACGTCCCTGTTCGGTCAGATTAAAAGTGTCTTTTGCGAATGGATTCGTTACACCGCCTGCACCGCCATTCTTCGGGTTGTACGGCGGTTTGGTCTGCTCCTGCTTGAACAGGTGAGCCATCGCCGCATCATCTTTGTATGGCTTCACAACCTCTTCCACGCCGATCGGCTTTCCTTCCTTGTCGAAGTTGAACTTCTCAAGGCCACCGGCTTTGTAGATCAGATAATCCGGATCAAGTACGCCCTGCTTTGTGAGGGAATCTTTCAGCGCATAGGTCTTTGCAATCTCCTCGCTTGCAGTCTGCTGTTTTTTAAGTTCTCCCCGCAGATTGGCAATAGTGGTCTGTAACGTCTCGTTATTGGCATTATTTTTCTTTAAATCTCCGATAGTTGTGTTGAGTGTCTTAATCTGACCGGCAAGATTCTCTTTTTCTGCCACGGCGGTATCATACTTGCCTTTGTCAACATACTGACCAGATCCAAGGTCTGCAAGCTTTACCTGCTTATCCTTATTCTCCGGCTTTCCGTTATAGGCATTGACGGTATCTGACACCTGCTTATAGAGATCCTCGCCTAAAATGTCTTTTAAAAATTCCATAGTTTCCTTTCCTGCACCGTTTTTAAGCGTGGTGTCTCCACAAGCAGTATGCAGTTTTGATGCCATGCATAAGGGCAAATTGCCGCAGTTTAAACGTCATAAGGCTTTCGGACAATATAAAAACAGGACTGCCGGAGGAACTTACTTGGCGTCACCTCTACGCCGTTCGGTTCATAAATTTCCGGTTGTCCTGTTATTATTAAAATACTTCTGCTTTGCTCTGTGTTTTCGTATCTGGTGGATGTTCCTCCGTACTACTTAGCATTTTATCAAGCTCTACCACGCGCTTACTAAGAGCCAGAAATGTTTCTATGTTTTCAATTCCGCACTTTTTCTGCAACTCCAAGCACAGTATAATCTGGTTCTCTATTATTTCTCGATTCATCATTCCTCCTTCTGATTTTGGGTATAAAAATACCACCTAACCGTTATTGGCTGGTGGTATTATTCTGCGTCTTCCCAACTATTCATTTTTTCACACCGTTTTTTTTCCTTTTCAATGTCCTTTTCCAGTTCTTCAAGAGTTCGTTCCGTATCTTGCACCGGACCATCGTAATATTTCTTGCTCATTATAATTTTCTCCACTTTATTCCGTAGTCCATTTCAAACTGCTCTAACGCTTTTGTATTTGCTTCTATGCCTTTATTATATCCACTTTTTCTGTATTTTTCAACAGTCTCATCAAATAATCTTTGGGAAAACGGCTTGTCGCCAACCTCATATACATATACATCTCCATTATGACATACAACAATTCCCTTTCTGTATCCCCTATAACCCGCTGACGCAAAATCTGCTCCAGTCGGAGGAATATTTGTTCCATGATTATGTATACTTATAAGTGTTCCTCTTGGTTCTATTTCTACCGCATCTCTCAGGCTTTTATTATACTCAACTATATTATCTTCTTTTGCAGCAACGCTTTTCCCTTTTATCTTTCCATCGATGACACTAATTAAATACATATCTTCTTTATTAGTTCCGTTTCGATGTACTAAAATGTCGCGTGCTTTCTGCCATATTGTCTTCTGAGTATTTTCATTCTCATCAAGATTCTCAAACTTCTTTCTATACTCCGTGCTCTTTACAAAACCTACATCAACCTTATTGTCATACGTCTTTTGTGAATACTTGCCGCTAATTCCTTTCTCTGTATTACCATCCGCAAACGATTTCTTCCACTCCTTATACGTCGTATTCTCCGGCACATAATACTTCTTGCCATCTGCCCCGCGCGCAACTCTTTCCCCCGTGGTAAATTCATCGTTGAAATACGGGCAGGTGCATCCCCGGCAATTCGGATGGAACGGTGGCACGGTAACACCAATCTTATAATCTTTCATCGGAAAGTGTTTCCCGTCCATCTCCCCGCAGGTGGGGCAAGTGTGGCTGTCCAATGTCTCTACCACCTCGAACTCCTCCACCCCAAGATCAGAAAAGCACGTTTCCTGTGCCTTTGCAGAAAAAGCCGCTGATTCCGTCTGAACGATTCGCGCCGCCTGTGATCTGCTCACTTTCATGTTCTGGGATATTTCCCGTATAGCTCGATCCAGCGATTCTCCGGTGATGCACATCCGCGTCAAGGAATCGTGCATATTGTTAATCAGCTTCGTTTTATCCGTCCAAATGCGGTCCGAGAAGTTGCGTCCATCCACCGCCCAGGGCTTATGTATGATGTCATTAACCTTTTCCGGATTAAAGCTCTGCATCTGCCAGCCAACACCGATACCTCGCTGCACTTCGTATGCAGTATGGTAATACCCGGATGTATACAGATTTGTGATATGTTCATCGATGGAATCATGATAATTTCCGTACAGCTTTTCAATCTCCTGCTGTGTCTGCACCTTGAGAGCTTCCAATCTGCTGGTATGCACCTTTGCGGATGCGTTCTCAAGCTGTTTTGCCCACTGCTGATTTATGCCATTCTCGCGCCCGTATTTAATATAATCCTGCACATCCCACCGGAACTCTTCCAGTTCTTCACTGTTAAGCAAACGTCTGGCTTCCACCATTGAAATACCGTTGTTGGCAGCAAACCGCTGATACCAGGCGTTAATCTTCCCGTCAAGCGCCTGCTCTGCCCGCCGGAACTCCTGCTCAATCTCCTGCACGGTCTGAACGGACGTATCATGCTGTGATTCTTCCAACTGCCGGAAGCGCTCCTGCCAGTATTCACTTGTCCGTTCTCCCATGCAATCACCTCATTTCACTGCTCGGCATCTGCTTTCTCATTGCTATCTGTTTCAGTGCTATTTTTAGATGCATCAAAAGCACCGGCGTAAGCATCTGCTTTCTCCTGTGCTTCCTGTGCCTCTTTCTCCAACTGCTTCAGCTCCGCATCCGCATCTTCGACAAGCGGATGATTTTTGAGAATCGTCTTTTTACTGACAATTCCAACCGAATCCTTGCAAATCTGTGCCTGCTCCGTGTCATTTTTTACACAAGTGCGGGTCCACGTCTGGATGATTTTCTTGCAATCAATTCCCTCATGGCGGCATATCGCTCTTACCAGACGGGCGAACCCAAGCTGGAACTCCGTCTCCGTCAGCCCGGCTTTCATTTCAAGCAACGAATACATGAATTTAAGCGCTTCTCCGCTCTGATTTCCGAAGTTCTCCGGCTGTGGGTCAAATCCCTGCCCCTGTTCAAAAATAGCCTTTCTGGTGACTTCCAGCGCACTGTTACGGGCTTCTATCGGAATCTCAATGCTGAGCGTGCTCACTCCCGGGTTACTGCCCTCGTCCCCATCTACCTTGATGGTCTTATATTTTTTCAAATCTGACAGAAACGTGTTAAGGTCCGTGCCGCCATACCCAGACAGAACAATTATCATCTGCTGAATATCATCCAAATCGTTAACAAAGCCGCTGTAGACATTGTCGTATACGTCTATCAGCGGCTTGATATTTTTCAAATCATTCGTATTGGTGTTATTGTTCGGGAATGGAATAAACGGCACCTCTCCGAATTCATGCCGATATTCTGCGGTAAAATCGCCAGTATCCGGCACCATGAACGTATTGTAGTAGAACAGCCCATCATCCAAGGTATCGCCGTTCTTCCGTCGGAATGACCAGCAGCTTTCCTTATCCCAATACTCATAAATTGCATAGGTATCTCCTGTTTCCTCGTCGATTTCATCGTACATACGGAGAACACCTAGCAACTTCTTTTTCAGATTGTGGGATTCGATCGGGATAATCTGCTTGCTGTCAACTACCGCCCACTGGAATGTTCCATCTTCATCCTCCCAGTAATGAATCCATCCCACCGACGCATTGGCAGCATTTATGCACAGCTCCATGCAGTTTTTCCGGTATTCATCACCGAGTACTTCTGTCACGACTTCATTTCCATGCTCATTGCCGATATCGAAGAGCGGTGGTGCTGTGAACATATACGCGGCTTTCTGGTTTACGATGAGTCCGTGAAAGTTCCGGGGAATCCGGTTATCTGCATTACGCAGAGGGTTATCAGAATCCTCTTTCTTTTTCTCGTCTTCGGACTTGACTTTCACCAGAATATCCGTTTCATTCCGGTAGTACCGCTCCGCCTGCATCGCCCGCAAGGAAAATCGTGTATGCCCAGGTTCGTATTTTCTTATGAGTTTTTTCATTACCTCAAGTTCCATGTTCTCACCTCTATTTTAAAATGCTGATGCCGCCCGGCTTGCGAATAATCGTATAACAGAAATACCGAAGAGCATCCATCGCATGATCGTGCAGCTTTACCGGTTTATCCTCGCCACGCTCAGATGCTTTCTGGTCCCAGATATATGACCCAAACTCTTTTATAGTGTTTGGGCACTGGTCACTAATAGCTATCAGATCCTGGTTTAACAATGATGCTACAAACCGGATACCATCAAGCACATCATTTTTCGCCTTTTTTATGGTATAGCCACGTTTTTTCAACTCGGCTATAAAGGATGCTGCCGACGGGTCAATGATTATTTTGACAGGCTTAATCCCAGCAAGCCATCGCTCCAAGTCATCTGCATATTCTGTGTCTGTTTTCTGTCGTTCCTCATCACGACCGGAATAATAGTACTCCCGGCAACACACCCACCGTCCGGAACGCTCTTTGCACCACAGCAGGAATACCGTGGCATTTTGCGTACCATAATCGCAGGATACATAGTAATTCGTATTGACCAGATCTGACAGATTCGATATCACATGCTTGGCAGTGTCGAACATATCGTAGATAATGCCCTCTGCCATCGCCCACAAGCCACGGATATACCGCCGGTAGAATACACCTGTATACATACTGCGGTATCTTTCCTTGATTTTCTCCGACAGAGATAAATTATCATCCATCGTAAAATGCAGATATAAAATCTCTTTTAATCCCGGATCCCGGTTCTCTGCTGCAGCTTTTTCTCTTATCTCCTGTGTTTTCTTTTTCCCCAGATATCCAGTTGCTTTGTCAATCCATCCCGTCTTGAACCAATGATACGGTCCGTCCGGGTTACAGTTGAACCAATACTTCGATCCCTCAACAGAGCATCGTCCGGTTGCCTGGTTCACGAAGCTTTCCGGCATCAGCGCCACTTCATCAAAAAAGACCCCAGCCAAGGTAATACCTTGGATAAGGTCTTGTGAACGCTCATCTTTGCCGCCAAATATATAAAAGTAATTGGTCGTCTCTCCTCTTGTCACAACGACCAGATTGTCAGCTCTATGGTCTGCTACAGTATAGCCGCGGCTCCGTAACATCACTTCAAGCCAGAACAGTACGTTACGCCGGAAAGAGCCGATTGTCTTTCCGCACATACCAAAGTTCTGACCGTTAAATTGTGTCATCGCCCACATCACAAAGGACAACGACATACATACCGTTTTACCGGAACGGATTGCCCCATCGGCAATGATGCCATCCATATCCTTAACTGGTGATGTATCGCACCACCAATTTAATACCATGCGCTGTTTCTTAGAAAAGGGCTTGAATTTGAATGTCTGCTTAATTTTCTTCATCCATCCAATCCTCCGCGGCACTTCCCTGCAGCGCTTCTAAGAATCCGTCATCCGCAGTCTCTTCCTCATCGTCTGTCTGCACCTTGGCTTTTAGCAATGCTGTTTCAGCACTCTGTTTTTCAAGTGTTGCCGGTATCATATAAATTTCCTTAAGATTCTTTAACGCTCCGGTCACTTGGGATAACCCCAATCTATCAATGGGACCGCTTGCAATGTTGATGCGCTCCGTCTCATCTATGATTTCCTTGGTAGGCTTCCCGATGGCTGTATTATCTTTATATTCAACCGTCTTGACCTTTTTCTTGTCTCGCACAACATACTGTTCCAGTTCGCCTAGTGCCTGTTCTGCTTTCTCTGCCGCCTTATCTGCAATGGATAAAAGGCGTACTATCCTGTCTGCATCCGCATCAGAAGATTTTTCCTTTGCTTTTTGGCACGTATCAAGAACGTACTCAGTTCTTTTTCTTACCCAGCCGTCTTTTGCGCACCTGTCCTTTAATGTTTTAATCGGGATATCGTACTTATCTGCTAAATCCTCTAAACTGCAAGGCTTTCTGCTTATGTCGGTCACATATTCATGTTCTATCTCTATCCACGATGCATCATTAGTTTGTGTTGCAATCTTTTTCGCAACGTTGCATTTCTTTTTCTCTTTCTTTCGCAACGTTGCATTGCCGTCATCATCCCACTTATACCGGTTCTTCCAGCTCCGCACAGTTCCCTCTGCTATCCCGAGCTGGTTTGCAATCTCTATTAGCTTAAGCCCTTGCTTATACATTTCAAAGGCTTTGTCCGCTCTCGCATCTTTTGCCTTTGGCAAGGACCATCACCTACCTTTTCTTTACATACAAAAAAGCACCCGTCATTAAACGGGCGCCTTCTCTGGGTTGGGGGAGTTGCAAAAAGCAAATGGCTCTTGGCTCTCTTAATTCACTTCTTGCAGTTTATACTATAGCATTTTAAAAACGAAAAATCCGAAAAAAACGAAATTACTTTTATGCTACTCTCATAAAATTATTAAACTCCATTCTTATGCTATCACCGGTTGCTTTTCTGCCTATCCTGTCTGCCACTCTCTCCCAGCTCATTCCCTCAAAGAACTTATAACGGATAATTCTCTGCATCCGTACCGGTATGTCGTTCATCCACTGCTCCACCTGCAGTTTGATCTCTTCCGACTGGGCTTTTCTTTCTTCCAGCAGTTTCTCTTCTATACGCAACTGCGCATCATCCGTGTATGTGAACGATGTTCCTTCAATCTTGAAATGTGTCTCTGCGTATGGAAAATCATTCATCGAACCTTTTACACTTCCTGTCACAATCGTTTGCCGCTTACGCTGCAATCTCTTAATATCCTGCTCCGTCTCCCGGATCATCTCACATGCATCTACATACTGCTCCAATATTTTCTTATCTACTCCCACCGTATTCTCCCCTTTCTGGTATTATCACTGCAATGTTTCTGATAATATCATACAATAGGTTGGGAGTGGATTTGTGCCAAATTCATAAAAATAAATTCGTCTCTATTTCTGTAAAGCATTGATCTTTTTTATAAAAAATTTGTTAAGTATATCATATATTCCCATACAATTATCCGCCGCATAACATATAATTTTTTTATCATCATCCAGCGCTTCATTTAACCCATTTATATACGAATTTATATATTCATCTATCTCCCAGTCTATTCCATTTATCAGTAACGTTATTCTTTTTTCCCCGCTCTTTATTACGTTGTCTCCGCAATTTGCTCCGCATGCCAATGCAAGTTTATACATCACAGCTCTATTAAAGTTTTGAACTTGCTCTACCATTCTCTCTAAATCACTTCTTATTTGAAATATATTTTTATACTCGTTGATTTCTGTCCTTATATTATAAATATTATCTTTGCACCAATCTATGAAGTCAGCTACTCCATAATAATTTGTTCTCCAAACTATCGGCTCATATAATTGGGCACGATAAGAAGCATTAAATTCCTTAAAAAACATCATTCCTATTATTCTTTCATTCTCTTCCTTAATGCTATTTGTTGTCCTTGTAAAAAAAGAATCATAGTGCGCATCTTTCAAATGTTGAAATTCATGATAAATTATGTTTTTAACATATAAGTCTAATTTTCCATTATCTAATACAATTCTATTATAGTTTAAAACAATGCAATATTTGTTGTTCTTTAATTTAGCAAGTGTACCATTTGCCTCTTCGTTAAGTTGCACATCTAGTTTTTCTCCAACAAGCAGAACCTCATCCGTCAATATAACATCCTGCAACTTCTCTAAGTAGTCACTAAAAATCGTATTTCCAATAAAATTAACCTCTTTTGTAAGTAATTCAATATTTTTATCAATAAGATTATCAAGTTTATGATTTACCAAATTATTCTTTATATGGATTTGACGTTTCATTGACGTTCCCCCGATCAACTATTTTTAAGATATTGTATCATTTTTCTCTCTACCACACCATCCTCAACTGCCCATTCTTCTCTTCCACCAGATGCACCATCCTCTGCCGCATCAACCTCTTTGCTGTACCTTTTTTTCTGTAAAAATGTCTCCTACTGATAGGGATAACGCCGTGGTGTGCTTCCAGCATATCGTAACTGGTGCCGCGCACGATGGATTCCGTCAGTTCCGCAGCAATGAAGCTGTCCACGCTCTGGCAGATTTCAAATATTTCTTTTTCATCCACGCACATTCCCCCTTTAAAACTTTCTTTTCCTATTTTTCTCCCTGCCAGATCTTCGGTGTGCCGTCCATCATTGCCACATATTTTCCGTAACTCATCCCGACTTTCCTTGCCTTCTCCAATACATCATTCAGATTGCCGTTGTTGTGCGTCTTTTCTCTCTGCTCTCTACGTTTCTCCCTGTTATATGCGTTTCTACAATCTTTCCCACAGGTAAGTGCTCTGCCGCAGATAGTTTCAAAGGACTTTCCACAGATGATGCACTTTTTGGTGTACACTTTATCGTTGAGCATTTTGCTTTCCTCTCTTTCTGACATTTACTATGTCACTGCATCCGGCGATCAAGAGTGTTGCTGTTAAAATTGCTGCTAAAATTTTCTTTTTCATAACTGCTCCTTTTCTCTGCTCTCTTCTTCCTCGATTGCCTTATAAAACTCGCTCGCTTTAATTTCTGTCATAAAATCGAGTAGCTTTACTTCTACATTCTCCGCCGAACCATATAAAACATCACCGATCATAAAGCACCTTGTGCTATATTTCCCACAAAATCTCATTCCGTAGCAGAAGTAATCCGGTTTTTTCGGCTTTGGTACCGTCTTTGCAATCTCAAGCCAGTCCTTGGTAATCTGACAGTTTGCTCTGAAACGTCTAACACCGTTTTCGTAATATAATTTATTTTTTGTAAACATACCCTGAAATTTCTGCAAATCATTTTTAGTTGGAATAATTATTACCGCTCTATCGTCTGGAATATATTGCGTCGACTCAATCCCGTGTTCCTCCGAAAATTTCTTAAATGCCTGCGCATTCGCTTTTACATTTTTCTGATACTGTACATATGCTTTATAAAAATCACTGTCTTTGTTAATTGTAAAAAATTTCTCCATCTATTTATCCTCTCTTTCCGCCCCGCCGCATTACTGCTGGCGGAGCTATAGCTGTTTGACCTCATGTAAACCGGAGCTGTCCGGCCTGCTACTCTACATAAAGTCAAATAAATTCGTTTGCGCTTCATGCTGTTTCAAGCGTTTCTTTGACAAATCATAATAATATTTGTCCTTTTCAAATCCCACGTATTGCAATCCGGCATCATGCGCAGCCATAAGGCTGCTTGCACTTCCTACGTGTGTATCAAGAAATTTCATACCGCGCTCTGCATATCTGCTAAATATCCAATCGTATAATGCTTTTGGCTTCTGTGTAGCGTGCAATCTATCTTTTTCATTTGACATTCCTACCCATTCTTTAGCAGTTCCGTCAAGATTAGTCCAAGCATACTCGCACATTGAAAAACTTACATTTTCTGATATTTGTGGTTTTCTCCAGACAAGAAAACATTTTGTTGGTGGAAGATAAAAGTAGTTACCCCCCCAAATAATTTGCTTCTTACTTACTCTGAACAGTTCGTCAAAGTACTTTTCATCCGGTATTTCGCTATCCCAATATGCTTTTGGATAAGCAGACTTCTTGTCTCCTTTTCGTCTTCCTATGTTGCAGTTAATATTTATTCCATATGGAGGATCTACAACGGCAATATCGAAATACTTATCTGGGAATTCCTTCATACCATCCATACAATCCATGTTGTAATAACCGAAATCCATCATGGCATCACCTCCGGAAAGTCTTCAAATCCCATCTGTTCATCTTTTTCAAAGACAAGCATTTCTCCCTTGGCTCTCTGATAAAAATTGCGATCAATTTCAAATCCGAAAGCATTTCTCCCTATCTCAGCTGCCGCGCGCAATGTACTACCGCTTCCGCAACACGGATCAATAACCACGTCGCCCGGGTCCGTAAAAATCTCAATCAGTTTTTTCAGTACCACAACCGGTTTCTGCGCTGGATGTATCTTCGGAATGTCCTTTCCGTCCTTTTCCCAGGTAAACCGGTTGAAGATCATATGCCCCGTACCTCTGATGGTTTTCCCATCTTCATCAAATTTTGCCCCATTTCTGAACTTTGGCAACTTGTCCCGATACAGTACCAGAGCATACTCTGTAGCTCCTACAACACGCATATTTGCTTTAAGAACCTGCGGGCTGTAATTTTTTACAAATACAAGCGGTATGTAATGCTCAAATCCATGCTTCTTTGCCGCCGCAATCAATGTCTGCATCTGCTCAAAGGCGCAGAACACGATCATGCACGGCGCGTCAGAACTTCGCCCTCTAGTTCCGGCTTTCTTCGGTTCTTTCTTAAGCATCTTGCTGCAGAAATGGAAATATTCATACAGGTTGAAGTTAAAATCTGAATTGAACGCCGCTTTACCCACAAGCTTACTCTCTCCGTTTTTATTGTCTCCACCGTTGTACCACATCGGATTGCTGCCGTAGAAATTCTTCCCTACGTTGTAAGGCACATCGGCAATAATAAGCTGTGCCGACGGTATCGCGTACTTTTTGTAATTCTGCATAGAATCTCTGTAAATTTCACATTTTGTTTTCATTTTCTTTTTAGGAACCCGGCGCGCCTTTTATCCGGATAGGTCCCGGCTCCTTTCATATCAATTTTTCTAATTTCGGAATGATCTCTTCCGTCTTTATGTAACGCTGATAATACTGGTTTATAAGCTCTTCAATATGATGCGTTAGTGTGTCTACTTTTTCCTGTAGCGCATCCCGCTCCTCTTCGCATTCTTCCCGTTCAGCTTGGACGGCATCAATGTCTCCCACCTCATCTTCAAGAATGTCATACGCTGTTTGCAGTTCATCATATTCAGCCTGTAACTCCTCATATTCCTGTCGCAGTCCGCCATCAAACCCATTCTCAAAGGCTTTCCGAACAGCTTCGTAGACTTCTGGTTCCATGTAATCACGGAAATCATCCACCCTTGTGATATAGGCAACCTGCCCTTTATACTCAAATCCAATCATTTTTCTCAAGGAGCCGATGCGCATCTTCCCGGGAAGCTCGCACTCCTTTCTGATTTATTTTTTCTTACCTCTGGTCTTAAACTTATACACATCGTTTCTCTGCCGGCTTACCGCACTCCGGTAGCCGTTTAATTTACTTGCTCTGCTTTTGCTCATATCTGCTCAAGTTCCCTTTCTTTCTCGTCCACATACTCTTCAATGGTCTTTACGATTCTTTCTTGTAAATCTTCTGGGATTTCATAATCGTATGACTCACCAAGATAGGAATGAATATGTAACAAGAAGCTTTGTTTGATTGTCTTTATTCTAAAGTGATGCTTTGATACACTTTTTCCACGATACCTCTCTCCGCACCAAAAAAGAAAAACTTTAACTGGTTCAAGTCGGTTCATCTTTGCTTTGTATTCTTCATACTGTTGTACCGTCATCTTTTCCTCCTAAAATCTCATCCAAGCAGGCATTCCAACCCACCCGACGTATTGATGTGCTGAGATCTTCATAACCAGATTTCAACTCTGGTATCTTCTCTGGCAACTCTCGTAGGGGACAAAATTCGGGTCTGCATGTTATATAATCTGTTACGTCCTCTCCGATTCCCGGTACTCCACAATACAATGTTTTTTCTCCGTATCTTGTCGGTTGCCCATCATCTACAAAATCGCACATATCACATGATTCCGGCATATCCATAATCAATACTGCTTTAGGCATTTTCTATTCCTCCTTATTCTGCTATTCAGTGGCATAACTCAATTCGGATTCCAGATATTCTGTCAATTCCTCCACCGTCTCAACGTTTTCTCCTGCGCGTATTTCTGCAACCAACCACTCAATGCTTTCAAATTTACTTATTACTTTTGCTAATTCTTCCATGATTATTTTTCCTTTCTGTCATTTAATTAACTTTCGTTTCCGGCTTCTCACACCGCTCAAATTCGATAACCCACACGTAGGGATTCGCGTTCCAACCGTAGCGGTCAATGTCGGATTTCTTGATGGTTGATTCCCACAGCCAAGCAAATTGCTCCTTTGCAATCCCGTACTCTGTGTCTACTTCTGTTCCATAATTTTTTTCACCGTATCCGATATCATCATAGAAAAGGTTTCCAACACCTTCGCTTTCTGCCCCCTTTGGTGTTATATCCTGCAACCGCTCCACTCTCACATCCGTAACCTTAAGCCAGATACGCGCGGCTTCTTTCGGCATGTGGATGGATGGTTTCCATTTTGTAATATCTGCGATGACATTTTTCTGCCAATCTTCGTAGTAATAATACCCATTTGGTGCCTTTTTCCATGTTTCCCGGACATACAGGATATTGCCCGGCTCGCAAGGCAACTTAAAGAATTTCTCTCCATACCCATCTGCAAATGTACCTCTACACGATATGTACCCTTTAGGTGTAAAAGCGGTATATCCCCATACTGCATCATTAGGAATAAAGCCTTTTACAATTCTTCTCGTTGCATCTTTTCTCCCGTCCAGAATTGCCCGAACCATCTCGGTATTGAACAAAATTGGTTTAACTGCCATCTACTCCACCACCTTTCTTCTCGTTTCTGCCCTGTGCTTTGCATCATACCTGTTGTGGCAAAGCTGGCATAACGCTCTGAGATTACTGTAATCGCAATTTTCCGGTGTATGGTCTAAATGCGCTATTGTCAAGACAACTTTTGAGCCGTTTTCGCGGATAGAATAATTCTCAATTCCGCAAAATTCGCATTTATTATCTGCCCGTTTAAGGATATCTTTTCGTATGTCTTTCCAGTTTGCCGGATATCTTTTTCGATTTTCTGGTTTAATCGGCATCTACACCACCACCTTTCACAATCTCGATTGCTTCATCCGTAAGCATTTCTTCCGGCTTTCCATGCAACCGTACACCAGAATTATATTCTTCGCTTCTTTCTTCCAACTGCTCCACAACCGCATCCACATCGTAGGCGGTCTGAATTTCGTCGACCTTATCCATCAACGTACCCATTTTCCAAAAGCTATTTATAACATCTTTTTCCTTCTCAAATGTATCAGAAATCATCTTCTTTACATCATCCTCATCAATCAGCCTTCCCATTTCTTCCTCCTGTCCGCATTAAAATACAATCTCCGACATAAAAAAATTGCAAACATCAAATATGACGCATCATCAATTTCAACTCCATTTCCCCAAGCTAAAAACAGAACTATGAACCATATCGCACTCATTCTTCATCACTCCAATCTAATTTCTGACCACAATGTTTGCAATATGGCATGTTCCATGCTATCAGACTCCTAATAACATTCATTTCTCCAAAAAAGTGCTTACAGTTAGGGCAAGATGCCTGTCCATTAAATATTTCTATTTTCTTTGCCGTCTGCTTCTCTCTGGATTTCAGAATGCTGTCAAGTGTAAATCCCTGCTTTATGCATTCATCCTCAAACTTCATATAATTTTCCATATCATCTGGTGTTATATTACGTTCAACCATAGCTTTGCAGATTTCCAATGATTTACGGCATTCTTCCGGTGTGCCGATTGTGCGGTACTGTTTTAACTCTTCCAAGGCCTTGATGATCGTATTTCCAATATCCGAACCAGGAAGAATTTCCAACATGCTCTTTTGCCTTTTAGAGTTTTTCAAATATCCAAGGGCTTCATTCTCCGTCATACTCACACCTCCAACAGCTCCGAGTTGTCAATCGTATTCCCAAGAACTTTGCATTCCCCGTCAATAACTTCCCAACTTTCGGCAGATAATCTATTCGTCACTTGGAAAGACAATGTTTCTTCATCCCATACAACCTCACCGACACAATCTGCTTCTGCATATCCGTTCTCTGTGCTATATGTGTCAAGGTAGGCAACTACATCGTGTTCAAATATCAATGCCTTATCTCGATCTGTCCGTCCAGTACACTGGCAGATAGTAGATGCATCTACAACACAACGACAGAAGAAACCCAAACTATCCTTTGCGTAGAAATAATAACTTTCGTTGCCCTTTTCTGTGCAAAATGGGTATGACAGATATCCTTCTACCCATTCTCCGTTATCAATCCGCTTTCCGCGATATAAATATCTACTCTCCATGTTATCCCTCCTAATCTGCCAGTATCGGCAAAGCAAACGCCCACAGGCACCACGCCGATCCCGTCATCTTGATTCCGGCGATAACCGCAATGCTAACAGCAATCCACTTCACCGCTTTTTCAAAGCCCGATTTTTTGTTCTTGCGCTTCTCTCGGCATATATCGTAGCTCGGGCACTCCATGCAGCAATATGTTTTTCCAAGTTTGCATTCTTTTTCGCAACTCATTATTTTCCCTGCTTTCTCCTGTACCTTAACTGATACGGCACCTCTCTGAATCTCTTAAGCGCGTCGCCGCTCACATGCTTGCTCGGGCGTGTCATCTTCTCGCTGATCTCCGCCACGCGCCTGCGGCGCTCCTTGCTGTCTCTATGCATTTACCTCGCCCCCTCCCGATCGTAACGGGCACCACCGCGGCGACGTTTTAACCACCGGCAAAATCTCCCGCTCCGCTTTCTTGCAAAAACTCATGGGATCGAACCGTTCTCTCTGGATTTTTCCGCAATGCTTACACTCCGCGCAGATATGTACCGGCTCATAACCGTCATTTTCTGTGACGTACCGGAGACCGTTTTTATTCACGTAATACACCAAGCCGCTGTATTCGCACCCGCCGTTCAGCGCCGGGCGTATGATCTCATCGTAAATCTGTCTGATCGTCTTACCTGCTTCAAGCGCCGCCACAATATCCTCTCGATACGGGTCATACATGCTCGTTCTTTTTCTTCTCTCCATTTCATCCTCCCTGTGGTGTCGAATTAAGCAACTCCGCTTCCAACGCATCGTAATCGTAGTCCCGTTGGCTGAAATTGTTGAACTTATTCCCACTGGTATTCTTGGGTTTGGGGGCTGTGCCTGCCCGCGCCCAGTTCCTAACTGCAGCCTTCCAGTCTCTCATTTTGTTTTTACCAACCATCCACCCGTTAGAAGTGTAATAGTCAAGAAATCTCTCCACATCAAAGCCGCTATATCCCTTTTCTGCACAATACTCTGCTACGTTCTGACGAGTGGGCGGGGAAAAGCGCATGCTTTTCTCTTTACTCTCTTTTTCAATAACAGGTACAGTATCAGTAACAGGAACAGTATCAGGGTTATTTTGCTTTTCAGAAAAACCATTTGCTTTTTTTGCTTTTGTTTGGTTTTCATCATAAGCATTTGCTTTAGGTCTGCCGCCAAGTTTACCGGCTTCCCTGCGCTTCTCAACCTTTTCCATGTACGCCGCATTGTCCCGATCCATTCGCTCGCGGATAAAACTAAATGCCATATCTGCCGCCGCATCAAGTTCCGGTACAGATTCCCCCGCTGCGTAGCACAGAATCGCGGTAAATAGTTCTCCGCGCTGATCCATGCTCATTTTCTGTATGTGCCGCAGATACTCCGTATACAGGACAAAACTGCTTTTTCCGTCTGCCAAGCCATCACCCCGTTTCTAAGTCCTTAAGCAGGTCTTTCAGCGTCATTTTCGCCTGTCCCGCGGTAAGTTCCGTGATCGTGAACTTATACTCCATCCGCACCACCCATTCCAGCATTGCAGCTTCTCACATCAAGGATCGTATTGTTACTCGGATTCCACCCCTCTACATATTCAAGCGCATTCTCAAAACGCAGTGACGGGATGTTATTTCTTGAATTGACTGCAAAATAGTCCTGTATATCATGATTGCATTCCGCGAAAACCTTTTTGCTTAATTCCTTGTATGCCGGAGCTTTCTTACCGCCAAGGATCTCGATGACTCTCTTATTTACAGCTTTCTTTAATTCCTGCTGCTGACCGTAGTCAATCGTCATGGTTTTTTCAAGATGTTCGATGCGGTTCTCATGGTCGTCAACCATTCCGAGCTGAATCCGCATCATTTCTTCTGGCGTGAGTCTCTTCTGATATGATCCGGTCCTTCTGATCTGTGGTAGCACTTCGGATGTTACCCAATGCTTAAATCTTTTTGCTGAATCGAGTTTGCTACCAAAAATCAATGCATACACGCCTGACTCATTTATAATGACCTGATTTGGGTTTCCTCTTCTTTTTCCGTCGGAAATCACGACGGTATTCTTGTCATCATCCATAACATGTGTCGCAAGCGCATCTCTCGTATTTGAATAACCAAGTGCTTCCGCAATGTCTTTTCCAACAAACCATGGCGCTCCGTCCATGGTTACTGTTCGGATCTCTCCGAACTCTCTATTCTTAAAAATCTCTAACTGATTCAACATTTCTCCTTTCCCCTCCGGGGCGACCCCGGAGGTATCACCATGGCTTCGACAGTTCGTGATATAATAAGTCTCCGCATGATCGGTTTCTTTCGCCCGCAGGCGGGTGTTTCAACCCTATAACCAGCTCCGCCCGAATATCCGCCGGAACTCTTCTCTGCTTCCGTAATGGCTTTCAAAATATTCCTGTGCCATCTGCTTAAGCTTCAGATCCATTTCAGCGGCATTCTTCCCCGCCTGCGTTCCATTCGGATGCAGCTCCGGGCGAAGCGGTATGACAAATCCATACTTCTCGCTATTCTTCCGGTTCGGATTACCCGGGAAAATATGATGGCGTTCAACCGGCGCCGCGCCGGTAAAATAGCAATGTTCCATATCATCCGTGAATACGCTCCATAATCGTTTCATACGCCCCACCGCTCTTTCATTTCCTGTAGTTCTGCTGGCGTAATGGTATCTATTCCAAGTTCTTTTGCATCCGCTACCGTTCCGTCAATCAGAACCGACATTTCTTTCGTGTCATAGGTATGACTCCCGCGATAGATTTTATATACAGTCAGTTTTCCGTCATACCGAACCGGCATTGCATGGATCGTTTCCTGTTCCCACATATATTCTTCTGGTGCGTTTGACTGATAGTAGAAAATATTTCCATCTGGAAGATATTCGGGCTGTCCATATTTACAGATCAGAACATTTTTAGCTTTTGCCTTTGAAATCGTGAGTACGTCAGCAATTTTCCCAACCAACACATGAAAGTAAGCATTTGCATCAAGGCTCCGTTTCTGCGTGTATCTGACAGCTTTTATTTTTAGCTTGTCCTGATTCTGTAAATTTTCAATTTGACCGGCAGCCGAAGCGTCAACCTCAAACGTGAGGATGATGCCCTGTCCATCAAATGTCCGGCTTGCACCAGTCAGCTTTCCGGTAGTCTCCATCAGGCATCATCTTCTTTCTTTTTCTTATACCAGGTCTCTACCTGTTCGATCAGCTTGTTTGCCAGCTCCGTAGAAATATCAGATGTACCGGAAAAATTGTACATTTTCTTAAGTCGGTTCATGATATCTACTGTCTTTGCGTTCTCACACATTTCAGCATAGGCATCCACAAATTCATTGATTTTATGTAACTGCTCTGCTGTCGCCGGTGTAAACTGTGGTGCAACTGGTTCCGGTGTCTCGCCGTCCGGGTCTTTCATCTCCTCGGTCGGAATGCAAAATACCTGAAAGCATGCGTATTTAAATGCGATCGCCATTGCCTTGTTGGTTGCTTTGTCTCCACTGTCCATGCCCTCGCCAACTGTGATTGCTTCAATAGACGAGCCGTCCTCTGCATAGAACGTATATTTTATCCGGCAGATGGAATAGATCAGAACCGCACCCTTATTTGTGGTTCGCTCCTGTCTCTGCTGTTCCAATACTTCCGGAACAATAAAAATATGATTCTTTACCAGCGCCGGATTGATTGCATTCATGACCGCATCAATTCCGCGGTACTTAAAGCCCTGCTGTTTATTCACTGCATCTTTACCGACCGCCCCGATCTCTTCCATGCACCGAGAGATCGCTTCATATATATTCATTTTTCTTGCTGCTTCCGCCATGCCGCCCTCCTAAAACAGTTTATTTATAAGATTCATTGCGTAGGTTGCATCAACCCTTTCCTCGCCGGTTTCTTCCATATGCTTCTGAATGGCATCAACCATCATCTTAAAATATGTTGTGTCAACACCCGTCAGCTGATCCTCGAGAACCTTTACGTCCTTCAGATCTAATTCATTCAACTGGAAACACATCTTTACATACTGTCCAGCATTGATGTGATAACCGCGCTCAAGGTATTTCCGGGTCCGAACAATCGAACATAACGGATATTTTGATCCGATATAGTACAGCTCCTTGTTGATAATGCATTCAAGTGCTTTTTCTGGAAGAAATAATTCGTTGTCCCAGGAGCTCCATGCACATGTGCAGTGTGCAAAATCATAGTTCTTATGAATTTCCTCCACCTCGCCATAGAATCGAATTACAAGCTGCACCTTGTCTGTCAAAGTGATTGCGTTGCTCGTGATAAATCGAGGTCTATACTTTTCATTCTCCGTCTCCTGCTCCAAAGCTTCCTCAATCTCCTCTTCCGTGGATGCAAAATTATAGGAAATGTCACTCGTCTTTACTTCACCTTCATCCGCAATGCCCTTAGATGAAACAAAGCAGTCAATTTTTCCCGTTTTATCATCGCACCTTACTGAAACCGGTTTGTCTGGATGCATTTCATTCCATTTTCCGACATAGTATGTCGCTACAGCCAAGCACGCTTCTTTTGTTCTAAAATAAACATCATAATCGTGAAGTTTTTCACCAGTCAGAAGCGAAACAATCGCACCACCAGTCACAATCACATTGTCTTTTATAATTTTTTTGATGTTTTCATCATCAATATTCAAAATCCAATCGCGCAACTTGTTATTCAAGTGCTTTTTGATGTTTTTACCATTCATCCCTGCACCCTCCGGAATTCAATTCCATACTCGCGCATAGCAGATTCAAGCTGTGCGATCTGGAACGGATCAGCGATAACTTCGTATCTGATCGCATTAGTGCAGGATTTAGGCTCTACAAATTCTTCTTTTGCTTTTTCCTGTGCAACCGGTTCAGCCGGAGTGGCAGGCGCAACCGTGGCTTCCGGTTCGGCAATCTTCTTTTTCTGTTCTGCTTCTTCCCTTTTACGTTCTTCCTCTTCTTTCTGGCGTTTAAGGATCTCCTCTTTCTGCTTCTGGTACTGATTCATGGTTGCAATGGCATCTGACAGTTCCAGCGTTGCCTTATACTTCGTCAGGCCTTTATCCTCAAACTCCGATTCCATCGCCCGGATAGTGTCCAGATCTTTCTCTACGTGCTCCACATGTGCTGTGATGGCTTCTGTGATGGCTTTCTGCGTGGTCGTGGAATTCTCCCATCTGCTGTCATAGATGCGATCCAGCGGCAGATACTCCATCACGGTTCCATGCTCCGCCATAATCCCGGTATAGATTTCACAGATCATCGCTTTCTTTGCTTCCACGCGCCTACACTCAAACTCCTCGATCTGCCCGCTGATAAAGTCGATCGGTTCATCGATCAGCTTGTCCAGTTCCTTGACCTGCGCTTCAAAATTGGTATACGGCGCCATAAAAGTTTTCTTGATCTCGATTCGCCTGTCGTTCATGGCCTTTTTCAGCTTACGCAGGCTTGCCACCGTCCTTTTTGCTTCCGGCTGGGATTCTGCGGTAAACACCATCCCCTTGTACTCCTCCATTTTTGCCGCAAGGGCTGCCTTGATCTCTTCAGAGTTGGTCTCGATACTTCCGTTTTTCTGCTCTACTAATAAGTTAATTTCCTGCATCTTCTATCTCCTTTTCTTCTCTAAACCGCTCATCGCGGTCGTATATTGCTGCCAGTTTCTTTCTATGCCGCTGTGCCCGTGCCTGCTCCGCTTCGTATTCATCCCAGTCCGGCGCATCCGGCGCGATCTCAATCATCGATATACTCCCACTCTCCTTTGTCGCCATTGTCACTGATCTTAAGTCTCACTGCTGTCTCTGGCGAAACAGCCAGCACCCCGCTAATGCTCCCGTCATCCGTAACGGTAATAGTGGCAATTCCCGCAATGCCGACCCCTTCCAGTGTTTCCGGCAATTCCCGCAACACATCCACAAGATTGCACATATCCTTGTTACATAACCTTGCTTTCATTCAAAAAATCCTCCACTTCCAGCTGCGTCCATTCCGTTGCCCGGGTCATCCGCTCCATCTTCTCCTCGCGGCGCTGCCGTTCTGTCTCCCCGGTAACGCAGTCATCACACATACCATTCCGACCCTCGCCCGGGTCCATCATGCAACCGCAGCACCTACATTGATACTCGTACATTGACATATCCTCCACATCAGTGTTACAATAAATGCAGAAATACTTATGTATTCCTACGGTAAATAGCACCTGCGTTCGCCAAAACAGTCAGGGTGCTATTTTTTTGTCCAAATCGATAAACTCCACATCCGCATCCAGCCTGTCCCGTCTGCGGATAAAGTAAAAACATGCTTTCCGCCGTTCGGCTCTGCTCAGCTCCACCGACATGATCGCCAAGCCCGCCAATGATACCAACGCGCCTAACGCAATCACGGCAATGAGGTAGTAATAATAAATGCCGTCTGCATCACACATTCCACCGAAAAACATTATGCCGACTCCGACCGCCGTAACGATCTTGCCTATCCTTTTCAACGTTCTCACTCCTTTCACTCCGGAATATCCTTAAAAGTAAATGATATGACCACACCCGCCATATCCGCCAATTTGTACAACGTTTCCAGCGTCATGTTCTTCGGCGTGCCGTCACGGCTGAAATACTTTGTGATGGTACCTACGCCCATCCCAAGCTTGTCCGCAATCTCTTTATTGCTATACTTCTGGGACAGGGATCCATACAACATACGTTTGACGTGATTCATGCGCTTAGCAGTCTTATCCTCACATAAATTACTTTTTCCCACGCTTCTCACTCCCTTCCTACCGGAATCCCGATCACGCTCTCCACCAGATCAATATGCTCCGCGGATATGCGCACCTCGGTATGCGGATCATGATTCTTTTTCAACCAGTCAACTACCGGCTGGCACAGTTTCTCAAGCTGCTCTGCTTCACTCACTCTTTTTCATCCCCTTTCTTCTATTCTTCACTTGTGGTACAATCTCCTTACAGGACGTTGCCGCGTCCGAGTATATAAGAAAGGAGGTGCCCTCTTATGTTTGTTTCCCAACCTCTGGCACCCTCTGATGTCATAGAGATATTAGGAATTATTGCATCGCTTATCACAAGCGTTATTGCTATTGTGATCTCTGTCAAAACGTTACATCAAAACTCGCAAATGATTGAAGAATCTACACGACCGTATATTGTGGTCTATTCGCAAACTACTAATTTTCAATCACCAGCTTATTATTTGATCATCAAAAATTTCGGCCAGACAGGGGCTATTGTGACTTCAATTAGATGTAATCACGATCTGTCCTTGTATTCATTTAGCCAAAATCACATACCTTTTGAACATTTTAACGGAACTTTTGTTGCTCCCGGGCAGACATTTTTATGCAGTGTAAATACTCAAAAATTATTTGAAAATCCAGGGTCACTACATTTCTCGGTGGAGTATGAGTCCAACGGAAAAACCTATTCTGATTGTTTTGAAATCAATCTCAATGCTGATTCTGACTTAGTTCAAGTCCGAGCTGCTACGAACGGAAAAGAGCTACGCAATATTTCTTACACCTTACAGGATTTGGTCGAAAAACAACTATAAGAAAATCCTACTTTCATTGACCACATTCTGGATTTCTGAAATGATACATTCCATCACTTCTAAAGTTTGGGCTTCCTCTGGAAGCTCATTCTTTATTGTTTCGATTGCTTTATTTGCAGTCTTCCTTATAAGTGCTCTCTCTAAAATTGTTGTTTTTTCTGCATTTGGTGCAAAACTACTTACAATTTCAATCACTCCTCACCCTCCCTTCTTATTTGCTGTCCGTTTTATTGGACAGATACCGTGGTATCTTCATAGAAGTAGTCAATGGTCACGCCGAAATACTCTGCGAGAATCTTGAGTTTATCAGCTTTCGGCTTGCTACGACCGGTTTTCCAATCGGATAACACCGATTGCGCAATACCAGTGTCTTTTGCTACTTGATAAGCAGTTTTGTGATGTTTCGCCAACAATTCTGCAAATTTTTTGTACAATTTTGCACCGCCTTTCCGTATTAATATTATTGTGTTTGCTACGGAAATGTGATATACTTCGATTATCAGACAAAGCAACATATTCCCGTAGCATATACACTAACCGTTACAACGGTTTTCTTGTGTATGCTCATACTATACTACGGCTATCCGTTATTGTCAATGCTTTTTATCGGATTTCTTTAGTATTGCTTATCTTTATGAAAGGTGAACAGATTATGTATGAGATTTTTGTTGAATTACTACAAAAATACGGAACAACACCGTATAAAGTAAGTAAAGAAACTGGAGTTTCTCAATCTACTTTAAGTGACTGGAAAAGAGGTAAAAGCACTCCAAAGCCCGACAAACTCCAAAAAATTGCAGATTATTTTGGCATTTCTTTAATTTATTTGATGACTGGAAAAGAAGATTCAGAGCCTAAAGAGCCACAGCTTAAGCCTAAAGACGAAAAAGATATTAAGACTATCCTTGCGAATACAGAGCAACTTTTAAAGCAGCCAGGGCTTATGTTCGAGGGAAAACCTGCAAGCCAAGAATCGATTGACTCCATACTCTCTGCAATGCAAATAGGTATGGAAATGGCAAAAAAGAAAAATAAGGAACTTTATACACCTAAGAAATATAAAGAGGAACAGTGATTTTAATGAACATACATAGTTTGGCAGAATCTATTGTTAAAAAACATCACACACGAAATCCTTTTGAAATCATCAACGAAAGAAACGCAATACTGATATATGCTCCGCTCGTCGATGTTCGTGGATTTTATCAATACTTTCAGAGAAATCATCTTATTTATATTGATGAAAATTTGCCAGATAACGAAAAAACCTTTGTGTGTGCACATGAATTAGGGCATATGCTCATGCATCAAGGAGAAAATTCAGTATACATGGACACTCGTACTTGCTTCAACACAAACAAGCCCGAAATCGAAGCTAATACATTTGCTGCCGAGCTTCTGATTCCGGACGAAATTATTTTGGAGAACCACAATATGACTACTGAACAGCTATCACGATTATTAGGTTATGAAAAATCACTTATAGATTTGCGTTTAAAGTCTTATATGAGTCTTTAATATTCTACAAACGTGTGTTATGATTTTGTTATTACAAAAGAAAGAAGGTATATGTTATGGGCTTCACTGAAGATTTAAAACAGTTTGCAGAGAGAGTTATTCCTCTCAAAGAAAATATTTCCACTGAAGAAGCAACTAAAATGTCAATGATTATTCCGTTTTTTCAACTTCTAGGGTATGACGTTTTTAACCCGGGAGAATTTTGTCCTGAATACACTGCGGATGTTGGAGTAAAAAAAGGGGAAAAAGTTGATTATGCCATTCTCATCAATGGAAATCCAGAAATTCTCATTGAATGCAAATGGTGTGGCGAATCTTTGTCAAAACATGGTTCACAGTTATTCCGATATTTTGGAACTTCCCCTGCGAAGTTCGGAATTTTAACAAATGGATTAATATACCAATTCTTTACTGACTTAGACGAGGCAAATAAAATGGACCTTGCTCCATTCCTCGAAATCAATTTGAATGATCTGAAAGATGCTCAGATAAACGAACTAAAGAAATTTTCAAAAGAAGTGTTTGATAAGGATAATATTTTCAGTACAGCATCCGACCTTAAGTACTCTTCATTGATAAAAGGGCTTCTTGCAAAAGACTTAGATGATCCAAGCGATGAATTTGTTCGATACATACTTTCTAATGTTTATGACGGCCAGAAGAATCAAAAAGTCATCGATAAGTTTAAATCAATCGTCAAAAAGTCATTTACCGGATTTGTCAATGATATCGTTAACCAAAAGATATCATCCGCTCTTACACCGGAAGCAGATGAACAACCAAATGACACACCTATTTTAGATGAGCAAAAAAGCAAAATAGTTACAACAGAGGAAGAAATGGAAGCTTTCTACATTGTTCGCGGTATTCTAGCTGGTACAATTCCAATAGAAGATGTTGTATACCGCGATACTGAAAGCTACTTTGGAATCTTATATCAGGACAATAACCGCAAGCCACTTTGTAGGATTAATCTCGACACAAAGAACAAGCAATTGCTTATTCCTGATGAGAATAAGAACTTTGAGCGTATTTATATTGACTCTCTGAACGATATTTATTCTTACAAAAACAAGCTTATTACTGTAGCAAAGAGATATTTAGAGAAATAAATAAAAACCGCCCCACTCTAAAGCAGGACGGTTATGCTCCAGATGATACCAGAGCCCTAGACAAGCATATTGTATCATTCGGAGCAGCCGAGTGCAAGCGGAACACACGTTCCACGCTGGCTGTTATTTTTATACCCAAAAACTCCTCGATTTCGAGGGTGTTAGAAGAAAGGATGGTACATATGGCAACTGCAAAAAAATTACCTTCTGGATCATGGCGCATTCGTGCATTCGATTACACGGATACTGACGGGAAAAAACACTACAGATCTTTTACATGTGATGATCCATCGGCGAAGGGAAAAAGAAAATGTGAATTGATGGCTGCAGAATGGGCAGCTGAAAAAGAAACCGGAATGCATGATTCCTCCGCTAACATTACATTGCAACAATGTCTGGACAATTACGTGTCGTCAAAAGAAAACGTGCTCTCTCCAGCCACTATACGGGGCTACAAGCAAATGTATTCATATTTTTTATCGATAAAAGATATTAAGATTACAAAAATCAATCAGAAATTAGTAACACAATTTATAAACGATCTTTCCAAAAACCACGCGCCCAAAACTGTGCGAAATGCGCATGGCTTTCTTACGGCCGCCTTGCGTGCATCCGGATGCAATATCAATTTGTCGACCAAGCTTCCGCAGGCTGTTCAGCCAGTCTACGCCCTGCCGTCTGACACCGATATTAAGGCACTGATGGATTATTTTACGGCACGCGATAAAGATATGCTCATTGCTTTATACCTTGCCGCATTCGGCACATTACGACGCTCTGAAATCTGCGGACTCACCGCAGATGATGTGGAAGGAAACGTCATTCACGTTCACAAAGCTCTTGTAAAGGGACAAGACGGCGAATATCAGCAGAAAACCACCAAAACAACCTCTTCCGACAGGTACATTACCCTTCCAGACTTCGTAGTGGCTTCTTTCCCGGAATCGGGACGGCTCGTGGCGTACTCTCCAGATGCTATTACAAGGCGTATGGAACGAGCATTAAAACTACTAAATATATCCCCGTTCCGTTTTCACGATCTGCGGCATTACTCTGCCAGCATCATGCATGCAATCGGCGTGCCGGATCAATATATTATGGAGCGCGGTGGTTGGAAGAGTGATAAAATACTCAAACAGGTGTACCGCGGAACAATGTCCGAATATCAGAAAAAGTATACGCAAATGACAAATGATTACTTCAAAAACATCAACCAACAGTAAATTTTATATGGGAGTATGACACGAAATATGACACGGAAATAAAAAAAGCGCCCTGCATGGCGCTTTTTAAGATGGACCAGACGGGAATCGAACCCGTGTCCGAAGAATAATCCCCTGTCCTTCTACGAGCTTAGTCTGTCCTTTGACATTCCCTCTGCCGTCCGGGAACAGACACCCTTACGGTTTTGGTAGCTTCATGGTACGCCCGCAGGCTCAAAGCTTTGCCTGTGTCGTTTCTCACATCGTCGAAGCCTGGGTCCTAAAGTGTGAGTGCTCTAGGTCAGACTGCTGCCATTAGGCAGCGTATGCTAAATTATCTTCAGCGTTTAAATTTAATTGTGGAATTTGACGCATCCCGTGCGGCTCGCTTCTCCAGCTTCATATTCCCCGTCGAAACCTTTACTGGCCCCTGTTATTTATAAAAAATCTAATACAGATTCTTTACCTTGAAATCACGCTCTGCCTCGCGGCGCATGTCTTTCTTCGCAATGTCCTGCCGCTTGTCGTAGAGCTTCTTACCTTTGGCAAGTGCAATCTCCACCTTCACGAGGCTTCCCTTCAGATATACCTCCACCGGAACCAGCGTGTAGCCCTGCTCTGCAAGCTTTCCCGTCAGCTTCCGGATCTCTGACTTGTGCATCAGAAGCTTCTTGGGGCGGAGCGGATCTTTGTTGAAAATGTTGCCCTTCTCATAAGGGCTGACGTGCATGCCGTAGACGATGACCTCACCGTTCTCGATGCGCACAAACGCTTCCTTGATCGAACACTTGCCCATGCGCATGGACTTCACTTCCGTCCCGTGCAGTTCAATGCCCGCCTCAAACCGCTCCTCCAGGAAATAGTCATGGTAGGCTTTTTTGTTATTCGCGATTAACTTCTTCTCGGTCTTTGCCATCCCGACTATCCTCCTTCGCTTACTGTCTGCACTGCCGCTTTTCATCTGCACTGCTGTTACAGTATACCCCACAAATTTTTATTCTGCAATAAACTTCTGGTTTAATTTTTCATTTTCTTCGTCTTCTGTTCCGGTAACGACACGAAAGTCGATCGTTCGCATAAACGAATCTGTCGCTGCCACGACAATCTTTACCTTCTGACCAAGCTTGTAGCGCTTTGCGGTGGTCTCCCCGATCAGCTCATAGGTGCTCTCGCTGTAGTGGAAATAGTCGTCTGTCAGCGTCGTCACATGCACAAGTCCCTCCACGGTATTCGGCAGTTCGACATAGAAGCCCCACTCGGTCACGCCCGAAATGACACCCCAGAACTCTTCCCCCAGATGTCCGGACATGTACTGTACTTTCTTTAACTTGTCACATTCGCGCTCTGCCTCATCCGCCCGGCGCTCCATCTCGCTGGAATGCTTTGCCACCTCCGGCAGAATCTTCTCATAATGCTCGATGCGCTTCGCATTCATTCTTCCGCGCAGATTGTCTTTGATGATCCGATGAATCTGCAGATCCGGATAACGGCGGATCGGCGAGGTGAAATGGCAGTAATAGGAAGTTGCCAGTCCGAAATGCCCGGTGTTTACGGTGCTGTACTTTGCCTGCTTCATCGAGCGGAGTGTCAGCCGGCTGATTAACGCCTCCTCCGGCGTCCCGTCAATCCGAAGCAGCAGCTTCTGGAGTTCCTTCGGGTGTACTTCATCCTGCCCGATATGAATCGAATAGCCAAAATTATTGATAAACGTTGCCAGCTTGTGGATCTTCTCCGTATCCGGGTTGTCGTGGGTACGGTACACAAACGGCAGTTCCTGCCAGAAATAGTCCTGTGCCACCGTCTCGTTGGCAAGCAGCATAAAATCTTCGATAATCTTGGTTGCAACATTGCGCTCGTACGGCTTGATCTCCACAGGGCGTCCCTGCGCGTCCAGAATGATCTTCGTCTCCGGGAAATCAAAATCAATCGATCCGCGCTTCATCCGTTTTTTGCGGAGAATCGCCGCCAGATCCCGCATCCTCTCAAACATTGGCACAAGCTCCTCATACTCACGGATCTCCGCCTCATCGTGATCCTCCAGGATCTTTTTGACACTGGTGTAACTCATGCGGCGGTCGACCTTAATGACTGTCTCCGCAATCACGTGATCGATCACATTTCCCTTCGCATCCACGGTCATGATACAGCTTAATGCCAACCGGTTCTCCCCGGCGTTCAGCGAACAGATGCCGTTGGAAAGCGCATGCGGAAGCATCGGAATCACACGATCGACAAGATAGACCGATGTGCCGCGCTTTAGAGCCTCCACGTCAAGGGCGCTGCGCTCCTGCACATAATTCGTGACATCCGCAATATGAACGCCCAGGCGGTAGACATCCCCCTCCTTCGTCAGGGTGATGGCATCGTCCAAATCCTTGGCATCCTCTCCGTCGATCGTCACTGTCTGCCAGTCCCGCAGATCCATGCGGCCTGCCATATCGGCCGTGCTGACCTCACCTGCCACGCGCTCCACCTGATTCATGATCTTCTCCGAGAACTCGGCCGGCAGATCGTAACCTCGCACGATCGAGAGAATATCCGTCCCCGGGTCGTTCACATGTCCCAGAATCTCTACGACCTTTCCCTCCGGCTTTTTTCCATTGCCGCCGAAATCCGTCAGTTCCACCACGACCTTATGTCCGCTCACCGCACCTTTCGAGCGCTCCTGCGGGATAAAAATATCCTGTCCAAATCTCGGATTATCCGGCACTGCGAACCCGAATGTCTTGCTTTTTTCATAGGTACAGACGATCCGGCTGACCCCGCGGGTCAAAATCTTTGTGATCTGCCCCTCTCTGCGCCGTCCGTGCCCCTCGGCGCGTGTCAGCGCCACCTGCACGGTATCGCCGTGAAAAGCACCGTTTACCTGGGATTCCGGAATAAAAATATCCTCATCCTCCTCCTCGACCGTCACAAAGCCAAATCCTCTCGGATGCGCGGTAAAAACGCCTGTCAGGAATTTTCCTTCCGACTTCATGTACTTGCCTTTCGATGACACTTCCACTTTTCCCTCCGCCACAAGTGCATCCAGCACTTCCGCGAGGTCTCTTCTGTCACTCTTTGGCACATTTAATACTGCCGCGATCTCCTTCGCCTTCATCGGCACATAAAGCTCATCGCAGATCAGTCCGTAAATTGCTTTTTTTCGTTCCTGTAAAAGTTCTTCTCTCATATCCTTCCTCTCCACAGCAAAAAAGCTGCCGCAGATGCGACAGCCTCATTTCTAAAAGATTCCCAGATTCAATACAGCGGCAATGATGATGAACAGCGCAACCAGAATCTTGGTTCCCGTCACCAGCCGGCCTTCCATGGAACGTCCCTTGTTTCTTCCCCAATACGTATCTGCCGCTCCGGCGATCGCTCCGAGTCCTGCGGACTTTCCTTCCTGTAATAAGATAATGACTGTCAACGCCAAACAAATCAGTATGAAAACAACGGTTAAAATCGTCTTTAAAATTGCCAAAATAATTCCCTCCTACGGTAATCAACTCACAACTTTAGCTATTATAGCATACTCCCCCCGCGTTTTCAACTGTTTTTTACGCTCTCCCGAAAGGCTCCGCCGGAGAAAACTGCGCCGTCTCGCCAAGCTCCTCCTCAATCCGCAGAAGCCGGTTATACTTTGCGGTGCGCTCCGCCCTGCACGGCGCACCGGTTTTGATCTGCCCCGCATTCACCGCGACCGCAAGATCCGCGATAAACGCATCCTCCGTCTCCCCGGAACGGTGGGAGATCACCGTGTGATAACCGGCACACTGCGCCATCTCGATGGCATCCAGCGCTTCCGTCAGCGTGCCGATCTGATTCACCTTTATCAGCACCGCATTTCCCGCATTTAATTTGATGCCGCACTTGATCCGCTTGGGATTTGTGACAAACAGATCATCGCCGACAAGCTGCATGCCATCTCCCAGACGTCCGGTCAGACTCTGCCAGCCCTCCCAGTCGTCTTCCTGCAGACCGTCCTCGATAGACACCAGTGGAAAACGCTTTGCCAGATCTTCGTAGAGCGCGATCATCTCCTTTGCATCCCTGCAGATTCCATTCTCCCCCGGGAAATGGTACATTCCCGTCTCTTCATTATATAATTCACTCGCTGCGGCATCCATCGCGTAGACCACATCTTTTCCGACCGTATAGCCCGCCTTTTCCACCGCTTTTCCCAGATACCGGAACACCTCACCGGCATCCGCAAGATCCGGCGCAAAGCCGCCTTCATCGCCGACCGCCGTAGCATATCCCTCCTCGTTTAAAATCTGGCGCAGGAAATGATATACCTCCGCGCCCATGCGCAGCGCTTCCCGATAGCTTTTGGCGCTAATGGGCAGGATCATAAATTCCTGAAAATCCAGTGAATTCTTCGCATGGACTCCGCCGTTTATGACATTCATCATGGGAACCGGCAGCCGCTTGGCGTTGCCTCCGCCAATATAGCGGTAAAGCGGCATATCGAGTGCCGCTGCCGCCGTCTTCGCGCAGGCGAGCGACACGCCTAAGATCGCATTCGCCCCAAGATTTCCTTTGTTGTCTGTCCCGTCCAGCTCGACCATTCTGCGGTCGATAAGTGCCTGATCCAAAACATTCATTCCAAGAAGCGCTTCCCGGATCTTTGTATTGACGTGATCCACCACCTTCTTCGTGCCCAGTCCGAAATACTCCCTGTCGCCGTCCCGAAGCTCCACTGCCTCAAATCTTCCGGTGCTCGCTCCCGACGGAACCGACTCCCGCGCTGTAGTCTTTCTCCCCGTTGTCTCCGTCTCGGCGGTCACCTCCACCTCCACGGTCGGATTGCCGCGGGAATCCAGGATCTCCCGCGCGTGTACCTCTGTAATTTTCATAGTAAGTGCCATAAAAAATCCCCTTTCGCGTAACATACTTCTGCATCATAGTATGTCCCGCAAAAGGGGAAAGTATTACTCGAGAATTCTTCCGTCCGTAGAGATAATGTCTACCTGCCACGGAATCATCTTACCGCTTGCCGCGAGTGCATTTTTCACCGCCTGCTCGATTCCTCCGCAGCACGGCACTTCCATGCGAACCACGGTAATGCTCTTAATATCGTTCTGCGCAATGATCTGGGTCAGCTTCTCCGAATAATCCACATCGTCTAACTTCGGACATCCGATCAGCGTGATGTGATTGCGGATATATTTTTTGTGGAAATTCGCATACGCATACGCTGTACAGTCTGCAGCCACCAGAAGCTTTGCTCCGTCAAAATACGGGGCGCGCACCGGAACCAGCTTGATCTGCACCGGCCACTGTGTCAGCTCCGACGTAAGTTCTGCCGCACTCTCTTCTGCGGCGGTCGGACAGACTGCCTGCTGCTCATGGCGGATCGTCTTCGCCTGGGTTCCCGGACATCCGCACGGAAGCGGCTGTGACGCTATCGCCTGCTGCGCTGCTTTCTTTCTCTTATTCTCCTCAACTGCCGCAGCATCATAAGCCGCCGCCTCACGCTCCACAAAATGAATCGCATCCATCGGACAGGTCGGCAGACAGTCGCCAAGTCCGTCGCAGTAATCGTCCCGCATCAGCTTGGCCTTGCCGTTTACAATACTGATGGCTCCCTCGTGGCAGGCGTTTGCACATGCTCCGCAGCCGTTGCACTTTTCTTCCTCAATCTCAATGACTCTTCGTAACATCATATCCTCCATTCTAACTCCGGCACGCATGCCGGAAATTCTCTCTTGACTTTTCTTCCACAGGATACTACAATAGCGTCAACATTTCTGTTGTTTTTACAACAAAAAGTCGAAAGGACGAAAAATAATGCAAACTTTCCAAGGATACGATGCCCTCTTGCAGGCCTCTCCCGTTTTTTATGATATTGCACCCGAAGAAATCCATGCCATGCTCGACTGTCTGTCGGCAAAGACCCTCTCCTATCCAAAGGGCAGCTTTCTCTTTCACTACGGCGACCATCTGGATTCTCTCGGTCTTGTGGTAGAAGGATGTGTGGATGTCATGAAGGAGGATTTCTGGGGCAACACAAATCTGATGACCCGCTGCCGCCCCGGAGACATCTTCGGAGAATCTTATGCCATCCGTACAAACTGTGCGCTGGAAGTCAGCCTCTACGCCGAGCAGAATTCCACTGTGCTCTACTTAAACGTCTCAAAAATGATGACGCTCTGCTCCCGCGCATGTGAATTCCACAACCAGCTCACAAGAAATCTGCTCTCCGTTCTCGCCGAGCGCAATTTCCAGCTCGGACAGAAATTAGAGCACATGACCAAGCGGACCACCCGTGAAAAGCTTCTCTCCTATCTGTCGAGCGAGGCGCGCAGATCCGGAAGTTCGTCTTTTGATATTCCCTTTAACAGACAACAGCTCGCCGACTATCTCTCCGTAGACCGGAGCGCCATGTCGAACGAGCTGTGTCATCTAAGAGACGAGGGTCTCATTTCTTTTCAGAAGAACCACTTCACGGTGCAATTCCCTTCGTCTTGAGGAAATCCACCCAGATTCCGTATTTCGAGCCGTACAGATGCAGATTGTCAAACGTGAGATCCGCTCTTAAGTTTCCGTCTGCATCACATACGACATCATTCACATCAATGTAAAAAATAGTCTGATTATCCGCAAGTTCCGCAATTCTCATATTGCGTTCATTGATTCCCTGATTGTTAAAAATTTTATCCGAGTCGGACTTGGCCTTTGCAACCCGCATGATACCCTGCACATAGATGATCGCATCGGGCTGGAGTTCTCTAAATTTCTGAACCGACTGCGCGTACTGCTCCATAAAACCGTCCAGGGTTCCTCTTCCCATCTCATTGATGCCGATCTGGAAATAAATTTTGCCAAACTGCCGTCTGGAAAGCGCATCCTCAAGCGTGGTCTTCTCCCCGTCCACCTCACAGAACTTTTCCGTCCACATATCGTAGATTCCAAGCCCTGTGGATGCGTAAAAGGTCGCATTGTCCAGCCCGCCGTAATCGCGCAGCCCCACAGTTCTCGAATCCCCGATAAAGACCGCGTCGTCGAACCAGTCGTCATCCACCACACAGAATTCCCGCGTGTGCGGCGCCTCTTCCGTCTCTGTCTCTCCGACCGTCTCCGTCCCGCCGGCAAGCTCAGTATCAGAGACACTCTCCCCCGGCAGCAGGATGGACGGCAGCTTTCCGTTCTCTCCTATGCCGCCCGGCGCACCCACATGACTCCACGGAAAAATTCCGTCATGCAGTCCGTCAAACACCAGGACGAAGTATGGTGTCGTTCGTATATCAACCGTATAATTCTTATATATTGTATCTTTCCCCAGATAGCCGACAACCGACAGCGCCGCCCACAAGATAAGCAGTGCGACCGTTACCGGACATTTCAAAAGCTTTCTCAAATCCATCCACCACACATTTAAAAATTAAAGTACAAAAACGGATTGTTTGCCGACACCGCCAGATAGTACATGCAAAGCCCGAAAATGCCGAGCAGTATCACCCTGCCGATCCATTTGCGCTCGATCAGCCGATAGCAGGTCTCCGGAAGCGGCGTTGCAAAGAGCACGCCCAGAAGAAACAGCGGTGCATAGTCATTCAGATATTTTAAATAATCCAGATGATTGATGACCCCTGCCGCATGCCCCGCAAACGGGAACAGCCGCGTCATATAAACGCCAAGCTCTGACAGATCGGTGACCGCAAACGCCACCCAGCTGAGCGGAACAACAAACAATACATAAAGATGACCGATCACCCTGCTTTTATCCAGCAGGCGCAGCAGAAAGAGCTTTTCTACCAACAGGCAGCAAAGCAGAATCCCGCCCCAGATCAGGAAGTTATAATTCGCCCCGTGCCACAACGCGGTAAGGCTCCACACCACAAACAGATTGAAAAAGGTGCGCGCCTTTCCCTTCCGGTTGCCTCCCAGCGGAATGTATACATATTCCCTAAACCATCTGCCGAGCGTAATATGCCATCTGCGCCAGAATTCCGTGACTGATTTTGAAATGTAGGGATAGCGGAAGTTCACCGGGAGCTCAAATCCCAGCATCTTTCCGATTCCTCTCGCCATCATCGAATATCCCGCGAAATCAAAATACAGCTGCAGTGAGTAAGCGAACGCTCCCATCCATGCAAGCTTTGTTGAGATGCTGTCGAACCCGATCATCCGGATGCTGTTCCAGAGTGTGCCGATCCGGTCCGCAATCACGACTTTTGCTGCAAGTCCGATAATCAAGAGCTTCATTCCCTCTTCCAGCTGACGTGCCTTGATCGTGCGCTCTCTTCCCAATGCTACACGCACATCCGCATAATTTGTGATCGGTCCCGATATCAGCTGCGGAAACATGGTCAGATACGTTCCCAGCCGAAGCAGCGACTGTTCTGCCGGAATTCTTCCGCGGTACACATCAATCACGTACGCCATAATCTGAAACGTGTAAAAACTGATTCCAAGCGGAAGTCCGGATGCCAGACCACTGTACTTGAAGAAAAACAGCACGCCCAGATCATACCCGAGCGCAAGAAGCAATAAGCGTTTCTGTCTGATTCCCCGCCCGTCCGTATTCTTCCGGTACATCAAACGGGTCAGCGTGTAATTGACCAGAACGCACGCAAGGAGAATCGTAATATAACCCGCCTCGCCAATTGTATAAAAGACAATACTTCCCCCCAGCAATGTGACATTGCGTAACTTTTTCGGTGTAAGATAATATATCACTAAAAAAACCGGCAAAAACCGAAATAAAAACTCAAAACTGCTAAATAACATTCCACAGACTCTTTCTATCTGACTTCTATCTACTGTATCCCTATTTACTATACCTCATTATAGGCGAAATATTACAAAATGGTGAACTATTACTGAAAGTTTGTGAAATTGTATCATTTTTGTCATAAACGCTCTATTCTGTAATCTTTTCGTAACTATTTTGCCTCAAACAGCGCCTCGATCTCACCGATGAAATAGAGCGAACCAAACGCAACCGTGCGATGTGTTTCATCGAGCCGCCCTCTCTGAAAACAGGACGCAAAATCATCAGCTGATGCAGCTGCAATTCCTTTCCGCCGGATGCAATCCGCCAGGGCGTCCGCCTGCAGCGCCCGCTCGCACTCCACCGTGCAGGTCGTAAAATCAATGGCAAGCGGCAGCAATTCCCCGATCATTGTCTCATAATCCTTATCCGCCATCACGCCCATGATAAAATGAAACTTTTCTCCCGGGAAAAGCGCCACGAGGCTCTCTCTTAACGCTTCCACGCCGTTGCTGTTGTGTGCGCCGTCCACCAACAGGAACGGTTTTTTTGAGAGGATTTCCATCCTGCCCTTCCATACGGTCTTAGCGATCCCCTGACAGACTGCGCGCCTTACGCCCTCTTCCCGCTCTTTTGTCCCGCCGCAGATCCACTCTGTATGTCTCCTGAAAAATGCCTCCGCCCCGAGAAGCGCCGCGACAGCATTTTCATACTGATGAACGCCAAGCATGCGCATGGACAGATCACGGTAGGCACCAAACGAAAAATACTGTCTGCCGTCGCGGTAAGTCTGCTCTTTTATCTCCAAAGGGTCGATCAGCCGGAAATCTGTAATTCCTTCCTCCCTGACCTTCGCCTCAAACACCGTCATGACTTCTGCCTCCTGGCTCTCAAGCACAAGCGAGGTGCCTTTTTTGATGATGCCCGTCTTTTCCGCAGCAATCTCAGCAAGCGTATTTCCAAGCACCGCCATGTGGTCATAGCCGATCTTTGTGATCACGGTTACATCCGGCACACCTACGGCATTGGTTGCGTCCAGCCTCCCGCCAAGTCCGGTCTCTAAGATCATGACATCGCATCGTTGTTCCTTAAAATAGAGGATTGCCATGGCAAGTGTAACGTCAAACATCGTCGGCTGCACGCCAAAATCCATCGCAAGAAGCTGCACGCCGATCCTCTGCGTATCCTCCTTAGAGATCATTTCCCCGTTTATCTGGATGCGTTCCCGAAAGTCCACAAGGTGCGGGGAGGTAAACATCCCGACGCGAAGTCCCGCCTCCCTTAAAATTGCGCAGAGAAAAGCAGAGACAGAACCTTTTCCGTTCGTCCCTGCTATGTGTATCAACGGAATCCCCGCCTGCGGACTGCCAAGCGCCTTTAACATGCGCCCGGCAACCTCCACTCCGGCAAGATTCCCGAATCTTCTGATCTGATTGATCTGATCTACTACTTCTTCATATGTCATCTGTGTCCCGCGTTCCTCTCCGGGCAGCAGCGACACACCCGCGTGTCTTACACTGCCATGATTACGCCGCCATCATTTGCATACATACTGCTGACACCGGCAGTATTTATGATAATGATTTTCTTGAAATTTGCAAGCTTTTCTATGCGGGCTTTTACCGCTGCGGCGCGCTCCGGGCAGTTGCAGTGCGCGATGGCAAGCACACGCTGTTCGCAGTCCTTCGTGCGCCCGATCATATCCTGCACCATTTTCTCAAGTGCCTTGTTCATTCCGCGCGCCTGACCGAGCTGGCAGATCATGCCCTCCTTTGTGGAACCCATCACCGGCTTGATATTGAGCGTATTGGCAATCAGCGCTTTCAGATTGGTCAGTCTTCCGTTCTTGCGCAGAGTCTCTAACGTCTCTAAGACAAAATAAGTATTCATGGAACTGATATACTCCTCCGTTCTGGCAACGACCTCCTCAAACGGAAGACCTGCCTCCTCGAACTCCTGCACCTTAAGACCGATAATCGTCTCCCCGATCGATGCAGACCTGGAGTTAAATACATAGATCTGCTTGTTCTCTCCCGGATGTTCCTCCTCGTAGAGGTTCCTGCCAAGCTCTGCACTGTTGTAGGAACCGCTCAGCTTCCCGGAAAGCGTCACCACATATACATGCTCCGCCTCTCCCTCATACGCCTGCATATACTGCTCCGGTGACGGGCAGGAGGACTTCGGTCCCGTGATGCTCTTCTTCACCCGGCGCAGAAAATCAAGCTGGTTAAATGTCTCATCATCCTTAATGCGGTAACCGTCCACCTCAAGTTCTAAGGACACCGTCTCAAAATGTCCGTCCTTCTTCAGTTCCTCCGGTAATTCCCCGCAGCTGTCCACAACAATCTTATACATGGCAATCCCTCCACCTGTTCTATGGTATGTGTTTAATGTTATCAATAAACCGTTAATATATTTTCCGTTTCTATCGCATGTAGTATTCAATACTATGTTACATTAACACAAAAACCATTTTTTGTATAGAGGTAATTTCTAAACTTTATCTAAATTATATCTTACGAAGCATTCTTTCTCACGAAGCGAGTGTAAAATATGCGGTCACAAGATCCTTTAACGCCTGCTGGTCAGCGCTGCCCATCAGCTCCCTCGCAGAATGCATGGCAAGAAGCGGGATTCCGATATCCACGGTCTTCACCGGAAGAAGCGCAGAAGCGATCGATCCAAGCGTACTTCCCCCCGGCATATCCGAGCGGTTCACAAACTTCTGGTACGCGATCTTCTCTTTCTCACAGATCTGCTGGATGATGGCAATCGCCTCGCAGTCTGTCGCATAGGACTGCGAACTCGCCTCCTTGATACAGAATCCCCTTCCGAGCACGGGCTTGTTGGTAAGATCCATTTTCCCTGCCTGGTTCGGATGGATGCCGTGTGCCACATCCACGGACAGCAGCATGCTGCGGTAGAGATCCTGCTCCGCCGTCTGTTCCCGTCCCAGCTCTTTTAAGATGCGGCGCAGCATGTCATGCAGCAGAATCGAACCGGCGCCCTGCTTCGTATGGCTTCCGATCTCCTCGTGGTCAAACAGTGCGATCAGGTTGATTCCCTCCATCCGCCTGGCATCCATCAGACCGGAGATGAGCGCCGCGCAGGAAGTCAGGTTATCCAGGCGCGGACTTGAGATAAAATCATCGTTGAGACCGATGAATTCCGGATTTTCCTTACAGTATACGGTCAGTTCAAAATCCAGAATGTCAGTCTTTTCCACAGACAGCTCGTCTGCTAGAAACGTAAGGAAATAATCCGCTTTTTTCTCCTCCTCCGGCAGCAGCGCAAAGACCGGCAGCATATCCGTCTGGCGGTTCAGCTCCACACCCTTGTTGACCTCGCGGTTCATGTGGATCGCCAGATTCGGAATGGTCAGAAGATTTTTTTCCGATACAAACTCCACAATCTTCGGGGCAAACGCGTCCTGTGTGCGCACTGCCACACGGCCGGCAATACCAAGCGGACGATCCAGCCAGGTATTTAAGATCGCGCCCCCGTATACTTCCACATTCACCTGCGCGTAACCGCATGCCGTCACATCCGCCGACGGCTTGATGCGCAGGCACGGAAAATCCGTATGTGCTGCCGCCATCCGAATCTGCGGCGTCTTTGTCTCCTGCCAGCCTTCTCCCACCGTAAACGCGAACAGTGTGGTGTCATGATGATTTACATAATATCTTCCGTTTTTCTGCAGCTTCCACGGCTCATCATAGGGCAGTTCCAGAAATCCCGCGCTCTCCAGGCGCTCTTTGCAGGCGCGGACTGCCTGTACCGGCGACACACCTTTTTTCAGCAAATCAAATAAAAGTTCTGTCTCTTTCATGTCTATGTCCTCTTTTCTTCTTTATCTGTGACCCCTTCCGGGGCTGTTCTCTCAGCTTCCTATCATACCAGAAATCATATTGTGAAGCAAACCTTCCCAATCGACTTTCTATTTGTCCCCAATCTGTGTTATACTACACAAAGGCAATGCGCCCCAATACTATATGACACGGAGAAGACTATGATTGCACTTTCCCTACCGGAAATTAAAGATTTTATGAATAAACTGCTGTGTACGGACACGTTCGGGCACTTTCTTCTAAAGGAAGCCGTCATCTTGGGCAGCGTCACCTGGAGCTTAGACGGCACGATCCAGCCCGATTTTTATTCATCAGATGAAGCCGATGCGCTCGGACTGACGGGACTTTCTTTTCTCCCGTTTGAACAGGTACGTCCGCAATGTTTTGACTTGATCAAGGGCAAACGCACTCCTTCTTATTTTAAATTTGTCTTTCTGCTCTCCCCGAAGAATCTGGAACGGACACTGCTTTCGACCCACAGTTCTTTTACCCCGGAGGACATTACGGGAATGTTTATCAATCTGAAATTCCAGCAGAAAAAACTGCTCCTTACCACGGGCATTTCGTACCGGATTTTCTCCGTGGACAAGAGCCTCGATCAGGAGTGGGATTCCCTTGTAAAGCGCTTTCTCACTGCGCATGAAATTAGTTTTGAAGAACTTTAATTTATTACTTTACTTTTATAAATTCTTATGATATTGTACTAATAGCTGTAAGTTACAGTTAGTATTATTTTTGGAGGTACTTTTTGATGAAAGGTACAGTAAAATGGTTCAACAACCAGAAGGGTTACGGATTCATTTCTGACGAGTCAGGCAACGATGTATTCGTACATTACTCAGGACTTAACATGGAAGGTTTCAAGTCTCTTGAAGAGGGCGCTTCCGTAGAGTTCGACGTTGTAGAAGGATCCAAGGGACCGCAGGCAACCAACGTAACTGTAGTAAAATAATTACTGCAGGCGGTAAGCTTACCGCGTTAAATCACTAGTTTCATGTACCTTTTTCTTAAAATAGACTTGTTTTATTTGTTAGATTAAGATATTGCAAACAATGGATTTAAAAAGAGTCTGTCACAAGTTTTCTTGTGGCAGACTCTTTTTGTATATGAACTTAGCAGATCAGGTTAGGATTATCCTGTTTTTTCAGGCATTTCACCACATTGACAATACCGCTCTCCGCCATGCTTTTTACCGCTTCCTCTGTATAAAACGCAATGTGCTGCGTCATCGTCACATTCGGGAACTGTCTCAGATACGCCATATTCCGGTTTGCAAGAATATCCGACCGGCGGTCCATATGGTAGATTCCCTCCTCATGCTCGATCACATCCAGTCCCAGCGCACCGATCTTCCGCGTCTCGATTCCCTCGATGATGTCATCCACGCGCATCAACTCTCCTCTCGCGCAGTTGATCAGAATGACGCCGTCCTTCATCTGGTCGATCGCCTTTTTATCAATCATATAACGTGTCTGATTGGACAGTGGCGTGTGCAGTGAGATAATATCACTCTTCGCGTACAGTTCCTCCAGAGAACAGTATTCGATTCCAAGCGCCGGATCGGCATTCTGACGTCTGCTGTATGCCAGAATCCTGCAGCCGAATCCCTGCAGATTCTGTGCCACCTTCTGTCCGATTTTTCCCGTTCCGATGATACCGACGGTAAGATTACGAAGCTCCCTTCCGATCAGCCCGCCAAGCGAATAATCGTTGGCATTCCCGCGGAACAGTGCCTGCTTATAATTGCGAAGCGACATTAAAATCAGCATGACCGTATACTCGGCAACGCCGTCCGGATCGTAGTAGCCGTTGCAGACGTGAACACCATTGCTCTTCGCCGCATTCAGGTCAATATGGTCATACCCGATGGTACGTGTCGCAACGACGCGGATACGCCGCTTTGCAGTCTCCTCAATCAATGCGGCGTCCATCTTTGTATCTCCAAGAATCGTAATGCCGTCCGCTCCCTCAGCACGATCGATGTTGTCCTGTGTCATCGGCCCCTGCACCAGTGTGATCTCTATCTGCTCCTGCTGTGCTGCGGCAAGCAGGTAATCTTTTTCATCCGGTCTCACTTCATAAGCTGTGATTTTCATGGGTATCCTCTCTTTCAAGCATTCTGCACTATTTTCTAAAATGTGTTCACCGTGAACACGTTGTTATAGAATTATCATAAATTGCTCCGGTCTGCAAGCCGATGCTTTAAAGGGATGAATAATCCTTGTCATTTTTTTGTTTTTCCTTGCATAACAGAAAATATTGTGCCAAAATCAAAACAACAGACACTGACCCGGACAGGAGGTTCTTGATGGAGCAGCCGATTTTATCTTTTCTTACCGCATATTTTTCTGACCTGCATATCCAGTGCAGACTGACCGACCGCAAACAGTTAGAACTGGCGGATCTGGATCTCGGACTGCGCAACAGTATCCTGATGCAGGAAGCCGATGCGCAAAAACAGGCGCCATTTCCATTTGTGCAGAACACCATCTATTTTATTGTAGATTATTACGAGTGTAATTATTCTTTTTTCCGTCTGCCGGATAAAAGTGCCTTCCTGTTCGTCGGGCCTTTTCTCTGGAGAGAATTTGAGCGCTCCCAGATTCTGTCACTTATGAACCGGCTGGATATTCCGACAGAACTTTTTCCACAGCTGCAGGAATATTATCACGCACTGCCGCTGATCGCGGACAAAGCCTCCATGACAGCCCTGCTGCGCCACGTCTATCAGACGCTGGATGCCGACGCGGATGTATCCGTACAGACCCTGCATTTGAAAGATCTCGAGACCAGAGAATCCTTTTTGGAAAAGCACCAGTTTGTCGTACCGGAGGACCCGGTCTTAAGCATGCACCTTCTTGAAGAGCGCTACCATATCGAGGATGAGCTGCTCGACGCCATCTCTCACGGCAACAGCGCCCGTGCCCTCTCCTTCATGGAGGCTCTCGGGAACCTGCGCTTTGTCCCCCGCACGGAGGACGCACTCCGCAACCGCAAGAACCTGATTCTGACCCTCAACACGCTGTTGCGGAGAAAAGCGTACGAAACGGGCGTCCACCCGTTTTATATCGACGCCGTCTCCGGCAACTTTGCGCGCATGATCGAGAGCATCCAATCCGTGGAAGAAATCAACGATCTCATATCCTACATGGTTCAAAGTTACTGTCAGCTCGTGGAACAGCGAAGCATGAGTTCGTATTCCGATCCGATCCGCCAGATTCTCGTCACCATAGACGCCTCACTGACCGGGGACTTAAGCCTGAAACGTTTTGCCAACGAGCTGTTTTTGAATACAAGCTACCTGTCCACGCTGTTCAAAAAGGAAGTCGGCATGACGCTGACGGACTACGTCAACGCCAACCGCATCGAATACGCCAAGAAGCTGCTGCGCAGTACCCTCCTGCCGGTGCAGGATGTTGCGGCAGCCTGCGGCATCCCCGACGTCCACTATTTCACACGGCTCTTCCGCCGCATCACGGGCATGACACCACGCGAGTGGAGACGCTAAAAGACCGGGCATGGAATGTGGCAGGCATGGATTTTGCAAATATACTGTATCTGCCTGTTCCGGACTGCCAACCGGCGGCGGGAATCCGAAACGCAAAATGGGGTATTTCTAATCTATACCGCGTTTGGTATCTCCGATGATCCGTGTTTTTCCAAGCTTTGAACACTCCGCGGAGAGTGTCCGCAATCCGCAGACAATTTTAGGACTTTTGTGCAGCGCTTGTCTGCGCTTCTGAATAAAACATAACCGCGCGAAGCCGATGTTTGAATTGGCATCTGCCTTATTTTCAATAGCAGATGCCAACGAGTTTCGGTTCGCGCGGTTTTATATTGTCTGTGAAGAAGCGTTGCTAGCGCTGCTAAAAAGTCCGCCCATTGTCTGCGGTTGTCGGACATCTTTCGCGGATTGTCAAAACGTGGAAAGACACGGAATCCGATACCAAACGCGGCATAGAAGAAATGCTCCCATTTTGCTTCAAAGGATTCCCGCCGCCGGTTGGCAGTCCGGAACCGTGCAGGTACAGATTTTTTTAAATCTCTGCCCACCACATTCCATGCCCCGGTCTTTTAAGCTTCTATCTTAGTCTACTCTCTTAATCTTATTGAGCTGTGCGTTGAGTCCGAGAAGATCTTCTTTCTTCCACTCAACCTTCGGTCCTGCCGCACCCATCAGGTTGATCATACGGATGACCGTAAATCCGCCCAGCATTTCCAGCATCTTCGGGTTCGCCATTGCTCCTGCTGCAGGATTTCCGTCATTTTTTTCATTACCCTGACTCATTCCCGCTGCAACTTTTGACATCAGTCCCATGAAGAGTGCTTTTCCCTCTTCGGACTTCATGATATCAGAAAGTCTGTCATTCAGTGAATAATATCCTTCCGGCTCTGTGATGTCGAACCAGTTGAGGATTGCGCCGCTCTCTTTCAGGCTGTACTCCTCGTTGAAGGTATCCACCTTGCGGATGTGGCTCTCATCCTTATACTCTCCGGCAACAGCCACCAGGGTGGATTCTCCGACATTCGGTACCTCAAAGTGGAAGAAATGATCCTCCGCCTGAAGCTTTCCTGCACTCTTGCCGTTGACAAACAGCTCTACCTCCGGCAGATTGGAGTATACAGTTACCTTCGTGGTATCTTCCACGCGGTCTACATAACGTTTTCCGCACAGATGTACGAACGGCTCATCAGACAGCCATGCCTTGTATGCATAGAAGGAATCTTTCTTGTACTTGCGGTCGAAAGTTACCAGTCCCTTGTGGTTCTGACCGTTCTCACCGCCCTCGTTTCTCGCATCTGCACCGAAATCGAACATGTTCCATACATGCGTTGCCCAGATATACTTTCTGGTGAAGAGCTGCTTGATCATCTCCTCATGATAGTATGCCTGATACTCCTCGGTGTAATCGCCCTGCTTCGGATCAGAGGTATGCCAGTTCAGCGCCTCACATCCGTACTCGCTCATTCCAAGCGGGATATTCGGGAACTCTTTGTGGAAGTTGTCCATCCACGGTCCGTTCATGGATACGTCTCCGCCGTACCATCCGAAGTAATGGTTGTAAGAGATCACATCCGGAATCTGGATGTACGGATCGTGAATATCACACATGGATACCACCGCGATCGTGGTCAGTCTCGTGTGATCCATCTCATGAACCATGTCATTTAAGATTCTGTGGTTCTCAAGCAGATCCTCATCCGAGCTTCCTGCCATCGTGATCTCGTTGGAAAGCCCCCAAACCACGATACTCGGGTGATTGTAATTCTGAACAACCAGCTCTTTCATCTGGGAAATGGTATTCTCACGTCCGTTCGGCATGTGAGAGGAAATGTACGGAATCTCAGCCCAGATTACAAGACCTCTCTCATCGCACAGATCGTAAAAATACTGATCGTGCTGGTAGTGAGCCAGGCGGATCGTTGTAGCACCGAGCTCGCAGATTAAGTCAATATCCTCTCTGTGATGCTCCGGAAGCAGCGCATTACCGATTCCCCATCTGTCCTGATGACGGGATACACCGCGCAGCGGATATTCCTCTCCGTTTAAGATAAATCCTCTCTCCGGATCAATCTCAAAGGTACGGCATCCGAAACGTGTGCTTACCGCATCAACGGTCTCCTCTCCGGATACAAGCGCCACCTCTGCGGTGTACAGATACGGATCTTTCTTTCCGTTCCACAGATGAACTGCCGGAATGGAAAGTACCGCCTTTGTCTCGCCGGCTGCGGTCTCTGTCTTTGCAACCTCTTTGCCCTCTGCATCTTTTACGGTATATACAAGCTTCTGGTCTGCAGCTGCATTCGTCAGGAATACCTCTACCTCCACGCTGGCATCCGCGCCCTTGATCTCCGGTGTCACCTTAATGCCAGGTCCGCCGTAGTAGTCCAGATCAAAATGGGACTTATTTACCGCAATGATATTGACGTCACGGTAAAGTCCGCCGTAGAATGTGAAATCTGCATTCTGCGGATATACTCTGTCGTTTACGCCATTCTCCACAGCGATCACAATCAGGTTCTCTTCTTCTGTGAGCTCTTTTGTGATGTCTACACGCCAGGTGGAATATCCTCCGTCGTGATGTGCCACTGCCTTGCCGTTCACATAGACGTCTGCGGAAGCGTTTGCTCCTCTTAACTCCAGATAATAGCAGTCTGCCTCCGGCAGTTCGCTCTTCTTTAACTGTTTTGCATAATAACAGGTTCCGCGGTAATAATCGTTGCCGCCGTCCTGTCCGTCAATCTCATTCCAGGAATGTGGAAGTGTTACCCAGTACCACTTCTCCGGCATCTCCTTCGGCACTTCTGTGGCTTCCTTGGTAAATGCCCATTTCGTATTAAAATTGATTACTTCTCTCATGTGTCGCATCCCTCCATAAAAAATATCGTCATCATTGATCTGTCTGCATCGTAACACAGAACCGCACTTTTTTCTTTAGATAGTTTTTGGCAAAAATGGCACAATATTTAGCATTCTACCTTTATTTTGAAAAACAAGTTCAATTCTTTGCCTGATATTTCAGGATCAATACGGAAAAAACCAGAATGCCCACGCACGGAATCAGATTGCAGAACATTCCGGTCACAAGCCCCACACGATCAGCAATCACACCGATCAGCCACGGCATCACGATCGCGCCAATCCCTGCCACCGGCAGCATCACACCGAGACTCGTTGCATTCATCTCCCTGCCGGCTCCCGCCACGGCGATCGGATTGACCCCTGCCATGGCGAATGCAAAGGCGAACAGCATGGCGATGGCTCCCGCCGGATGCTGCATGTATACAAGCCCGCAGTACAACACGCTGCAGCAGCCGCCCATCCACACAAGCGTGCGGAAAATATGATGCACCGGAAAAACGAACGCGATCAGAAGTCTGGCGATCAGAGTCGCCCCCCACATCACCGTTACCGTGTATGCCGCAAAGGAACCCGAGAGAATTCCCATGTCTTTATAGTATGTCACAAGCCATCCCGTCACACTCGTCTCCGCCGCATTCTGGCAGAATAAAAGCCCGGTAATCAGCCAGAATTTCGGATCCTTCAAAAATGCAAACGAGATCTTTCCCCGTTCGCCGTTCTTCTCTTTGACCGCGCCCGGAAGTCCCGCCGTCAAAAATATCATCCACAAAAGCAGCCCCGTCACCGCCACTCCCACCATCGGCAGCGTGTCGTTGATTCCAAGAAGCGACGCCGCAAGAAACGGACACAGCAGCGCACCACACGCATAGCAGGCATGTAGTATGTTCATGCTGCGGGTACGGTCGGCGCTGTTGTCTTTTACAAGGATCGTGCAATTATTGAGTGCTCCTCCCTTTGCAAATCCGACCAACAGAAATGCCGCCATCAACACGCCCGGCATTCCGGTCACCGCCATCAGAAAGTACCCCAGGAAATAACCGCTGCAGAGAAGAAGTACTGTATTCTTCACTCCGATTTTCTGCGGCAGAATACCCGCCGCAAAGGACGCCGCCATATTTCCAATGCTCATCAGTCCGAGCATCGTACCCGTCATGCCATAGTCAAATTCATATTTTCCCTGCAGAATACTTACAATAATCCCGCTCGATATTGCGCAGATACCGCTCAAAAAGAATGTAATATAGCCGGTGTTGCGCCATCTTCTGCCCCAGTCCGTTGTATGATTCATCTGTACCTTCTCCCCTATAACCACTTACAGAGAGCCGCAATACGGCTCTCTGTAACAATACTTCCTGTGTTCCTGCTAAATGTTTATCTGTTTTTACCCGCACCGAACTTGTCGAGAATCGAACCGTCCGAAAACTTACGGATGTATCCAATCAGCTCGTCCGATACGCTGACGATGTGCGCTTTTACGCCATCGCACTCCTTCACCACGCCGCGGAGACGTCCCATATTATCTGTGGTGACCTCTGCGCTCTTCGCATTCTCATCTGCCGAAGCCGTAAGGGAAGTGACCCCGTTCTCAATGACGCTCTTGTGATTCTCAAGATCGCCGACCTCCGTGCCGATTCCGCCGATAGCATCTCCGACCTGTTCGATTTCTCGGTTCAATGATTTGAAGATCTCCTCCGTGTCATGAATCTTCTCATTCTGTCTGGAAAATGCCTCCGATACCTGCTCGGTAATCTGAACGCTGTTGCTTGAATTATCCAGCAGGACATTCACGACATGGTTAATCTGCTCTGTGGACTCTCTGGACTGATCCGCCAGTGTCCGGATCTCCTCCGCGACCACTGCAAATCCCTTGCCGTGCTCCCCTGCTCTGGCAGCCTCGATGCTCGCATTAAGGGCCAGAAGGTTGGTCTGGCTTGAAATTCCCGCAATGATCTCAGTCGCCGTCCGGATCTGCTGCGCGGACTGATTCGTCAGATCTGTCTGTTTTCTGACATTCTCGATCGCAACGCCGCTCTCCTCACTGATGGCAATCAGCTCCTGCATAATCTGCTCCGCCGAACGGTTATATTCACGCATGGCCTGCGCACTCTTCGTCAGATCCTCAATATTGGAAGAAATATGATCGATCGACACGCTGATCGCGTCCACCTTTTCCTTCATATCCGCCGTCTCAGACGCCTGGGACACCGTATTGCCGGTGATCGTATCGACAGCATCCGCCGTCTGATCCATCGACTCCGACATTTCCGAGAAAATCTGCTGGAAATCACCGGATACCCCTTCGAGCTCATCCACAGCCTTGCGGATTCCTCCAAGCACCAGCTCAATCGATGAAACGGACGTCTCGATGGAACGCACCATCTCCCCGATGCCGTCTTCACGGTCTGCCAGCTTTTTCGCCTTTTCCGCAACTTTTGTATTCTCCGATACCTTTCCGTTAATCACGGACCGGATCTGATCCAGAATCGACTTGATCACCATGAAGATTCCGCCGAACACGGCAGCCACGATCACGCAGATCAGAATCATCGCCATGACTGTTCCGATCACTCCGCTTTCCAATAATTTTAAAATGATCAGAAATGCTGCCAGCACAATGGCAAGAAAGCCGGCAAGCGGTGCCATCACTTTCCCCCACATCTCATTTTTCTTCGTATCTTCCACGCAAATCCCTCCGCTTTCGTATGGTAATGTATAACACTTGCCTTCATTGTACCATAATTACCGCAAAATACAAACAGCTTTTACGGCTGCCCCATGGCAAGCTTTGCCTTCACGATACGCGTCACGGATTCATTGATCCGCTCCTCGGTGATCGTTCCGTCATTCACCGCATTCAGAATTCCTGTATAGGCGGTATTGTAGTCCGCCGGCATCAAAATCATGTCTGCCCCGGCTGTAACTGCCAGAACCGCCGCCTTGTCCGAATTGTAGAATCCGGTGATCGCTTCCATATTCATGGCGTCCGTAATGACAATTCCGTTATATCCCATCTGTCCGCGAAGCACATCGGTAATCAGCACCTTCGACAGCGTAGCCGGCGCATTGTCTCCAGTCACATTCGGAGCCGAGATATGTCCGACCATCACAAAATTCACGCCGCCGTCAATCGCACTCTGGAACGGGACGAGTTCTTCCGCCATCAGTTCCTCCAGGGTCTTGTCCGTGGACACCGCCCCGTCATGAGAATCTCCGGAAGTGCCGCCGTGTCCCGGGAAATGCTTGACCGTACCGTACACTCCCGCCGCGGAAAGTCCCTGCAGTTCAGACGTCACCATTCCCGCGACCGTCTGCGCGTCCGACCCGAACGAGCGCTGTCCGAGCACCTGATTGTCCGGGTTGGTAAGGACATCCGCCACCGGCGCGAAATCCACATTGAATCCGAGTGCCGCAAGATAGCTGCCGATCGTGCTTCCCGCATTGTATGCATTCTGCACATCCCCGCTCGCTCCTATATCGCTCATATTGCCGACGTCCGTCACCCCGAAGGCATCATTGCCGGCGATGCGCGCGACACTGCCGCCCTCTTCGTCCACACATAAAAATACCGGAAGTCCGGTGCGCTCCCTTGCAATCTCCTGCATATTGGAGAGCATGGTGGTCGTCTGCTCCGGGTCGGTGAGGTTGTCTGCCATATACACAATTCCCCCCACCGGACGGCTCTGGTAAGCTTCCTTTGTGGTGTCCCCCGCAGCCGTCACACCGCTTGCATATCCGGTCAGCGCATTCGGCGTAATCACAAACATCTGCGCGATCTTATCCTCAAGCGTCATCTGGGACACAAGCTGCGCCGCCTGCTCCTCCACCGGATCGGTCTGTACTTCCGTCTGCGGCTGCTCCGTTACTTCCTCCGTCGCCGCGACATTCTCTCCCGGCAGCTCGGTTCCGTCGGTACCTTCATTCTGTCCGCCTCCCTTTGGCAGCAGGCGTCCCACAAGAAATACTCCTCCCGCGACCAACACGAGCAGGATCAGCACGACTATCACACACACAATGACCGCACTTTTCGTATCTTTCTGTCTTCTCTGACGTCTCTCTTCCTGATTCATATGCTTCCTCTTTCCAGGTGTTCTCTTTTTCTATGGTCTGATTATAGCAAATCTTTTCCGGAACCGAAAGAGCTATTTTTCCCTTAAGCCTACGCCGGCACCGTGGATACCACCAGACTCATCTCTCCCTGCATCTCCACCTCGCCGAATCCGCACGGTAAAATAAAGTGATCTCCCTTTTTCACCGGCTGGCCGTTGACGATACCGCTACCTTCCAGCACAGACATCAGCAGGAACGGATGATTCTGTGCAAAACTGCATGTTCCGTTGACATCCAGCTTGTAAATCTGATAGTATCCGCAGGCGTACAGCTCGTTCAGCCGGTTCTCCGGCAGTCCGAGTGCAGACGTTACACTGTCCTCGACGGATTTCGCCGGAACGGTGATCACGTCGATGCTCTTCTCAATGTGAAGCTCTCTCGGCCTGCCGTTCTGCAGTCTGTCATAATCGTACACACGGTAGGTAATATCGCTGTTCTGCTGTGTCTCCAGGATCAGAAGCCCGCCCTTGATGGCGTGGACGGTTCCCGGATCAATCTGGATAAAATCTCCCTTTTTCACCGGAATCTCGCGGATAAATTCGCTCCAGCGTCCCTCGTGGATCATGGAGGCAAGCTCCTCTTTCGTCTTCGCATTGTGACCGATCACGAGCGTGGCGTTCTCGGGCGCATCCATAATGTACCAGCACTCCGTCTTGCCGAAAGAACCGTTTTCATGTTCCTTTGCATAGGCGTCATCCGGGTGTACCTGAATACTCAGATCCGCCTTCGCATCGATGATCTTTGTCAGAAGCGGGAAGCGGTCGTAGGCGAGGTTCCCAAATACCTCCGGGTGCTCCTCCCACACTTTTGACAGCTTCATGCCGGCGTACACACCGTTCCTGATGCTGCCGTCGCCGTTCGGATGTGCGGAGATGCCCCAGCACTCGCCGATGTCGTCACCCTCCACCGGATAGCCGAACTCCGTTCTAAGCCGGGTACCGCCCCAGATATTGTGCGTGCACACCGGATCTAAAAATAAGATTTCTTTTGTTGTCTGATTCATTGTCAACATCCTTCCATTCGTCTCGATTATTTTCTGATACCAGAAAGCGGAATCCTTCACAATCCGCCTCTGGCTTGCAAAATCCACATAAACAATGCCAAACCGCTGCTTGTATCCGTCCGCCCACTCGAAATTATCCAGGAAGGTCCAGAGGAAATAGCCAGCTACATTGGCGCCCTCATCATATGCCTTCTGCATCGCCCCGATATAGGAATCCAGGAAGGTAATGCGGTTCGGGTCATGTACCCTGCCGTCACTGCTCACCATATCATGGCAGGACATACCGTTCTCCGTAATGTAGAGCGGCAGCGGATAGCGCTCCGTCAAAAACTTAATGCCGTAGTAAAACGCCTCCGGCGTCACCGGCCAGTCCGATCCCGTCTTCGGGAACCCCGGCGCACGGTCTACAAATTCCGGCTCGCCGTCTGCGCCGGCGCGGACGTAGTACCCATTATATATATTCTGTCCCATAAAATCAAGCGGCTGATAGATCAGCTCCATATCCTCCTGTGTGATCTCCGGAAGATACGGCGCAAATTTTTTCAGCCCCTCCTCGGGGTAATGTCCAAGGAATACCGGATCGGAAAACCACGATACATTCCAGGTCCAGTTATCGATCGGATTGTAAAATCCGAAATACACCTTTTTCGCCGCCTCAATGTCCTCCGGCCGGTCGGTGTACGGATATGCCACGCCGCCGGTCGGAGCGAAACCGATCTTGACCGGTCGGACCGCATATCTGCGCAGGTTGATGACCGCCTGCCCGTGCGCCATCAGAAGATGATGCGCCACCAGAAACGTCTGCGCCACGGGAAGTTTCACGCCCGGAGCATGGACACCGCTCAGATGTCCGAGGCCGACCACGCACTGCGGCTCGTTGATCGTAATAAAATATTCGCAGATATCACTGAAATTCTCGGCAACCACCTTCGCATATTCTCCGAACCACTGCACCACGTCCGGGTTCTGCCAGCCGCCCCGCTCATAAAGCGCCTGCGGGAATTCCCAGTGAAACAGCGTCAGGTACGGCGTGATGCCGTTTTCCTTCATCGTCAGAATCATATCACGGTACATGGCGATCGCCTTCTCATTCACACGCCCGGTTCCCTCCGGCAGAATCCGCGCCCAGTTCAGTGAAAAACGGTACGCGCGGATTCCCAGATGTCTCATCAGTGCAATATCTTCTTTATAATGATGCATATGATCGCAGCTTGTGTCTGCATTCTGATGTTCAAACACCCTGCCGTCCGCCGCAAACATATCCCAGACGCACGCGCCTCTGCCGTCCGCCGCGTCCGTTCCCTCTACCTGATAGGCGCTGCTCGCAACACCCCACACAAAATCCTCTCGAAACATTCTTATAACCTCCTGCTCCTGCAATCGCAGTGTCTCTCTCTATCTTCCAACATTTTTTCTGATTTTGCAATGCTTTTGCACGCATATTCTGTAAAACAGGCTGTGCCTGCCGTCAGTCTTTTCCGCTTCTCCCCGCCGCAATCACGGACACCAGATAAAACGGAACCGCATCGTCCTCATGCGTCTCTGCGAGGCGGATCGTGACGGTGTGCCGCCCCTCTTTTCCGTGCTCTAAAAGTGTCGCAAGCTCCAGTTTATCTCCCCAGGTCTCATCAAAATTTGCATCCAGACGCACCGCATGCTCCGTATCGTCATCCACGACCGCCAGTGCAACCGGCGCGGGAAGCTTTACCGACTTCCGGTACTGGACGGCAATGCAGCTGCCCTCCGCCAAAAAGGTGATGGCATCCCCCGTCTTTTTCGCCGTCCAGCCATAGCGGAAGCAGTCCGTGATCCCGTTCTGTGCAGCCTCATCGGGCGTAAATCCATCCAGCGTGGGCTGCTGCAATCCTGCCATATCCGGTGCCGCGGCATTGCGGATGCGGACGGAATCCTCGTAGGCATTTTTTGTAAGCGGAGCCGGCAGCTTTGCCCCCGGTGCAAAACTGGTATTGCTGCCGGTCAGTTTTCCGCTTCGTACCTGCTCCAAAAAATAAGTAATCACCGACGCCACCAGCGCATGCCCCTCATCGTTCGGGTGCAGATCATCCGGTGTGATCGCACGGTTTTCAATCCGCCCTGCCACCACCTCCGGGTAAATAGAGCTCTGCATGCTGACCGACGGCAGATCATAATGTCTGCCGATTGCCGCGTGCATCACCTGCGCGTTGGCTCCGTTGTGGTAAAACACGTTGTGTACCAGAAGAACCGCCGGATTCCACGCGGCGCCAAGGATTTTCCGCACCAGTCCCTCATAGGTCTCCCTAAAATGCTCCGTGCTCTCATCATTGACGGAAAATTCCACAATTACAAAGTCCGGTCTCTCCGCCAGAAGATCCGTCCCCACACGCGCCGCGCCGAACTCCGATGTCGTGCCGCCGATCCCAGCATTGCAGTAGACAAACTCCGCCTGCGGAAAGGTCTCTTTCCACCATGTATACACACGGTAGGCGTAGCACGTCTGCGGTGTCGAGGAAAGGCTTCCCTGCGTGATCGAACCGCCGATAAAACCGATTACCAGACGCTCCCCGCGTTTTGCGCGCGCCATGACCTCCTTCATTCTACTCACATCTCCCACATTTGCAATTCCCTTTTCCAGATCAATCTGCATATTCATATTTCTGCTCCTTCTCTCTTTCTTTTCCCTTTATTGTCTCTCAAACATCCCAGATTTCATCTCCGAGCGAACGGATATAGGAAGCCAGCTCCTCCGACATCTCCTCCGCCTCCGGAATCCGGATGTGTCCGGGCGTTCCGGAGCCGTTTCTCCGGTATAAAAAGTGGTGCACGCGCTCACTTGCAATCTGCCCACACACCGTCTCAATCGCCGCATCCCAGTTCGGGTGATGTTTTAAGATGGTTGTCGCAAGAATGATCTGCGCCTTTGGATAGTGCTTCATCAGTGTCTCAATGAATTCCCGGTAGCGCTTCCGCCAGCGCTCTGCCGCACTGCACCCTGGATCCTCTGCCATATAGTCCACCGGATGATTGTCATTCTGCCCGATGGCAACCACAACCACCTGCGGCGTATAGCGTGAAAAATTCCATTTCTTTACCTCTCCAAGATCCGGATTATACTCTAGCTTGTCGTAACAGGACTCCACACCGTAGTATGTCGGCGCACCGAACCATCCCGTCCCGTCAAGCAGCGCAATGCCGCCCTGTGAGGTATCGTGAAGTTCTGCCCCAAGCTTTCGCGCCGTCATCCAGGCATAGGAATACCAGCTGTTGGAATACTGTCCGTCGTGCACCGGATCCTCTTTTCCGACATAGTCGACCGCCTCCGACACCTCGCCGCACGAGACACTGTCACCAAACACTTCCATCCGGCGGGCAGGCTTTGGCTCCGGCGGCAGGAGATCTGCGCCGTCATCCACGGTAAATCCGTAGAACGTCACCGTATGGCAGGCGTCCATGCGCTTAAACAGCAGCAGTTCATGCCGCGCATCCGGCAGCTGCCCCGCAATCTCATAGGTTTTCTTTTTTTCGTCATTCAAAAGGCGGATGCGCCCCTGCACCCCGTCTAAGAGATAGCCCATCTCATTCGTCCAGTACGCATGATGGTTGGCAAGCGTGACTGCCACCGATGTTCCGGTAAAAATCATTTTCACCCAGCTTGCCGCATAGATAAGCACCGGCGCCTTCGGATCGTCGTCATCGATTCTTCCGCTGTACTGTAACATCGGATCGTCCGGCTCGATATTCCTGACCATTTTTTTTACTGTCATTTCTTTTCCCCCTCTGCCTTCCGGCTTCCCGCCGGATACGCAGCAGGGCTGCGAAAGCCCCGAGGTGTTACGCACACAATGCGTCCTTCTCGGCTGCCGCAGCCCTGCATTTTCCAGTTCTCTGTTATCTTTTTCCGATCTCGGTATCGGTTGTCGTCACCACACTGTGTTCCTTGATGTAATCGATGATGTCATCCAGTTCCGTGAACGCCAGTCCCACATAGCTGTCTGCCGCTCCGTAATAGATTGCAATCTTTCCGCTCTCCGAATCATGGATTGTTGCGCACGGGAAGCATACGTTCGGCACGAATCCGCGCTCCTCATACCACTCTTCAGGAGTCAGAAGAAACGTCTCACAGCGGTACTTCACGATGGAAGGATTGTCGATGTCTAAGATCGCACCGCCGATCGAGTACACATATCCGTTGCAGGTGCCGCTCACACCGTGGTAGAACAGAAGCCATCCCTCGGATGTCTCGATCGGAGCTGCACCGCCGCCGATCTTTAAGGACTCCCACCACTCGGAACCCTTGCCCATCACATGACGGTGTTTTCCCCAGTAGGTGAGATCCGGACTCTCACTGATAAAAATATCGCCGAACGGTGTGTGGCCGCTGTCGGACGGTCTCGAGAGCAGCATGAAATTGCCGCCGATCTTGCGCGGGAACAGCACCGCATTCCGGTTAAACGGCAGGAACGGATTCTCGATTCTGGTAAATGTCTTAAAATCCGTCGTCTTCGCCATACCGATCGCTGCGCCGTAGAAATCCTGACACCAGATAATATAATAGGTATCCTCCACCTTCACAAGTCTCGGATCATAAGCGTAGACCGGCATGAAGGACTCACCGTTCTCGTCCACAAAGTTAATCTTGTTTTCCTCAAAATTCCAGTGGATGGCATCCTTGCTTCTTCCCAGATAGATATACGGAATTCCGTTCGTCTGTTCTCCGCGGAAGACGCCGATGAACTCATCCCCGTACGGCATTACCGCACTGTTGAAGATTCTCGCCACGCCCTTCACCGGATTTCTGCCGATGATCGGGTTCTCCTTGTATCTCCATACCGGTGCTCCGTTTAACTCCGCCGGGCGCTCCTGCCATGGCACATTCGGTACTTTGGGGCTGATCATTTTATATTTGCTCATAACTTCTACCTCTTTCTGCCGCCGCCGCGGCTCATTTTTCTATGATGACCGTATTTATTCATTCGCTTTTAAAAATGCAAGATTCTTCTCGATGAGACCGCACCGCTGTGCCACACACTCCACCGATCTTCCCGGATCGGACGGCGTATGGAATACATAGTCCACCAGCTTCTCCACCGTCGTGGTCGCCACATGCATCCGTGTATCCGAGGATGCGTAGTAAATAAACACCTCGTTTTTCTCATTGACGACCGCTCCGTTGGTGAATACCACATTGCTGACATCCCCGACGCGCTCCTCTCCTCTCGGTCCGATCAGAAGCCCGGACGGCTCGGCAATCACTTTCGATGGATCTTTTAAGTCCGTTGCAAACGCATAGATAACATAACGCAGTCCCGCTGCCGTGTTGCGCACACCGTGAGCGATATGAATCCATCCCTTTTCCGTCTTGATCGGCGTCGCACCGGCTCCGTTCTTCGCCTCCGTGATCGTATGATACTTGCGCAGACTCGTCATTTTTTCCTCATCGATCACAGCGTGTGTGATGTCCTCGCAGAGACCGAATCCGATGCCTCCGCCGCTTCCCGTCTCGATAAAATCATCCATCGGTCTCGTGTAAAACGCATATTTGCCGTCGACGAATTCCGGATGCAGCACCACGTTTCTCTGCTGCGGGGAACGCAGCGTGACGAGGTTCGGCAGGCGCTCCCAGGTCTTTAAATCCTTCGTGCGGACGATTCCGGCTGCCGCCACTGCCGCCGAGAGATCGCTCACACTCGTATCCTTTGACTCGGAGCAGAACACGCCGTAGATATAACCGTCCTCATGCTTCGTTAAGCGCATATCGTAGACATTCGTCTCCTCAGGGCAGGTATCCGGCAGAAGAATCGGGTAATCCCAGAAACGGAAACCGTCGATTCCGTTGTCGCTCTCCGCCACGCCGAAGAAAGACTTTCTGTCATTCCCCTCGATGCGCGCCACCAGATAATATTTCCCGTTCAGCTCGATCGCTCCGGAGTTCATCACGGCGTTGATGCCGAGACGCTCCATAAAGTACGGATTGGTGTCCGGGTTTAAATCGTACCGCCAGGTCAGCGGAATATGCTCTCTTGTGAGAACCGGATACTCGTAACGGTCAAATACGCCGTTGTAAAAATCCGATTTCTCGTTTTTCCGTGCAAGCAGTTTTTCCTGCTTTTCTTTTTCTATATAATATCTCTCATGCAGCATAACCAATTCTCCTCAATTTTCCTTGATGCGTCCCAGTACCTCGATACACATGCGCCCGTTGTGATACGGACATTTCCACGGCTCCACGATCGGCCGGTCTAAAATCGGGCTTCCGTCCTCATACACTTCCCAGTACCACTCGCTTCCCCTGCGAGGATCAATGACGTGTTCTTTGATGAACTGCCACTCCGCCAACGCCGCATCCCGGTACTCCGAATGATCCGGCATCTGTTCACAGGCATTTAAAAATCCGACTACTGTCTCCGCCTGCACCCACCATACACGGTGTGTATTGACTACGCCCCTGTCACACTCGTTTGCTAGGGAGTGTCCGTCAAACGCCGTCTCATAAATATGTGCCGCAAGCGCCTGTGTGATCGGAACAATTTTCGCCTCATACGCCTCATCGCCCAGCACCTTGACGCCGCGGTCCAAAAGCCACGCTGTCTCAATGTCATGCCCGTAGGAATGCAGATCTAAAATCGTGTGATACCCGGCATCGAAAAACACTTCCTGTCTCCGCTTCGCCGGATTGTATACTTTCTCTGCAAACACATCCATGATCCAACGGAGGCGCTCCCCCACGGTCTCATCCCGCGACACACGGTACAGCTCCGTGTACGCCTCAAAAACATGAAGCAGGGTGTTCATCGTCTTATCTGCAAGCACGCCGTTCTCCGACAGCTTCTCGTTGGATTCCGGCTGGAACTCTCTGGTAAAAGCCTCCAGGTATCCGACCTCATCCGTACACTTCTCCTCGATCAGGGAAAAGAGCTGCTTCGCCAGTGCAAGCGCTTCCTCGTCGTGCGACGCCTCATAGTAGGAGGACAATGCATAGATGCAAAACGCCTGGTTGTAGGTGTGCTTTGTCGTATCAAGCGGTGTCCCGTCATAGTTTAATGACCAGTAGATGCCGCCGTACTCCCGGTCGATGCAGTGCTCTTTCAAAAAGACGTAGCCGTGTTTTGCTTCCTCCAAGAGCGCCTCTCCGGTATAGCCTGCGCTTCTACAGTCTTCCTCCGTAAAAAGTCCCTTTCGATATGCCGTGTAGGCATTGGAGAAAAACCATGTGATGCGGCTGTTTAAAATGCATCCTTTTTCCGCTTTCTGATCCAGTGCAAGATCATAAGACAGCCAGCCGTAATAGCCGCCGTAAGTGTCATCACGCAGTGCACGCCAGAAGGGAATGATATGTGTGAGAAGTTCCGTTTTAACTTCTCCTCGCATGCTTTCTAATGTTTCCATCGCTGTTCCTCTTTTCCTGTAATCAGCCCTTGACTGCGCCTGCCGTAATGCCGCTGTAGATCTGCTTCTGGAATACGATAAACACGATGAGTGCCGGCAGCAGGGAAATGATAACACCTGCACAGATCAGGTTGTACTGGCTTCCAAGCGGTCCGGTAAAGGTATAGAGGGAGATCGCCATCGTCTTTAAGTTTTCCTTGGTCAGATACAGGTTTGCCGAATAGTATTCGTTGTACACGCCCACGCCCTTTAAGATGCAGGCGGTCACAATTGCCGGCTTTAGCAGCGGAAGCATGATCTTCCAGTAGATCTTCCAGTAGGACGCTCCGTCGATGATTGCCGACTCATCCAGCGACACCGGAATATTTTCCATGTACTGGATAAAGATGTAGATGGAGATGACATCCGTTCCCATCATCATGATGATGTAGCCGTACAGATGATTGATAAAGCCAAGATCATGCATGATCTGGTAGACCGTTACCTGCATGGCAACACCCGGAAGCAGTGCCGCGAATAAAAACAGGTTGCGGATCAGCCCGTTGCCCGGGAACTGGAAACGGTTTAACACATACGCAAGCTGTGTACCGATGATGATGGCTCCGATCAGGACACAGACCATAACGATCACGGAATTCACGAATGCCCTTCCCATGTTCGCACGCTGGAACGCTTCCACAAAGTTGTCAAAATTGAACCAGTTCTGCGGCAGTGTCATAACATTCGTCGTCTTATACTCTTCCTCCGTCTTGAATGCAGTGATGACGCAGGAAATAATGGGAATCACGGCGACAAAGGAAAAAAACACAAGCGATACATATTTAAAAATGATCCAGATAATGGCTCCTGCCGAATACTGTTTTCTGCGCTTTTTCATTTACATCGCCCCCTTTGCTGCTTTTTTCGCCGCTCTTTGTTCTTTGTGAAGCTGTTTCAACCGCTTTCTCTCTTCCCTGGTCATGACTTCATCGTCCTGATCCGCATTGCGGTATACATATTTAAAGAACAGTTTCTGTAAGATCGTACATGCGAAAATGATAAGAAGTAACACAACCGCCATCGCCGACGCGAGTCCGACCTTCTGGCTGGTATGTGCAATATTGTTCATGTTGATAAAATACGTTGCCGTTCCGTTGGAACCTCCGGTAATTACGAACGGCTGCTCGAATGCGCTCAGTGCTCCTGTGATGGATAAAATCACATTCAGCGTCACAATCGTCTTGATGCTCGGCAGTATGATATGTACAAACTGCTGAAATTTATTTGCACCGTCCAGCTCCGCCGCCTCGTACATCTCGGAATCTACAGACATGATCGCTCCGATAAAAAGCACCATGTTGTTGCCGAAATATCTCCAGACAGAAGTTGCAACCAGTGACCAGTTGTTGATCTTCTGATCGCGCAGCCAGTACGGAAGACTATCCAGTTCAAATCCAAACCATCCGAGGATGGAATCGAATACAAATCCTCTTGTGTAAAAATATTTAAAGATAAATCCGATCGCAATACCGCTGATCAGATACGGAAAAAACATCAGTCCCTTAAAGAGATTGCCTCCCCTTGTCTTAAAGCTCAAAATCGTTGCAAGGAACAGCGCAAGCGCAAGCTGTACCACCGAACCTACCATGTAGTAGAGGCTTAACCACAGGGATGCAAAAATATCCTTGTTGCGGAATACCTCGATATAATTCTTCCAACCCACAAATACCCGTTTATCTACCGGCGTGGAATATTTCATTTTGTAAAAACTGAACTTCACCATTTCAGCAAATGGCACATAGGTAAATGCTGCCAACAGCACAAGCGGAATTATGGTAAATGCCAGTATAATCAGTGTCTGCTGCCCCTTCCTGCTTTTTGCCCACTTCAGGAATCCACGCCTGGCTGTTTTATTTTCTACTTTCTTTACTGATGTCGCCGCCATATCCAACCTCCATCTTTTTCACCCTGTTTTTAAAATAACGGGACCGGAAACAGATCTCTCATTCCGGTCCCGTCTGTGCATGATGTCTTATTTATTCTGCCGTCACGCCATTGTCTTCCTGTGCCTGTGTCCACTTCTCATTCCACTCAGCCATGATGTCATCGTAGGACATATCACCGTTAGAAGCATGCTCAATGATCTCCTGAACCTTCTCTTTTCCGCCTGCATTGATGTTCAATCCGGAATCAGCGTTCAATGCATTGAGTAAATCTTCCTCGCCCTCTAATGCGGACTCGTCGGATACAAATGTCACATCACCGAACTCTGCGTATGCATCCGGATAATCGTTATCGTCTGCAGCGATCGGGATACCGCCCTCGTTGTATGCAAAACCGGACTCTTCTGTCATCCATTTTACGAATACCATTGCTGCTGCCTGATGATCTGCATCCGATGCCGCATTGATACCGAAGCTGTAGTCAGCGCCTGCGGAAGCATACTGCTTGCCGTCGATCGTGATCGGGAATGGCATGTAGCCGATGTCCTCGCCGTGAGAATCAGCGTCTACCATCTGGGAATATGCCCAGGAGCCAAGTACCATGGTCGCGATCTCGCCTCTGTTGATCATGCCCTTGGAATCTTCCCAGGAAGTTGTGGTGAAGTCATCCTCTGTCAGTCCGTCTGCCACTGCATCGTAGAGCACCTTGTACAGTGCATATGGATGTGTGCCATCGCCGTAATCCTGGAACGGATCCTTTGTGTGAAGAAGCTTCTGGTTCATGTAAGTAGAATCACCGGTTGTCGTACCTGCGATCTGTCCGTCCCACTGCTCCATCGGCCATCCGTCTGCGTAGTTCGTGTAGAGCGGAATGATGGAAGAATCGTAATCCTTGATCGCCTGCAGTGCCGCGATGAACTCATCCGGTGTCTTCGGTGTCTCTGCGACGCCGGCCTCTGTGAAGACTCTCTTATTGTATACAACACCCTGTGCATTACCGGTAGAAGGAACACCGTATACCAGTCCGTCGTAATCCCAGGTATTTGCGAACTTAATCTGTCCTTCCATCTCATCGAGTGTGCCGTACGGCAGGAAATACTCACTTAAGTCTGCCTTGTCAACTGCCGGGATCATCATGATGTCGCCCCAGTCACCGCTCTGTAAGCGAAGCAGGGAATCATCGGAATAATTGGTATCCGTCTCAACCTCTACGGTGATGTTCGGGTACATCTCATTGAAATCAGCAATGTAAGCTTCCCAGTTCTTTCCCGGATAGCTGTCCTCGGACATATCGGTTCTCTGGTTGAATACATGGATGGTTGTCGTGATGTCGGTGTAATCCTCGCCCAATTTGATGCCTGCGTAATTCAGATCGCCGTCTGCTGCCTGTGCACCGTCCCCACTCTCGGTTGCCGTCACACTTCCTGTTGTCGCATCATCTGATGATGCGCTGCTGTCAGATGAACTGCTGCCGCATGCTGCCATGCTCAAAGTCATTGCTGCAACCAGGCTGACTGCCAGAACTTTTTTCAACTTCATAATAAAAATCCTCCTTTTTTATAGCTCGTTTTGTAGCTTAATTTAATTATATATTTTTTCTATTTTTAGTCATCATATATTATTGCATAATATATTATTTTCTTGCGTTTTTCTGCATTTTCCACATGTTATACAAATTTTATATCCACTTTTTAGTCATTTTTCATATTTTTAGTCTCTTCTTTTCCTTTCTTTTTCCTCTTATTTTAATTTTAATTACTTAATTTTTATTGTTTTTTAGCCTGAAATTCAAGAGGCCTATTGTATTGCCAAATAGTTCCGCTATAATATAGGATAGTTATGCAGAAAGGACCGATTCTTATGGAACCCATCACGATCAAGGCACGCCTGAATCAGGCTTATCATTTCTCCGGGGCAGCCGAAACCGGCATCCGTTTTTCCGATCTTTCAGACGACCCGGCTTTCGTTTTCCGCGAGGACACATCGGCTGTACACAACCGTTTTGTTCCTGCAGGAGGGCGCATCAGCTACGCGTCCCCCGTCCGTCTGACACGGGATGCGCTGCCATACCTCCTCTTTCTCTATGTCGAATCCGGAAGCGGCACTTTAACGACTGCCGGCGACGCTGCGCAGGAGCCGGAATCCTGCCAGCTTGCACCGGGGGATCTCATGCTTCTTCCGGATCAGACCGCATACCGGTTTTCCACGACGCATACCCCTTTCTGCTACCACTGTTTTTATCTGTCCACAGAGTATTTTTCGGAATATCTTCCGTTTTTGTGTGCGGACGACCGCATTTTTCATGCGAACCGAACCGAGGCGGATGACATCGTATGGCGTATTCTGCCCTGCCTCTCCCGCGAGCTGCTCTCAGATGAACCGGTTTCCTCGCTTCATCTGACCGCCATGCTCTCGCTTATCCTGTCCTCCCTCGCTGCTTCCCGCCGTGCCGCATCGACGCCTTCCCTTCCCGCGCATGTGGCACACATGAAAGAGATTTTCGACACCGATTACGCACATTCCCACTCTCTCGCCGCGCTCGAGAGTGCTCTCGGAGTCAGCCGCTACCGGCTCTGCCATGATTTTTCAGACTGCATCGGTATTCCGCCGATCCAGTATCTGAACCGGGTCCGGCTGAAAGCCGCACGCACGCTGCTGCGCACGACAACCCTCACCATCCGTGAAGTCAGCGCCGCCGTAGGGATTGAAAACACGACACATTTTATCAATCTGTTCAAAAAAGATGCCGGAATCACACCTCTGCAATTCCGGCAGTCTTCCCTGCACTAACCCATATTTTTTCTGGCTTTTACGCTGTCCTTTGTGACCATATGTCCCTCGACGATACAGATTCCCTGACGGTACGGTTCGCCCGCCATTTTCTTGATCAGCGTGTGAACCGTCCGTCTCGCCATCTCCTTCATATCCACCTCGTAAGTGGTGATTGCCACATCACAAAGTCCCGGGAAAAGATAATTGTCATATCCCACAACCGATATATCCTCCGGCACACGGTATCCGTGCTCATGCAGCCTGCGGATCAGAAAACTCGCCGTCAGATCACAGTTGCACACAAAAGCCGTCGGCATCTCCTTTGGCAGCTGCAACAGCCGGTCCATATCAATCTTGCCCGTATGGATGTCGCGGTCTGCGATCGTCCAGTCCCCCCTCACCGCAACGCCGTGCTCCATCAGGGATTTCGTATACCCCAGATAGCGGTCCGTGATGGATCCCGTCGCAAGCAGGGTTCCCACATAGGCAATCTCCCTGTGTCCCATGTCGAACAGATAATTCGTCATGCGGTAGGCGCCGTAATAGCTGTCCGAAATCACCGCATCCGTATCTGCCTTCTCGTCACAGAAATCCATATACAGAAGCGGAATTTTTGCTTTTTCATTCAAAAGCTTCAGATATTCTCCCGTCAGGCGTCCGATGATAATCAGACCGTCCGCCTTCTGCTCCTGCACAAGCTTCGGCATCTCGCAGTCAGTCTCCATCTGTGCGCTGACCACTTCCATCAGCGTAAAACATTCCTTCGCCACCGCGCGCGTCGCCACCTGCTGATACATCTGCAGATAGAAGGAATCATACTTATCCAGCCAGTGCTCGGCAATCAGCACACCGATATTATAGCTTTTTACCGCGTGTTCGCGCCGCCTGGCAGACGGCTGTTTGTATCCCATCTCATCGGCAAGTGTTTTTATCTTCTCCCGCAGTTCTTCGCTGACGCCTTTCTGTCCGGACAGCGCCTTCGATACGGTAACTGTACTCACGCCAAGCTGTCCCGCAATATCTGCCAGCTTTACCGCTTTTGCCATTTTTCCAACCTCCAACTACTGTTCATCAGACACCTCGGATAAGTGTATCAGTACCGACTGGAAATCTCCCCACATCGCCGGAACATTCAGGCCCGCATGCACAAGGGTATCTCCGCAGTACACTTCCCCCGTTGTCTCAACACGATATTTTTTCTTCTCATCAAGTCCCGGTATCCGGATCCGCCTGCTGTGTACATTCGGTCTGCCAAGCACCTGAACAAAGGTGATTAACGCTTCCGACTGATCCTTTGCCACCACCTCATAGCAGTCAAACGAATCATTCTGCGAATAGGAAGCGATCCGGTAATAGTCGCCGCTTCGTATCAGCGCATGATATTTGTGGTACAGTGCCACCTGCCCCGGAATTCTTGCACGGTCTTCCTCCGGAATCTTTGTCACATCCAGCTCGTAGCCGAACGTACCCGCCAGCGCCACATTTCCTCTGGTCTCAAACGGAGTTGCGCGTCCCACTGTGTGGTTCGGACAGTCGGACACATGCGCGCCGATCGCGGAGAGCGGATACAGCAGCGCCGTCCCCTCCTGAATCTTTAACCGCTCGATGGCATCCATGTCGTCGGAACACCAGATCTGTGGACTGTAATACAGCATTCCCGGGTCAAATCTCGCCCCGCCGCCGGAGCAGTTCTCGAGAAGCAGCTCCGGGAATCCGGTGATCAGACGCTCCTGCAATTCATAGACGCCCAGCACATATCGGTGCAGCAATTCTCCCTGATTTTCGACCGGAAGCGCGCTGCTTCCCAGATCGGTCAGCTGCCGGTTCATATCCCACTTGACATAAGCGATGTTCGCGCTGCGCAAAATGGATGCCACACACTCATATGCATAATCCCGCACTTCTTTTCTGGAGAGATCGAGCACATACTGATTTCTCGACCGGCACGGCGTTCTGCCCGGAAGGGCAATTGCCCAGTCCGGATGCGTCCGGTACAGATCCGAATCCGGCGAGATCATCTCCGGCTCAAACCAGATGCCGAATTCTAATCCGATCTCATTCACCTGGTCGACCAGCCGTTTTAATCCACCCGTGATCTTCTGCTCGTTTACCTGCCAGTCACCGAGACTTGTGTTGTCATCATTGCGGTGTCCGAACCATCCGTCATCCATGACTAACATCTCGATTCCGGATTTCTTCGCCTCTCTCGCAATCGCAAGCAGCTTCTCCGTGTCAAAGTCAAAATAGGTTGCTTCCCAGTTGTTGATGAGCACCGGGCGCTCCCTGTCCTTATACGGGCTGCGGATCAGATGCTTCCGGTAGAGATCATGCAGCGTTCTCGTCATCCCGCCAAGCCCGGCATCCGAATAGGTCAGCACAACCTCCGGTGCCGTAAATGTCTCACCCTGCTTTAATTCCCACTTAAAATCCTGCGGATGAATTCCCATCACCACGCGCAGGGAATCAAACTGGTTCTTCTCCACCTGCGCCAGGAAATTGCCGGAATACACAAAATGGAATCCGTACACGCGCCCCTGCTCCTGTCCGGCGTTTGCGGACACCAGCGCCACGAACGGGTGCTCCTGATGGGAAGATTCACCGCGGCAGGAGCCAACAGACTGTTTTCCGTAGCCGATCTGGCGGTATTCGATCTGTCGCTCTCTCGCCCAGGAACCATGCAACGTCAGCATCCGGTAATCCTCCGCGTCAAGATCCAACGCCGTAGAAAATACCTTCGTAAGATACACCGGTTCTTTGGCATGGTTCGTCACGCGCACGCTCCGCGTAATGACATCCACGTCATAAAATGCCGTGTAGTACAATGTGACCGTAAGATCCAGCACTTCATCCGCCAGCACAATCTCAAGCGTCTCACACTCTTCTTCGCTGCCGAACGTGGCCGGAAGTCCCGGAAGTCCCGGTTTGCCCGCATAGATCTTATGCTCCCTGTAAAGCGGCTGCACCGCCGTATTGCCGTTTTTGTCCGCTACGGAAATCGCACTCTCCCTGTAATCGCCGACGCCGTGCCCCGGATACTCCATCGGAAACGCATCCAGAAAAGAGCTCCGGTCGCGGTTGTTCTGTGAAGGAACAAACGGTGCCTCCCCGGTGCGCATCAGCGCACGGACGTCATAGTCCGTGATCTTTGCGCCGTAATAGATATGTCCCAAAAACTTTTCTTCATCCACGATACCGATCAGATAACTGGTATGTGGTGTATCCAGTTTAAAAACCCGTTCTTTTTCGTAATAATGAATTGCTCCCATACCATCTCCCGCTTCTTATTTCAACAGATCTTCCTTCAATGCCGCAAGCTTTGCATCCGCATCCGCAAGGGAGGTTCCCTTTACGCCAAAGTAGTATTTGATCTTCGGCTCCGTTCCGGACGGGCGCACACAGCACCACGCATTGTCGGAAAGTTCATAATAAAGTACGTTGGATGCCGGCAGTCCGGTCTTTGTCACCTCGCCAGTCACAAGATCCTTTCTGGTGTCCTCCTTGTAGTCGCGCACCGCCAGTACCCGATGACCGCCCAGCTCCTTCGGCGGGTTCGTGCGGTACTCACTCATCATCGACTGAATCTGTGCCGCACCGTCGATTCCCTTTAAGGTCTTCGTCTCCAATCCCTCTCTGTAATAGCCGTACTTCTCATACATATCCAGCATTGCATCCCACAGGGTCTTGCCGTGCTTCTTGCACCAGGAAGCCACCTCGCAAAGCATCATGACCGCCACGCACGCATCCTTGTCTCTCGCGTAGGTTCCTGCCAGGCAGCCGTAGCTCTCTTCCAGTCCGAATACGTAGTGATACGTATGCTGCTGCTCGAAGAACTTGATCTGCTCTCCGATATACTTAAATCCGGTCAGCACCTCGATCAGCTTCACGTTGTAGGCTGCCGCGATCGCTTTTGCCATATCGGTCGTCACGATCGTCTCCACGAGCGCCGGGTTCTCCGGCATGGTTCCCATCGCTGTCTTCTCTCTTAAGATGTACTCTGCGATCAGCATACCGGACATATTTCCGGTAAATGTCACATATCCGCCGGTCTTTGTGTCCTTGCAGTACACGCCAAGACGGTCTGCATCCGGGTCTGTCGCGAGCACGATGTCCGCATCGACTTCTTTTGCCAGCTTTAACGCAAGCTCAAATGCCTTCGGGGACTCCGGGTTCGGGTAGGATACCGTCGGGAAATTACCGTCCGGCAGCTCCTGCTCTTTTACCACGTACACCTGCTCGAATCCAAGCTCCTTTAACACGCGGCGCACCGGAAGGTTGCCGGTTCCGTGGAGCGGTGTGTATACAATCTTAATGTCCTTCGCCATCTCCTTGATGACTTCCGGATGGATCGACTGCTTCTTCAGCTCCTCCATGTAACGGTCGTCGATCTCTTTTCCGATGACCTTGTAAAGTCCTGCGGCAACGGCATCTTCTTTCTTCATCGTCTTCACCTGGTCGAAAGATGTCACCTTCGCCACTTCCGCCAGGATATTCTTGTCGTGCGGCGGTGTGATCTGTGCGCCGTCCTCCCAGTATACCTTGTAGCCGTTGTATTCTCTCGGGTTATGGCTCGCCGTAATCACAATTCCGGAAATACAGCCGAGTTCACGCACGGCAAAGGAAAGCTCCGGCGTCGGACGCAGGCTGTCGAACACATACGCCTTGATGCCGTTTGCGTTCAGGCAGAGCGCCGCCTCATCCGCAAATTCGGTGGACATGATTCTGGAATCGTGGGCGATCGCAACACCCTTCTCCTGTCCGTTCTGGGAGAGAATGTAGTTCGCCAGTCCCTGTGTCGCCTGACGCACGGTATAAATGTTCATGCGGTTCGTTCCCGCTCCGATCACGCCGCGCAGTCCGCCGGTTCCAAACTCTAACTGACGGTAAAAACGATCCTCAATCTCCGCCGCATCGTCCCCTATTGCAGCAAGTTCTGCCTTTGTATTCTCATCAAAATACGGGTTTGTGCACCACTCTTTGTAAGTCTCCATGTAACTCATATCTCTTCTTCTCCTTTTACTGATATTCTTCTGCCGCACAGAAGGAAGCTTTCTTGCTTCAAATTATAAACTTTTTTAAACTGATTGTAAACTAATTTTAGTTAATCTTCTGTCACGGTTCCATCCGATGCCACAGCTGCCTCCGAAATGCCATCCAGATAATTCAAAACCGACTCCGCCTGTCCGCCTTCGGCAGGATATGTCACGCCCCCCGCCGCATACACCGGCACGAACCGGTAGGATGCCCGCCCCGCGGCGTCGATCGTCACCTCAAGCATCGCCGACCGGTCGATACTCTGCCCGAAGATAAAATTGCCGAGACTGTAGAATACCGGCTTCCCGTCGATATAGGAGACCCCCTGCAGACAGTGGGTGTGCGATCCCACAACCACATCCGCCCCGGCATCGATGCACGCCTTCGCAATCTGTGTCTGGTTCGCCTCCGGATATGCCTGGTACTCCACGCCCCAGTGCGGATAGACCGCCACATAGTCGCAGGTCTCCCTCGCTTCCTTAATTACCTCCACAAGAGCCGTGGTGTCATAGCAGCTAAACAGTCCCGGCACTGCATTTTCCACCTTCCAGTCCGCCGTCGGGACAACCCGGGATACCGCGATAAATCCGTATTTTTTCCCGTGGACTTCAATCACCTGCACCTGCTTTGCACGCTCCGTGGAATCGCCCGCGCCGCCATATAGAATCCCGGCGCCGTCTAACGCTGCAAACGTATCCGAGAGTGCATCCCTTCCATAATCAAGTGTGTGGTTGTTGGCGAGTGATACCACATCCACGCCCATCTCATTTAATGCCTTTACATAGCCCGGACTGCACCGGAATGTAAACTGTTTGTCCGCCATCGGCGTGCCGCGGTCCGAGAACGGGAATTCATTATTCACCATCAGAATATCCGCTGCCTGAAGTTCCTCCAGCAGTTCCGGTGCAACCACGCCCTTGATTCCGTCCGCATCATAACCCGCCTTAAACGCATTTGCAAACAGGACATCCCCGGTAAAAAGAATCGTCGTACTGCCATCCGCTTCCGCCTGACCGCCCGCTTCCGCTTCTTCGGCCACTTCCGCGGCTTCCGTTCTCTCCTCCGCCTCCGTGGTCTCCACCGCGGTCTCATTCTCCTCCCTGGCAGGCGCACGATCCGCTCCGCTATCCGCCCCCGCATGCTCCGTGTCCTCACCCGATACCACAGCTGCCGGCTCTTCGCCCGGCACCATTACTTCCGGCGTGCTCCCTTTCGTCCGCGCCACGGCAGCAATACATCCTGCCACCATGACAATTGACAGCACATACAATAGGATTCTGCACTTTTTATTCATAAAATTCCTCCCTTATTCTTCTCTCTCATCGTCTCTAGTGTATCAGTGCTTTGTGTTTCAGGCAAGAAAAAAGACCATTCCGGCAAACTGGCATGGTCAATTTAATCGCAACTGGACATTTTTATCAATCCATCTTGTGTTATACTCTTATGCATCAACGTTGAAATACAAACTTTTATATGAATCTGACAGAATGGAGACTTCCTAATGACAAATCAAAATATTAAAAAACTGGTAACTGCTGCCCTTCTCGCCGCCATGACATGCGTGGCAACCATGATCATCAAGATCCCGACACCAACCTTCGGCTACATTCATCCGGGAGATGGCTTCGTTCTGCTGTGCGGCGTCGTGCTTGGCCCACTTCCCGGAGCGCTCGCTGCCGGCATCGGCTCGATGTTCTCAGACATTTTCTCCGGCTACGTGACCTGGGCTCCTGCAACTTTCATTATCAAGGCGCTCACGGGCGGCATTGCCGGACTGCTCTTCCATCGTTTTAAAAACACCCTGCACTCGAAAAAGGGACGCTACGCAGCGCTCGCAATCGGCGGCATCGTCGGAGAAGCCATCATGGTCATCGGCTATTTTCTCTACGAAACCGGACTTGCCGCACTCGGCAGCGGAGCCTTAAACCAGGCATCTATCGCCGCCGGCATTGCTTCCTCTGCGACCGGTATCCCGTTTAACATCGTACAGGGTGTTGTCGGCATTATTCTTAGTCTGATACTGCTTCCGGTGCTCTCTAAAATCCCGGATGTCCGTGACTGGATCGAGCGCTAGGCGACCACCTTTCCTCCGAAGATGACCTTCTTCGTGGACAGGTCATCCTTGGAGAGAAGGACACAGTCGCCGCGGTGGCCTGCGGTAATGCTTCCGCACACATCCGCCGCACCGATCGCTCTCGCCGGATTATAGGTTGCAGCGCGCACGGCTGTCTCTAACGGGATTCCCATGGAGACAGCCTTTCGCATGCAGTCCATGAGATTCGTCGCCGAGCCGGCAATCGTTCCGTCCTCTAAGGTTGCAAGATTGCCACGCACAGTAACCGGAAGTCCGCCGAGGGAATACGCACCGTCCTCCATACCGGTCGCCATCATGCTGTCGCTGATTAAGATCATACGCTCCGCCCCGAACAGGGAAAATACCACGCGGACCGCCGAAGCATCAATATGAATCCCGTCGCAGATCAGCTCCGGCATGACATGCTTCGCGTCAAACGCCGCGCCAAACACGCCCGGCGCGCGATGGGTGAACGGCGGCATTGCATTGAAAAAATGCGTCACATGATCCGCCCCCTGTGAAAATGCGCGGTATGCAGTCTCGTAATCACTGCAGGTATGTCCGACCGAGATATGTACCTGATCCGCCAGCCGGCGGATGAACTCCTTGGCACCGTCCGTCTCCGGTGCAATCGTAATCAGACGCACCAGCCCGTGTGCTGCCTCCTGCAGCCGCAGGAACATCTCTACATCCGGATTCCGGATATAAGCCGGATTCTGCGCACCCTTTTTCTCCATGGAAATAAACGGTCCTTCCAGATGAATCCCGATCAGTCTCGCCCCGGTGTCCTGCTCTGCCTCCGGTCTCTTTGTATACGCATACGCATTGGCACACACCGTCTTAAGCGTCTCCTCCGAGAGTGTCATCGATGCCGGGCAGATGCTTGTCACACCCTGGCGAAGCTCGTACGCACCGATCGCCTGCAATGCCTCCGGTGTTCCGTCCGAGAAATCATGACCTGCACATCCGTGAAAATGGATATCCACAAGCCCCGGAATCAGGTAATCTCCCCCTGCGTCCAGAATCTCTTCCCCGTCCGTGCCGGCCGCTTCACTCCCCGCAAAACAGCCGTTTTTTATCCGGACATCCCGCTCCACAAATCCGTGCTCTACCGTGTATACAAGTGCATTCTTAATTCTCATCTTAAATCCCCCATTTCCCTCTGACTTTACCTCTATAATGGTGACATGGAAAGCGCTGCCTCATCGCAGACAACCGTCACATCCGGATGCATCTGCAGGATGGATGCCGGCACTTCCGGCGTCACCGGTCCGAAGAACGCGCGTGAGACGATATCTGCTTTGCTCTCTCCCGAGACAACCACCAGAATCTTTTTTGCCTGCATGATCGTTCTTATTCCCATAGTATATGCCTGCTTGGGCACTTCGTCAATAGAGGTAAAAAAACGTGCATTAGCCCGAATGGTACTCTCTGCCAGATCCACCAGATGTGTCTCCTTCTCGAACGCTGCACCCGGCTCATTAAATCCGATATGTCCGTTATTCCCCAGCCCCAAAAGCTGTAAATCGATTCCGCCGAGCGACTTTATGATCTGCTCATGCTTTACGCAGGCATCTGCCGCGTCCGGGTTTGTGCCATCCGGGACATGCGTTGCCGTCTTATCGATATTCACATGGTCAAACAGGTTCTCCTGCATAAAATAGTAGTAACTCTGCGGGTCCGTGTGTGCCAGACCACGGTATTCGTCCAGATTGACCGTTGACACTCTGGAAAAATCAAGATCTCCCTTCTCATACCACTCGATCAGCTGACGGTATGTTCCCACCGGCGTCGATCCCGTGGCAAGACCGAGTACACAGTCCGGTTTCATAATAATCTGCGCCGAAATGATATTTGCCGCCTTTCTGCTCATGTCCTGATAGTCTTTTGCTCTGATAATGTTCATCGTAATCCCTTTTCCCTTTCTCTCATGAGGCAGGAGGCGCCTTCCCGTCTCCCGCCCGTTATTTACTGCAGATTTTTCTGCCTCTGTCTTGACTTTATCAGCCAGGCAACGCCCTTTCAAGGGTTTGCGGGCAACTGCACAAACAGGGATAAAAAAAGGCAAGCGCAAATCACTTTTCATTTTCCATGGAAGATGATATGATACATACATCAATACCTGTCAGGAGATTTTTACATGGTTTATGCGATTATTGCCGGCGGGGTATTCCTGTCGGATCTCATCTTAAAGCGTTACATGGACAAAAAATATGCCCGCAAGGTACGCCATCCGCGGCTCGGGGGCAGGATTGTCCTGGAAAAATATTATAACAAAGGCGCGGCTTTGAATTTCATGGTAAAAAGGCCAAATCTTCTGCGCATCATCCACACCGTCATTCTTGTTGTTGTCGGGGTTTTTTCCTATTTTCTGATGCGCCTTAGCGGACACGCGCTGGAAAAAACGGGCGTTGCGCTCCTGCTCGGCGGCGGTTTAAACAACCTTTACGACCGCTACACGAAGGGACATGTCGTCGACTATTTTCATCTGAATTTCGGTCCGAAATGGCTGCGCGCGATCGTCTTCAACATCTCTGACTTCTGCATTTTCATCGGGGCACTGCTCGCCGTTGCCGGATCGGAGGTCTCATGACCAGAGAATCCTATGAAAAAATCACCGGCATCTTACGTGGACATCCGCGGCGCATCCGGCTGGTATGCCTGTTCAACCACACCTTGACCGGCTTTATTTTTGTGCTGTACCCGGCGTTTCTGCTGCTGCTTTTTCTTGAGGGCAGCGCTTTTTTCCTGCGGGCGCTTCTCGTTCCCGCCGTCTCCTTTGCCGCAGTCACGCTCTTCCGCCGGATCTTTAACGCCCCAAGACCTTATGAGAAGTTCGGCCTTCCGCCTGCCATAGAAAAAGATACGGCCGGGAAATCTTTTCCCAGCCGTCATGTCTTTTCCGTATTTATCATTGCCGCCACCATTTTCTATGTCCACCCTTCCGCCGGCATTTTGCTCGGACTCTTAGGGGTTGTCCTTGCCGTCCTGCGCGTGATCGGCGGCGTTCATGAGCCGCGCGACGTCATCGCAGGCGCTCTTGCAGGGATTCTGTGCGGCGTGCTCGGATACTATGTACTCTAGCCGTCCGGCACCTTACTTTCCCAGTACCTGATTCCGGTATTCATTGGCAGAGACTCCCTCCTGCTTCTTAAATACCCTTGAGAAATGTGCCAGATCTAAAAATCCCACCTGCTCGGAGATATCTCCGATGCGCAGCGACGGATTTTTTAGCAGTTCTTTCGCATGCTCGATACGAACGTGATTTAAAATATCCGAAAAGCTCTGCCCCGTGTGGCGGTTTAAAAGCTTGCTTAAGTGCCACTGGCTCACATACGTTTTCTCTGCCACCTCGCAGAGCGTCAGCTTCTTCGTATAATTCTCCTCAATGTAAGTCAGTGCATTCTTCACGATAAAGCTGCTCGATGCGCTCTCCTTGTGCGCTTCCGCCGCTTCCCCATCCTGCGGATCACGCTTCGGCTCATCCCCGGTAATTCCTTTCCGTTTTAAGTTCCCGCACATCTTGCCGATGGCTTCTTCCAGTTCGTCCATGTTGGAGCTTTGTCTGTGGTGTTCTTAAGACGCACATCCCACAGTTCCACCGCATCGTCCATCGGAACCATGAGTGTCTGGCTCGCCTTGATTCCCTTGTAATCGCACTCATAGGTTGTGTAGCTCATGCCGTGTCTGCAGGTGTATTTTGCCTGATCCAGCGGTTTGCCCACCGGCTGCCAGGAAATGCTCCAGTAGTCTCCGTCCTCGGCATCCCTCAGATACACATAATGTCCCGGCCGGTCCATCGGCACCGCATTTCCGCGAAAACGCGTCACCCGGTGATACTCCGGAGACTGATAGAACATGTAACCGCCCGCCGTATGATTGACCACGACGCACAAATCCTTCACGCCGAGATAATTTGTCCACGATACCGGCAGGTCGACGCGGTCAATGACATATTCCCTTTTCTCATTGTCAAAATGTCCGTACTGCATAAAAAATCCCCCTGTCTTACCTTCCTATTTTCATTCCTTCTGAAAATATTATAGTAAGACAGAGGGCGAAATTGTATTGCCACGCATGGCATAATTTGCATATTTCTGTCATTCTAAAACATAGTCTAACCGAGTGCCTTTTCCAGCTCCTCAATCACGATCCGGAGCGCCTTGATCCTGGCGTACTTCTTATCCACAGACTCAAGGATATGCCACGGCGCATAGGTCGTGCTCGTCTTTGTGATCATCTCATTGACTGCCGTCTCATACTGATCCCATTTTTCCCGGTTCCTCCAGTCCTCCTCCGTGATCTTCCACTGCTTTTCCGGCGTGTTCTGCCGCTCGTTAAAGCGCTCCAGCTGCGTATCCTTGTCGATCTGCACCCAGAACTTGATGATGACGGCTCCCCAGTCATGCAGCTCCTTCTCAAATTCATTGATCTCGTTGTACGCGCGCATCCAGTCGTTTTCCGTGCAGAATCCCTCCAGCCGCTCGACCATCACACGTCCGTACCACGAACGGTCAAAAATTGCGATGTGACCGGTCTTTGGCAGTCTCGTCCAGAATCGCCACAGATAATGCCTTGCCTTCTCATGCGGCTCCGGGCTTGCAATCGGATGCACTTCATACCCCCTCGGATCGAGCGCACTGGTGATCCGCTTGATGTTGCCTCCCTTTCCGGCAGCATCCCATCCCTCATAGGCGATGATGACCGGAACCTTCTTGCGGTACAGGCGGTTGTGCAGCTCGCCAATCCGCTGTTTTAAATGCTTTAACTCCTTGCGGTACGTCTCCTCATCGAGCGTCTTATCGAGCGGTATCTCCGAGAGAAGCGGCATGCGCTCTAACGGGAATACATTCTGCAGAAGCGGAACCGCCATATCACGGTTGTCAAGCGCAATGTCAATTCCCTGCGTCAGCGTCTCAAGCACCTGCAATTCCGTCCACTTCTTCGACTTTGCATCCACAATATACCACGGTGCGGACGGCATATTCGTGCTCTTCAAATAGGAAGAAAACGCATCCATGCACTTCTCGTAGTGACTGTTCTGCCACAGATCCTTTTTCCCCACACGCCAGACGGTGTCTTTTTCATCCGTGAGGCGCTCCATCCGTCTGGTCTGCTCCTTCTTGGAGATATGCAGGAAAAACTTCATCACGAGGTAGCCGTTATCCGTCAGCTGACGTTCAAAACGCCGCACGCTCTCGATGCGCTTTGCATATTTTTCCTCGGAAAGCTCCCCGTGAAGGCGCTCTTCCACCACCTCATCCATCCAGCCGGAATCTAAAAATACAAACTTTCCCGCCTCCGGAATCCGGGTAAAATGGCGGTATAAAAACGGCTTGCGCTCTTCCTCCCCGGTCTTTCTCTCCATGGACTCCACCTTAAAATGGCGCGGGTCAATATTCTCGATGATCTGACCGATGCAGTAGCCTTTTCCCGCCGTTCCCCAGCCTTCCAGCAGCACCAGTACCGGCACTTTCTGCTCCTTGATGAGAAGCTGCTGGGCGGCAAGCTTTTCCCTGGCTGCCGCAAGGCGCATCTTTAATTCCTCTTCCCCGGGTCTTACCGGCTCTTTCCACTCTCTCAGCATAAAAACCTCCGTTCCGCAGACGCAATACGTCGCATTTTCCTTCTCCTATAACAGCGGTGCAAACAACCGCAGAATACACTGTATGATGCGAAGCCCCATACTCCGCTTTCCCTTATACTGTTCCGTCACCTCGCGCGACACCTCAAATATCTGCTCAAAATCCTCTCCGATGGCACCGAGTGCACCGCAGCCATGCAGCAGCACGCCGTTTTCAAAATGATGGTACAGGCTTCTATAGTCAAAATTGATCGTTCCGACCGTCGCCGTCTCCCCGTCGCAGAGTGTCTGCTTCTGGTGGATAAATCCCGGCGTGTACTCATAGATGCGCACACCGCGCCGCACCAGAGGCGCATAGTAGGAGCGCGTCGTCTGATACACCAGCTTCTTATCCGGAATCCCCGGTGTCACAATCCGCACATCCACACCCCGCTCGGCAGCCAGGCACAATTCCCTCGTCATGTCATCGCTGATAATCAGATACGGTGTCGCCGCATAGAAGAAATGTTTTGCGCTCTTGATGAGGTTCAAATAGACATCCTCCGCAAAATAGCCGTCCGTCAGGGGACCGTCCGCATACGGCTGCACAAAACCGGCATCTGCCGCGCGGTAATCCAGCTGTGGAAAATACGTCTGAAACTCATGATCCGCCTCCGCCGTGGCATTCCACATCTGGAGAAATGTCACAGTCAGGCTTGCCACCGCATCTCCCACAAGACGGATTCCGGTATCCTTCCAGGTTCCGTACGGGTGCGTGATATTAAAATATTCATCCGCAAGATTGTAGCCGCCCGTGTAGCCGATCTTTCCATCCACCACCGTAATCTTTCTGTGATCGCGGTTGTTCATGAAAATGTTTAAGACCGGAAGCACCGGATTGAACACCCTGCACTCTACGCCGATGGCTTCCATGCGCTTGATAAAGCCCGGATCGATAAAGCCGATACTGCCGACATCATCGTAAAACAGGCGTACCTCCACCCCGTGTGCCGCGCGCTCGGCGAGCACGTCCTTAATCCTGCCAAACGCCTCCGCTTCCTCGATCGCGTGATATTCCATAAAGATAAAATGTTCTGCCGACGCGAGATCGTGCAGCTGCGCCGCAAGTCCCTCCGCCGCATCCGGGTAAAATGTCACATCGGTATTCCGGTACACCGGATAATGCCCAAACCGCTTGATATAGCGGCACTGGTTCGCCACCGCAAAATCCTGCTCCTCCAGCCGCCCAAGCACTGCCTCATCCTGGGGAATCTGCTCAAACAGCACCGGTTCAATCGTCTCAAAGCGTCTGCGCATCGCCTTTGCGACCACATTCTTGTGTCCAAACACCAGATATATGCAGAGCCCCAGCACCGGAAACGCCAGAATCAGAATAATCCAGGGCATTTTAAACGCAGCGTTCTCGTGCTTGGCGTAAATGCTTAACGCCACAAGAAATGCTCCTACACTAAAGCATAAACTGATTGCCGTAGAATATGCATTCAACCGCAAAAACAGCAGCAAAATCCACAAAACCTGCAAAAGCAGGGATAATCCTACAAACACAAGTCTTCCCACACTGTTTTTCACATTAGACTTCTGTTCCGTCCGCATCTTCTGTCTCTTCATTCCGCATCCTCTCCTTATCATATCAAAAAAGCTTTCATCTGCAAACCCGGATGAAAGCTCTTTTTTATTCTTATATTGATTTTCTTTTGTAACGCCATCCTAAGCCTCTGCAGACAGCTGTAATCTCGCCGTAATCTCCCGCACTTCTTTCATAATCGCGGCATACATTTCATACTCAAGTCCAACCGGCGACATATGCGGACATTCCTGCTTCATCCGATAGGCCTGTCTTAACAGGCTGCGTTTGTTCTCCTCAAGCTCCCAGATCTGCTCTCTGCTCATAACTTCTCCACTTTCCGCACACCGGCGTCCCCCGCCTTCTTCTGTGCTATTCTCTTCTTGGTGTATATATCTTGTACACACACCTCTACCATCATAGCATATATAGTGGAAAATGCATCAGGAAGTTGTTCGGCATTTTTACCAAATTTTGTGACCGGATTTGAGGACTTTGCCTATTTACAAAACGGCTTTTATCTATTTCTCACAACTGCATCAGCATTTCAAGAGCCTGCTTTTTCATGATACAAATTCCCTGCTCTCTGATATGTGCAATGTGCCCCTGATCGGAGTAATGCGCATCGTCATACTCGATCGTTCCGAACGCAAATGGACGCATCTCCTCCTTGGCAAATCCCGTAAAATCCAGAATCAGATAGTACGCGCCGTCCATCTTGTAGAGACTGCTCTTTGGAATCTTCCCGCGAAAAGCAAGCAGGCTCATCCTGCGCATATTCTCAAAGGAAGAAAAGCGCAGTGCACAGATCATCGGGTCGGTGCGCTTATGCGTTCCCGCAGCGGCTGCCGTATCCGCTGTATCTGCTGCGGCCTGTGCGTTCCCCTCCTCTGCCTTGGTCGTTTTCCCTGATGCAGCGTCCGGATCCAGCTGGCTGATCATATGACTGACCGTATTCACCAGATCCCTCAGTGACACCTCTTTGTCTGCGCCAAAAGTGATCGCCATGCTGTGATCCTGCAAAAGCTCCGCCTTCACCATCGGAGAGATGCCCTCCATCTGAATATGCTCCTGTTCCTCGACGAGTTCTAAGACAGTATGCATGAATTCCTGCGTGATCTCGCTGTTCGCAATGATCTCATCAATATCGTATCCGAGACTCTCGATCTCCTGTTCCGTCAGTGCACAGCGGATTTTGTTATCACCGATATGTTCTATTTCCATAAATGATCAATCCCATCTATTGTAAAATGTTGTTTTTAAGTGATACCATTATCCTATTTTTTGCACTATTTGTAAAGTGGCAATCCTTAGAATACCTTTTTTTGCATAATGCGGATACTGCCCGCAAAGGATACCGCCAATGTGGCCAGGGAAACCAGAAACACTACCGCAGTCACGGCCGCAGGATTTAACTGCGCAGACCACCTCAGCCCTCCCGCAAAATTCTCCGGCAGAAGCTTCCTTGCTGCAATTGCGGCCCCAAGCACCGCAAACCCCAGAATCATGGTTGCTGTCCTGCTTTTTTCCATACCGTATTTCAGGCTGACCGGAAGCATGACTGCCAGAAAAATTGTCATCTCTAATAAAATAAGGAACATGGGCATCAGCCATTCTAAAAGAGACACCACATCTCCACGGATATAATCCGCCACAAAACCGGCCGCTGCGGAAACTGCCCAGAAACCACCGCCGCACAGCAGCATAAATACATATTTTTCCAGCACATAATCTTTTCTGGTCACCGGAAGCGTGAACAGAAACAGATAGCCGTGATCAAATTCGTCATACGAGATCGTGTTTACTGTAAAAAGCATGCCGAACATGGTACAATATCCCACAATGATCTGCGCTGGCTGACCGCTGCAAAGAAAAATGAGCGCAATCAGAATGATAATCGTAAAATACCGCTTCTGCCCTGCCAGAATCCGAAAATCCTTCGTCAATAATCCTTTCATAGCTTCTCCCCCCTCGCTGTCAAAATCAGAATATCGTCAATGCTGCCTTTTTCCATCACAAGATCCGGGTAATTTTCCTGATAATACCGGCGTTCGTTCGTCAGCAGGCGATAACCGTACGCTTCCCGCATTCCGGCAAGCAGATATCTACGGTCCAGCGCCTGATACTGCCGCTCATCCACTTTTAAGATGCCATACGAGTCTAAAAGAACATCTGTCTCCTCGTGAAGCACAATCTTCCCCCGGTCAATCATATAGATATCGTCACAGAACTTTTCCAGATCGCTGGAGATGTGGGAGGATATCAGCACAGATCTCGGTGCTCCGCCGGTCCCCTCCGAATCCAGATATTCCTGCAGTTCTTCAAGCATCGCCTCTCTGGACATCACATCGAGTCCCAGCGTCGGTTCGTCCAGAATCAGCAGGTCGGCGTCATGCGACATCGCAATCAGCAATTTCAGCTTTGCCTGCATCCCGGTAGAAAAATCTTTGATTTTTTTGTTCGCCGGAAGTTCATACCGCTGACATTTTTCCAGGAACCTGGCCTCATCAAATCTGGTATACAGATTCCGCAGAATGGCGGTGACATCCCGGACGGTAAGGAACTGGCTGAAGCCCGAATCCGCAAGGGATACCCCGATCCGCTCCCGGTCTTTTGCAGTCAGTTCTGTATATGGTTTTCCGAAGATCCTTATCTCACCCGTCTCCGGCGGCACCAGCCCCAGCAGAATCTGAAATGTCGTCGTTTTTCCCGCTCCGTTCGCCCCGACAAATCCGGTTGCCATCCCGGGCTGCACTTCCATGGAGCAGTCCAGTTGAAACGACCCGTATGCCTTTGTTACTTTGTTCAGTTGCACCATCCCATCATTCATATGATTCTCCATTCCTGTGATTGCACTCCTATGCTTCCAAAAACAATTCCAGAACCGCCCGCAGTTCTTCGTCGCTCATGCCATACGCCCGCGCCTTCGCCACCAGCTGTTCCATCCACTGCTCGATCTCTCTTTTCTGTTCTTCCGCAAGCAGTGACGGATTCACCCCGAGCACAAAGCTGCCCTTGCCATGCACCGTTGCGATCAGCTGCTCCTCCTCAAGGGCATCATATGCCTTTTTTACGGTGAGAGCGCTCACCTTAAGATCTTTTGCAAGCATTCTCACACTGTCAAGTGGCGCTCCCTCCCGCAGGGTTCCCTGCAGGATCTGTTTTTTTATCTGCTCTACGATCTGCTCATAGATCGGCTGCATCGATGTGTGATCCACAATTATCTTCATTTTTTTGTATTCTCCTCCACCTCTGCGCAGTATGTAGGTTTTCCTTCGACAAACAGTATATAACAGTATAGAACTGTTGTCAACTGTTATATACTGTTTATTACAAAACAATGGTTGCTTTTATATAAAAAATCCCGGTCTTAAGACAGAACTGTCATTCTCTGTCCGCGAACCGGGATTTCCTCTCTCATCGTTCCTTTTTATCTCTTGTTCCTTTTTATCTCTTTATAGGGTTATCAGTCAATTCTGATATTTCTCACATCAAAAGCTTATTGTTTCTTAATTGCATCCGTCTCATTCGTCCAGTGCAAGAAATGCATCTTTTATTGCAGACACGTCCTCGTCGAAGCCCATAACATATAAAATCACATCCCCGATGCTCTCCACCGCAACACTCTCCGCCTCCACGCAGATCCATTTTGCAGGATTGGCATTGTCCAGAAGCGTCTGTTTTGCCTTTGGCACATCGGTTCCGTCCGACACGCGCAGCACAACGCACTGATATGCCACCGACGTCATCATCGGAGCAGAATACGCCGAGTCAGTATATGTGATCTCATCTGTGCCCAGCACATATTCTTCCATATCCGCATCGATCGTCGTCATCTCATAATCCTGCATGGCCTCCCGCATGGATTCATCCAGATCGGCCGTTTCGTAAACTTTGTTTAAAATGTCAATACAGCTTCCGCTCAGTGCCTCCGCTTCCTCAGAAGTGCTCGTCTTCCCGCAGGCGGCAAAAGAAAACAACATCACGAACATCATTCCCACCGCAGCCACGCGCTTCCCGTATCCTGCCCTGCCGTCCGTTTTACGGTTCTTTCCGGTTCTTTTTCCCATATTCTCTCTGTGATCTCCTTTTTCATTCAAGTTTTCTACTTTATATAGAGTAAAACAGGCTTTTGGAGATAGTCTGTCCAAAAGCCTGTGTCTTTATTGCTGTCGTTTTACGCTATTTTTCTTCCGGCATCTGAATGCGGATATGAACGTCGTCCAGCTGCTTCTGATCTACAGTCGCCGGTGCTCCCATCATGATATCCATCGCGTTCTTATTCATCGGGAACGGGATGATCTCACGAATGCTCTCCTCGCCGCAGATCAGCATAATCATACGGTCAACACCCGGAGCGATTCCTGCGTGTGGCGGTGCTCCGTAGCAGAATGCATTGTACATGGCAGGGAATTTTGCCTTCACATCCTCCTCGCCGAGACCAACCAGTTCAAATGCCTTGATCATGATCTCCGGGTCATGGTTACGAACCGCACCGGAGGAAAGCTCTACGCCGTTGCACACCAGATCGTACTGGTAAGCAAGGATGGAAAGCGGCTCCTCGTTGCAGAGTGCGTTCATACCGCCCTGCGGCATGGAAAACGGGTTGTGACAGAACTCCAGTTCTCCGGACTCCTCGCCGATCTCATACATCGGGAAATCTACGATCCAGCAGAATTCGTAGCAATCCTTTTTCATGTGCTTCTCGCTCGCAGCGCCAAGCAGTCTGCGGAGTACGCCTGCGGTCTTCTGCGCTGCCAGCTTCTTGCCTGCGGTCAGACCGATAAAGTCACCCGGCTTTAATCCGAGGGCAGCAATGACTGTCTCCTTGCGCTCCTGCAAGAACTTGGAAATACCTCCCACAAATTCGCCGTTCTCATCCAGCTTGAACCAGTAAGCCTTGTTGGCTGTCTGCACTTCCACCTCGGCACAGATTCCGTCGATCACTTTTCTGGTCGCAGTAAATCCGTCCACGACAACCGCTTTTACGGTCTGTCCCTCGAACGGACCGAATCCGCAGTCTGCCATGACGTCCGTCGCATCCTGCAATACCAGATCAATGCGGAGATCCGGCTTGTCGGTGCCGTACTTGTCCATGGACTCCAGATATGGAATACGCACAAACGGAGCCTTGGAAGCAGTCTTGTATACACCATACTTTTCAAATACCGGCGGCAGTACCTCCTCGACAACAGAGAACACATCCTCCTGGGAAGCAAATGCCATCTCCATATCGAGCTGATAGAACTCTCCCGGAGAACGGTCTGCTCTTGCGTCCTCATCACGGAAACACGGTGCAATCTGGAAATAGCGGTCGAATCCGGACGCCATTAAAATCTGCTTGAACTGCTGCGGTGCCTGCGGCAGTGCATAGAACTTGCCCGGATGATTTCTGGCCGGTACCAGATAATCTCTCGCGCCTTCCGGGGAAGAGCAGGTCAGAATCGGAGTCGTGATCTCTAAAAATCCCAGCTCGTTCATCTTATTGCGGAGCTCTGCCACGATGCGGCTTCTGAGCACGATCTTGCTCTTGACCGACGGATTTCTCAGATCCAGATAGCGATATTTTAATCTGGTGTTCTCATCCGCCTCTCTGGACTGGTTAATCTCAAACGGAAGTGCATTGTAGATACACTTTCCAAGGATCTCGATCCCTTCCGGCACGACTTCAATCTCTCCGGTCGGAAGCTCTGTATTCTTATTGGAGCGCTCTCTGACGGTTCCTGTTACGGAAATGGTGGACTCCTTGTTCACTCCGTCCAGCTTCTCCATCATCTCTTCTGTCTCAACGACAATCTGGGTCGTTCCATAGAAATCTCTTAAAATAAGAAATCCCAGGTTCTTGCTGACCTTGCGGAGATTCTCGTACCATCCGACGAGCGTTACTTTCTCTCCCGCATTGGAAAGACGCAGCTCATTACAGTTATGTGTTCTCGACTGTGTCATTTTCTTAACTCCCTTGTATCAATCTAAAAATGTTCTTCAAATCTGTCCGGGCAGCAGCCTGTCCGGCGCTTTTTTTATCTTACACCATGAAACGCGATTTTTCAACGGTTTTATCCGTTCTAAATAATTCTGACAAACACTCCGATAAGCACGAACACAAGGATCGTCAATCCAAATCCACGCAGCGTTATCTTTGTTCTCCGTAACGGATCTTTCAGTGCCTCCTCCAGACAAATCCTCTCAAGTTCATCCAGCACACGCCATAATTCCGGATAATCACGACTGTTAAACTCATATTTTATGTCTTCCACGCGTCTGCCTATGTAGCGGCATGCTTCCTCCGACCACTCCTGTGCCCTCACATGTTCACCAACTTGTCTCCAGAACTCTGGTTCTTTGTACAGGGTAATCGCCAACTCCGATTGCAGGAACTCTTCCCAGCGTTTCTTCTGGGTTCCTTCCCCCTGCAATGTGAGACCTCGCAGCCGCTCCGGCAGCTCCTCTGTCAGCATTTTCCTGCTTCTCTCCTGTCCGGCACGAATGCGTGCAAAATACTCCTGCCATTGTGCTTCTGTCTCATCGGTTTCAAGCTGTCCGTACTCCTTCTCCAGCGCCCTGTCCCGCTCTTTTAAGCCTTCCCGTGCCACCGGTTTCACCGGACTTGGAACCGTCCTGCTTCCGTTCAGATCACTTTCTTTCTCTTGTCTTTTCGCGTATTGAATGGCGCGCTGGTAAGCATCGTGAAGCACTGCCCACTCCTCTGGCTTTTCCTCCCTGTGACAGTTCTTTACTCTGGCAGCATACACTTTTTTGATCTGTTTTTGATCTGTAGTCTGGGAAATTCCCAGTATCTCCCATATTGTCATATTCTTCTAGCTGGTCAGATGTCCGCCCCTCCACAATTCATATTCCTGTTCCTCTTTGCGGTAATCCACCTGATCCTGCGCATCGACCGCCTGCTTACTACTCTCATACCACCGGGAAAAACCGTCTGCTGTTCCCTCAAATGCCGCCTCCTGCAGACACTGCTCCTCCACATAGTCCAGAAACAGATTCAGCTGTTTTCTGCCCTTGTTGATGGAGAGGACGTCCTGTCTTCCCAGATAATAATTAAAATACTGTACACGACTGTCAATCTGTTCCCGGATATATCCCGTTGTCTCACGATGCAGCTTTTCAGCACGCGCAAGCACCAGCCGGTTTTCCTCAAGATCTCTCGGATGAATCTTCAGTTTATTCAACTGCTCCAGTCTTTTTTTCAGTTCCTTTTCTGATAATTTGATTTTATCATTCCGGATCACGAGCTGTTTTTCTTGTCCTGTCGATACGACGTGCACATCTACCACCAGAATTCCATTGATATCGTAAGTATAACGCACCCGCACCTTCTCTTTTCCTTCCGGTCCGACAGGAACCGGAACCGTGATGCTTCCCAACAGCAGATTGTCCTCCGCGTACATTGCTTCCCCCTGGTATACCTTGAACCTCATTTTGGTCTGCCTGTCATGTGCCGTCGTCATAATAGTCTCCCTGCTGACCGGGAGCGCCATGTTCCTCTCAATCAGCACATCACAGAGATCACGGTTCGGATCTGCTTCGTTGTATTGGGACACGCTGAGAGAAAACGGACAGATATCCGTAAGAAGCATATCGCGAATATCCGCATTGCGTTCCTTGATGCCTGCATACACTCCTGCGCCGAGCGCAATCATATAATCCGGGCTGACAACCGCAATATCCGTGCGCTGCAACAGATAATTCAAATACTTTTGCACCACCGGCATTTTACAGGACCCTCCAACAAGCACTACCGCATCTACTTCTCCGGCACTCTTCTGCCCGTCCGACAACACACGCCGGATCGGTTGTGCCATCCGTTCAAACAGCGGCTCCGCCTGCAGGATCAGCTCCTTTCTGGAGACCTCCATCCGATATTCTCTCCCAGCAAGTGTCACACACATCTGTGCAGTCTCCTGACCGGTCAGTTCAAACTTACAGTTTTCCGCACGTTCCAACACAATTGCCGCATCCTCAGCTGAGAAGCGGTTTTCAGAAAGTCCGCACGACTTCCAGAACATATCTGCAATCAACCGGTCAAAATCACTGCCGCCGAGATGATTGTCTCCGCTGACCGCCAGAATCTCCACAATGTTATCAAAACACTCTACTAATGACACATCGAGCGTTCCCCCTCCAAAATCAAACACCAGCATGACGGCATCCTCCATCTGGCTTCGGCACTGATAATATAACGATGCAGCCGAAGGTTCATTGATGATGCGCTCCACATGAAATCCTGCCAGTTCCCCCGCATTTTTTGTTGCATTTCTTGCAAGGTCGTTAAAATATGCCGGTACACTGATGACCGCTTCCGTAATCTCCTCCCCCAGATAATGCTCCGCGTCTTCCTTTAATCTTTTTAACACAAGCGCGGAAAGTTCCTCCGGACGGTATTTTTTTCCGGCGAGCGAATATATCTTTTCCGTTCCCATAAATCGTTTAAAAACGCTTACCGTATCCTCCGGGTGTGTAACCAGACGCTCCTTTGCAATTTTTCCCACGTACACCGTGCCATCTTTGCCTATACTAACTACGCTAGGCGTCAGATAGTCTCCAAACGCATTCGGAATCAGATGACTCTCTCCATTTTCCCACACTGCCGCCGCACTGTTTGTCGTTCCAAGATCAATACCGATAATTCTTCCCATATGCCCTCCATCTGCAAGCTGTTTCTCTTTTTTTACTTTATACCGTTCGTAATCTCCTTTAAGAAACGTGCACATCCACGCGAAGCTTTTTTATGTAATAGAAACGAAGTTTCCCATTATGTAAAAAACGCCATAGATCATCCTATGGCGTTCTCTGTCAGATCATTTCCGGATCAGTCTTTGTAAAACTCGACAATGTCCTTGTAGCCCTCGGCTGTCAGCTTCTCTTTCTGGAACTTCTTGTTCTTGTTCATGCGCACGACAAGCACCTGCTTCCCAGCAACACGCTCCTCCTGTGCCCTGGCGATCACTTTCGATACCTGCTCCGAGGTACAGCCTTTTTCAATGAGGTATGCCACCTTCGGGCGCTGCATCGGCACGGTGAAACCGCTCTCCATCAGAAGAAGAATGATGCGCTCAAAGCCGATGGAGAATCCGCACGCCGGAACGTCATTTCCGGTGAACTTGCCGACCATCTTGTCGTAACGTCCGCCGCCGCCGCACGCTGCTCCCAGCTCCGGCATTGCGATCTCAAAAATCGTTCCTGTATAATAGCTCATTCCGCGCACAAGCGTCGGATCAAATACCATCTTAAAGTCGGCTGTCTTCGCCGTCTCCACACTATCGATAATCTCCTGGAGATTCTGCTCCACCTCCGGCTCCAAAAAGCCCTGTAAGGTGTCTGCCAGATATTTGATACCGTTCTGTGCCCCGGATACTCCCTCAAACAGCGCCAGATACTTGTCAATCGACTCCTTCGCATAGCCTTCCTTTGCGAGTTCTTCTGCCACGCCGTCAAGACCGATCTTGTCCATCTTGTCCAGAATGATGAATACGGTATCAAATTCTTCCTCCGGGAAACCGCTGTACGCTGCCATCGCCTTTAAGATGCGGCGCTCATTGATGCGGATCTCAAAGTTCTTGAATCCGAGTCTGCCGATCGTCGTTGTCGTCGCAAGGATCAGCTCGATCTCCGCGAGATTGCTCGGCTCACCGATAATATCAATATCACACTGCATAAACTGGCGGTAACGTCCACGCTGCGGGCGGTCTGCACGCCACACACTGCCCATCTGCAGTGCCTTGAACGGGGACGGGAGATCATTAGCGTTGTTCGCATAGAAACGGACTAACGGCACCGTCAGATCGTAACGCATTCCAAAATCGACCAGATCCGCCTCTTCCTTTGCCTCCGCGATCTTTAACTTCTCACCACGCTTCATCACTTTGAAGATCAGCTTCTCGTTCTCGCCTCCTTGCTTATTGCTCAAATTTGCAATGTTCTCCATGCAAGGTGTCTCGATCGGTGTGAATCCAAAACTGCGGTAGGTCTCCTTGATAACCTGCTGCACGTAATCCCGGATCTGCATCTCTTCCGGTAAAATATCTTTCATGCCGTTGACCGGCTTCTTGCTTAATGCCATGAGCGTTCCTCCATTTTCTGCCTTATATCCTCCGATTATTATACGTTTTGTATTCCTGCACGTCAAGCATCAAGGACCATGCAATCATTTATCACAAATATGATCCTGTCATTAAAAAATCACTTCAAAAACTGTGCCCCCAGACGGATTGTCCCTGATTACAATATTGCCATCATGCACTCTCACAATTTCATAAACCAGCGCAAGTCCAAGGCCTACTCCCCCCAGTTCCCTGCTTCTGGATTTATCCACACGAAAGAATGGTTCAAATACCCGTTTTCTGAGTTCCTCTGGAATTCCGCTTCCTGTATCCTCTACGGAAAGAAAAACATGTTTTTCTTTCCACTCCGCCGTCACAACAACCTGCCCGCCCGGACGATTGTATTTTATAGCATTCTCAACAAGATTATATACCAGTCTGTAAATAAGGATATCGCTTCCCACCATAGTTACATCCTTACATTTTCCAATAAGCCTTATATTTTTCTCCATTGCAAGTGGTTCCAGATCCGTCAGAACCTCTTCTACAAGTGCATCAACCATGATTTTTTCATCACGTACCACAATCTGAAGTTCACTCATATCCAGAAGAATCTTTACCATCCTGCTGAGTCTTTCGTTCTGCTCCGTCATCATGACAATTGTCTTTTCCGCACATTCGTCATTGCCCGGGTGCTCCATCGAATTATATAAATCAAGCTGTACCTGCATCAGCGACAACGGTGTACGAAACTCATGTGCGGCATTTGCCGTAAATTGCCTCTGTACCTCAAATGCTTCTGAGAGGCGTTCCAGCATCTTGTTGTAAGAAACACTGAGCCGGTTTAATTCCTTAACTTCATTCTCTTCTATCCTCGAATCTGCCAGATTTTGTGCCTGCACTTTCTCAATTTTATCTGAAAAATTTCTAAGCGGTTTAAGTACATGTCCGCTTAGAAAATATGTGGCAACACCTCCAAGAAGCGCAAGCAGTGTAGAGAACAGCAAGCTTCTTTTTTTATAATCTGCTTTGTTGTTATATACCTGAATGGAAAAATCATCTGCAAAATCATCCCATTTATCATCTGGAATATTAATATATATTTCATCAGCCTCCTCACTGTTGTCCTCATCACTCTGGGCATCAACAGTATCCTGCAGCAAATCAATATAATACACACCGTTCTTATATACAAACAGGGTAAGGCATCCACATATGACTGCAATAAACAATGTAGTTATGATCGTAAGCCTCCACTGAAGTGACATTTTTTTCATTGTTCTGATTCCTCTCGCATCTTATAACCCTCACCAACCTTGTTCACAATCGGATCATATCCCAGCACTGCCTTAAGTTTTTTTCTGAGAGAAGACATATGTACCCTGATAGCTCCGCTAAAACTATCCACAGATGCATCCCATACATGCTCTATCAGTTCTTCCTGGCTTACCGGTCTGCCCTGATTAAGAAGCAGATATTCCAAAATTCCACTTTCTTTTCTGGTCAAAGGCACCCTCTCTTCTTTTGCATATGCCTCGCGCTTTTTTGTATCGAACCTTATGTCCCCATTGTTCAGGCAAACATCTCTCTGTACAAATTTACGTCTTGTCAGGCTTCTGATCCGCGCCTCAAGCTCCTGCAGATGAAATGGTTTTTCCATGTAATCATTGGCTCCTGCATCCAGCCCTTCCACTTTATCCGCTATCTGGCTTCGCGCAGACAGAATCAGCACCTTTGCCTCCTCATTCTCCCGCCTGAGTTCCCTTAGAATATCCATTCCATCTATGCCCGGTAAATTCAGGTCAAGCACAATGAGATCATATTCCTCCGTCAGGACATATTCAAGCGCCTCGCTTCCATTATAAGAGGTATCCACCTCATAGCCAACATCATACAGACTTTTTGCAATTGTATCACACAATTCTTTTTCATCTTCAACAATCAATAATCTCAAAATATTTCTCCCGCTTCTTAACAAGGATTTTACATCCACTATTGTATAATACTACTGTCAGCTGGTCAACAAAGACAATAACAGCAAACGAAAGGAGTAATCTGTCTGATGCGGAAAAGAATATCACAGTTCGCTCTATTCATCACCGGTACACTTATGATCGGTTATGGTGCAATCAGAGGCGAAGCAGCTACCGTGCTTGGCAAAGCAATTAAATTATGTCTGGAGTGTGTGGGAATTGGATAAAAAAACAACTATACGATCAAAAAAAGTAGCCCGGGTACGCGGGTGGATTCAGGCAGCTGCCACATTGCTTACCAATATTCATATTCCAAATTTATTTAAAGGAAAAATATATCAGGGAAATGCCAAAACAGTATGTGTGCCGGGATTAAACTGTTATTCCTGCCCTGCAGCTGCAGGCGCCTGCCCAATTGGAGCTTTTCAGGCAGTCGTCGGATCCTCAAATTTTAAATTTTCGTACTACATAACCGGCTTTTTCATTCTGCTCGGTGTGACACTTGGAAGATTTATATGTGGATTTTTATGTCCTTTTGGATGGTTTCAGGATCTGCTTCATAAAATCCCCGGGAAAAAATTTTCTACGGCCAGGCTAAAGCCTTTAAGATACCTGAAGTACATCATTCTTATCGTTTTCGTTATAGCACTGCCGATGCTTGTGACGAACTCCATAGGAATGGGGGATCCGTTTTTCTGTAAATACATATGTCCACAGGGCGTTTTGGAGGGTGCCATACCTCTGTCCCTCGGGAATTCCGCCATACGATCTGCACTTGGCAGGCTATTTTCTTTTAAATGCCTTATTTTAATTACTGTTATTGTCTTAAGTATTTTGTTTTACAGACCTTTTTGCAAATGGCTTTGTCCCCTTGGTGCAATTTATTCACTTTTTAATAAAATATCCTTTCTCAACATCAAGGTCGAAAACAGTAAATGTGTCGGATGCGGTCTGTGTACAGGTGCATGCAAAATGGATGTCGATGTCCGTAAGACTCCAAATCATCCGGAATGTATACGATGCGGCGCCTGTATGAAAGCCTGTCCAAAGGATGCAATCCATTACCAGTTTATGGAAAAAACATGTAGCAGCAATCTCAATAACCAGCAATAGCCAGCCGGCAGCTATTTAATTCTTATCATTTAAAGGAGTATTTATCATGAAAACAAAAAGAAACATTATCGCACTTTTTACACTCTGTACCGCATTATCAATCACCGGATGTGCCGGGCAGGAGACTTCAAAAACAGAGAACACGCAGAATACTGCTGCTGTATCCGCCAGCGAATCATCTGCCGATGACTCCAATGCAGCGCTTGATGATTTATATCAGCAGGAAAACCAGATCTTTGCAGATCATAAAGATGTATGGGACAAGGTTTTTGGCATGATGAATAAAAGTACTGCTGATCCAGATGGAAATTATGCTGATTATCTTGCTGATACTGTCGAAGCAAACAAGACTTCGTTTACAGACAGTGAGTTAAAAACTCTTACCGATGATATTAAGACCATTCGTAAAATCGAAGAACAGATCACTGAAATTGAAAGCCAAAATGTTGTATCCGATACTTCCGGCTCAAAAAATGATTCCGATGATACAGCCCCTTTCCAGAATTTCTCCGGAAAAGATTTTGATGGCAATGCCGTTGATCAGAATTTGTTTTCCGGGAATGCCGTAACTGTCATAAATTTCTGGTTTACCGGCTGTAAGCCTTGTGTTGCTGAATTATCTAAACTTAACGAATTAAATGACGCTATTAAATCAATGGGGGGCGAAGTTATTGGTATTAACACCGAAACTTTTGATGAAAATGAAGCTGCTATAAAAGAAGCAAAAAAAATCCTTGAAAGCCAGGGCGCCGCTTATCGCAATCTTTCCATTGACTCTGATTCAGCCGCCGGTAAATATGCTGCTGATATTATGGCATTTCCAACAACAATTTTAGTCGATAGAAATGGTAATATAATAGGCGAACCTATGCTCGGCGGAATCGATAACCAGGACAACTATGATGCTTTGATGAAGCAGATCCAGTCTGTGATTGATGCTGACAGCGCAAACAAGTAAATTCTGACATTCTGTAGCATCAATGACCATTCACAAATGCGAAAAAGGACATTTCTAAGTAATTAGAAATGTCCTTTGGGATACTCCCGAGAATACTATCCCAGCAGATAGCACTCTCCCCTCTGAATCAATGCTGTTCTTCATCCAGCCATTCTTTTAGCTTTTTCTGTAACAGTTTTTTATCTGGCAAATATAATTTATACTCTTTTGCATAAATTTCTCCTTCAACTTCCGAGTATCATGAATATTCTTTCACATACTGCAAAAATTCCGGTGTCTTTGACCAGTATTTTACACCCCAGTTTTCAAAATTCCATTCTTCCATGTAATCATTGCACTCGAAATCAACATAATATATTTCTTCGTTATTTACAACAAAATTCGTTGGAAAATAATCAATATTTGTATTGGCAGCATATAACAGCGCACACATTCTATGCAATTGCTCGATATAGTCAGTTTTCATCTTGTCTTCTAAAACCAACTGATAAATCGTGTCGCCGTCAATAAACTCCTTCAAAATGCGTTCATTTTTCACATCTGCTTCAAGCATGGCAGGCATCTTTATTCCGATTTCTTTCAATTTCTTGTAATCCCTGATTTCTGCCTCAAGCTTGTTTCCGAACTGATAATAATCACAAGGTTCATGATGTATCTGCTTCAAAACATACCTGTTATTTCCAGACTCTGCCAAATAAGAATATCCACCTTTTCCCTTTCCTAGCAATTTAATTATTGTATAGCTTTTCCCATTTACGGTCATTTCTTTATTCATGTGTTTTCTCCTTTGTTCTACATCACATTGATTACTGATTTGTAATATTCTGCTTCAATATTACAATAGAAATATAGTTTTCACAAAGGTTAAACGTGTAACCCGCCACAAAATTCTCATTCGATTTTTGTGATATTTCCCCATATTTCAAATTTTCTGGAATGTCATGAAACTCTTCCCGAAAAATTTCAATAATGAAATTCTCTCTGAAATCACGAAAACTCAGGTGTTACTTCTTTCCAAAGAAGGTATTGTAGACACTTCTTTTATTAGCTCATTTTGCTCCTAACGCTGTGTTATTCATGTTCTTTTTCTCCTAGAATAATTGACTATAACAGAAAAGGACGAACTCATCTGCTAAAATGAATTCGTCCTTTAAGGCACAGTTATTAGGTTGTTTCAATACATCTCACAGGTTATTCCGTATTATTGGATACTTTTTTGATGTACTATTTCAGGATAAATAACCCTTTTATTCTTCTGCAAAAAGCTTCTGCTTCCGCTGTATCATCTCATCAATCCTTGCGATATACTGCGCTACATCCTTGACATTCTCGGCACGTTCAATCCGGTGCGTGCCATCCGGATTCGGCTCTGTCCAGACACGTTTTGTCGAAGCTCCCGCTCCGCACGCCACGATGGTCTGTTTCTCCTCCATAATCAGCACATTGTACACGCCCGCCATGCCCTCTTTTGCATAGCCGACGTTCTCCAGATTGCCCGCCATACCTTTCTGCCGGTACAGATAATATGGAAAAAGCCCCATCTGCGCCGCACAGTCCGCAACCAGATCCATGTGCTCCTGCGTGTTGATGATCTTGTAATCCTTATAATCTTCCTTGAACATATTCAGCCGCGCTGCCCGCTTGAGTGCCAGCGAATGTACGGTCAGATTGTCCGGTGCAAGCTCTGCCACCTGCTCCATCGTCCGGCGCACATCGTCCAGTGTCTCTTCCGGAAGTCCCATGATCAGATCCATGTTGATATTGTCAAACCCGAGTTCTCTTGCCATGTGAAAACTCTCCACCGTCTGCTCCACCGTGTGATGTCTGCCGATCAGCTTTAATGTCTCCTGCTTCATGGTCTGCGGATTGATCGAGATGCGCGAAATTCCATGCTGTCTCAACACCTTCAGCTTTTCGTATGTAATGCTGTCCGGTCTTCCCGCTTCCACCGTGAATTCCAGGCAGTCTGATAAATCAAAACTGCATTTAATTTTCCGAATCAGTCTGTCCAGCTGATAAGGTTCTAACGTCGTCGGTGTACCACCACCGATGTAAATGGAATTTAAATGTCTGCCCGCAAACTTCACCGCCGCAAACTCAATCTCCCGCTCCAGCGCATCCAGGTAGGAATCCACACGCTTCGCCCACGATGCAATCGGATAGGAGGTAAACGAGCAATACAGACAGGTCGTCGGACAGAACGGTATCCCGATATACAGGCTGTACCCGTTGTCATAATCGATCTTGGAAAGCAGGGAGAGCTCCCTCTCTGCAATGTCTGTCGCAAGGCAGATCTTCTCATCCGACGCAAAATAAGTCTGCTTCATATACGTATAGATCTCGTCCCGGCTTTTTCCCTCTTCGAGCAGCTTCATCGGAATCTTGGTCGGCCGGATTCCCGTGAGCGTTCCCCACGGCAGATACTGACCGGTCGCATCCGACAGAAGCTCATACAGATTCTGTTTCAGCCGGTTCTTCGTCTCCGGGCGGTCTAAAGGATCGACTGCAAAGGTACGCTCCACCGCAGGCGCCGTCTCTCCCTGCTGCCAGCGCAGCGTTATCGCATCGTCCGTGTACTCCACATGCATGCGGGATGTCACCGGCTCGTCATACTCCTTCTTTTCCGCGGATACTCCGACATATTCCGACGGATAAAATGCCTTGATGAGTGAATGGATATCGTACTCAAATTCCGGCTGATTCAATGTTACTTCTATCATATCTGACTCTTTTCTAAACTAAATATTATATCATCTTTTTGCGCTGCTTTCTGCGCATCCGAAGTTCCGCAGGAACTTCTAATATGAATCCGATAGGATTCATTATATCATATGCGTCTTTGCTTCGGCAAAAGTCCGGAAAACCTCTGGTTTCCCGGATCATACGCTTACAGATATGGATTGTATCTGCGCTCTGTTCCGATCGTCGTGGTGTCATTATGTCCGGTGTAGACGGTCACTTCATCCGGAAGCGGCAGTAACTTCTCCTTGATGCCGCGAATCAGCGCCGAAGCGCTCCCCTTCGGAAAATCCGTCCTTCCGACCGACTGGGCGAACAGCGTATCCCCGGAAAAAAGGGTGTCCTGATAGGCAAAATAATAACAGCAGCCACCCACCGTGTGTCCCGGTGTAAACAATACCCGGATATGGAATCCCGCGAGATCAAACTCCTGCTCATCCTTCAGAAATACATCCGCGTGATAGGTCGTCTCCGCTCCCGTCCATCCGCTCAGATTCAGCTTCGGATCATCGAGGGTCTCTCTCTCATGTTCCTCGGCATAGACCTTGATACCAAAATGCGCTGCGACTTCCGCAGCGCCCCCGGCATGGTCAAAATGCCCATGTGTCAATAAAATTGCAACAGGATTTAACTTTTCTTCCTCTATGATCTGTATCAGACGATCCGCATTTGCCCCCGGATCAATCAGAATCATCTCTTTCGTCTCATCATTGACCGCGAAATAGCAGTTCGTCTGCACCGGTCCTACCACATACTGTTCTACCTTAAGAGGCGCCATCTTTTTCCCTCCGTCTGCCTTTTCTGCTTCATCAGCCTGTCGTTCTCACAATATCAATCACGCTGTCGATCTGGCGCAGCTTATCAATCACGCTGCCCAGCTCTTCTCTGCCCTTCGTGCTGAAGGACACATCGATCGTCGCCACGCCCTGTTTGCTCGTCTTGGAGTGGATCGCATCAATATCGATCTCACGCTCCGTGAACACTCTCGTGATGTCGACCAGAAGTCCGGTACGGTTGTTACCGAAAATCTTGATCTCCGCGCGATACAGTCCATTGCTGCCGTCCTGACCGTCATGCTGCCATTCCGCATCGATCAGACGCTCCTTCTCCATATCCGACAAGTTGATGATATTGATACAGTCGGTTCTGTGGATGGACACGCCGCGTCCCCTCGTCACAAAACCCACGATCTCATCTCCCGGCACCGGGCTGCAGCACTTGGAAAAATGAACAGCGACATCGTAAAGTCCCTTGACAATGATTCCGCTCTTGGAGCGCTTCGCCGACTCCGGATTCTTGTTCTCGGAACCGATGGTCTCAAGAACCTCCTCGTCCGTGATCCGCGCCAGATGATCCCGCTTGTATTCCTCGTACATCTTATTGACAATCTGGCCTTCCTTTAAGCCGCCGTGTCCGATGGTCGCCAGACAGGAATTCCAGTCATGGAAACCATATTTTCTCAGCACTTTCTCCTGGTATTCCGGCTTGTTGATGTCTGCAAAGTTGATTCCTTTCGCCTTGCAGGACGCCACGAGAAGCTCCTTGCCGCGCGTAATATTTTCTTCCTTCAGCTCACTGCGGAACCACTGGTTGATCTTATTCTTCGCCTGGGTACTCTTTACGATGTTCAGCCAGTCACGGCTTGGTCCCTTGGAGTTCTGCGAAGTGATAATCTCGATCCGGTCACCGTTCTGGATGACATAATCGATCGGAACCAGCTTTCCGTTGGCTTTTGCACCGATCATTTTGTTGCCGACCGCGGAGTGAATGCTGTACGCAAAATCAATCGGCGTCGACCCGTTCGGCAGGTTCTTGACATCGCCGGTCGGTGTAAAGCAGAATACCGTGTCCGAAAAAAGATCCAGATCACTCTTTAAAAGGCTCATGAACTCCTTATTATCAGACATGTCGCGCTGCCACTCCAAGATCTGGCGCAGCCAGCTTAACTTCTCCTCCTCCGTGACAGTCATCGGCACTGCCGCGCCGCCGTTGTTGCTCGCTTCCTTATATTTCCAGTGCGCCGCTATACCGTATTCCGCTGTCCGGTGCATCTCATAGGTACGGATCTGGATCTCAAACGGCTGTCCGGTCGGTCCGATTAACGTCGTGTGAAGCGACTGGTACATGTTCGGCTTCGGCATCGCGATATAATCCTTAAAACGGCCCGGGATCGGCTTGTACATCTCGTGAATCACACCAAGCGCCGCATAGCAGTCCTTGACGGAATCCACGATGATGCGAATGGCGAACAGATCGTAGATCTGGTCGAGCGTTTTGTCCTGATTCACCATCTTCTTATAAATGCTGAAAAAATGCTTCGCGCGTCCCTCAATCTCCGCCACGATGCCCGCCGCCTTGATATGTGCGCGCACTTCCTCCACGAGCGACTGCACGTAGTCGTCGCGCACACTCTTGCGCTGGTCAATCTGACGCACAAGGTCGTAGTATGCCTCCGGCTCCAGATACTTTAACGAGAGATCGTCAAGTTCAATCTTGATCTTTGAAATACCGAGCCGCTGTGCAATCGGGCAGTAGATCTCCTGCGTCTCACGCGCAATGCGGATCTGTGCCTCCTTGGACTGGTACTTTAATGTACGCATATTGTGAAGCCGGTCTGCAAGCTTGATTAAGATAACCCGAATATCTTTTGCCATGGCGAGGAACATCTTGCGCAGGTTCTCCGCCTGCATCTCTAAGCGCTCCGCAGAACGGTCCTTCTGATCGTGATTATGGCTGTTGTCCGTAAGATGCAGATGGCGCAGCTTCGTCACTCCGTCCACGAGAAGCAGCACTTCCTCGCTGAACTCCTCCTTGATCTCATCCGCCGTCATGACCGTGTCCTCAAGCACATCATGAAGCAGACCTGCCGCGATCGTCTCCTTGTCAAGCTCCAGCTCCGCTAAAATGATCGCCACGCACAGCGGATGCACAATATACGGCTCACCAGATTTGCGCGTCTGTCCCTCATGCGCGTCCCGCGCCACATGATACGCCTTTTCAATAAGAGAAATGTCTGCGGAAGGGTGATATTTGCGCACACTGGCGATCAGCTCATGATACAAATCCTCCGGACTCTCAAACTCCTTCATTGGCTTGATACTGCGGTCCTCTTCCTTTACCAGTTTTTCCAAATGCTCACGCTCAAGTTCTTTTTCTTTCTGAGAGTAATCTGCCATGTGCCTCACCCACTTCATCCATGATAATTTTTATTTCAATATTATATTTTATTTCCTAATAAAATGCAACTTTGTATTTTCTCATCTGTTTTCCATCTATCTGCACCGTTTCACAATAATGAAAGCCCAGTTTTTGCGCCAGATGCTCCGATACCACGTTTCCCTCCTCGATCAGACAGCTGACCGACGGCAGCATGAGTTCCTCTTTTACATAGGTAAGAATCGCATTACATACCTCCGTCGCATAGCCCTGCCTCTGCCACGTCACACCGATGGCATAACCGAGCTCCAGCTCTCCGCCCAGCTCCTCCCGGTGTTCCACGCCGGCGCGCCCGATCAGCTCTCCGCTGTTCCTGTCGCACACGATCCACATGCCGTATCCGTAGAACCGGTACATCTGCTCGATATACGCCTGCTGATATTCCCGCTCCTCCTCATACGGATACAGCGGCTCCATGTAGTCCGTCATTCCTTTCCCGGCATACAGTTCAAACAGTGCATCTAAGTATTCCATGGAGAATTCCTTCACGATGCAGCGCGGCGTTTTTAAGATGATCCACGGAATATGATGATGTCTCTCATAAACGTGCTGTAAAAAAGATCCGTCGATCTCCTCCATCCCTTCCGCATACATATCCGCCGGAGGCGTCACTTCCATCTCCCCGGCGGTCTCTTCTCTCTGCGTTCTTCCATCCTCCGGCATCAGATAGCAAAGCGCAGCCATCCCGATCCGCTGTGCCTCGCTTAGTTCCTTCGCATCTTCCGAGACCAAAATTGCCTTTTCCGCAAGCGCCCCTTCCTGAATGTGTTCCTTCGCGCAGTCCCATTCCAAAACGTTCCGCCCACATTCCCGCTCTGTTCTCAGATTCTCCAGCAGCATGTCACGCTCTGTCTTTGGCAGCTTTCCAATTAAAATATATTCTAAATTTAACATTCTTCCTCTTCCCAGAAAATTTCATCCAGCGTTTTGTCCAGCTCCCTGCATATCGCAATGCACAGCCGGATTGTGGGATTATAATCTCCCTTCTCGATGGCATTGATCGTCTGTCTCGACACTCCCACCTTCTCGGCGAGCGCCTGCTGGGACAGATCCTTTGCCGCGCGCGCCGCTTTTAACCTGAGATTTTTCATTCAGCTTTTTCCTCCGACAGATCCCGCTTCTCCCGGCTTCTTTTTATAAAAAAAACAATTTCAAAGGCAATAAACATCACTGCAAACACCAGATTCACCGCGCCAAATCCCAGTTTTCCGTCCGCAAACAGCGTTCCGATTCGCTGGTTATTTTCCGCGATTCCAAGATTGCACAGTGCCAGCACTCCAAACATCAGATGTACACTCCACGGCTTCTGGTTCAGGTTCATATAAGCATCGTTCCAGATACAATATACGCCGAACACAAGCAGTGCCAGACCAATTCCCAGATAATTTCCCATCGTATAGTCGCACCAGGACGGCGCCTCCTTCATATACAATGCTCCATATACCAGTTCATACAACAGCAGCGTCAAAAAACCGTACCGGCAGGCGCGGTCGCGCGTCTGATACTGCCGCTCATCATAGTCAGCCTCCTTGCGTCCCCGTTTCTTCACCCAGCAGATAATTCCTACCGCCGCCAGCCCTGCCACAATGCCAAGCAGATATGCCACATTTTCTTTCATCTTCCAATCCTCCTGTTCCGTTTCCTGTCACACAGTCCTGATGATTCCTGATTTCTTCTTTTATGGTAGCATCTGCTTTACAATATGTCAAATATATATTACATTCCTCCCCATGCATCTGTAATTCCGTCATGCATCCACTGATTCTGCTCCTCCGCATAATCCTGTACCAGAAGATACTGATACTGGCTGACGGTTTTTAATGCGTCATACACGTAGCGCAGCGGAATCCAGGAGCGGTTGCCGTCCGGATCCGCCGGATCCCCGAGGAACACCTGATCTGACGACGCATCGTAAAGGCTGATCGACACATAATGCCCTCCCGTCTTCTTCCAGTAGGTATCATCGTCCCTGCTGGAAACCAGAACCACCGCCATCTGTGACGCCGTGATCTCCTGCTGGAACTGCTCATAGCTTTCCGGTTTTGTGTTCAGGGTACAGTCAAAGCCGCTTTTTCGCAATGTGACCTTCATATCCGCCCAGCCAATCGCCCCGATCTTCCGCGACGGCGCGTAGCCGGACACCTGTCTCGCATATTCGTACATATCCCACGGCGAACAGGTATGTTCCGTGAGTGTGCAGTAAATATTTGCCATACAGCACAGACCGCATCCGAAATTGCCAAAATAATTGCCCCTGACATACTGGTTCGACCACTCGCCCGACCATGCCCGTCCCTCCTCCCAGGACTTCGGTCCCTGCAGAAATGTGTAGACTCCCTGCTCCGGATGTGCCGCCTCCTCTGCCGCGCGCTCCGCCGCCTCTGTAAGAATCTCATGATTGTCCACCAGAATTTCTATCTCATTTGTGCGAAATTCTGCAAGAATTCCTGCATAAAGTGGTGTCTGCACCTGACCGCCGGTTCCTGTTTCCTCATATTTCTGCCCGCCATGGCGCATTTTCCACCCGGATCCGTCGTTTTCCACAGAGATAGCCGCACTGCAAAATAACGCCATGCATAATATCAATGCAATCATTCCCTGCATAAGTTCATTTTGTTTATTCTTGATTATATTTTTTATATTCATTTGCATTATTTCCTTCAAAATAGTATTTCTGAATCTACCTTATGTTACCCTCTTCCTGTCTGCAGGGCAAGACTTTTTCGGAAATTCTATCGTTTCTCTTTACGAATCCTCTCTTTTTCGCTACAATAGTGCCGTAGAGGCGGCGGATGACTGCTGTCACAGCAGGCTGCTTCTTATTTCACCCGCCCGCATACAGGGCAGAAAGAGGTATACTATGTCAAACCCAATCGTTACTATCGAGATGGAAAATGGCGATATCATGAAGGCAGAGCTCTATCCTGAGATCGCACCAAATACGGTAAACAATTTTATCAGCCTGATCCAGAAAGGCTACTATGACGGACTGATCTTCCACCGCGTCATCAACGGCTTTATGATTCAGGGCGGCTGTCCGGACGGAACCGGCATGGGCGGCCCGGGCTACGATATCAAGGGCGAATTTTCCCAGAACGGTTTCAAAAATGACTTAAAGCACACAGAGGGCGTTCTTTCCATGGCAAGAGCCATGCATCCGGATTCCGCCGGAAGCCAGTTCTTCATCATGCATAAGACTTCCCCGCATCTGGACGGCGCATACGCTGCATTCGGCAAGATCACTGAGGGCATGGACGTAGTCAACAAGATCGCAGAGACTGCAACCGACTATAGCGACCGCCCACTCGCTCCGCAGGTCATGAAAAAAGTGACTGTCGAAACGTTCGGTGTGGCGTATCCGGAACCAGAGAAGTGCTAATGCAATTCTCCGAAATGCTAAAGAAAACGGTCTGCCCTATCCGGCAGACCGTTTTTTGTGCATATTTATTTTACCGGAATCAGCTTCTCCTTGCCTCCGACATACGGACGCAGTGCTACCGGAACATTGACGCTTCCGTCTGCGTTGAGGTTGTTCTCTAAGAACGCGATCAGCATTCTAGGCGGCGCAACCACCGTGTTATTCAAGGTATGTGCAAAATACTTGCTGCCATCCTTGCCCTTCACACGGATCTTTAATCTTCTCGCCTGTGCATCGCCGAGGTTTGAGCAGCTTCCAACCTCGAAATACTTCTTCTGTCTCGGAGACCATGCCTCAACATCGCAGGACTTCACTTTCAGATCTGCCAGATCGCCGGAACAGCACTCCAGGGTACGAACCGGGATATCCAGACTTCTGAACAGGTCAACCGTGTTCTGCCACAGTTTATCGTACCACATCTTGGACTCTTCCGGCTTGCAGACTACGATCATCTCCTGCTTCTCAAACTGGTGAATACGATAAACACCGCGCTCCTCGATGCCGTGTGCGCCTTTCTCCTTGCGGAAGCATGGAGAGTAGGATGTCAGTGTATATGGCAGCTTCTCCTCATCGTTGATTGTATCGATGAACTTACCGATCATGGAATGCTCGGAGGTACCAATCAAATAAAGGTCCTCGCCCTCGATCTTGTACATCATGGCATCCATCTCATCAAAACTCATAACGCCCGTCACAACATTGCTGCGGATCATAAACGGCGGCACCACGTAGGTAAAACCGCGGTCGATCATGAAATCTCTCGCGTAGGAGAGCACTGCGGAGTGTACACGCGCAATATCGCCCATCAGATAATAAAATCCGTTTCCTGCCACCTTGCCTGCAGCATCCAGATCAATGCCGTTAAAACGCTCCATGATCTCGGTGTGATACGGGATCTCAAAATCCGGAACAACCGGCTCGCCAAACTTCTCGATCTCCACATTGCAGGAATCATCCTTGCCGATCGGTACGGACGGATCAATGATGTTCGGGATCGTCATCATGATCTTGGTGACTTTCTCCTGAAGTTCCTTTTCTTTTTCCTCTAATTCTGCCAGACGGGCAGCTCCCTCTGCAACCTGTGTCTTGACAGCCTCAGCCTCGTCCTTTTTGCCCTGACCCATCAGTTTACCGATCTCTTTGGACAGCTGGTTTCTCTTTGCTCGAAGATCGTCTGCTTCCTGCTGTGTCTTGCGCGCCTCGGCATCGAGTTCAATTACCTCATCCACAAGCGGAAGCTTGTGATCCTGGAATTTGTTCTTAATGTTCTGCTTTACAACCTCCGGGTTCTCTCTCAAAAACTTCAGATCGATCATGTCATTTCCTCCTAAATTCTTCTGTTCTATCCGCACAGGAACAAAAAACCTTTCGCCCCTGTGTCAAATGTCCCCGCCATCTCTGACCGGGCACCACTTGCACATGGGACGAAAGGTTCTGCTTCCGCGTTGCCACCCATCTTGCCACAGGCATGTTCCTGCGACCTCTCAAACGTATGTTAAAGGATACGACCCTCGCAGCTTTCACTGCCGGCTCCAAAAGTGGAAAGATTCTATCCTGCACCGGTTCGCACCACCCACCGGCTCTCTGTCGCAGTCTTCAAACCGCAGCTTTCTTCATCGCCAATTCTTCCGCTATTATATAATGATTATCCGCAAAATGCAAGGTTAATATGCAGATTCGCCCGATCCGCGCCCAGTCCGCATCGAATCCCCTGTATTTTCCGCACTTTGTCCTTTATCTATTGCGCGGCGTCCTCCGCAATCCACGCTGCCAGCGTCTTCGCGCGCTGTGCCCAGGTATGCTTCTGCTCCACAATCGCTCTGCCACGCCGCACAATCTCATTCCTCCCGGAATCATTTTGCAATAAATCCTTCACTTTTTCCGGAAGAGCGTCCATATCCTGCAGCGCAACATAGCAGACGCCCTCGCCCTCATGAAGTTCCTCTTCCAGGTAACAGCTCGGATCGGTCACACATACCGCTCCGTTTAAGATGGAATTAAACACCCTGTCATGCGCTCCGTCCTTAAACCACGGCATCACGTTCAAAGACACCTTCGCGTCCGCCAGCATCTCAAGGCAGGTAACGGAATCGGTCTGCGGGTGCAGCTTCAGGCACTCCGGATGTCTCACATCCTCCAGTTCCTCCCAGCCTTTTCCGACCACATGTACCGGAATTCCTGCATTGACGAGCGTGCGCACCGCCTTTCCCCGCCAGTAATTGCGCACATACAGATCGATGAAAATCATCTTGTGCAGGGCAATCCGCAGCTGATCATTGGGCTCTTTCCCCATCTCCCGCTCGCAGTGGGCAAGCGCCACTTCCTCCACCGTGCACGCCGGATGTTCTAACAGATCATCTATGATCCCCCGGTAAAATGCCGCATACTCCTCATTGATCCAGTTGATATAGGGTTCAAAAAAGGAAAGCTTTGTGTAATTTCCGGTCAGGATCACGTCATAGCAGGGCGCCGCCTGCTCTGCTGCGCCCTGCGCTCCAGCTTCTCCCGTCTCAACTGCGGCGCCCTGCGCTCGCGCTTCTAGCGGCTCAGCTTCGCCTTCCTCTTCTGCCTGCCGCAATCCGGTTCCCGCAAGCGGCAGAAAGCCACGCGACACATACTCCGGATAAAACTCTTCAAAATATGCCTTCTGTCTCCGGTCTATACTGATATGCCGGTATTTTTCCGGCAGATCTTTTAACCTGTCATCATAAAAGTACGGATGGTCGGCGGCAATATTATAACAGGGAATATGATAGGTATCCCAGAGATAACCGATCCCCTCGCGGTACACGCCGGCCTCCTTTTCCAATCCCTGGAAATTGAAGGTAACAAGCACCGTCTCTCGCGGTCTGATAAACTTGCGCAGCTTTCCCGCGCTGCTCTCCTCCTGTTTCAGATCATAGAAAAATACTGCATATCCGAGCATTTGAAACTCTTGTGCCATCTGATGGGAGAAATAGGATAATGTCTCCACTCCGCCCTCCATCATGACAATTCTTTTTATCATGCCAGCTCCTTTCTGTCCGCAGCGCTGTCATTATTTTTTGCTTACTCATGCCGCAGCGCATCGATCGGATTTAAATTCGCCGCCTTGTAGGACGGGAACACACCGAATACGATTCCGATAACCATGGAAAACGCCACCGCTCCCACGGCTGCCGGAACACTGATCGCCACCGGCGTCGTCGTCACATACGAGATCACCTGCGCCAGAATAATGCCGACCAGCACGCCGATGAGACCGCCCAGGCTGGTGAGCACCGCCGCCTCCGTCAGAAACTGTCCCAGGATCCGGGACTTGCGTGCCCCGATCGCCTTTTTCAGACCGATCTCCTGCGTCCGCTCCGTCACCGATACCAGCATGATGTTCATGACGCCGATACCGCCGACAATCAATGAAATGCCGGCAATCCAGATCAGCATGGTGTTGGTGGAGCTGCTAAGTTCCTGAATCTGCTGTGCCTGCTCCATCAGATCTTTTGCCTTATACTGGATCGTCGTATCCGACACCGACAGATACCCGTTTAGCAGATCCGCTCCCGCTTTTCCGGCGCTGGTCATATCATCCGTACTCTCCACGCGCAGCACCACATTCTGCGGCTCGTCGTACTGATAGATGATCGGCCAGGTCGTCGCCGGCACATACACAGAGCCGGCGGAATCCTGCGCGTAGGTATAATAGTCATCAATCGAGTTGATGACCGGTTCAAACTTTTTCGCCTTTGTCACAATTCCCACCACAACATACGGCTCCTGCTGAATCTCAATCGTCTCCCCGACAGCTTCCTCTCCCTGGAACAGTGCGTCCGCCGAATCCTCATCCAGAATCGCGACCTTGTGATACTGGTCAAAATCCTGCTGCGTGAACCCGCGCCCTTCCTTCATAATATAATTGCAGGTGTCAAAATAGGCCGTGTCAACGCCCTTGACATAACCACCGGAAAGCCCGGTATTCAGATGATAGACTCCGTTGTAATCCTGCCGGCTCAGATAGCGCGACACATTTTCCACATGCGGGATCTCCTTGAGCTGTTCAACCACCTCATCCGCCACAAGCGGCACGCCCTCAGGTATGCCGTTGTACTCCATCTCATATTCCCACTCTCCCTGATACAGGGAAATCTCGACGGTATTCTCACCGGCTCCGACCAGGTTCTGCTTGATCTGCTCATTTGTTCCCTTAATTGTAGATACAATCGCAATAATAGCTGCAATACCGATAATAATACCCAGCATCGTCAGGAAGGAACGCATCTTGTGAGCCCAGATTCCGCGGAAAGACAATCTTATATTTTCAAACATCTCCGTTCCTCCTTTAATAATTGGATGACTCGTCCGTGACGGCAGCGCCCTCCACCGCATTTTTCCCGTACGGGAATGCGATGCGGTCGTCCTCCGTCAGCCCGGACTTGATCTCTACCGCAGATCCGTAGACCGTTCTTCCGGTCACCACATACTGTTTTTTCAGCCGGTTATTCTCATCTGCAATCATGCAGTACGACTTTCCATCCTCCGACCTCACATACGCTTTTTCTATAAAAATGCCGCCGCCATCCGACTGATTGGTCGATATGGACAGATCTACCGCCTCCCCGTTGCGGAGCGCGGAGCTGTCCTCGATATAAGCCGTGTACTCATAGTAGGAGACATTGGGATTTCCTTCGCCCCATGAGTTACCCGAAACCGGATAATCCGATATTTCCGTGATTGTGGCATCAAACGTCATGCCGCTCTCCCAGGAGTTGGCAGTCACCACGGTTCCCACCGTCACCTCATCCAAAAGCAGCTCGCTGATCGTCCCCTTCACATAGAGCCCGTCATCTCCGGTTACCACCAGAAACGCCTGCCCCTGCTCGGGCTTCTCGTCCGGGTCGCCGACCGTCTTGACAACGCCGTCCACCTCCGCGTAGACCACACCGTCCGTCGCGCTTTTCTCCATGGACTCGAGCGCCAGCTGTTCCTGTCTGCGCTGGATATCGAGCGTCTTTAATTTTTCTTCAATGTCAGCCGCCTCCTGATAGAGTTCCTCGGAAGTATATCCCTTTGGCACCTCCCAGTCCGCCATAAAATCCTCGTAGGCCTGCATGTACTCATCCGCAAGGGAGGTCGGTATGTATTCTTTTCCCGAAAACAGATACCACATGCGGCTCTCATCGTAATCCGCCGGGAAATCGCTGCCGTTTAACTCGACGGTATTCGGGGACACTGTATCATCCGCAACCGGCGTCTGCCGCCCGGTCGCTTCATCGGTGTCAAGCACCATCTTACCGTCCGCATCCTTCTTGCAGACGATCACGCGCACATGTTTTCCGCTCCCTCCCTCCGCGGTAGGACGGATGGCATTGAAAAAGCCGCCATAGGCGTATGCATTCTGGTTGACATAATAAATATACGGTTCTTCCGCCGTTCCCGCCGGATACACCAGTTCCCCCGCCGCATTGGTCGTCACATTGTAGGGAATGGAGGCCGCTGTCAGATAGTTGTAGATTCTGCCATCGTTCTTATCCGTCTCTGTCAGGCGGTTTTCCTCGTCCATGTGCTGATACCAGGCAAGCTGCTCCTCGTTCAGCTTCGGCGGATCTTTCTTCACCGGCGTCTGCGTCTTTAACATCTCATACTTGTATTTTTGTCTCTCGATGTTATTCTCGATCGTGCTGATATCGAGTTTTTTGCGTTCAATCTCTATCTGGAGTTCCGCTGTGTCATAGGCGAGCAGCGGATCTCCCTTTTGCACTTCATCCCCCTTCTCCACATAGACCTCCTTAATCATCCTGGAGTCATCCAGATAGATCTCCTGTGAGGAATCGTTCGTGACGGTGCCATAACTTGTCTCCGTGTCTCCCCAGTATCCCCAGTTGAGGCTGGAAACCGGCTGCACTTCCGCGACAAGCTTTTTATCCTGATAGGACTTATACCCGTATACGCCGCCCACCGCAGCCGAGAGGGCGACCGCAATACCTGCGATGACCGCAATCACTTTCTTAATCTTCATGATACTGCTCCGTCCTCCTCCCCCTCATAGATCTCACCGTCGATGATCCGGATAATCCGCTTGGCTTTCGCCGCGATCTTGGGATCATGCGTAATCATGACAATAGTAACGCCCTCTTCGTTCAAGCTGTCAAAAAGCTCCATGATCTGCTCGCCGGATTTGGAGTCCAGGGCTCCTGTCGGCTCATCCGCCAGCAGAATCTTAGGATGGTTGACCATCGCGCGGGCGATGGCGACACGCTGCTTCTGTCCGCCGGAAAGCTGTGTCGGCCTGAAATTGACACGATCCCCGAGTCCTACTCTCTCGAGCGCTTTCGTCGCGCGGTCCCGTCTCTCCTTTTTGCGCACTCCGGCATAGCTGAGCGGAAGCGCCACATTTTCCACGGCACTCTCCCGCGGCATCAGCTGAAAGCTCTGAAATACGAACCCGATACTTTTTAAGCGGAGATCCGAGAGCTCCCTGTCTTTTAATTTGAGCACGTTCTCCCCTGCCAGCTCGTAAGTACCGCTCGTCGGGCGGTCGAGACACCCGATAATATTCATCAGTGTGGTCTTACCGGAACCGGACGGTCCCATAATGGCGACATACTCTCCTTCCTCGACCGTCAGCGATACATCCTTTAACACCGGCACAACCAGCTTCTCCTGCTGATAGTCTTTGTAGATATTCTGCAGATTCAGTATCATTCTGCCACCTCCGCCTCTGTCCCTTCTCCGGCATCCATGCTGTCATACATTTCATCCGGCAGTTCTGTATCATAGACGCTGTCCAACACATCATAGAGCAGTTCCGTATCATAGACACCCTCTGTATCGTACAGATTCTCGTCCGCCGGCTGATTGTAAAGCGGAGAAGAATAATCCACTTCCGCCTCGTCGGTCACAGTCGTCACACCCTCATAGAGACCAGCCATCGGCCAGGCAATGTAATCGTCCTCGGCAAGCCCTGATACGATCTCATACTCGTCCATATCCGCATCGTACTCTCCCAGCTCAATATAGTGCTTCTCCAGACGGTTTTTCTCATTAGCCGCCCACACGTACGGAGTATCTTCGTCCTGCACGATGTAGGAGCCGTACAGCCACAGACCTTCCTTCACTTCCTCCTGTCCCTGATCCAGCTCGATGTACACATGCTGCCCCAGGATCAGTCCGTCCACCGAGTCGAGATCCACATAGAACGGATACTTGGACGCTGACTGCGTGTCTCCCGCCGAAGAGGTGCTGTAATAACCGTTGTCATTCCCCTGCTGCGGACTCTCCGTGTCAATTTTCCCGATCGTTCCGCTCCACGTCTTCGTACTGTCTACACGCGAACGGATCACAACCTCCTGCCCCTCGGAAAGCATCCAGACATTCTGCTCATCGATGCTTCCCTTGATCCGGTACTCTCCGGTCTGTAAGATCGTCATAAACGGCGCGCTGTTCCCGTTGCTGTCCACGCCTTTCTCATTGATCTCCTTGACCACTCCCGCCACCTTGCTCACAACGGAAGAACTGCTGACCTGTTTCTGCTCCTTGGAGATCTCAAGCTTCTTGCTCTCCATATCGAACTGCTTCTGTGCGATGGAGTTCTGGATATTCTGGATCTGCGTGGTGTAATCGTAACGTTCCGATTCTTCCACCTTCTCCATCTCTTTCGTCAGTGTGTCGATCTGTTTGTTGTAATTATCTATCTCATTCTGAATGCCTTCCAGTTCCAGCTTCGCCTGCTCAATCTTCATGGTAAGATCACTGGTGTCGTAAGTGACCAGGGTCTGTCCCTCCTCGACCTCATCGCCTGCCTCCACCTTGATCTCGCTGATCGTCCGGGAAGAATCCACATTCACCTCATATGAATCCTGCGTCTCCACCACACCGTTATACCGGTTGGAAACACCTGTATACTGATTCATAATGCGGGATACCTTCTCCACATAGACCTTGTCCTCTGAAGTTCCGTCATCAAAGATCGGTATCATCTGCCTGATATCATCCCGGAAATAGTAACCGGTTCCTCCCAGAACAGCAGCCACTGCTGCCACACCGATCAGAATTCCAACGCTCTTTTTGCCCATAGCTCCTCCTCTGCCCCAGACGGGTTGCTTTCTTTTCCTTATTCTATCATCTTTTCAGACCCGATACATAGTGTTTAATTCTTAATAATTTTTGTAGAGTAGAACATTAAAAAAGCCTCCGCGCATATTGAACACTCACAATATGCACGGAAGCCTAGTCTACACACTTTGAAAGATTTTATTTTAACGGATACTTTGCGGTGAGCTCCGCCACAATCGCTCTGGCGCGATCTGCCGCCGGCTCTCCCTCCTTGATCATCATGGCAATCGCCTCCGCAATCTGATCCATATCCCCAGTATTGAATCCGCGGGATGTCACCGCCGGCGTACCGAGACGCACACCACTCGTCACGAACGGAGACTTCGGATCGTTCGGAATCGTATTTTTATTGCAGGTGATATTTACGGAATCCAGAAGCTTCTCCACCGCTTTTCCGGTCTGGTCAAAATTCGTCAGGTCGACAAGCATCAGGTGATTGTCGGTGCCTCCCGATACGATCCTGATACCGCGGTTCATCAGTCCCTTGCACAGCGCCTGCGCATTGTCGATGATGTTCTGCTGGTACACCTTAAACTCCGGCTGCAGCGCTTCCTTGAAGCAGACTGCCTTCGCCGCGATCACATGCATCAGCGGACCTCCCTGGATTCCCGGGAAGATCGCCTTGTTAAAGTTGTACTTGTCTGCTGCTTCCTGATTGCAGAGAATCATTCCGCCGCGCGGTCCGCGCAGAGTCTTGTGCGTGGTCGTTGTCACGACATCCGCATACGGGATCGGGCTTGGATGAAGTCCCGCCGCAACCAGACCGGCGATGTGCGCCATGTCAACCATGAGCACAGCACCGCAGGCGTCCGCGATCTCACGGAATTTCTTAAAGTCGATCGTGCGCGCGTAGGCACTGGCACCGGCAATGATCATCTTCGGCTTGCACTCAAGGGCAATCTCCATCACCTTGTCGTAATCGATGAATCCCTCGTCATTCACACCGTACGGTACGATATGAAAATAGGTTCCGGAAAAATTGACTGGTGAGCCATGCGTAAGGTGTCCGCCATGATCCAGGTTCATACCCATCACGGTGTCGCCCGGCTTTAAAACAGCGAACTGCACTGCCATATTCGCCTGTGCTCCGGAATGTGGCTGCACGTTGACATAGTCACAGCCGAACAGCTTCTTCGCGCGCTCTCTTGCCAGCTCCTCCACGACATCCACACAGTCGCATCCGCCGTAATAGCGCTTCCCCGGATAGCCTTCCGCATATTTATTAGTCAAAACGCTTCCCATCGCAGACATCACCGCCGGGCTTACCCAGTTCTCCGATGCGATCAGCTCGATATGACTGTTCTGTCTGTCAAACTCATCCTTTATTGCCTGTGCGATTTCCATATCTACCGCTTCGATATCTTCCATTGTATACATCGTATGTATTCTCCCTTCCTGAACCGCCGCAGTGTCTTTCTACGAAGAACATTTGTCTTTCTACGGCTATGCTACTCATTATAAATGACTTTGTATCTTTATTCAATCAGAAAACACATACCGTCTATAACAATTTGTTATAAAACATATAAGTGCACCAGATAAATTGCAAGTGCCGCCTGGCAAACCAGAATGAGCGGCATTCCGGCCACAAAATACCAGTGCTTCGTCTTGTGGCGGAACAAATACATTCCTGCCCAGGTTCCCGCGCTTCCCCCGAGCAGGCTCACGCCAAAGAGCACCTTCTCCGGAATCCGCCACCGGTGCAGTCTGGCGCGCCTCTTATCCGACCACATGACCGCCACACCGAGCACATTCATAACCACCAAATAGATTGCAAACAACTTCATCCCATCCATCTCATTTCTCCTCAATGACCGTTTTCATGTCACTCCACAAACTGGACATCCAGATCTACCGCTCCCTCAATTCCATCCACACTTCCCTTTTTCACTGTACTGCCAGAAGGTAAATATGGCAGGGTCAATCTCTGCGTCATGCCATTATACACGCTATCCTACGTTTCTTCATGCCTGCTTCCCGTTATTTTCCTTTTTCCTGCAGGGAAATAGAAAGGACTGCAAATACATCTTTGGTCAATGTATTGCAGCCCCTAATATTTGTTTTATTTCTTGATCAGTCTGTTCTTGCCAAGATGCAGTCTCATGATGTACCACAGCTCCGTTGCAATACAGATGGAAGAATATGCTCCGCAGAGCAGGCCTGCCATCAACGGAAGTGCAAACTCACGGATACTTGCAACACCGAGTAAAAACAACATGAATACCATGATAAAGGTTGTCAGAGACGTATTGATGCTTCGTGAAAGCGTCTGTGTCAAACTCTTGTTGGCAACCTCCGCCAGAAGCTCCGGCGTCTGCTTTGCTGCTGTCCTGCCCAGGTTCTCACGGATACGGTCGAAAATAACGATCGTATCATTGACAGAGTAACCGATGATCGTCAGCATACATGCGATAAAGGTATTTCCAACGGAAATACGAAGCAGTGAATAAACCGCAAGCACTACCAGCACATCGTGCAGCAACGCAATAATCGCACTTGCACCGAAACGGATATCCTTGAACCGGAACCAGATATAAATCAACATGCAGATCGAAGATACGATCACGGCAACAATGGCATCGGAACGCATCTCACTGCTGACAGTCGAGCTGATACTCTGTGATGTGATGGAAGACTCATCTGCTCCAAGCTGATCCACCAATGCCTGCTCCAGCGTATCTCTCTCATCCAGCGTCAGGGTACGCGTTTTCACCGTAATCTGTGTCGTACCTTCCACTTTGTTCGCCATGATGTCCTTGTCGCCGATCACATCCGCAACAACAGGAACGATGGTATTCTCAATCTCTTCAATCGTGTAATCCTTGCCATAGTCTGCTGTCGTTGAAGTACCTCCTACGAAGTCAAGACCATAGTTCAATGCTCCGCTTCCCTTTGCTGCATGAACACCCATTCCGATAAATCCCGCTGCAATCATTGCCAGGGAAACTGTAAAGAATACGCCTCTCTTTCCGAGGAAGTTCAACGTCCTGCGCTCTTTTGCACGGCCATAGAACTTCTCGTCACGGATACCGATGGCATAGAAGGAATACAGGATCCATCTCGTCACAACAAGTGCCGTAAACATGGAAAGCACAATACCAATCATCAGAGTGTATGCAAAGCCCTTGACTGTTCCGGAACCCAGCGCAATCAGTACCAGCGCCGCGATGATCGTTGTGATGTTGCCGTCAAGGATGGCTGACATTGCCTTCTTAAAACCGATCTTCATTGAAGAATTGACCGTCTTGCCCGTCGCAATCTCCTCACGGATACGCGCGAAGATAATGACGTTCGCATCGACCGCCATACCGATACTTAAGATGATACCCGCAATACCCGGCAGTGTCAGTGTAATCTCAAATAAGTATAATGTAGCAATTACCAGACAGGTATAGATTGCCAGCGCGATGGCTGCCGCCAGACCCGGAATCTGATACATCACTATCATGAAGATCATGACAATCACTAATCCGATGGCTGCTGCCTTTAAGCTGGAAGAGATCGCCTGGCTTCCCAGCTGTGCTCCTACAACGCTGGATTCCAGCTCCTGCAGCTTTAAGGAAAGAGAACCGATACGGATCTGTGTTGCCAGTGTCTCGGCATCCTCATATGTCTTCATGCCGGAAATCTGTGCAGTACCGCCGGTGATGGCTTCCTTTACCTGCGGATAGCTGATCGTCTCGCCGTCATACACGATCGGCAGATAATTGCCGACATTGTCTGTGGTGGCATCCGCAAACAGCTTTGCTCCGTCGTCTGTGAGCTTTAACTGTACCACATACTGCTTGTTGCCGTAGCTGTCTGTCGTGGTTCCCGCCTGTGCATCCGCAACCTGGTCACCCGTCATGTAAACCGTTCCGTCCGGAAGCTGGAACTCCAGGGAACCCGGATTACCGAGATCCTCCAGAATCGCATTGGCATCCGATACACCCGGGATCTCAACCGTAATACGATCATCTCCCACCTGGTAGACAGACGCCTCCGTGCTGTAGCCCTCTACACGCTTCTGCAGCTTGTAGATCGTATCGCTCATATCCTCCGCACTTGGGTTGTCATCCACAACCTGATAGGTAATAGAGACACCGCCGGATAGATCCAGACCAAGCGGAATGCTCATCTCTTCCCCGATTCCCGTCGAAGAAAGAATGATGGATGCATAATAAGCAAGTCCCGCCAGTGCGCCAAGGATCACGATCAAAATAACAATCGCTTTACTCTTCTTCATTCTTTTGTTCCTCCTCTGCAGCTTTTATCATAATCGCACATTCGATGCGCTTTTTCTGAAGCTCACATCCGATGTCATATGCTCCGCAGATGTCGCCGCTGAAATTATAGGCATTCGCCGCGCAGCCGCCACTGCAGTAGAATCTTGCGAAACACTTGCGGCATTTCTCCTTCGCATAGACATTGCAGCATTTAAACTCGTCGCGAATGTCTGTATTTAAAATGCCCTCATCGACATTTCCGAGAAGGAACTTTTCATTTCCGACAAACTGATGGCACGGATAGAAATCACCCCACGGCGTGACTGCCAGATACTCGGTTCCCGAACCGCAGCCGGAAAGACGTTTTGCCACACACGGACCGCCCTCAAGATCGATCATAAAGTGGAAGAAATTAAAATCTTCTCCGCTCTTATGACGTCTGATCATCTCAACTGCCAGCTTGTCATACTCCTCGAAGAGCTTCGGCAGATCCTCCTCCCGGATTGCGTACGGTTCCTTCGGCTCCGCCACAACCGGCTCCACCGAAATCTGCTTGAATCCGAGATCTGCAAGATGCAGCACATCCTCCGAGAAATCAAGATTATAATGTGTAAAGGTTCCTCTCACATAATATTTATCCTGATGTCTGCTCTCCGCGAACTGCTGGAACTTCGGCACGATCAGATCATAGCTTCCCGCACCCTTGCGGAACGGCCGCATCTTATCGTGAACTTCCTTCCGTCCGTCAATACTTAAAACGACATTGCCCATCTCGCGGTTACAGAATTCCATAACCTCATCATTTAAAAGTACACCGTTTGTTGTCAGTGTAAAGCGAAACTTCTTGTCATGAAGCTTCTCCTGCTCTCTGCCGTATGCCACAAGATCCTTGACCACCTGCCAGTTCATAAGCGGTTCCCCGCCGAAAAAATCCACCTCCAGGTTGCGTCTGTTGCCGGAATTGGCAATCAGAAAATCAAGTGCCTTCTTCCCGACTTCAAAGGACATAAGAGCCCTTCTCCCGTGGTACTCGCCCTCCTCGGCAAAGCAATACTGACAGGCAAGGTTGCAGTCATGCGCAATGTGCAGGCACAGAGCCTTGACAACCGTCGGGCGCTTTTTGAAATCCATGATATAGTTCTCGTAGGTATCCTTCGTAAAAAGCTCCTCATTGTCGACCAGCATCTGCACCTCATCAAGTGCCTCTTCCACTTCAGTCTCCGGATAGCGCTCCCGCAGAGAATTCACAATCTCCTCTCTTGTATGTCCTTCATACAGGGCAATGACATCATATGTCACGTCATCTACCACATGAATCGCGCCGCTGTTTACATCCAGAACAATATCATAGCCGTTGTTCTTATACTGATGAACCACTATAATATTTCCTCTCTTTCTAATTCTGACTATTATAACGTACAAATGACCGCACGCTTCGCGAACGGTCGTCTGTAGGTAATGCTATTCACTTATGCCTGTGAAAAATTATCTGTTCTCACAGCTCTGGTTTCCTACGGTGCAGGATGTCTTGCATGCAGACTGACAGGATGTCTGGCACTCACCGCATCCGCCCTTCTTGATGGTGTTCTGTAACTTTCTGGTATTTAATGTCTTAACGTGCTTCATAATAATCTCTCCTTTATATCTTACAATAAAATTCTATTAACCTGTATAGTATAGCACATGACCGGTTAGATGAAAAGCCTTTTTTTGCTGAACTTTCGCCCCACAGAGCGGCTTTTTCAGCTTAACATTCCTCCCGCCATGCCGGATGCCCCGCAGAGGATCAGCGTTGAAAAAATGCGCGTCATCTGAAGATCACCCGTACCCTTTACGAGCAGCGACACACCAAACAGCAGCAGAAAATAGATGATTCCCGCCGCCAGTCCCCACAAAAACTTCTGCTCCCGCATCCGTTTTCCCATCAGAAAACCTCCGCAAAGCCCGGAAATTACGTAGACCGCCACAATTCCGATCTTAATGACGGACTCTCCCGGCTCCATCTTATATAAGAGAAGCGCCAGAAGAAGCAGCAGAAGACCGCTTATAAGGAACATCACAAACACGGCTGCAAGGATAGCTGTCGTCGGGTTGCTTTTTGCATCTCTCGGTTTTATTTTGTATCCCAGCTTCATAGATAGACCTGCCTGATTCTTTCTATCCTATCTATATGCCGGTTCGCGTGCGGCTATGCAAACACGATTGCGTACTCTGCGTCAAAACTGCCTCCGGCTGCAAGCGCATTCTCGTACGGGCGCTCCGCCAGGCTTCCCTCAAAGTCAACCGCATCACATCTTCCATACCACGGCTCTATGCACAGGAACGGTGCTTCCTTTCCTTCCGGAGACCACAGAGCAAACAGCGGCGCATCAAAGCGAACCGTCACATAGGCTTCGCCGTCGCGGTCCAGGATTGACACCTCTCCCGTCTGCGCTCCCTCCACCATGTAGGTGCACTTGTCAAAGAATCCGGGCGTAATCACAGCCTCTCCATCCTCCAGTTCCAGCTCCTCATCCGTCATGACTGCCATGCCGTCCGGCGTGTTGCCGTGATGATGCAGTCTGTCGGTGAGATTTCCGAACCGGAGACGATACCCCGTCTTATCCTGTTCCCCGTTGATCGGGCACAAAAATGCCGGATGTGCGCCGATGGAAAAATACATCGGCTTCTCATCAGTGTTGTCCACCTTCCAGTGAACGGAAACTTCATTTTCGTCCAGCATATATCCGATGTGCAGCCGGAACCGGAACGGATATTTCACATAGGTCTCCTCTGTGGAGGAGAGCACAAACCAGATGCTCTTTCCCTCCTGTGCCTCCAGAGTAAACTCCATATCGCGCGCGAATCCATGCTGTCCCATCGGGTAGGTTCTGCCCTCATACCGGTATTCCTTGTTCTTCGGCGCGCCGACAAACGGGAAGAGCACCGGCGATGTTCTGCCCCAGTATTTCGGGTCTCCGCACCACATATATTCCCTTCCGTCCGCCTTGCGTTTCACAGACTTGATCTCCGCGCCGAACGATTCAATCTCGACCCGCAGCGTGTCATTTTCCAAAATATATCTCATGCTCCACCTCAGTCTTCCCTCTTACAGTTCGCAGTTGTTAACCGTTCTCGGGAACGGAATGACGTCACGGATGTTGGACATACCGGTCAGATACATCACGCAGCGCTCGAATCCGAGTCCGAATCCCGCATGTCTTGCGGAACCGTACTTTCTGAGATCGAGATAGAACTCATAATCCTCCTCGCGAAGTCCCAGCTCGTTGATGCGCGCCAGAAGCTTGTCGTAGTCGTCCTCTCTCTGGCTTCCGCCGATGATCTCTCCGATTCCCGGAACCAGACAGTCGACTGCCGCTACCGTCTTGCCGTCCTCGTTCATCTTCATGTAGAACGCCTTGATCTCCTTCGGATAATCTGTCACAAATACCGGACGCTTGTAGATCTCCTCTGTCAGATAGCGCTCATGCTCCGTCTGAAGATCCGCACCCCAGGATACCTTGTACTCAAACTTGTCGTTGTGCTTCTCTAAGATCTCGATTGCCTCCGTGTAAGTCACACGTGCGAAATCGGAATTCACCACATTGTTCAGCCGGTCAAGGAGTCCCTTGTCGATGAAGTTATTGAAGAATGCCATCTCCTCCGGCGCATTCTCAAGCACATAGCGGATGATATATTTGAGCATGCTCTCCGCAAGGATCATATCGTCCTCGAGATCTGCAAATGCGATCTCCGGCTCAATCATCCAGAACTCCGCCGCATGTCTGGTCGTGTTGGAATTCTCCGCGCGGAATGTCGGTCCGAACGTATAGATGTTCTTAAATGCCATTGCATATGTCTCGCCGTTTAACTGTCCGCTGACGGTCAGATTCGTCGGCTTATTGAAAAAGTCCTTCGTATAATCCACGGTTCCGTCCGGATTCTTGGGCACATTGGCAAGATCCATCGTCGTCACCTGGAACATCTCACCGGCACCCTCGCAATCACTTCCTGTGATGAGCGGTGTGTGCACATAGACGAAATCTCTCTCCTGGAAGAACTTGTGGATCGCATAGGCAATCAGGGAACGCACGCGGAACACCGCCTCAAAAGTGTTGGTGCGCGGTCTCAAATGAGAGATCGTTCTCAAATACTCAAAGCTGTGCTTCTTCTTCTGCAGCGGATAATCCGGTGTGGAAGCTCCCTCCACCTCAATCTTCTCCGCCTGAATCTCGAACGGCTGCTTCATCTCCGGGGTTGCGACAAGCTTACCTGTCACAATGATTGCCGCGCCGACGTTTAACTTCTCCACTTCCTCAAAGTTCTCCAGCACATTGGAAAATACCACCTGCACCGGCTCAAAGAACGTACCGTCATTGACAACGATAAAACCGAAATTCTTGGAATTACGAAGACTTCTGACCCATCCGCCGATGGTCACTGTCGTATCCAGATACTCATCCTTGCTGCGAAATAAATCCCTTATATTTACCAGATCCATACATTCCTCCATCCGCAACAGACGGGTGCGTCACTCTGCCGCATCCCGTCTGCCACTCTCTATCTCTTTTCTATTATCTTATCTGCATTGCTGTAAAAAATCAATGCTTATTCCTAATTGGCTGCGCCGGTCTCTTCCATGCCTTCTTCCGTCTCATATGTCGTAGATGCGTTTGTTGCACTTCCTGCCTCTGCTTCATCCGCAGCATCTTCTGTCACCGCGTCACTCTCCGTGTCCGCAGACGGATCCACCGTCACAACTGCCGTCTCAAGCAGCTGATCCAGCGCCTGGTCGTAGCGGTAGAGAGCTGCAAAATATCTCTTGCCATAGTCGGTATCTCCAAAACCGTAGATATTATACATCGCCTCCACAGACTCATATCCGTTCTGGCTTACCAGCTGTTCTGCATAAGCATCGATGTCGTCCTGGTTCACCTCAACACCAAGCTCATCCGCGATTGCATCCATAATGAATTCAAGACGGATGCTCTTCTCCATTCCCTCGTTCCAGTATGCTTCCATCTCCTCTACGGTCTTCCCGTAATAGGTGCTCACATAATCGGCAAGCTGGCTCTCATCTCCGTTGCAGTTCTGCTCGATGTACTGTCTTCTGTAATCGTCCACTCTCGCCGCAAGATAATCCTCCGGCACCTCGGCCTCGCAGTTGTCGATCAGATAATTCTGCACTGCGGTTGTCGTGTCCTTCTGCTTGTTGTACTCTGCACTGCTCTCCATGTAGCTGCGGATCTGATCGTACATCTCATCCACGGTATCCACCTGGAACTGCTCCTTGGCAAATGCGTCATCCACATCATCGATCGTCATTTCCTTCTGAACGGAGTTGACCGTAAATGTAAAGACTACTGCTTTTCCCGCCAGATCCGTGTTGCCATAATCATCCGGAAATGTCACGTCACAGTCGATCACATCTCCGACGGAAGCGCCCTTTAAGCCGTCCGTAAATCCGTCGATGTAGCCTGTCCCTGTGGCAGATGCGTTCTGGTACACATCAATGTTCTGATTCTCGGCGGTACCTCCGCTAAACGCTGTTCCGTCAAGCTTGCCAACGTAATCCACATTGACAATGTCTCCCTCCTCGACCGTGGTCTTGTCCGGATCTGCCGTATAGAACGGACCATAGTTGTCAAACATCTGCTTGAAATAGTCCTTTACCTTCTGGTCATCCACGTCATAATCCCCGGTGATCGTAACCGGAATCGCGCTGTAATCACAGAGTGTTACATAATCGCTTCCCTTCAGGTCAAACGCGCTGCTCGCACACGGAGTGCTTGTGATCGTACCGGAAACCGCACTGTCTGCACTGCCCTCGGTTGACGCTGCGCTCTCTGTCGCCTCTGTCGCTGCCGGATCGGCGTCCTTTGCTCCGCATCCTGCTGCACCAAATGCCATCATAGCGCAAAGCATCAGTGCTACTGTTCTCTTCTTCATATACAAATACCCTTTCTATTCCCTCTTTTAGCGAAATCTGCTCTCGCCGACTTAACCTTTATATCATACCACATTTCCCTCTAAAAGCCAATATCTTTTGCTGTAAGCCCTTATTGCACAATGCCCTAAAATGTTTCAAATACAAGATTGCTTTTTTGCCGAATCAATGCTACAATTAAATGCAGTTTGATTGTAGGAGGATTTTACCATGAGTACCGTAAACATTGTATTGCTGGTTATTCTTGCCGTCCTCGTTGTCGGCTTGATCGTATTATATTTTCTCGGCAAAAAGGCACAGAAAAAGAGAGACGAGCAGGAGGCGCAGCTTGCAGCCAACGCCCAGACCGTCTCCATGCTGATCATCGATAAAAAGCGATTGCGCCTGAAAGATTCGGGACTTCCGCAGGTTGTCATCGACCAGACACCGAAGATGATGCGCCGTTCCAAGCTTCCGATCGTAAAGGCAAAGGTTGGTCCGAAGGTGATGTCACTGATCGCAGACGAGGCAGTCTATGATCTGATTCCGCTGAAGAAGGAAGTCAAAGCGACCGTGAGCGGCATCTACATCACGAAGGTAACCGGCGTCAGAGGACCTCTTGAGAAGCCGCAGGGCAAGAAGAGTTTCCGCGCGAGAATGCAGGAAAAAGCCAAGAAGGCCAATGCAGAGCTGGAAAAAGAAAAGGCAGAACTTGCCAAAGAGAAAGCCGCAAAGAAGAAAAAATAAGCAGCTATTTAAAATGCAGGGAATTTCAGATTTTGAAATCCCCTGCATTTTTTGATTGAATGTTCATGGTAATCTTGCAGTCCGCCATGTGCTCATAATTCACTTCCAGCGCATAATCCACTTTCACGGACAGATTGTGTTCCGTCTCCTCCACCTGCACTTTCGTGGCGTCGATTCCGATCAGCAGATTCCCGTACGGCGTATAATAATAGGTGACATTTTTCTTGTCCTTTTCAAACATCATATGTACATTCGTCTCACCACGCTTCGTGATATCAAGTACCTCATCCCCGAGCTTGATGATATTTTTGGTGGTACCCGCCGTATCCTCCGCCACCTCGTCATACAGAATATAATGCCTGCCGTTCTTCTTATAATAAGAACCGGAGGTAATCACCTCTACCGGTTCACTGTTTTCTCCCCCAGCAAACTGAAGACCGCTGATGGAGATCAATACATCTTTTGTCATCGTTACACTCCCTTTTATCTCAACTCATATTACCGGCTTTTGGCGGAATAATCAAGCCTATTCTTTCAGGTCGTCCAAAAATGTCAGATAGCGGCAGCGCACCTTATAATTTCCCTCCTCAAGCACCGCCCGGTATTCCTCCTCGGACAACACTTTTTTCAGTTCCTCCCCGGCGCTCTCATCCACGACTTCATACATACTTCCCTCAAAGCACATATTCGGGTACATGACGCACCACCAGTTATGACCTTCGCCCTCTCCGATCACAACCCGCAGCGCCTCATATTTCCCCGCCGGGAAGGTGAATTTTCCATATGTTTTGGACGGAAATTCCGTCTCCTCTATCGCGGCATGCACCTCGTACTCATATCCGGCTTCCCGCACCACCGCCTGCGCCGTCTCCGCAATCTCGGGCAGGTGCGCCTCCACCACCTGCTCGCACGCCTCTCTGTCCGGGACATCCGAAAGCAGCTCTGCCATCCGGCTTCCCACGGCATCACGCACCGCAAGCTTTAAATTCTGATCCTCCGCGGTATCGCTGTTGGCAAGCACATGGAACCGCAGCACCTTCCCAGCAATCTGCTCCTGTATTCTCTGATTTTTCACATACTGCATTTCCAGGAGGGCAAGCAGCGTCACATTCATTTCCAGCAACAAGTACCAGATCCATTTACGTCTTTGCATAACGGCATTTTCTTCCTTTCCTCTGCTGCAAAAGACGATTCCCGTTTTGATACCGTTTTATTCACTTTATGATAAATGAATCCAGTTTATTTTTACCTGATAGACAATCGCAACCTCTTCCTCGTAGTTCTCCCCGCGCTTCTGATACTCCTCATACCAGCCCCGCGCCGCGCCTCCGAGCTTGCGGTAACTGCCTGTCAGGTCCACCTGCTTCTCCTGCCGCACATTTGCCGCCATCCGGTTCATATAATCTTCCGCCGAAAGTGCAAGCTTCCCTTCATTCTCCTTTCTGCCGGTTCCCTGCACGCTCCCGCTGCAGTGAATCGTCACCACAACCTTCCGCACACCATCCTTTTCCGTAAACGCGATCTCATTTGAGGAATCCGACAGCAGCAGCATTCCCTCCTCCAACGGTAAACCGTACTCCCTCATGCGGTTTTGTGTAAAAAAAGCGAGTCTCGCCGCCTCCGCGTCAACCATGCCTGCCGGCATCCCACGCTTCCACACATAATACTGCTCCACCGCCGGTTTTTCGTCCTTCACGGTAACATACGGCAAAAACAGTGTCTCCTGCCGGTTGTCCATCTCCTGGTACAGCGATCCGATCGTGGGGTACGCCTGCTTTTTGATCTGGGACACATTCTCAAACTGTTCCTCCAGATAATCCCCGACCGCTTCTCCCAGCGTCTCACTCTGCGCCAGCAGTGCTTCGGCATCCTCCGTGACCACCACATAGGCGTTGCGCGGCACCCCGCTCTTCTCCTTCAAAAACGCGAGCCACTCCTGCACGGCTGCCTCATCCTCCACAAATTCCTGTTCCAGGATCAGAACCTTCAGATGACTGTAATCCACCATCCGGTTTCCCGCCTGCTCCGCTTCATACCACGCCAGCCCGGCATTCTTCGTGTCCCTCACCGCAATCTCAATCGGAAAATCACGATCCTCCAGCTCCGCGGGGGCACAGCCTGTCATCACAAGCAGGACAACTGCACAGATCACCGCAAGCGCAAGCAGCCTCCTTCCCCATTTTTTCTGTGCGGCAAAGACGGGGGCAAGCACCAGAAACGGCGTACCGACATACCACAAGAACCGCTCGTACCAGTCAAAGACCGCCCGGCTCCGGTAAAAACAGATCGCTGCCACAGAAGCTGCCACCGCCACAGATCCATAGAAAATCCACATGTAATTTTTCCCTTTTGGCATTTTGCGAATAGGTTTCCATAATTTCTCTGCTATGCTGCTTCCGTAAAAGACGCAGCTGTTTAAAAGTGCGTACAGCGTAAAGAACCACACGCCGAACATAAACGCGTCTGTTCTTTTCAAAAAGCCGCCGGATATTTTTACCGTGCTCATCAGCGTGACTGCCGGATAATCCATCCCCGCAAGCGCCGGTACCCCGAAAATTCCCTCCAGAACCAGATAGAGCACCGCATGGAGACATCCCACAAAAAGGACTGCCCTCTTTCCCGCTGCAAACAATGTTTCCTGCCGCCTGACATATGTTCCCGAAAAAAGAAGCAGAAATGCAAAGGAAAGATTCAAAAACACCCCGTAAGCTCCGCCTGACACGCCCTTTAAGCTGCTCATTCCAAGCGGCGCCCAGTAGTCGGTGCACACTTCGTCCGCCGCCGCAAACAGCATGAGAAACAGCGGGATCAAAAGGAACCAGAACAGCATCTCATAGGCTCTCGCCCTCCCCTCTATTCCCCCTGCAAGTCCATACAGCACCAGCAGCATGATAACCGAAAGGACCAGATAAAACGATTCTCCGCGCAGAAGATCCCTGAGAATAATGTCTGCAAACAGATATGCCACATACCCCGCAAGCAGCACCAGGTAGATCAGATAACCTGCCTGTACGATTCCTCCCCCGATTCTTCCCAGCTGCCGCTTCATATATTCCGGATAAGATTCCTGTGCGGGCGGCGCAAGCCTGCGCAATATCCATAGATACGCGAGCGCTGCCGCCATCCCGATTCCGATTGACAGAATGCCATCTCTCCCCGCCGTCTTCGCAAGCATCTGTGGGACGAGAAGTGTGCCGATGCCAAGCAGATCATACGTCATCAGCCGATACATCTGGCGTCCCGATATCCTGTTATTTTCTGAAAACATAGTCCGTTTCCTCTCTGTCACTGTTTCATCCGCAGCTTTCTGCGGTTATTTTTCTTCGCGTAGATCGGGCGTTTCCAGAGCAGCCGAAGTGGCTGCCGCCAAAGGAAATCGCGTTCATCTTCATAATCGTTCAGATCTGCCGCCACATACGGCATCAGGTACGGCACGCCAAAGCTTTTTAAGTGCGACAGATGGATCAGCACGGCAAGCAGCCCTGCCAGAAACCCGAAAAAACCAAGCCATGCGCAGATTCCGATAAAAAAGAACTTGAGCAGCCGGAATGCCGTTGCAAACTCCTCATTCGGTACAGCAAACGAACACAGCGCCGTAAACGAGATCACAATCACGACAATCGGACTCACCAGATTTGCCTCCACGGCTGCCTGCCCGATGATCAGTCCCCCCACAATTCCAATCGTATTCCCCATCGCTCCGGGCAGCCGCACTCCCGCCTCCCGCAGCAGTTCAAACGAAAGCTCCATGATAATCACCTCAATCACCGCCGGAAACGGCACGCCGCTCCTGGCGTCCGCAAAGGACAGCAGGAGCGTGGTCGGCAGAATCTGTGTGTGGAAATTGGTGACCGCCAGATAGAGGCCCGGCAATGTCATGGCAAAAAAGGATGCAAAATAGCGCAAAAGGCGCTCAAAGCTCGCGATCTCCCAGCGGTTATAGTAATCGTCGCTCGTCTTGATAAAGGAATTGTAATCGGTCGGCAGAATGAGCGCGATCGGCGAATTGTCCGACAGCACAACCACTCTGCCGTCAAGGATGGACATTGCCGCCCGGTCCGGCCGTTCCGTCGTCTGAAACTGTGGAAACGGGGAATACCATTTTTCCTCCGACAGCTGTTCAATGACTCCGCTGTCGAGTACCCCGTCAATCTCAAATCCCTCCAGCCGCTCCTCAATCTTTGCCACCAGCTCTGGGTAGGCGATCCCTTCCATATAGACCAGATAGACGTTGGTGTTGGATCGCACGCCCATTTTTTTCTCTTTTACCTTGACCTGTGGCGACCGGATTCTCTTGCGGATCAACGCCGCATTCTGTTTTACCGAATCCCCGAATCCCTCGTTAGAACCACGCACCACTTTTTCCGAGTCCGCCTCGTTGATCCCCATATTCGGATAACCGTCATCCGGAATCTTGACCGCTTTCGCAAAACCGTCGACGAAAAAAACGGCTTCTCCGGTCAAAAGACCATCCCCCGCCTCCTCGATCGTCGTAAAATAGGTCGCATCGGAGGTTCCGAGGGCATTCTGTTCCAACACCCGCAGAATTTCCTCCCGCTCCAGACCCCTTAAGTATTTTAAAACTTCTAACAGCGCCGAATTTCCCATATCTACCGAGACTTCAATGAACGTGAGGTAGCACGCCACGTCCCGGTTTTTTCCAAGATTCATCCGCTTCTTCTTGATGTCGTCACAGGTGTGAAACAGTTCCTCCATATGTGCGATGTTCTCGTCGAGTCTCTCGCTGATCTTTGTCTTCTCCGCCACAGATTTTCTTCCTTTCCTAAAACAAAAACGGGGCAGGCATCCGCCTGTCCCTGTTAGTTTGTTCCATTTCGGGAAATTTATTCACTTTTCCTGCTCCCGGATCATTTCCTTCACCGCTGTCGCCTGGTTCATTACATGCTTGTGCATCGCCGCCGTCAGCATGGTCTTATCCTTTGCGGTAAGCCCCTCCACGATCTGGCTGTGCTCCCGGATCAGAATCGGAAAATTCTTTTCATCTTTTAAATATTCCACGCGGTAGCGGTACATCTGCTCCCGCAGATTGTTGAGCATGTTCTCCAGCTTGACGTTGCGCGTCGCATGATAGATGATGTCATGAAACCGCACATCCGCCTCCGCAATCCGCTTGACGTCCCCCGTCTTTGTGGATTCCTCGAACTCATGCATGGTATGTCTGAGCTCAGCAAGCTCCTCCTCAGAAATCTGTTCGCAGGCGATCGATGCCGCCAGTTCGTCGAGTGCATCCCGGATCTGCAAGACATCCTCCATGTCTTTTTCCGTCATCCGCGCAACTTCCGCACCTTTTCTTGGAATCGTGACCGCCAGTCCCTCCTGTTCGAGCATACGGATCGCCTCCCGTATCGGCGTACGGCTCACCCCAAGCTTTGCTGCCAGCTGCAGCTCCATAAGACGCTCCCCCGGCTTAAGCTCTCCTTTTAAGATCGCTTCCCGCAGTGTGTTAAACACCACATCCCGAAGCGGAAGGTATGCATTCATGTTCAATGTCAGATCCTCTGTCATAAGTACCTCCTTCTGCTTTGTTATCTGTTTCTGCCCGTCTTCTCCTCACCGCGCATTGTTGTATATGCTTGTCAGGTAAATCTGTTTTGCAAGATTTGATTCACGCATTGCCTCGTATGCAGCCACGGCTGTATCCCCGTTGGCAAACAGGCCAAAGACCGTTGGACCGCTTCCGCTCATCATTGCATGGACTGCACCGTGCTCCATCATATGATCCTTGATCTCTGCAATGACCGGATAATTGGGAATCGTAACTGTCTCCAGCACATTTTCCATGTGTCCTGCGATCTGCTCCAGATTCTTCGCCCGGATCGCACCGATCAGCCCATCAATATCCGGATGCACGGTATCCTTATCCAGTTTCAGATTCTCATAGACAAATTTTGTGGAAACCCCGATCTGCGGCTTAGCAATCAGCACCGGACATTTGACCATCGGAGGAAGCGCCGATAATTTTTCACCGATCCCCTCCGCGAGCGCCGTTCCGCGCATAATGCAGTATGGAACATCCGCGCCGAGCTTCACACCGCGCGTCATCAGATCCTCCTTAGAAAGCCCCAGATCAAAAATGCGGTTCATTCCATATAATACGGCCGCAGCGTCCGTGCTTCCGCCTGCCATGCCGGCTGCCACCGGAATGTGCTTATGCAGCTTTACATCAATACCGTCCCCAATGTCAAATTCCTCTTTGAGAAGTGCTGCCGCCTTGTATACCAGATTGTTCTCATTTGTCGGCAGAAACGCAAGGTTGGTCGACATCGTAATCCTGCCCGACTGATTGCGGGTAATCTCCAGCCGGTCAAACAGATGAATCGTCTGCATGATCATCCGCACCTCATGGTACCCGTCCGGTCTCTTCCGTACCACATCAAGTCCGAGATTTACTTTTGCCAGTGCTTTTACCGAAATCTCTTTCATAATGCCCCCATGTTTTTTTAATGTATTTTGTATACAGACTGAATCTTACCATGACTTGTAAAAAAGGTCAATTATCTCTCCTTCTTTTTACGCAATAAAATTTCTCAAAAATCTAAACCGGGCAATGTTTCCTGCCGATATAGAAGATGAGACAAAGAGCAGGCATGGATGCCTCCTGTCAATTATTTTAAACCGATCCAAGGGAATGGAGGAATGAATTATGGCAATTAACAGTATTACAAACTCAGTGGCAGCACAGCAGGCTTCTACTTATACCGCAGCAAAGACGGACCATACAGAGAAAAAGAGTGAGAGCAGCACAAAGACCGATACCGGTGTCGTATATGAGAAGAGTTCCGGTCAGACATCCGGCACGGTTACAAAGAAGACCGATTACGCACTTGTCAACAAGTTAAAGGCAGATGCCGAGCAGCGTACCTCCCAGCTTCGCAGTCTTGTAGAAAAGATGATGACCAAGCAGGGTGTTGCCATCGGTACCGCAGATTCTATGTGGAGCTTCCTTGCAAAAGGTGATTTTACCGTAGACGAAGCCACCAGGGCACAGGCGCAGGCAGATATCGCTGATGACGGTTACTGGGGCGTCGACCAGACTTCAGACCGTATTCTTGATTTTGCAAAAGCACTCTCCGGCAACGATCCGGAAAAAGCTGATCTTCTTCTTGACGCTTTCAAGAAGGGCTTCAAGGAAGCAACCAAGTCCTGGGGACAGGATCTTCCGGACATCTCACAGCGCACCTATGATGCCGTTGTGGAGAAGTTCAACAAGTGGAAGAACGGAACCGAGGAGACGGAGGCTGCCCAGACGCAGGCATAATCCGAATTTAAAACGGGATACGTTTTCTTATAAGTAATAGAGATGTATGACGTTCCAAATGCAACCGGGGCGGCAATTCTAATCGCAAAATCCGGTATTTCTAACCATGCCGCGTCGAACATCCTTGAACATCTGTGTTTTTCCAAGTTTGGAACATTCCACGTGGTGTGTCCACAAACTGCAGACAATTTTAGGACTTTTGTGTGTGCCCCTTGTTGGCACCCAGACAACAGATGGCGAAATGCCATCTTTATGTCAAACAAAACATAACCGCGCGAAGCCGATGTCTGAGTTATCATCTGCCCTGTTTTCAATAGCAGATGATAACGAGTTCGGTTCGCGCGGTTATGTTTTGCATTCACTTGTTCAATTCCGGTACGTCATCTGCGGCTGTCTGGCAGCCTCCATCTGTTTCTGACGTTTGTGTCTGCCGTGTACGGTACAGAATCCGACGACCGCCGCCACAACGTCCAGCACAAAGATAAAGTGCAGTATCGACAGGGCAACTGCTGCCCCCACGGACAGCTTTTTTTCACTGCACGCCCGAATGCAGCCGCACAGTCCATAGATGGACGGCGGTATCAAAAACAGGACATCCGCAATCCACATCACGCCGATAATCGCGACTCCGCCAAACATAAACGTCGCAAATCCCGCCAGCACCATAAACGCCGCCAGCAGATAATACGGGACATAGCACAGCTTCATCAGCATATCCCACAGAAGCAGCGCCTGCGCGCCGGTTCCTGCCGCCGTCTGATAGATGACCCAGACGACATTTAAGAGCACGACCACCGTGTAGACAATGCAGATTGCCGTCTGCGTCATCTGCAATCTGGAATCGCCCGCCATGATATAGGCTCCAGACGAATCTCTGTCCGGTCTTCCCATGCCCACAGACAGAACCACAAAAAGCAGATACGGTAAAATCAGCAGAAGAATCGGTGTCACTATTCCAATTATTTTTTTCATATCATTCCCTGCTCTGTGCTCTTACGCCTGCTGTTCCCCCAGAATCTTCTCAATGCTTGCCAGCTTTACGCAGACTACAAAAATCTGTGTTGCCGTTGTAAGATCCTCCAGCGACGGATACGACGGAGATATACGGATGACGGAATCTTTCGGGTCCTTGCCGTACGGGAACGGTGCTCCTGCCGGTGTCATCACAACGCCTGCCTTTTTCGCCTTATCTACCACGCTCTTCGCGCATCCCTCCAGCGTCTCATAGGTGATAAAATATCCCCCCTTCGGGCTGTACCAGCTTCCGACGCCGAGATCCTTTAACTCCTTGTCGAATGTGTCCAGAATCATCTCAAACTTCGGTCTGAGGGAAGCCGCATGCTTTCTCATGTGCTCCGTGATACCGTGCACATCTTTAAAGAAGCGCACATGGCGAAGCTGATTCACCTTATCATGACCGATCGTCTGGATCTTCAACTGTTTCTTAATATCCTCCAGATTGTTCGCGGAAGTTGCAATCGCAGCCAGACCGGAACCCGGGAAGCTGATCTTGCTGGTCGAGCAGAACTTGTATACCATATCCGGATTGCCCGCGCGCTTGCACTCTGCCAGAATCTCGATCAGATGATCCTGATCCATATCATATAAATGATGTACACAGTAAGCGTTATCCCAGTAAATACGGAAGTCTTTTGCCGCCGGTTTTAATCTGGCAAAACGGCGTACCGTCTCATCCGAGTAGGTAATTCCCTGCGGATTGGAGTATTTCGGCACACACCAGATTCCTTTGATCGCCTCATCCTTGCTGACAAGCTCCTCCACCATATCCATATCCGGTCCTGTCGGAAGCATTGGAACATTGATCATCTCAATGCCAAAATATTCCGTGATGGCAAAATGTCTGTCATAGCCCGGAACCGGACATAAGAACTTCACCTTGTCAAGCTTGCACCACGGCGTATTTCCCATCACACCGTGTGTCATGGAGCGTGAAATCGTATCGTACATGATATTTAAGCTGGAATTGCCGTAGATAATGATATTTTCCGGATTGCACTCGATCATATCGCCAATCAGCACTTTCGCCTCCTGGATTCCGTCCAGTACACCGTAGTTGCGGCAGTCCGTTCCATCCTCGCATGCGAGATCGGAATAGGACGAGAGAACATCCATCATGCCCATAGACAGATCCAGCTGTTCCTGGGATGGCTTTCCTCTGGACATGTCAAGCTTCAATCCCCGCTGCTGGAACTTCTTGTATTCTGCTTCCAGATGTTCCTTCTCTTTTAACAGTTCCTCTTTGCTCATCTCCTGATATGACTGCATTGTTCCTTCCTCCTGCTATCTGTATATACATTTTATATGAACCTTATTTCTAAGGCTGCATCCCTTTTATTTTTTCAAAATATTCCCGGATTGTTTTCTCATAGCCGTTCTCCGACGGATGATAAAACATGCGGTCTGTCAGACCGTCCGGCAGATACTGCTGCTTCACATAATGATTCGGATAATCATGCGCGTATTTGTAACCGACGCCGTGTCCCAGCTTCTGTGATGACTTATAATGTGCATCCTGCAGGTGCACCGGTATCGGTGCCGTCATGGTATCCCGCACCGCCGCCATGGCATCGCTGATGGCACAGACCGCAGAATTGCTCTTTGGTGCGCTCGCCACATAGGTCACCGCCTGCGCTAAAATGATCTGCGCCTCCGGCATACCGATGCGCTCCACCGCCTGTGCCGCCGATGTGGCGACCACAAGCGCCATCGGATCTGCATTGCTGACGTCCTCCGCCGCACAGATCATGATGCGCCTTGCTATAAACTTGATGTCCTCTCCCGCATACAGCATCCGCGCAAGATAGTAGACTGCCGCATCCGGATCGGAACCCCGCATACTTTTGATAAAAGCGGAGATCGTGTCGTAATGGTTATCCCCGGACTTGTCGTATTTGACCACGCGCTTCTGGATACATTCACTGGCAACCGCAAGCGTGATGTGAATCTTCCCGTCTGCACTCCGCTCCGTCGTCAGCACGCCGAGTTCGATCGCCGTGAGTGCCGCGCGGGCATCCCCGTTCGCAACATCCGCCAGAAATTCCAGCGCATCGTCATCAATCACAGCATTATAAGCGCCCAGTCCCTTTTCCCGGTCGGTTACCGCGCGGAGAATCAATGTCCGGATATCCTCCTTCGACAGACTCTTCAGTTCAAAAATGATAGATCTGGACAACAAAGCTCCGTTGACCTCAAAATACGGATTCTCTGTCGTTGCACCGATCAGAATGATCGTGCCGTCCTCCACGAACGGAAGCAGATAATCCTGCTGCCCCTTATTGAAGCGATGAATCTCATCGATAAAGAGGATCGTCTTCCTGCCGTACATTCCCTGGTTGTTCTTCGCCTGCGCGATCACTTCCTCCATGTCCTTCTTGCCGGCAGAAGTCGCATTGATCTGTAAAAACTCTGCGCTCGTCGTATGCGCGATGACTTTTGCAAGCGTCGTCTTACCGGTTCCCGGCGGACCGTACAGTATGATGGAACTTAGCTTATCCGCTTTGATTGCACGGTACAGCAGCTTATCTTTTCCTATAATATGCTGCTGCCCCACCATCTCATCCAACGTCGTGGGGCGAAGTCTGGATGCAAGCGGCGCCTCCGTTTCCTTTTGTTGTTCTCTCATATATTCAAATAAGTCCATGTCAAAACCTGCTTTCTGATGTATAAAAATTCCCGGTCACTGCCTTCCGGCGTATGTCCGCACATGGCGCACACTTGACCGTTTTGATTTTTTTCAATACAAAACTTGCATTTTTTTAATGATTCGTAGTTTTAATCATGCTTTTTCCAAAAAATATGACAGATTGCAACTCAAAAATTGCATCGCTTCTATTACAATACACGATACATGCCCTTTTTACAAGTAAAATATGTATTTTCTCTGTTGTGCACGATTTTCCCTTGAAATCATTTTCTATACTGTAACAAATTGATCGGAGGGTTGCAAGTCCCACCGTGTCTCACTCCAGCAGAATATCCTCCACCGTCACAAATGTATACCCCTGTGCCTTCAATTCATCGATGATCTTAAATGCGGCCAGCACGGACGACTCCGACGCATCATGAAGCAGAATAATATCATTCTCCTCGACATCCCCCAACACGCGCTGCGCAATGACCGATGAGTTGCTCGTCGCCCAGTCTTTCGGATCGACATCCCAGAGCACCTCAATCATTGTCGTCTCATAATCCAGATTCGGTTTCCAGCACCCGAACGGCGGCCGGATATACTCCGGGAACACGCCGATAATTTCATGAATCGCTGCATTCGTCTTATCCACCTGCTCGATCGCCGCCGCATCGGTCAGATTGCTCAGATTGACATGTTCATAGGCGTGTGTTCCAATCAGATGTCCGCCCTCATGGATTTTCTTCACAATCTCCGGATACTGCTCCACTTCTTTTCCCAACAGAAAAAACGTGGCGCTCACACCACGTTCCTTCAATCCCGAAAGAAGCTCCTCCGTATAGTCCGGATTAGGTCCGTCATCAAATGTAATTGCCACTTTTTTTGCCAATTCATCCATCGCCATCGCCTCCCTGGCCTCTGTTGGCACACGCAGGGATACCTGCATGTAAAAAGCCGCACAACACCCCGCCGCCATGCATGCCATTCCTGCTGCCACCCAGATCAGTCTGCTTCTTTTCTTTTTATTATAAAACCCGCTTCCTGCTATGCGCACCTCTACTCTGACCTTTATGCTCTGTCACTTAGAGTATATTCCGAAAAGCGCGAAGCTATCACTCCACTGCAGAAAGTGCTCACATAAACTGATTGCCACCCGGCTCCTGAACGTCATAATAATCTCTGAAATAATCGTAGGGATCATTATAGTAATCGTAGCCGCCACTGCCATCACCGTCATACCATCCGTCATTTCCGCCGTCGTCATACCATCCGTCATTTCCGCCGTCGTCATACCATCCGTCGCTTCCGCCGCCGTCATAGCTGCCATTTCCACCGCCGCCGTACCATGCATCATTTCCATCACTTTCATAGCTGTCTTCGTACTGATCGTATAGGAGATCTTCGTATGTAATCCCCGCATTTGTCATTCCGAACCACATGGCAAGATATAAAACGACAGAAAGCACCATTGAGACCGCCGCTGTGATGATTCCACCGATTGCAAGACCATGCTCCTTATTTTTTGTGATCTGAATGATTCCGAAAATGACCGCCAGAATTGCCGTCACCCAGTTGATGCAGGTACAAAACAGCAGCACAGACACGATTCCAAGTATGAGCGATGCAATGCCATATCCTCTGCCATCGCCTTTCTGTTTCTGCTGCGGCATTCCCGGATTCATTCCATTCGCATTCGGCGTCCCTGCATATGCTCCTCCCAGGTTCATTCCGTTCGGATTCTGCATCCCTGCATATGCTCCTTCCGGCGCCACGGCAGCCCGCTCAAACGCCAGGCGCGGCGCGCCGTTTGCCAGATGAATCACTCCGCAGTACACAAATCCGTTTTTTTGCAGAAGATGCTGCATAATGCGGTTGTCCTGATGCGTGTCAGCCCTAAGACTGCTGCAGCCATGCATTTTTGCCTGCTCGGCACACCAGGAAAAGCAGATTCCCGCCACGCCGCGGAGCCGTCCGGCGGATGCCAGCCGGTGCACGGTTCCATAACTTCCATTCGTGTGCCACATTCCCTGCCCAATCTGCCGGTAGGTCGGATCCTCCCCTTCTATATAGGAAAACACAGCCTCAATCACACTGTCCCTGTCAACTACATAACTGACTCCGCGTGCGATATCCTCCTCAATCAACGTCCTGGACGGATACCCCGCCACCCACTGGTTGGGGTTGCCGGACGCGTGCATATACTGCACCGCCCTCGCATATATCTGCATGATCTGCTCCAGATCCTGTATAGCTGCTCTGCGAATCATCATCTGACTGTTCCTCTCTTTTCTAACCTCTCATCCCACTGGATGTTCTGCAATATACTTTTCCAATATCTCAGCGGCGTCCCCGACAAGTTCCTTGCAGGGGCGCTTTTTATAATACTCGGCAGTCCGTTCCTTCGGCGTCGGTTTTTCCCGCTTTACCGATAAGCCAAGCAGCTCCCGACAGACAATCGAACCGTTTTTCTCCTCAAACGCCTTCGCCAGTTCCTGGATTCTCGCATAGTGTGCCGCTTTTTCCTCCCGGGCACCTGGGTCGTCATAGCCGTATAATATGCCTGCCACCAGAAACATCCCGCTGACCGCTCCGCACACCTCGCGCAGTCTTCCCATTCCACCGCCGAAAGACGAGCTGAGTGCCGCCGCCATGTGCGTATCCATTCCATGTAAATCCGAAAACGCCAGAAATACCGACTGCGCACAATTATATCCTTCTTCAAACAGTGCCATCGCACGCTCTCTTCTCATCCCATTCACTGCCTCACATTTCTTCCAGAATACCTTAACTATATAACTTTTCCTACATTTTCTCAACGATTATGTTATAATAGTTCCAATCTCAAAACAGGAAAGGAGCGGAACTTTGGTTCCAGACACACATGAGTACATTGAATCTTACCCTGCTCACAGATCTCTATGAGCTGACCATGATGCAGGGATATTTTAAAAATCATAATCAGGATGTTGTCGTCTTTGACGCCTTCTACCGCAACAATCCCTGCGACGGCGGTTATTCCGTCTGCGCAGGTTTAGCGCAGGTCATCGACTACATCGAGAATCTGCATTTTGACGCGGACGACATCAACTATCTGCGCAGTCTGAAAATATTTGACGAAGATTTTCTGGAATACCTGAGCAATTTCAAATTTTCCGGCGACATCTACGCCGTCCCGGAAGGCAGCCTGATCTTCCCGCGAGAACCTCTGGTAAAAGTTGTCGCTCCCATCATGGAGGCACAGTTAATCGAGACTGCCATCTTAAATATCGTCAACCACCAGTGTCTGATCGCGACCAAGGCCGCCCGCGTCTGTTACGCGGCCAAGGGCGATAATGTCATGGAGTTTGGTTTACGGCGCGCACAAGGTCCGGATTCCGGTACCTACGGTGCCAGAGCTGCCGTAATCGGCGGCTGCAACGGCACTTCCAATGTTCTCGCCGGTCAGATGTTCCATGTGCCGGTACTCGGCACGCACGCCCACAGCTGGATCATGAGTTTTCCGGATGAGTACACTGCGTTCCGCAAATACGCCGAGCTCTACCCGTCCGCATGTATTCTGCTCGTGGATACCTACGACACGTTAAAATCCGGTATTCCGAATGCCATCCGTGTCTTCACCGAGATGCGCGATGCCGGTATTCCGCTGACTTATTACGGAATCCGCATGGACAGCGGCGACCTTGCCTACCTCTCCAAGCAGGTGCGCAAAATGTTAGATGAAGCCGGTTTTCCGGACGCCGTGATCTCCGCTTCCAACGACCTTGACGAATACCTGATTGAAAGCTTAAAACTGCAGGGCGCAGCCATCAGCTCCTGGGGTGTCGGCACCAATCTGATTACCTCGAAGGACAACCCTGCCTTCGGCGGTGTCTACAAGCTTGCCGCCATCCGCACCGCGGACGGAAGTTTCCAGCCGAAGATCAAGTTATCTGAGAATGTAGAAAAAGTCACGAACCCCGGCAACAAGACATTTTACCGCGTCTATGACAAAAAGACCGGCAAGATCAAGGCCGATCTCATCTGCCTGTACGATGAGACATTCGACGAGAGCGAAGACTTAAAGCTGTTTGATCCGAACGCTCCCTGGAAAAAAACGAGACTCCCGGGAGGAAGCTACACGTTGCGTGAGATGCTGATTCCGGTAATAAAGGCCGGAAAAACCATCTACACCTCGCCGGGCGTCATGGAGATCCGTGAAATCTGTAACCATGAAAAAGACACCATCTGGGATGAGACCAAGCGTTTCGTCAACCCGCAGGAGATCTACGTCGACCTCTCCCAGAAGCTCTACGATATGAAAACGGCTCTCTTAAACGAAATGAGTATGGATTCTTAATAGCAGGCAATCCCTGGGCTGTACCAGAGAGAACTTTTTCGGATAATGCATGTGTATAAAGTTCCAGCTGTAACCGTCAGCAGCATTCTGACCGCAAAATCCGGTATTTCTAACCACACCGCGTCCGGCATCTTTGATGATCCGTGTCTTTCCAAGCTTTGAACACTCCGCAGGATGTGTCCGCAAGCCGGCAGACAATTTTAGGACTTTTGTGTGGCGCTTATTGCCACTGATGAACAAAACATAACCGCGCGAAGCCGATGTTTGAATTGGCATCTGCCTTATTTTCAATAGCAGATGCCAACGAGTTTCGGTTCGCGCGGTTTTATATTGTCTGTGAAGAAGTGGCATTAGCGCCACTAGAAAGTCCGCTCATTGTCTGCGGGTTGTCGGACACACCCTGTGGATTGTCAAAGCGTGGCAAAGACACAGAATTGGATACCGGACGCGGCATGGAAGAAACACTCGAATTTTGCTTCAAAGAATGCTGCCGCCGGTTACATTCTGGAACTTCATACCATGCATTGTCCGAACTAATCTCTCACAAATACAGTGCAGGGATTCCCGCTAGTTGAATCCGACCACTTTCTGTGAAAGCTTATACGCCGCAACGGAGATCTTTCTTCCGCCTTTTCCCGGCAGATTCATCGTATTGCCAAGGATACCCGCACGCAGATGGTGGAACAGGCGAATATCCTTTTCCTTAATATATTTCCAGAGTTCTCTCTTCTTCTCCAGATTCTCCTCCGTGCCGGAGCGGATCAGCATGATCGTCGAGATGACCGTGATGATCTCCAGATAGTTGAACATATAATGTCTGAGCTTGCGGTTTGGAATTTTCCACAGGTCAAACGCATCGACCATAATCTTATTCACACGGATCTGCTGGTCAATGCGGGAAATCATCACTCTCTCATTGACGGACTGATCGTCTCTTCCGATAAAATACCGGTAAAAATCCACATCCATATAATAGAGCGTCCGCACACTCGGAAGCGGCTTGTATACATAGATGTTATCCACATAGAAGGTGTGCTTCGGCAGTTCCAGTCCACATTCCACCAGAAGCTTCGTGCGGTAGATCACGGAATGCATGAGAATATACTGTCCCTTATGGAAATGTCCTGCTTCCTTCCATGTAAATATCCGGTCTTTCGGGAGATTGGAGCAGCGCATGACTTTTTTATGCTTCACTCCCTCTTTCTCATATACATAATTAGCAATAAACATATCCAGCACTCTGTCACCGCCGGAAATCTCCCGTAACTTATCCAGAATCTTGCGGTAGGCGTCCAGATCCACCCAGTCATCACTGTCCACTACCTTAAAATAAAGCCCGGTGGCATTGCGGATACCCGTATTGACCGCCTCGCCGTGGCCGCCGTTCTCCTGATGAATCGCCCGGATAATCCCCGGATACTTTTTCTCATACGCATCCGCAATCTCTGCCGTGCGGTCATGCGATCCGTCATCCACGATCAAAATCTCCACATCATCCCCGCCCGGAAGCAGCGACTCGATACACTTTTCCATATATGCTTCCGAATTGTAGCACGGAATCGCAAATGTCAACAATTTCATTTTCTAATCTCTCCTTTATCTCCGCAAAAGAAAACCCGGCTTTCTTCCCAAAAGGCAGATTTTCCGTCACACTCTTACAATCTGTCTGCCAGTTCCATGGCGCGCTTCACCATCGCGTCGATGTTGTAATAGCGGTACTCCGCCAGCCGTCCGAGCAGATGAAAATGCTCCATGCCAGCCGTGAGTGCCCGGTATTTTTCGTACAGCACCTGATTTTCCTCATTCAAAATCGCATAGTACGGAATCTCTCCCTCTGCTCCCGTATACGCAAACGGATACTCCTTCACGATCGTGGTGCCGTCCGTATCCTTCTGCCCGGTCAAAAACTTGAATTCCGTGATACGGGTAAAATCCTCGTTCACCGTGTAGTTAACCACACTGTGTCCCTGGTAAGACGCCCCGTCGTAATGCTCAAACCGGAAATCCAGCGAGCGGTACGGCAGTCTTCCATACCTGCATGCAAACAATTCATCCAGCGCGCCGGTGTAGATCACGTCGCCGTCGAATTTTTCGCCGTCAAAATAAATCTCATTGTCCGCAAAGCGCATGCGGCTTAAGCAGTCCGTGCCGCACTCCACCGTGATCCCCGGATGGGAAAGCATCTTCTCAAACATTTCCGTAAATCCGTTCGCCGGCACTCCCTGATACTTATCCTGAAAATAGCGGTTATCATAGGAGATTAACACCGGGACGCGCCCTGTGACCTCCGGGCTGATCTCCTCCGGCTTCTGCCCCCACTGCTTCATCGTGTAATATAAAAATACATTCTCATACACATACTGTGCAATCTCGCGGATATCCGCATCCTCGTTCTCGCGCAGTTTCATGATCGGCACACGCGAACCCTCGCCGTAGGTTTCGATCAGCTTTTGCTCCAGCCGGTCGGCTTTCTCCTTCCCGTATACCATATGTAACGTATTTAAGTTAAACGGCACCGGAATCAGCTGCTCCCCAACCTTTGCGACCACCTCGTGCCCGAACAGGTACCAGTCCGTAAAACGCGATAAATATGCAAACACTTCCTCCAGACCTGTGTGAAAAATATGCGGTCCGTAATTATGAATTAAAATGCCGTGGGCATCTTTCTCATCGTAACAGTTTCCCCCGATATGCGGTCGGCGTTCCATGACAAGGACACGCTTTCCTTTTTCCTCTGCCAGCTTTCGCGCTGCCACCGCTCCGGCAATTCCGGCTCCAATGACAATACAATCGTACATGTCTCCTCCGTTCTGCGGTACTGCCCGCATTGTCTTAACATTGACCTGTTTCATTATACAGGATTTTCCACAGTACGCCAATTTATTTTTTCCTTAAGGTTTTCTAAACAAAAATCCCTGTCATTTATTTGTTCATATTTTATTTACAAAATACTAATAAACTTGGCATACGCTGGTCATATTTCCATTTTATAGTATAGATAAAGTTAAGACAGCAAGTTAAATTTTTCATAGAACTTTTTCATTCCTGACAAGTGCTTGTCAGGTCACCTTGCTTAGAAATAGGCAAGGTTCCTCCCAGCAGATAGTGAATTTATTTCACTTTCCATACACACAATCTTTTTCATATGAAAAGCCGGTGCGATGCACCGGCTCCCTCTTTTTTACAAACTTTTTTATCTTTCTTGATCTTAATCAAATTCCTTTTTTAAATAACCCGCATATGCTGAAAATGCCGACGGAATGGCATAACGCTCTCTTGCATCCCATGCATCCACAAAAATCAGTCCGCCTTCCCCGTCCGCTTTCTCTTCCGGGGTGCGCCCATTTCCTGACTCCGGTTCCTTTTCTGCGGCAAAGCCGGCTTCCTCCACCAGAATGGCATATCCACTCATCCTCCACTCGATATGGGAAAATATGTGCTTTGCATCCGCAAGCTTCTCGATTCGCAGCGGAGCAAACTGCTGTTCCTTTACATAGGAAAGGACTTCCTCCGCACTTAATGCGCCAGACAGATTCGGCAGCTCATACAGTCCGGCGAGCAGCCCCTTCTTCGGGCGCTTGCGGATTGCCACCTTTTCTCCATCCCGGATGACAAGCACCGTGCGCTCCTCAATGCGGCGCGCCTTCGCCTTGCTTTTTACCGGAAAATCCATCACACGCCCCTGTGCTCTCGCAAAGCACATCTTACTCCACGGACATTCCTCACAGAGAGGTGCGCCGTTCGGCACACAGACCGTCGCCCCGAGCTCCATCATCGCCTGGTTGAGCGCGCCGGGAACATTTTCATCGCGAAGGGCACGCCGAAGCTCCTCCGGAACCGTAAGTTCCCGCATCATCCCCCCCAGCTGCGCTTCCACCGCACTGCGGAACGACTGTTTCATGATGTCGGTATCATCTGCCGCCACGCGCGTCAAGATCCGCAGCACATTTCCGTCTACCGCCGGCACCGGTATCCCATAGGCGATCGATGCGATGGCACCCGCTGTGTAGGAACCAATTCCTTTTAACTCCAGAAGCTTCCCATAATCCGCCGGAAGCACTCCGCCATACTCCTCCGTCACGGTAACTGCGGCTTTCTGCATATTTCTCACGCGGTTGTAATAGCCCAGTCCCTCCCAGAGCTTCATCAATTGATCCTCCGGACAGGCTGCAAGCGCTGCCACATCCGGCAATGCTTTTAAAAATCGCTCATAATAGGGCTTTACCGCCTCCACTCTGGTCTGCTGCAGCATGATTTCCGAGACCCACACGCGGTAAGGCTCCGGTCTCTCACGCCACGGGAGCACCCTCGCATGATCCAGAAACCACACGAGCAGGGGCTCTGCCAACTGATTCAGATGATAATTATCCAGCATTCTTTTCTCCGTCTCTTTACTGCTGCGCGTTCTTATTCAGATCAAACTGCGCCACAAATACCGCGATTTTTTCGAGGCATTCTTTTATCACATCCTTGGAATATGCATAGGAACACCGGATGTATCCCTCGCCGCAGCTTCCAAAGGCATCTCCCGGTATCACCGCCACCTTCTGTTCCTGCAAAAGTCTTCTGCAGAACTCCATTGAGGTAAGCCCGGTCTCTTTGATCGAAGGGAACACATAAAATGCTCCCTCCGGCTCAACCACCTTAAGTCCCATTGCCCGGAATCCATCCACCATCAGGTGGCGTCTCTCGTCATACTCCTGGCGCATCACATCGATCTCCTCGTCCCGCACCGGACTCGTGAGTGCTTCTAACGCCGCATACTGGGACGTCGTTCCCGCTGACATCGTCGTGAACTGATGGATCTTGTTCATATGGAAAATGACCTCCGCCGGCCCCGCCGCGATACCCATACGCCATCCGGTCATTGCAAACGCCTTGGAAAAACCGTTTAGAACCACGCAGCGCTCATACATATCCGGCAGTGCCGCGATCGACACATGCTTCTTGCCGTAGGTGAGCTCCGCATAGATCTCGTCCGTAATCACAAAGAGGTCATGGGCGAGCACTACCTCGCGGATCGCCTCCAGATCCGCCTTTTCCATGATGGCACCCGTCGGATTATTCGGGAAAGAGATGAGAAGCACTTTTGTCCGCTCTGTGATCTTCTCCTCCAGTTCCTCCGCCGTCAGACGGAACCGGTTCTTCGCCTGCAGCGGAATTGACACCGGAATTCCTCCGCACAGTTCCACGCAGGGGATGTAGGACACATAGGCAGGCTCAACCACCAGAACCTCGTCTCCCGGATCCACCAGCGCACGCAGCGCCAGATCAATCCCCTCGCTTGCCCCCATTGTGATAAGGATCTCATCCGCCCGGTCATAGTGCAGATCGAACTTTTCCAGATACTCCGCTGCCGCCGCACGCAGCTCCACGGTACCGCGGTTGTCGGTATACTTTGTCTCGGCGCGCCGGATGGAAGCGACCGCCGCCTCCCTGACATGCTCCGGTGTCTGGAAGTCCGGCTCCCCGACGCCCAGAGACAGAGCCCCATCCATGGTATTGGCAATATCGAAAAAATCCTTAATACCGGAATCCGGCATCTCCACAACAACTTTTGACAGATAAGATCTCTTTGTGCTCATATGTATGACTCCTTGGTAACGTACTCATTTTAGGATTTATTATACCCCCTTTCTTTCCAAATGAAAATACTGTTTTCTATTGACAAATTTTAGAAAACGCTGTACTCTAATATTAGTAATTTGTTAATTTTTTATCAAACTATTCAGGAGGGTTTTAGAATGAGTGAATTTAACAATTTGAAATTGGAAATCGCTGACCAGACTGCTGTTCTTTCCATTTCCAGACCGGCAGCTCTTAACGCATTAAACAGTGAGACTCTTGACGAGTTAAACACGGCTCTGACTGAGATCGAAGCTATGGACGATGTCAAGGTTGTCATCTTAACCGGCGGTCCGGACAAGAAGGGCAACGAGTTCAAGTCTTTCGTTGCAGGCGCTGATATCTCCGAGATGGTGAACTTCACCGCTCCGGAAGCAAGAGCATTCGGCATCAAGGCTTCTGTTCCATTTTTCAAATTAATGAATATGCGTCAGGTTACCATCGCTGCTGTCAACGGTTTTGCTCTCGGCGGCGGATGTGAGATTGCTATGGCGTGTGATATCCGTATCGCATCCGACAATGCTGTTTTCGGACAGCCGGAGTGCGGTCTTGGTATTATCCCTGGATTCGGCGGTACCCAGAGACTTGCCCGTCTTGTTGGTATGGGACGTGCCAAAGAAATGATCTTTACCTGTGACAATATCGATGCCAACGAAGCATACCGCATCGGCCTTGTAAATAAGGTTGTCGCAAAAGAAGAGCTGATGGCTACCGCAAAGGCTATGGCTACAAAGATCATCTCCAAGGGAAGCTACGCCGTCTCCGTTGCCAAGGCAGCAATCAACAACGGCTACGACATGGACATCAGGAATGCCGTTGAGATGGAAGCAAACCTCTTTGGTGTTGTCAACGACACACATGACAAGAAAGAGGGAATGGGCGCATTCCTTGAGAAGAGAGCTGCCAATCTGACAGATTTCTAAACATCGTACACCAGGACTTGACGTTTGGTTCTAAAAACGCTACCATATTTTATAGAAAGACAGCCGGCTATCTTTAGCCGGCTGTTCTGGTATCAGCATACAATACATAGAAAGGTGGTTTTTGATATGTTTGACAAAATCATTGGTTTCATCGGTGCCGGCAACATGGGTAGCGCCATGATCGGCGGCATCTTAAATGCCTCCCTGGTAACCACGGGGCAGATAATCGCCAGTGCACACTCCAAGGAGACACTCGACGCCATTCACAGCCGGTTTTCCATCGAGACGACACTCTCCAATGAGACGGTCGCCGAGCGCAGCGATATTCTGTTTCTCGCCGTCAAGCCAAACAAATTTGATGAGGTGATTCCGCAGATTGCCCCGCATGTGAAGAGCAGCTGCATCATCGTCTCCATCGCTGCAGGCAAGACCATTGCTGCCATCGAAGAGGCGTTTGGCAAGGAGATCAAGCTCGTTCGCGCCATGCCAAACACACCTGCCCTCGTCGGCGAGGCGATGAGCGCCTTGTGTGTCAATGCACATGTCACCGAAGCCGAGCTTTCCGAAGTGCAGGCGATCTTCAACTCCTTTGGAAAAGCAGAAGTCGTACCGGAGAGCCTCATCGACGCCGTTGTGGGCGTGTCCGGTTCCTCCCCTGCCTATGTCTATCTGTTTATCGAGGCAATGGCAGACGCTGCCGTTGCTGACGGCATGCCGCGGGCACAGGCTTACAAATTTGCCGCCCAGTCCGTCTACGGCGCAGCCAAAATGGTATTGGAGACCGGCAGACACCCCGGCGAACTAAAAGACGCCGTGTGCTCTCCGGGCGGAACGACGATCGAGGCTGTCGCCGCATTGGAACGGGGCGGTCTGCGTGACACCGTAATCACTGCACAGCGCGCCTGCTCTAAAAAATCACACAACATGAGCACAGCGAAATAAAAAAGCAATCACAGGAGGCAACGCATTATGTGGGCATATGAAAGTGTATTTTATCAGATCTATCCGCTTGGGTTCTGCGGCGCACCTTTTGAAAATGACGGGGTTCTCACCCACCGCATCCAAAAGGTAAACGACTGGATTCCTCATATTCAGAAGCTTGGCGCAAACGCCGTATATTTTTCACCGCTCTTTGAATCGGACACCCACGGCTACAATACCAGAGATTACACGAAGATCGACACAAGACTTGGCACCAACGCGGATTTTAAGGAAGTGTGTGACAACCTCCACGCCGCCGGCATCAAAGTCGTCTTAGACGGCGTCTTCAATCACGTCGGCCGCGGTTTCTGGGCATTCCAGGACGTTTTAGAGAAGCGATGGGACTCTCCCTACAAGGATTGGTTCCATATCAGTTTTGACGGGAATTCCAATTATAACGACGGGCTGTGGTATGAGGGCTGGGAAGGGAATTATGATCTCGTAAAGCTGAATCTGCACAACGAGGATGTCATCGCACACCTCTTTTCCTGCATCAAGAGCTGGATAGATGAGTTTGACATCGACGGACTGCGGCTGGATGTGGCTTACTGCCTCGACCATGATTTTATCCGAAGGCTGCGCGCCTACTGTGACACCTTAAAGCCAGATTTCTTCCTGGTCGGCGAGGTCGTACACGGCGATTACAACCAGATCATGAACGACGCCATGCTGCACTCCGTGACAAACTATGAGTGCTACAAGGGACTGTATTCCAGTTTTAACTCCATGAACATGTTCGAGATCAATCACTCTCTGCTGCGCCAGTTCGGCCCGGACAACTGGACTCTGTACAAGGGAAAGCACCTGCTCTCCTTCGTCGACAACCATGACGTCACCCGTGTGGCAAGCATCCTCTCAAACGAGGCGCACCTTCCGTTAATCTATGCCATGCAGTTCGGCATGCCGGGCATTCCATGCGTGTACTACGGAAGTGAATGGGGTGCCAAAGCGCGAAAAGAGGACGGCGATCCCGCATTGCGCGCCTGCTTTGACGCACCGGAATGGACCGCGCTCACGGATTTCATCAGCCGCCTTGCCGCCGCGAAAAAGTCTTCCGAGGCGTTAAACTACGGCGATTTCCGCTCTGTCCTGCTCACGAATAAGCAGTCCATCTTTGAGCGGAAAAGCGTCAATGAGCGTGTGCTAGTCGCCATCAACGCAGATTCCGAAAGCTTCACGGCGCACTTCGACGCAGGCTGCGGCACAGCTGTTGACCTGCTCACCGGGGAGACGCACGACTTTGGAGGTGGCAGTACGCTCCCGCCTTACTCCGCAGCCTTCTGGAAGATGGAACACTGAGACAGAAGACTGACAGATCAAAGGGACTGACACAGAGGCAGCCGGCTTATCATAACGGGCTTGCAGGTGTCTGGTTCCAAAATGCAACAGGCGGCGGTAAATCTTTGAAGCAAAATTCGAGTATTTCTTCCATGCCGCACTTTGCATCACATTCTGTGTCTCTTGCCACGCTTTGACACTCCGCAGGATGTGTCCGACAAACCGCAGACAATGAGCGAATTCCCTAGTGTCCCTAGCGGCACCGCTTCACAGACAATATAAAACCGCGCGAACCGAAACTCGTTGCCATCTGCTATTGAAAATATGGCAGATGGCAATTCAAACATCGGCTTCGCGCGGTTATGTTTTATTCAGCGGTGCCGCAAGGGACACACGAGAATCCTAAAATTGTCTGCAGGTTGAGGACACATCCTGCGGAGTGTTCAAAGCTTGGAAAGACACAGATCATCGCAGATGCGAAGCGCGGCGTGGTTAGAAATGCCGGATTTTGCGGTCAGATTTACCGCCGCCTGTTGCATTTGGAACTTATCCCTGCAAGTGCTCCTATCATAAACTTACTGCCTCTGTGTCAGCCCTTTCTCTGTCAGTTCTTCTTTCCCAGTGTGACAGAGAGCGTCTGCTCTTCATACTGTCCGTTGGAAGATCTCTGGATGGTGACATCCACGGTCGTTCCTGCTTTGTAATACTGAAGTTTAGAGGACAGATCCTCCATCGAGGAGACATCCTTGCCGTCAAATGCGGTAATAATATCGCCCTTCTGAATTCCAGCCTGCTCTGCGGCGGAGTTCTCTTTTACCTGTGCTACATAGACACCGGTCGGCATATTGTAGGTTTTTGCCACATCGCTTGTGACATCGACGCCGACGATACCAAGATATGCACTGTCTGCCTCATCTACCTTTTCCTTCGTAATCAGGTCCTCAATGATCGGCATTGCTGTGCTGATCGGGATCGCATAACCGATTCCCTCAACACTTGTGTCTGCATATTTTACAGAGTTGATACCGATGACCTCGCCTGCTGCATTGAGCAGTGCACCGCCACTGTTACCAGGGTTGATCGCTGCACTGGTCTGGATCAGTTCTGCGGTGTAATTTGTGTTGCTGTTGGAATCGGATACGGTTACTTCACGGTTCAATGCGCTGATGACACCGGTTGTCACAGACTGACCATAGCCGAGTGCATTACCGATGGCGATCGCTGCCTGTCCGGCTTTCAGATCATCCGAATTGCCAAGTGTTGCAACTTTGATTGTATTTAATGTGTCAGAATCGATGCTGCTTAACGCAACGCGGATAACTGCAAGATCTGTGGAAGGATCGGTACCCTTGATCTCCGCGCTGACGGTTGTGTTGTCACTGAATGCGACTGTGAGGCTGTCTGCACCCTCCACCACATGATTGTTGGTCGCAATGTAAAGATTGTCTGCATCCTGGCTCACGATAATACCGGAACCGCAGCTTGTGCTCTGCTGTGTCTGTGTTCCGCCGAAAAAGCTCTGATACTGGGATTCGCTCACATTCGTGATCGATACGATAGAAGGCATTACCGCTTCCACGATGTCAGAGACATCGGATGCCACATAGCTGGATGATGCGCCGGTCGCCTCAATCTTGGTGTTGGAATCGGACTGTGTCAGCACGCTGCCTGTGGCTGCCACCGTGGAATCCGAGTCTCCGAAAATCTGACCCGATGCGAGATGTACGCCCTCGAACACCGTTCCGGATACCAGCCCGAAGACAAGTGCCAGTGCCGCACATTTTGCAAGCTTCATACCAAAGCCGCCCGGCTTTCTCTCTCTCTTTTCTCTTCTCTTCTTTTCCTTCTTGCCGGAAGGATTCTGACCGTACGCCGCATTCCCGGCTCCCTGGCTCTGGTAGAACTGTTGCTGATAACCGCCGTTCTGGTAGGTTCCTCCGTTCTGGCCGTATGCACTGTTATTCTGTGTGCCGCTCTGGTAGGTTCCTCCGTTCTGGTAAGTTCCTCCGTTCTGGTAGGTTCCTCCGTTCTGACCGTATGCGCTGCCATTCTGGTAAGCTCCGTTTGCGCTGTATGCTCCGTTGTTCTGCGATGTGCCGTTCTGATTCGTTCCGTTATTATATGAATAGAAGGAATCGGAAGACTGGTTATGATTACGTTCATTGTTATCCATAATAATTGCTCCTTTCCCTGACAACTCTTTGTTCTGTTCCAGTGAGTATTTCTTTTTCTCTCTCACTTTCTATGATGCAGTTTACAGGGAAAATGTGATGTAATTGTGACGAAAGTATCAAAAAAGTATGTTTCTGTTCTTTTCTGTCTAAAAAAGGACCTGCCACACCAGATTCCAAACGCCCGCCACGAGCAGTCCCACATAGAATCCATTTCTCCAGCGCTTCTTTTTCAGGGAAAATGCAAGTGTCAAAATAATAAACAGATATAAAAGATCCGTCAGATAATAAACACGCGCACCGGACGCATACATCGTCGGAGAGCAATACATAATCGCCTCACTCGCGATTCCCGCAAGATAGGCGAGCATCAGCGTGATGTGCTTTTTTGACACGCGCCATAAAAACGGCAGGGTGAAAAGCAGCGCCGCAGCCCACCAGATCATCGCAAGGATCACTTCCCGCGTCATCACCGCCATGGACGGCACCTGGTACACGCACGCTTCAATATTGATATACTGCATCCCCATATCCGATAACAGATCAAAGCCTGCATAAGGAAGCAGTGCTGCCAGGGTAAAGACCGCCGCGATCCCAAGAGCGATCCAGTCTCTCTTTTTCTTCTGCTCCTGCTGCAGCAGAAGAAGGATTCCCACAACCCAGATGCCGCATAAAAACAGTTTGTTCTCATTTGCAAACGATGACAGCAGCCAGTGTATCGTGATGAACACATGCTGTCCGAAAGGCATCGTCTCGTATTCCGGCATCCAGTTTGCAATCTCACTTGCCACACGGATCTCATTGCCGGGAGCCGAGAACAGAATCACAAACGCCACCGCTGTCGTAAGTGTCTGAACCAGAAGAAGCGGATGCACTTTTTTATGGCGAAGGAACAGTGCGACAACCGCCAACACCTCAAACGTCAGCAAAACAGCGCTCATCTGCTCGATGGACATCGTTCCTGCCACCGCGCACGGTATGCTGATCAGAAAATATTTCTTATTCAGCGCAGGCTCTTCCTCCGGCTTTGCGAACACTGCGTCCGCAAAAGGCATCAGCGCCCAGATTCCGCAGGTAAAACACCAGGTATAGAAGATGGAACCATTCACCCAGACCGCCGCATAGCCGACAGTCATAATGTTCATGAGAAAATAGCCGCCCACTGCCGCTGCGCAGGGTCCGATCGCTTCCTCACTGTGTACACCAATCCCTGCCGCCTTTTCTGACAAGCGCAGCACCCCCATCGGCAGAAGCACCAGCATCACGGCATTTACCACACGCCAGAAGCCGAGCCCTAGCCGGAATGCAAGATACACAAACGCCTCTCCCGACATTCTTCCCACCCAGGTCTGATAGCGCCAGGACAGATACTCTCCAAATCCCATACTGTTTGTATACTGATAAAAAAAGGCATCGTCGCCATCCGAATAGCTGCTCTGACTTACCACCAGAAGTGCCCCGATCAGCATCAATGCCCAAAAAATCCACACTTTATATTTTTTACTCATAAAACCCTCTATTCCACAGATTCCATGCCCAAAAGAAATCACAACCGGTTATTCCGAAATCAAAACCGTTATTCCCTGCCGGGAGTGTCTTCCTGCTCTACTGCATCCAAAAGCACCGATTCAATCAGATATCTCGGACGCCGTTTCGTCTCCATATACGTCTTCCCGATATACTCTCCGATAATTCCAATCGCAAACAGCTGCAGACCGCCGAGCACCCAGATGGAAATAATCACACTTGTCCACCCCGGTTCCACATTGCCGTTCGCGTAATCCACAAACGCCTTAATCAGCATTCCCAGGCTGACGAGGCACACAAACAATCCGCCCATCGTAATCATGCGGATCGGCTTGACCGAGAGCGATGTCACTCCCTCCAGCGCAAATGCCACCATTTTTCCAAGCGGATATTTGCTCTCCCCCGCGAAACGCTCCCCGCGCTCATAGGTTACGGTCGTACTCTGATAGCCCACCATTGGAACAATTCCACGCAGAAACAGATTCACCTCTTCAAAAGACAGGAGTCCTTTTGCGGCACGTCTGCTTAACAGCCGGTAATCCGCGTGATTGTACACGATCTCCGCCCCCAGGAAATGAAGCATCCGGTAAAAAAGCTGTGCCGTGTTGCGCTTAAAAAACGTGTCCTTCTGTCTGGAAGACCGCACGCCATAGACAATATCATTTCCCGCTTCATAGGCATCGATCATGCGGTCCATCGCATCCACATCGTCCTGCAGATCCGCATCCATGGAGACGATCATATCCGCATGTTCCACCGCCACCGCAATCCCTGCCAGAAGCGCATTCTGATGTCCGCGGTTCCTGGATAAATTGACACCGGAAAATACGGAATTCTCCTCGTGAAGCTTCTGAATCATCTCCCACGTCGCGTCTTTCGATCCGTCATTCACAAACAGAATCCGGCTGTCCGCGTCGATTTTGCCGCTCTGACGCAATGTCTGCACTTTTTCCCGCAGTCTTTTGGATGTCTCCGGAAGTACTTCCTGCTCATTATAGCAGGGTACTACGATATATAGTATGTTACTCATTTTCTGCTCCCTACTTTTCTGACCATATCCGCTTCCAGTAATACGGACTCATGGTACACTTCAAGATCTGCCTTCTGCCAAGCTTCTGATAGCGTTTTCCCAGAAAATAGCCGGCGTACCTGCCGACACACTGCCACCCTAACTTCCAGATCAGATACGGCTTGTGAATCTTACACAGATAACCCATCGTATTTTTCACCAGACGCATGCCCTCCGCCTCCGAGCTGACCTGCTCAAAGATCTCCGGATGTGCCGTCTGGGACACCGCCAGATCAAAATTGCGTTGAAACTGCTGCTTCACCGAATAGTTGTGCGAATGAACCACCCCGGCGTCCGCCGCATACGCAACCTTGTATCCTTCCTGCACTGCATGCGCCGCAAAAAACATATCCTCGTTAAAAATAACCGGCGATTCAAATCCGCCGAGCTGCTCAAACAGATCCCTGCGGTATGCAGCGCACACGTCCGAGCAGAAAAAAGTCTTAATGCCAAGCCGCGGTATGTCCTCACGGCTCTTGACGCATCCCTCATCGGGATAATTAAACTGTCTGGTATAGCGCTCGATGATGCCGCAGTCCTCCCGTGGGAGCTGCCTTGCATACGCGACCGCAACCGCACCTTTGGCAGGAGTCCCCGAACCGTGCGCACCGGATGTGAGCGCATGCACCAGATGTTCCACCAGCCTTTCGTCTGCCGGCACCGCATCCTGTGTCATGAATATCAAAATATCCGCTTCGGAATACCCCGCTCCCATATTCCTGGCACCGCCGTGGTCAAAGTTCTCTCTGGTCATGTGAAAAATGCGGCTAGAAAACGGAAGCTCCTTCCGAATCTGTTCGATCGGATACTTCCGTACAGCCTCATTCCACAGTGCTTCCTCGGTATTAACCAAAATAAGTTCATGTATAACAAAGGTCTGCTCCTGCAATTTTTGCAGGAGCAGACAAAAAGTGTCATCCGGTTTGTAAGTCGGAATTATGATATCTACACGCATCAATAGCCATCTCCCTGGTGGAATCCGGTATCACTGATAATCTTTTCACTGTTGCTCTTTACCGTGTCTGTCGGCTCATATTCCGTATCATCATACAGGAACTGATGCAGCTGAATGACGTTGGATTTCAGATCACACGGTACTACCACACTTCCCTTGGAACCGAGCGTGATCGTATTCTTCTCAAACGGGAATCCGGTCGTCTCGCCAAGGCTGTAATTGAATACCTGGGATGCAAGTGCAATCAGGTCGGTGTTACTGTAGCTTGTCTTAATATCGCCGAATACCTCGTCAATCAGGCTGTTGATCGTCTTGAGATCGGCCTTCTGCGCCTTCTGGATCATCGCCGTGAGCACTGCTCTCTGACGCTCGGTACGCTTATAGTCATCACCGGCCGTATAACGGATACGCGCGAATGCACATGCCTGTACACCATCCATTGTGTAGGTGCCGGCTCCCGGCAGATACTTGGATTTCTTCTTGGTCAGCTTGGAGATCTCATCCATGTAGCCGTGCATCAGCACCGCTTCCTCATCGGTTACGGTCATCTCAACACCGCCGAGAAGATCCACACACTCTACCACCGCATTAAAGTCCACGGTCACATAATCCGTAATATTTAAATCAAGGTTCGTATTTAACATGGAGATCGCCTGCTCCGGTCCGCCGTTCGCATAGGCTGCATTACATTTCCGGTAGGTGCTGTTGCCGATGTCGAGATAGGAATCTCTGTACACAGATACCAGCTTCACCTCATGTGTATCGTTGTTGATGCTCGCAATCATAATCACGTCGCTGTTACCCTTGGATAAGTTGCCGTTGGAACGGTTGTCCAGTCCGAACAGCGCTATCGTCGTATACCCCTTCATGATCTGCTGGGATTCTGAGGAAATTCCCTCGTTAACTTCCAGATCACTCTCATTGAAAGAAGTATCTTTCTGGATCTTGGAGAGCTTCACTACCGCAAACAATACAACTGCCAGAAGCAGAAGTACCAGGATCTCAACCACAACGAGAATAATCTTCTTCTGACGCTTCTTCTTGCGGATCGCTGCCTTCTGTGCTTTTGTCAGCGGCTTCTTCTGCGGATGTCCGCTGCCGCCTGTCTGTGTCCGGTTGCTGCTGTGCGCCCCGTTGCTGCTATGTGCCCCATTTCTGCTGTTGCCACTACTACTCATAAATTTTTCTCCTAATATGCATTTTTATTGATAAATCCCTTGAAAACCGTGAGGAACAGAATCTTGACATCCAGTCCCAGTGTCCAGTTCTCGATGTAGTACAGATCATGCTCAATGCGCTTGCGGATCGACGTGTCTCCACGGTATCCGTTGACCTGAGCCCAGCCGGTCATTCCCGGACGCACCTGATGCTTGATCATATATCTCGGGATCTCTTCCCGGAATTTCTCTACATACTGCGGACGCTCGGGTCTTGGTCCCACCAGACTCATATCGCCCTTCAGCACATTAAATAACTGTGGGAATTCGTCCAGGCTTGTCTTGCGCAAGAACTTTCCGACTCCTGTGACGCGCGGATCGTTCTTCTTCGTCCAGCCTTTCTGTTCTTCCTCCTCCGTCTGCACATACATGGTGCGGAACTTGTACATCTGAAACGGCTTATTGTGCAGCCCCACTCTCTCCTGTGCAAAGATCAGCGGTCCCTTCGATGTCGCCTTGACAAGGATTGCCGACAGCAGCATCACCGGTGAAAAGAGGATGATACACACAATCGATCCCACCACATCCATACAGCGCTTCACAAATGCGTTGAACGTGTTGGACAGCGGCACATAGCGGATATTGATCACGGGGAGACCCAGAAGATCCTCCGTGTAAGGTCTCGTAGGTATGATGTTGCCGTAATCCGGAATGAACTTGGTGTGCACGCCGGACTTCTCACACTCCGCAACTATTTTTTCCAGCTTATAATATTCTTCCAGTCCGAGGGTGATTGCAATCTCATCGAGACTGTTCTGCGGCAGGATGTAGTTGAGATTACCAATACTGCCGATGACCTTCACTCCCTTATAGGAGGTGCCTCTGGCAATATTGTCATCCAATACCCCTCGCACATTGTATCCCCACTGCGGATTCTGCTGAATTCTGTCGATATACTGCTCTGCCGCTCTTGAATAGCCGACGAGCAGAATGTGCTTTAAATTGTATCCCCTTCTGCGAATACTTCGCAGAAATCTGCGGATCAAAAGGCGGACAATCTCTTCCATCACAATATTGGTCACGTAGAAATAGAAAAGCATCTCCCGTGAAAAGTTGCGATACTGCGGATTGTAAGACGTCAGGGTAAAGAGAGCCGCAAACATCAGCAGCAGTCCAACCGTATTCGCCATCACAATGTTGGAAAACTCCAGCCGTCTCCCCTGCACGCGCTTGGACGTGTACAGATTGAACGCATAATACAACAAAATATACACCGGAACAATGAGCAGCAGCGCCCTCATATAGAACTCAAATGAGAGTACGCCGACTTCATGATCCAGAATACCGCTCAGGAACTTCAGCCACCATGCAAACACATACGATACGATGATAACCAAGGCATCGATCAGTACATGCAGCTTATTAAAGTACTGCTGATTATCTTTTATCATTTTTCATACTGCTATCCTTTTGCGAAATTCTAATTACCATATATTATTAATGATACAATAATTTCCATAAAAGCACAACGCCTTTTTCGCAAACATTCTGTAACATTTTATTAATATTTCTTAAAGATTTGTTTGACGATCAAATTTATCTTCCTGCCAGAATCCGGATCACATTGCCCCACAGCGCCAGCTGTATACACGCGTAATTTCCCATGTTTTTCCACGAGAAACACACTTTTTTGCATTCGCGGCACCCGGTGATCCCGGCACCGATTCCCTTCAAATATTCACCTGCAAATCCTTTTTTCAGGAAAAACAGACTCTTGATGAGAATCCCTGAAAGGATCAGCGGCAGGTTGATCAAAAGCTGCAAAAACGGCATGTTTTTATAGATCAGGTACATCGAATTGCGCGCCGCGAGGAACACCTTTTTCTCATTATAACGTGTTCCTGTAGTAGCGCTCCCCACATGATACACCCGCGCTCCGGGCGCATAGCAGTTGATGTATCCGTGGATTTTTGCCCGATACCCCATATCGACATCCTCGAGATATGCAAAATGGCGCTCGTCAAACGGCCCCATTTCACGCAGCAGCCCGGTGCGGTATATGACAGCGCCGCCGCAACAGGAAAACACACGGCACGGTCTGTTAAAATCCGCCAGCGGTTTTCCTTTTCCGCGCGCCACCGCCCATCCGAATGCCGTGTAATAGTCGCCGGCATTATCGATGCGCCCTCTGTCGTGATAATCAATCATCATTGCCCCCGCAGAAAAGATGCGGTCCGATTTTTTGATCGCAGCCAGCAGCTCCTCCACGAATTCCGGCAGAACCTCCGTGTCGTTGTTGAGCAGGATCACATACGGCGTATCCGCGCGCCGGATGCCCTCATTCACCGCTCCGCAGAAGCCCGTATTCTCCTTTAGCGCAAGCATCGTAAGATCCAGGCTGGAGGTCACCTCTGTACTGCCGTCGTCCGATCCGTTGTCCACCACCAGAAGCTTAAAATCCGTGCAAGTCTGTCTCTCTAAGGTCTGTATACAATTTTCCAAAAGCTTCTTTCCGTTGTAATTCGGAATAATCACCGTAACTTCCGGCTGACTCGCCATGTAATACCTCCGCTTAATGATAATCTCTCAGCGCATAATTCGGATATACCGTTGAAAAGTTTGGATTGTAGTAGGGATCACCGTTCTTTAAAATGCCGATCCAGTGATTCCGCATATATTCGATCTCCCGTCCGAAGCGCGCCACTTTTTCCGGGGAATCCTCGCTTCCGCGCGATTTGGATTCGTAGTGATAGGCTTCCACCCGCGGCTGGTACACCACAAGGTACCCCTCTTTGCGGACTTTCAGACAGAAGTCCACATCATTGAACGCCACGGCAAGCTTTTCCTCAAATCCGCCCACCGCCTCGTAGATACTCCGCTTTACCATCAGGCATGCCGCCGTGACCGCCGAGTAATCCATCGCAAGCGACGCCTTGTGCAGGTATCCGCTGCGCGCTCTCTGCAGTCCCATAAACATATTCTGCCCGATGCCGCGCGCATTGCCGCCGATTCCGACAACGATTCCCGCATGCTGCACGGTATCATCCGGATAATACAGCTTCGCTCCCACGACACCGACCTCCCTGCGCTGGCAGGTGCCAAGCATCTCTTCGAGCCAGTCTTCGGTAATCATCTCGATGTCATTGTTCATAAGCACCAGATATTCGCCCTTTGCATGAGAGACGCCGAAATTGTTAAGCGCCGAATAATTAAACCCTTCCTTCCAGACTGCCACGCAGATCCGCTGTCCGCCGGATAAGGTTCCCTCATAGCACACCGCTTCGCCCTCTTTCACCTCTTCGGATGTGATCGAGCGGTAAAAGTCAAATGTCTCCGGAGCGCTGTTATTCTCCACCACAATGACTTCATAATTTGCATAATGCGTTTTTTGAATGGCTGCAAGACATTTTTTTAACGTCTCCACTTCATCCCTGCTCGGTATCACGATCGAGACCAGCGGATTGCCGCTGTAAGGATAGCGCACCGTGTAAAAGCCCATATCCTTTGTCGCCGTCACTTCCCCCGCGGTCCCCTGGCGCTTCAGATGATCCTCGAGCGCGCGCCGTCCCGCATCCACCGCATACTGCTTGGAAAACGGGTTTTCCGATGTTGACTCCGTATGGCAGCGCCAGTGGTAGAGCACTCGCGGCACATGTCCGATGGCCTCTGCGCATTCCACGCAGCGCAGAAACAGGTCGTAATCCTGCGCACCGTCATACTCCTCACGGATCATGCCGGCTTTCTCCAGAAGCGTTTTCCGCATCATGGTAAAGTGCGTGATATAGTTGTTGGAACGAAGCAGATCGATGTTGATGTCCGGCTTAAAGTGCGGCTGGAAATGCGTTTTTCCATCCATGTCCACCTTGTCTTCATCCGTGTAGATCATGTCATACTGCGCACCGGCTTTTCTAAAACCTGTCGCTGCAACTCCGGTCTCATCCTTCGGTCCCCGCAGAATCAGATGCACGGTCTCATACAGTGCGTCCGGCGCCAGCAGATCGTCATGGTCCAAAAGTGCAATCCACTCCCCGTGTGCCATTGCAATCGCCGCATTGGTATTGCCGGCAATTCCAAGATTTTTTTCCAGTCTGCGGTAACAGATGCGTGTATCCTCTCCGGCACATTCCCGAACGACCGCCTCAAGACGCACCGCCTCTTCCTTCGGGCTTCCGTCTGCCAGGCAGAGTTCCCAGTTTTCGTAACTCTGCGCCTGCACCGAACCGATCATCTCCCGCAGGAATGTCTCATTGGTACAATAGAGCGGCACCACGATGCTGACGCGGGGTGCTCCCTTCCACGCAGCAGACTGCTTCCGCTGACGGCGCAGCGTCTCCTCCGTCGCCTTGTGATGCTCATACCATGGCTCATACGGCACATTTTCCGATTCCATCTTCTCCTGCAGCCGGATGAAAAACTCCTTCACTCCGTAATGCTTCAGATAACGCACCCCTTTGATAACCTTCTGCACTGTAATCTTCATATGCTCAATGCTTCTTCTGATGGATGTAAAGCCATCCATCGGAATAATCTTTCCTTTCCTCTTCTGACATTTCCGTGTACTTACCGAAATCCATTTTTGCAAGAACCATCTGCGGCTCACTGCACTTGTAGCATTCCACATCCTTGCGTCTGGACACTACGCGCATCCAGCCGCAGGACGGACATATATATACCTTCATCATAGAACCGGAATCTCCTCTTTTCTGTCTCGTACCAGCTGTCTTTTTGTTTTATTCACCTGTTTTCGCCGTCCCCCGCGTTATCTGCGCAGCGAAAAATCAGAATTGTCCAGTGTCAGATTCGGATTGTAGTAGGGATCTCCCTGCTCAATCTGATCTCTCCAACGCGAAAGCAGAATCTCCACCTCGCCGTTAAAGCGCTCGACTTTTTCCGGGGAATCCTCATAGCCTCTCGACTTCGATTCGTAGTGGTGCATTTCCGCGTAGGGATCGTACACGACGAGCCATCCGTGCTTTCTTACTTTCAAGCAGTAGTCCACATCATTGAACGCCACGGCGAGTTCCTCGGTCATTCCCCCGACCGCCTCAAACGCCTCACGCTTCGTCATCATGCACGCTGCGGTAACCGCGGAATAATCCTGCGCGCACAGAATTCTGCCAAAATATCCCGTATCGTATCTGGATTTTCCAATGAAAGCATGTCCCGCCGTGCCGCCAAAACCTAAAATCACACCGGCATGCTGGATCGTATCGTCCGCATACAAGAGCTTTGCACCGACGATTCCGACATCCTCTCTCATACAATATCCGAGCATCTCCCGGATACAGCCCCCATCGATCATCTCCGTATCGTTGTTCAGCAGCAGGAAATAATCTCCCCTGCATGCCGCTGCGCCGAAATTATTGATCTTTGAGTAGTTAAAGCCGCCCTCGTAGTACACCACCCTGACATTTTCATGCCCCGCCTCAAGTTCCTTATAATAAGCAAACGTCTCCGGCTCGGTACTGTTATTTTCCACAATCACAACCTCAAAATTCCGGTAGTCGGATTTTGTAAAAATGGAATCCAGACACAGCTTTAGATCCTCCGCGTGATCCTTGTTTGGTATGATAATGGATACCAGAGGTTCCTCTTTCCACTCGTAGACCGTGCGGTACATTCCGTAGAACGATGCATTTTCCACGCGCGCCGGTATTCCCAGTCTGCGGTAATGCTCCTCGATGGCGCGCCGTCCCGCCTCAAACGCATAGAGCTTGCTTTCCGGGTTGGAAGCGGTCGAGTCCATATGACAGCGCCAGTGATACAGAATCTTCGGCACATGATAAATCTTTTTGGCCTGCTCGCTGCATCTTAGGATAAAGTCCAGATCCTGCGCGCCGTCAAACGCACTCTGGTAGCTTCCCGCACGCTCCGCCACATCTTTTCGCACTGCGAGCAGGTGGCAGATGTAATTCACGCTGCACAGCAGATCCAGATCAAAGTCCGGTTTGAAATGCGGTTCAAAAAAGTGTCTGCCGTCCATGCTGACCTTGTCCTCGTCGGAGTAGAGCATATCAATCGCGTCATCCCTGCGGATCGCCGACGCAAATTCGTATAGCGCATTTTCCGGCACAAGATCGTCATGATCCACCGGTACAAGATAGTCTCCGGAAGCCATTGCAAGCGCGGCGTTCGTATTTTCCGCGATCCCTCCGTTCTCCGGCAGTACCTGATAGCCAATCCGCGCATCACGCCCGGCATACTCCTCCAGAATGGAGATCAGTGCTGCATCCTCTTCCCCGGATGCTGCAAGCGCCATACACAGTTCCCAGTTTCCGTAAGTCTGCGCCGTCACGGAATCGATCATCTCCCGCAGATACTGCGGCTTCGTCTTATAGAGTGGCACGACCAGCGAAAACAGCGGTTCCGTCTCAAATATATCCTCTCTCTGGCGCTGCAGTTCTTCCGGTGACGGGAGATACTTCGCCCGCCAGTTCTCATAGGTATTGCCCTCTTTGTGCATCAGCTTGCTCTTAATCTTATAAGCAGTTGCAGAGACTCCGTTGCGCTCCAGATAGCGGACGGTATCCCCGGCTTTTTCGATTACATACTGCAGCTTTGTGCCCTCGTCCCACTTCGTGAGTCTGGTTCTCGAATGCTTCTTCGCCCCCCGCATCTCCAGATAAAACGGATCACTCTGCCCTCCCGCTGCAGTTCCCTGCACCAGAAAGCCAGGCTTTGCCTCCTTATCACATTCCGGAAAAACAGAAAGGAGATCCTTGCGGTAATAGTGCTCCACCTTCTCGGAAATCGGCTGTCTGCTGCCGTCGAGAAGTTCAAGCTTGATATCCCCCGCCGACATGCACCAGCCAGTGACCGTAATCTGGCTCCCCTCTCTGTGACAGTTTTCCACATAGTAGCTGACTTCATTCTCCAGTCTGCCAAGCTTTGCTGTCGAGATGGCATAAGATTTCTTATATTCTTCCCTGTAAGCAGCCATCAATGTCACCCGGCGGCCATTGCGCCAGTCCGGCGGAAGCTTTATGATGCCTACCACTTCCTCCTCGATCTCATTGATGCTGCGGATATATTTCTGCCGGACCTCCGCACCGCGATTCACCTGTACCGTAAGCGGAAGCTCTCTGTTGTCCAGATATGCCTTGATGGAATGTTCCTTCGTACTCCCATCAAAAAACCACCCGACAAAGACCAGCGTGTCCTGTTCCTTCAGATGGAACCGCATCTTTTCCACAAAAAATTTATGTGTATCCATGGTCCGTCCTCTCTCGCCATTGACTCCTCGGTCAATCTCTTTGATTTCGTATTCCACTATAACAATTCCGACGTTTTGCGTCAAGTTGTTACCACGCCTTTACATTCCTTTTGTTCTCTGTTAATGTAGAATGCAAAGAATAAACCGATCAACTCAAAGGAGTCCTTATGATGCGTTTTAAACACCTTTTTTCCACTGTCATTGTCGTTCTTTTTGCCGTAGTTCTCGCGGCATGCTCCCATCATACACTCGTGGAATCCAAAAAAGATTCCACCGGCTACACCCCCGATCCCGCCACGGAATATCTGGTGACGCAATACGCGGACGCAACCGGCGTGCAGGGAACTTTTTACACCATCACGAACGATACCACCCTCATCATCATCGACGGGGGCTGGGCAGACAACGCCTCCGCCGTACGCGAGGTCATCGCCGCCCACGGGAACCATGTCAACGCCTGGATTCTCTCACATCCGCATCAGGATCACGCCGGCGCATTCAATCAGATCTACGCCGCACCGGACGGCATCACGATCGACGCCGTCTACGACAATGGTTTCGACTATGACTTTATCGAAGCGGTCGGAGAGCCGTACGATGACATTACAGTGATGGAGACCTACCACACGCTCACCCGGGATGCCTCCAACGTGACGCACCTGCACCGCGGCGACGTCCTCTCCATCTGCGGTCTGACGTTCTCCGTCCTAAATGCCTATGACGACACGGTTCTGCAGAATGTCGGAGATGAGAAAGATTACCAGAACAATGCTTCCCTCCTCTTAAAAGTAAGCAGCGCGAACAGCAGCATGCTCTTTTGTTCGGACATCAAATACGATATGAATGATTCCCTGCTTGCCGCATGCAAAGACCAGCTCGCCTGCGATTACGTGCAGACCGGCCACCACGGGAACTGGTCATTCTCGGAGGAATTCTACGACGCAGCCGGCGCCTCCGTCTATTTTATCGATGCGCCTTCCTCCATTACCGACAACGCCGACTTTCCGGCGAGCACACTCAAATCTGATCTGCTCGCAAAAGGAAAGACGGTGCTTGATTTTAGCACCGCCCCGAATACTGTTACCTTGAAATGATGTCATCATGATGTGAAATACACTGCAACCGTGGAATCATATCTAGCTATGTAGTTTGTTTGTCTTAAAAGCAAGAGGCGGAATGCCTCTTCTTTTTTATTGTTTTTGTTGTCTTTAATGCTTTCGCACCTTCCGATACACCTGTTCCGGTGCTCCTACTCGAAAGTTATTGTTCCGATGCGCTGATCACAGTGCGCTGATCTCGGTACGCTGCTGTCAGTTGAAGTAATATGTTCCTCCAGCAGTAATCTGCACGCTGCTCCTGTTCTGTACAAAGACGCGGTAATGTCCGCTGCTCGTGATCGAAAAACCATGCGATAAATTGCCGGTTCCCTCCACGTAGCGCGCATTGTTCAGTCCATCCATAATGCCGATCCAGAACGTACTGTTATCTGGTATTGCAGTTGCCGCCACATGGATCGTCTGTCCCTTGGTTACCCAGAACTGATTGCTCACCATGCGCGTACCCGGAGACACGCTCCAGTTAAAGGATGCCATCTCATTCGCACTCAGCAGTGGGCTGATGACTTCAAGCTCCGGATACGCATACTCAAGCGTATCGTAAGAGCGATCCATCACACCTAAGATCTGCTGCTCCTCGAGCACAATCTCCTCGCCGCCATCTGCTGTGACAGCCTCCACATTCTGGTAGATGTCGTCGTGGACGTCTGCTGCCCCATTGCCCGCTGCATAGACCGGTGTCACACTCACCAGCACAAAAGCCGCCGCAAAACACATACTTGCCAGTCTCGATGCTGCTTTTCCATTATATTTTCCCATATACTCAATTCTCCTTTCCAGTCTTCTCTGGTTCTCATAAAGCATAGAAAAAATATAATTCTCATCGGTCACAGGACTGTGCTTCACACTCTCTATAATCATTTCAAAATAACACCCTGCATCCATTTCATCGCTGATGGCTGCAATCGCACGTGCATCGCAGTAAATCTCGCTCCACTCGTCCAGCAGTGCCATCAGGTTCCCCGTCAGCGGGTTGATGTGGTGCACTGCAGTCACACACATACCGCATAATCTGACAAACGGGTCATGACTCTTGTAATGCATCAGCTCGTGATGAAAGATCACGCTCAGATGCTTTCTGTCGTAGGCAATATCCGGTAGCACCACCCGGCACCGGAAAATACCGGCAAGCATCGGACTGGTGATACGGTCATTCCGGTACAGACGAATGTTCGACCGGATGCCAAGCTTTTTCTTCACACGCGTAAACTCTTCCCGCACGGCTTCCTCTTCCTCCGGAATGTCACGCATCTGAATCCGCTTCATCCCGCGCAGGCTACCTGCAAACTCTGTGATTCCCTTTGCCATGAGGGCAAGCCAGCAGACTGCGGCAAAGAACGCAAGAATCCATAAAAATCCCGTTAAAGAAAAATTGATCTGCCAGATACCTTCCTTCTGCAGATAACCGTGAATCGTCATCTGCATCCATCCATAATCCAATGGAATCAGGTACAACAGGCAGACCAGAAAAAGCGCCAGATATACATATTGCGGCTTCGTACAAAAGCGGCTGTTCATAAGCAGCCGCCAGAGTCCGTACGCTGCCGTTCCCGTGACAGAGGTAATTACCACTGCAAATAAAATCTGATTAGCTATGTTCATTCAGCTTTTTCTTTAGTTTCTCGATGTCCTTTGCATCCAGCATGTCATCACACAGACAGCATGCCAGTTCTCCGAGATCTCCCTTCGTAAAGAACTTTGCACTCTCTTCCATCGTCGCGCGCCAGAAGTCTTCCTTGCTGACAAGCGGCTGATAATAGCAGTATCTACCCTTGCGGTACATATTCAGAAAGCCTTTCTTTACCAGACGGGATAAAAATGTGGAAACAGTCTGCGGCTTCCAGTTCTTGCCGTTCTCATGATTGACTCCATCCATGACTTCCTGCAATGCCAATTCTTCTGTAGAATCCCAAATGACCTTCATCACGAGCTTTTCGCATGCTGAAATATCGTTCGTATCCATAAAATCATTCCCCTTTCTACGGTTATAGTATAAACCATATTCGTATCAAATTCAATCTTTTTTTCTGATACTTCCGTATCTTTTCCATTTTTATCATAATTTTAGCAAAAAGGCAAGCATAACTTTACTGAAAACTGTCTATAGAAGCTTTTTTATATACGGAATCTTTTTTAAGACCGCTGTGACCGCCGCTCCCGTGAGGAAAATCAAACACTCATAAAAAAACACAGCGATCATCGGATTCATCCTTTCTGACAAGTTTCCATAGATTCCATAATAACTGTCCAGGAAAAAATCAGAAAGCAGATAAATGCCAAAAGAGCATCCGCCAAAAAATCCAACCACTTTCCAGAACCACTCACTGGTTAGCACCGCCTCCATGCAGCGTCCCAGGTAAAAGAGTGTTGCCGCTGCTGTGACCACCGTAATGAATGTACGTTCGTCAAAAAACAGATACTGCTGTGGGTCAACCTGATATTCCCGGTAAGTGAGCAATACCTGCAGTAAAATATCCATGCCAAAGACCAGTACTGCTGCCAGCGCATATTCTTTTTTCACCGGCACATAATTGTGAATATAATAGCCCAGGAAGAAAATTCCCACAAATTCCGAGAAAAACGGATCACAGAAATAAGAGGAAAACGCTGCTCCCGGCATATAGTGAATCACGATCGGCATCGTGCTCATAAACACTGCACAAACCAGAATCAGCAACTCATACTCCCTCTTTCCCATGTTCACAGAAAGTCTCTGGAACAATGGCAGCATCAGAAGTATTCCCAAATACAGATATAAGTACCAGTATGCATTGGTCACGTTTCTTTGCCAGATCAGTTTCAGATATTCAATCAGGTTGACCGATCGGTCTGCTGTATACATACTCCACACATAGTAAAAAAATGAAAATATCAGAATATCCAGAAAAATATGCAGCATGCGTGACGACCATTTCCGGTATGTATCCACATGCCCGAGCAGCAGGACGCCGGAGATCATCAAAAAGATCGGGACCGCCGTTTTACTGACAAAAAAGTAAGTAAGCGAAACCCACCATATTTTAGAATCCGGCGTGCGCGACAGAAAAATCCCGCTGTTGGTATGATTGATGATTACACAGAAGCACGCGATGATGCGCAGCAGCTCCAGGTATACGATTTTCCTTTTCTTCTGTATCGTTTTTTCCAGACCCATCTTTTCTCCTATTCTTATAATTTCTGTACAGATATGCCGGGCTGTTATGAATCCGTCAGTTTGACAACCACCACACCGTCTATGATCCGAATCGCGCCATCATCCGGATAGCAGGGCATTTCCTTCACTTCCTCATTTTCCATCAACTCCTTGATCTCCTCATATCCGCAAAAACGCGGCGAAAAACCAAGATACTTGATGATGATGTAATTTCTGGAGTAAGCGCTGATATTGGAATCCAGCTTGCCACCAAGTCCAAACGTCCCGCTCACAAGACTTCCCGTATTGTTGGTGTTATCATCGATCGTATTCCCAATGAGCGCCAGTGCCAGATCATCATTGTAGCCATCCAGGCTCTTGATCTGTGTCACCATCGTCTGAAAATAAGACATATCATGATACTTTGTATACTCAAGTGACATATAACATCCGTTGCCATACCAGATATACACTCCAATCATGATGACCGATGTTACTGCCGCAATCCACTGCATTCCCTTCGCTGCAATCTGCTTTGTATCAAACGCCGCCTGATACCGGTCTGCCCAGATTACCATGAAGATCGTCACAAAAACAGCCGGGTATGCCATCAGTGTGTAGACCCATCCGTTTGGTGTCATCAGATAGATCAGATAAACCGCTACTGGAAACACCAGATAACCTAACACCAGAAATACTTTCTTGACCTTGCAGCCCTTCTGACCAAACAGAAGTCCCAGCGTACTTACGCCCAGTGCCGCCATAATAAGAAAATAACATTTTTTTACATATTTGGTCGGGTTTAAGCACATGACATCGCCACGGAACAAATTGATAAAATCCCGATAACAGCTCTTTAATCCGTCAAGAAGATCTTTTACCGTCGTCTGTCCCATGGAATCCAGCCCCTGATAGGAAGTCATAGAGAGTCCCCACACATGGAGCAGCGTTTTATGAAGCACAAAATACAGGATCATGCCTGCCGCCAGAACGATGACATAGCGGATCGCTGTAAAAAGGATATCCTTCCATTTCTTATCTTCCCCGGAAAACGCACAGAGCAGAATCATATTCATTACAAGAAGACTTGTCGTGTTCGCAAAATATGCCTGATAAATGCCAAGTGAACACGCGATCAGGACAACCGATACAATATTTAAAACGATCTTCCCCGAAAAACGCACCATAAGAAACGCAGCCAGTACACTTAAGAATACAGAAAAAGCATAAAACGGTGCCGTATACATGAACAAAAACGTACTGGTAACCGCAGGAAAGGAAATAAAAAATCCACCCACTGCTGCCGCCAGAAAGGTACTCTGCACACGGAACATCCCAGTGATGAGAGCCGCCGAAACGGCGAGGAACAGTACCGATATCATACCGTTGACCAGTGGCAGGGAATAATTTCCAAACTGTGCCCCAGTAAAATCTCCGATAATTTTCAAAAACCAGCGCCCGGATTCTGCTCCGGTTCCATAACCATTCGGCGTATTAATCAGTTCATCATAATTATAAAGTTTATTGGTAAACTGATATAAATGTGTCATCAAACCAATGATGACTGCACTGAAAAATGCAGACTTAACCGGCCTTGGAATTCTTGCAGAGATTTCCCTCACAAACCCATCCGGCGTACTGAATGCCACTTTCATTTCTGTTCCTCCTTCTGTTTCTTAAAAATGACCAGCTTGCTGAGCACATAGTTGATGATGACAACCAGTACGCTAGCAATAATCTTGATGACCGAATCATTAAAATGCATGACGGATACAAACAGTGCCATCATGCCGGTCTCTAAGACACCGGAGAGCACGCGCGCCGATACAAAGGTACCAAACTCATGGAGCATCGTTTTCTTGTCCCGCCCATAGGATTGAAACACATAGATTTTGTTGACCCAGAATGCAAAAATGACTGCGACAACCCAGGCGATGACATTGCTGATCAGATATTCAATACCCAAAAGCTTGGTGCACGCAAAATAGACGATGTAGTTTACAACTGTCGTCATCCCGCCCCAGAACACATATGTGATGAGTTCACGGTATTTTTTCATCAGTTCTTTTATCCTATCCATCCGTCTTATTTTCTCCCGTCACTTCCTCCACGATATAACGCGGGCGATCCTTGACCTCATCATAGATCTTCGCAATATAGTACCCTATGATGCCTACTGCGATCATGAGGATGCTGCTCGTAATAAGCTGGAGCATGATGACGGTTGTAAATCCTTCCAGCGAATCGTGCATGATAAACCGCACGAGCGTCTGGATCCCAATCACCAGTGCGAACAGGAAAAACAGAAAGCCGCTCCATGTCACTAACTGTAGCGGAACTGACGAAAAGGACGTGATATTCGTGACCGCATAGCGGATCAGCGATTTTACCGACCACTTGGATTCTCCCTGCTGCCGCTCCTGCACCTCAAACTCCACCGATGTGCTTTTAAAGCCCACCCAGGAAGAAATCGCCCGGAAGAAAAACTGTTTTTCCGGCATCTTCAAGATGGCATCCACCACCTCTCTATCCATCAGCTTAAAATCCGAGGCATTGCGCATGTCGATCTTCGTCGCCGCACTGATGAGCGCATAGAACATTCCTGCCGCCCATTTATGGAGAAAACTCTCCCTGCCACGCGAGAGTTTTACTCCCTCCACGACTTTGTAACCGTTCTCCCACAGGTGGTACATCTCAATGATCTTCTCCGGCGGATGCTGCAGGTCACAGTCTATGATGACACATGCCGCACCTTTCGCGTAGGCAAGCCCTGCCATCATCGCTGACTCTTTTCCAAAATTCCTGGAAAAACAGATACCCCTCACATGTGGGTTGTCGTCCGAAGCCTTCCGGATCTTCTCCCAGGTTGCATCCCGGGATCCATCGTTGACAAAGACCAGCTCGTATACAATTTTTTCTTTTTCCAACAATCCTGCCACACACTTTGCGGTGATCGGAATCATCGCTTCCTCGTTGTAGGCAGGAATGATTACTGATAACATTTTATCCTTCAACTTTTATCTATCCTCGTTTACCACGTAGACGCGCGGCGGCTGCAAGATGAACTCACTGTTGAATGCCATCGTGTAAGCCCCCGCATAGTGGAACACAAAAACATCCCCCGTCTCTATGCGTTTTTTCTCGATCAGTTTTAAAAAGCGGTCATTTTCCATGCAGGTACAGCCGCTGACGATCTGTACTTCCTCCATCTGCCTGTCCCCGTCTCCCAGCCATTCATACGATGGAATCCTGCTGCTCATAAACGGATTGATATGGAGCAGGCTGCCGTCAAGCGTCACTGCACGTACCCCACGCACATCTCTGGTGCCGATGACACGGCTGATATAATTGACACACGTCGCAATCACGGATGCACCCGGCTCTAAGATCAGCGTCGTTTTTTCCGGCGAAAAACCTTTTCTCAGTTCTCCACAGATACACGCCGCGTACTCTTCCATCGTCGGCTTTCCGGTGACCTTCTGTCCGCCAAAATAGCCGCCTCCCATATCCACATAACTTAAGGACAGTCCATATTCCTTCCGGATCTTCACCGCCATCCCTGCCAATGCCGCAAAAACACGGGTGCTTCTGGTCTTTGTGCTGGTGTGCAGATGGATGCCGTCAATGGCAATACCCGCCTCCCCAAGCTGGTCTATGGCACGCTTAAGATCACCATTTTCATAGCAGATGCCAAAACGGCTGACCTCTGTACCAGCGGTTGTCTCATCCGGGCACTGTGCCTCCAGATCAAAATTGATCCGAAGTCCCACCTGTGTGTGTTCTGATGGAACAGCTCCGTTTCTTACCGCCTCACACAGCTGTTCTACTTCTGTGGGGTTATCCAGATTCAGGATTCCTCCCTGCTCATAGACTGTGAGCAGACGTTCCTGCTTGCACGGTCCATTGAATATGATCCGCTCCGCAGGCACCAGTTGTCTGGCCTGCTCGTATTCATTCACAGAAACCGTCTCAATATACCATCCCAGATGATCCGCGGCATAGCGCATCAGTGCCTCGTGATGGTTTGTCTTTACCGAGTAACCGTATGCCACATTTCCATCCCATGCTTTTTCAAACGGCTGCATCACAGCATCACAGTTTTCGTGAAACTGCTCAAGATTGATCTCATAGCAGGGTGTCACATAGGACTGTTGATATTTTCTTTCTTTTTCCATACTTTTACTTTCCGTCTTCTTTTACACACGATGTGATATCGATCATACGGATATCCTTCTGTGCATAAAGACCTGTTTTCTTTACCACAAGTTCATCTGTAAGTGCCTCACCCGAAAGCCACTTTATAATCGCCTTCGGCAGATTGACGCCTGCCAGATGGGAAAACGGATATCCCCCGCCAAATCTCGCGTTAAGTTCAAGTACATAGACCGCATCTTCGGTCACAAACACATCCATATCCAGATTTCCGATATGTCCCAGCGCCTTACCGACAGCAGTTCCTACCGATGCAATCCTCTCATCCGACAGCACTCTCGCACAGTCCGTCTCGCCCGAACGCATGGCGATCTTCTCACGCACGACCGTCAGCTGCCATGCTCCGTCCAGATCGTGGATCACATCCAGTCCGTGCTCCTGTCCATGGATCATCTCCTGGAACAGGACACATTCCTCCTCATCGAACGCAGATTCATACCGGAGATAGGAGCGGAAAATCTCCCGCGTGACCTTTTTGGTCAGTACCTCGAGTTCCTCTGCATTCTCTGCCTGATAGATGGCGATTGATCCCATGCCCCAGCGCGGCTTGATGATGACCGGATAGGAAATCTCCCCCGTCTCCAGTGCAGCCTTCACATCCGAAAGATGCAGCCAGGTCTTCGGTGTCAGAAAACCGTTTTTCTTGCAGAACTGGTATGTCTCCCATTTATCGTTGCAGATACGGATCACCTCCGGTGCGGACACGATCACCCTGATGCCTTCTTTTGCAAACTCTTCCCTGTGCTGTGCCAGCATATACAGATCCACGTCAAACAAGGACAGTACCGCATCAATGTGATTTTTTTTGCAGTAATCCAGCAAAAACGGAATATATGCCTCATCGTAAATCAGAGGGGTCACAACTGCATGATCTGCATAATAAAAGCTCGGGGAAACCGGTGTGCTGTTTCCCACATGCACTTCCCCGATCCCCTCTAGTGCTTTCTTGAAGTATTCGACAAGATAACCGCGTCTTCCCGCGGATGTCAGTAATATATTCATCGCTCTGCCGTCCTTATCCTATAATCTCATCGTCCAAGGTACTCTTCTCGTCCGTACCGATCGACACCTCAATACAGCGCAGATCCGAACCCATAGCCTTGATTGCATGCCGTTTGCCGGCTGCAATGCTGACTGTCGCTCCTGCCATCAGATCTACTTCCACACCTTCTAAGATCAATTTTCCCATTCCGGAGAGAACCGTGATTGTCTCTGTATGGGACAGATGCCTGTGCTCCGGTGTCGTCTTGCCTGCAACAACCTTGATGCGCCTTGTCACACTCTTAATGCCGTCATCCTCATCACTGTCGATCGTCTTGATCGTACCCCAGCGGCGCTCCTCATACTTTGAAGTGTCCGCAATGTTCGTCAGACAATCCTTGATATAGGAGCTCTGATGCTTGTCCGCCACCAGAATACCATCATGGGATGCTGCGATCACCATATTTTTCGCTCCCATCACAACCATCGGCACGCCGAGCACATTGATGGCATGGCTGTTCTCGCAGGTATCATCCCAGGTCACATCACCGATGCTGTTCTCCGGCATTTCCTCGGTCAGTGTATTCCATGTACCCAGATCCTTCCACAGATCTGCATATTTAATCGCAACAATGCGCTCCCAGTGCTCTAACACCTCGTAGTCAAAACTTTTCTTCGGAAGCTTCTCATAATCAGTGACCATCTGGTCATAATCCGTGCCAACACCATACTTTGTAAGCCAGCCGGCTGCCATGGATAACTGGAAACAAAACACACCACAGTTCCAGAGCGCCCCGTCTGCGACCAGTTTCTCCGCAGTTGCCTCATCCGGCTTCTCACGGAAGCCTTCGACCTTAAGCAGCTCCTGCCCACTCTTCTCCGGCACGATATAGCCGTATTTGGTTGATGGATACGTCGGCACACCGCCGAGCAGTCCAATCGTATTCTCTGTGGATGCAATATACTCTCCCAGACGCTTGATCCGGTCAAAAAACTCTCCTGTCGTGTACGGGTCGACCGGAAGAAATGCAACGACGTCATCCTCCCTCGCTCCCTTTTTAGACAAAAGATAAGCACAGGATAACATAACAGCCGGGAAAGTGTCACGGCGCATCGGCTCAACTGCCACCTCTGCAGCCCCGTCAAGCTGGCTCTCAATCAGCTCCACCTGTGCACTGCTCGCGCAGACGATCGTGTTGTCGGAAAGTCCCGCGGTCTTAAGCTGGCCAAACACACGCTGCAGCATCGAACACTTTTCTGCCGTCTCCTTTTGATTATCATGATTCATCAGCTTGATATACTGTTTGGAACATAAATCGTTGGACAATGGCCACAGACGCTTTCCGGAGCCGCCCGATAACAATACTATATACATATGGTTCTCCCCTCTAGCGCTCTGCTCTCATTGGATTATTCAGGAAATCATCGTATGCAAGGCGGATTCCATCCTCAAGCTCCGTCTTGTATTTCCAGCCGAGGCTCTCTAACTTGCTGACATCGAGAAGCTTTCTCGGTGTTCCGTCCGGCTTGCTCGGATCCCACTTGATCTCTCCGGTATAACCGATCACTTTTGCAACAAGCTCTGTGAGTTCTTTGATTGTAAGTTCTTTGCCGGTTCCAAGGTTGACCGTCTCATCACCACTGTAGTTGTTCATCAGGAATACACAAGCATCTGCAAGATCATCCACATACAAAAACTCACGCAGCGGCGTTCCAGTTCCCCAGCAGGTTACTTCTTTGGCTCCTGCCACCTTCGCCTCATGGAAACGGCGGATCAGCGCCGGAAGGACATGGCTGTGCTCCGGATGGTAGTTATCGTTCGGTCCGTAGAGGTTGGTCGGCATAACAGAAATATAATCGGTGCCGTACTGCTTATTCAAAAACTCACAATACTTTAAGCCGCTGATCTTTGCCAGTGCATATGCCTCGTTGGTCTTCTCCAGTTCTCCGGTCAGAAGACAGCTCTCCTTCATCGGCTGCGGGGCCATACGCGGGTAAATGCAGGAAGATCCCAGAAACATCAGCTTCTTGCAGCCATTTTTCCATGCCTCATGGATCACGTTCATCTCCAGTGTCATATTCTCATACATAAAATCGGCAAGAGCTTCGCTGTTCGCCATGATACCGCCAACCTTTGCCGCTGCAAGGAAGACATACTCCGGCTTCTCTTTTGCAAAAAATTCCTCCACATCATCCTGGCGGCAGAGGTTCAACTCCTTGTGTGTCCGGGTAATGATGTTGTGATAGCCTTCCTTCTCAAGCTGGCGCACGATCGCCGAGCCAACCATTCCTCTGTGCCCTGCCACGTATATTTTTGCATCTTTTTCCATCATAATCTTTCTCTCCTTTTTACCACAACTTGGCGTGCCCCGGCAGAATCCTGCCATGGCACGCCAAATACTGTATCGTCATACATTTGTTTTAGTTTTCTTTTGCCACAAGCTCCATGTCATGCTTTACCATGATCTTTACCAGCTCCTCGAATGTTGTCTTGGTCGGATTCCAGCCAAGCTCGGTCTTTGCCTTGGTTGGATCTCCCCACAGGTTGACAACGTCCGTCGGGCGGTAGAACTCCTTGGATACCTCAATGACTATCTTGCCGGTTGCCTTGTCGATACCGACCTCATCCATGCCCTCTCCCTGGAACTCCAGTTCAATGCCAGCCTCGCGGAATGCATACTCACAGAATTCTCTTACGGAATGCTGTACACCGGTTGCGATCACGAAATCCTCCGGCTTCTCATGCTGTAAGATCAGCCACATGCACTCTACATAATCCTTTGCATAACCCCAGTCACGTAAGGAAGACAGATTGCCAAGATACAGCTTGTCCTGCTTGCCCTGCGCGATTCTTGCTGCAGCCAGAGAAATCTTTCTGGTAACAAATGTCTCACCGCGGCGCTCGGACTCATGATTGAACAAGATACCGCTGCAGCAGAACATGTTGTATGCTTCGCGGTACTCCTTTACGATCCAGTAGCCATACTGCTTTGCCACTGCATACGGGCTGTACGGGTGGAACGGTGTCGTCTCGCGCTGCGGAACTTCCTCTACCTTTCCGTATAACTCGGATGTGGATGCCTGATAGATACGGCAGGTCTTCTCCAGACCACAGAGACGGACTGCCTCTAAAACGCGGAGCACACCAGTTGCAACTACATCTGCTGTGTATTCCGGCACATCAAAGCTGACACCTACATGGCTCTGTGCTGCCAGGTTGTAGATCTCATCCGGCTTAATCATGCCCACTAAGCGCATGATGCTCATGGAATCGGACAGATCGCCGTAGTGTACATGGAAGTTCGGGTTGCTCTCCAAATGGTCGATACGCTCTCTCTTCTCTGTGGAAGAACGGCGTACCATACCATGTACCTCATACCCCTTCTCTAACAAAAACTCTGCAAGGTAGCTTCCGTCCTGTCCGGTCACACCTGTGATCAATGCTTTTTTACTCATCTAGATTCTCCTTTTTCTTTGTTCTATGATTATTTTGCTAATATGCGCGTTGAAAGCCGTTACTAAGAATAATCTAATCCACGTTTTTTTTCCATTGAATATCTTGCCCAAAAATAGTATTATATTGCTATACACAAAAATTAGGAGAATACAGATGCGGGACTCTTTTTTTGAAAAATATAAGACCTCCGAGGTCACCAACACCAGACGTGTCATCAATACCCCTTCTTCTTTTATTAAAAGCAACTTTCTCTACATCCAGGAGGCCGGTTACTTAAAAAGTCTGCGGCCGCACTTAAGCCGGCGGAGCGGTCTCTCCTCCTACCTCTTTCTGATCGTACTCTCCGGCAGCGGCAGTGTCTCCTACCGGGATACCGCAGGCTCCCACCTTTTTCCTGCATCCGACAGCCCCCAGGACGTCAAACATCCTCTGACCCGCGTCGCTGCCCGTGCCGGCGACTGCTTTTTTTTAGATTGCAGTGGCGAATACACCCACATCAGCAGTGAGGCGGATCCCTGGGAGCTTCTGTGGATCCATTTTTACGGTCCAAACGCAGCCGCATACTACAGCTGTTTCCGCGAGCAGCACGACTGGCATTTTAAAAGCAGCCACCTCGCAGAACTCACCTCCACAATCCAGAACGTAATTACGCTGCATGAAGAAAAGACGGACGATGCCGACCTTCTGACTGCCGCACAGATCGTATCCATCCTCACCACCTTATGCACAGATGCGCCACGCGAGTCCGCCGATGACTCCCCGCTGTCCGTCAAGCTTAAGGATATTCTTCGCTATCTCAACGAACACTATACCGAAAATATCTCCCTCAATCAGCTTGCCGACCAGTTCTATATCAGCAAGTACTATCTTTCCAGGGAGTTCAAAAAAGAATTCGGAACAACGATCATCCAGTATCTGCTGACAAAAAAAATCACCAATGCCAAAGAGCTGCTCCGTTACAGCAACGATTCCATTGAAACCATCGCACAGCACTGTGGCATTGATGACGCCAGTTACTTTAATAAAGTTTTTAAAAAAATCGAAGGATGCACTGCTTCAGAGTACCGCAGACGGTGGTAAGTCCCCGGTATTCCAGATCTGCAAGCTTTTCCTCTGCCCGCCCGAGCAGGAGTACACGCAGTTCATCGATCACGGTTCCCATGGCAAGCAGCAGGAAGCATACCCCAAAGAGGATCAGCTCATGCCAGTTGCTCTCCCTCCACGCCAGATAGTCGAACATGTACGCCGTGACCACTCCGCGGAGCGTCCACTCCATCGTAAAGACCGCCGGAACATGCGTTGCCAGACGGTTGACCACCTTACTGCGAAAATGCAGATCCTTAAAAAGCAGGAACAGGCACACCGAAGCTGCGATCGTAAAGAGCGTATTGTCACGCGAAAACCGATTCTGCACCGTACCACTCACCACATACAGTGCCCCGTTTAATGCAATACAGACTGCCATGATGGCAACATACGCCGTGATAAGTTTTTTCCGGCTGTACACCTTTTTATCCTGATACAGGCGGATATACCGCCCGATCAGGTACAACAGGGTCATATTGACGATTCCCTTTCCGCCATCCTGTGTGATATCGAAAAAGAGAAATGTCGTGATACCCGAAAAGATCACTAACATCAGCACAAGCATCCTGCGGAAGGTCTCCTTCTCCAGCTTTTCCACAAATTCGTTTAAGAACGGACTTAAAATCGCCAGTGCAAAGTAGCAGGTAAAATACCAGGAATTGCGGCCAATGACCGGAAGTACATAGGAGAGAATCTGTTCCATTCCATACTCTGCGGCATCTCCCCACGCAAAGCGCAGCGCAAGACCGGTCCAGCAGTAAAAGATCAGCATCAGATCCAGCTGCAGGAGTTTTTTAGGTTTGAACCGGATCCCGAAATATCCTGAAATCAGGATAAAGACCGGAACCCCGACATTTCCGATTGTCTCAATCACAATACACAGCCAGGCACTCAGCGAATTATTTACATAACTGCTCGCCCCATGCATCCAGAAGATCAGGAACAATCCGATGATGCGCAAAAGCTCCAGACCTGAATCTCTTTCCTTTTTCTCCATGCTACCTTCCTCTCTTCTTTTTGACCCACGACACACCCACACCAAACAGCAGGGAGCCGCAGACCGCTGCGCCAACGCGCACTGCTACATAAATCCACTCCGCCACTCCTGTCAGTTCCTGTACCGGGATGACATGCGACGCGATTACCTCAAACATCTCAAGACCGAACATATGCAGGCACATCAACTCGATCGTATGATTGCCAATGTATGCCAGACCGCTCCCTACCTTCGTGTGCCCGATCCATTTACAAAACCAGATACATAAGGTTGATCCGGTCAGCGAGATTACAAGAAAAAAAGGTACGCTGAAACTGTCAAACCGTCCATACTCACGGATGGACATATTTAATCTGCCGTTGAATACAACCGTTCCCACATAGACTACCAGTGTCACAAAAATCCACAGTAGATTCCATTTTCTCTCAAAAAACTCATATCTGCGCATCCACGCTCCCACCAGCATGAGCAGTGCCGCAACCGGCACAATATCCATACTCCACGGAAGAAGAATGGGCAGTTCGTTTAATGCCATCGTCACGGCAACGAGCACGACCGATGTGACCGCCATTGTCTTTGCACTTGCAAGGCACTTGTCTGCGATCAGATAAAACAGCAGACAGGTCACAAAAAATGCAGTCAGATACCACATCGCTCCGTTGGCAATATCCAGCAGATAGACATTCTCTGTGTGCGTTGCATTTTTGTACAGGCAGAACCTCGAATAAAAAATGCCAAACAGCGACTGTTTCATCTCTCCCATATCCCGGCGGATCAGGGCATACGCACACCACAGCAGTGCACTGTAACCAAAATAAGGCACAAGAAGGCGTTTTGCCTTGCGCCGGATATTGTCCCTGTAACTCCGCCCAGGCTTATAAATATAGCCCGAGATGATGAAAAAGATCTGGATATAGTAAAAGATCAGAAAACTGCTGAGTCCGTGCGCATGTGAGATCATGACCAACAGCAATGCCAGCCCCCGTGCCACATCCATGTATTGGTACTTTGCCTTCGCCTCTGTCATGACTTTTTCTCTCCTCTGCTCTTCTTCCCTCTTCCAAGTGTCAGCCGCAGGAACTTGAAATTTGTCACAAAATAGCGTTTGAACAGGCGCTTGGGATCCTGCATCAGACGGTATAACCACTCTAAGCTCAACTTCTGCATCCACATCGGCGCGCGCCGGATCGTCCCGGCATAGTAGTCAAATCCGGCTCCCACACCGACCATGACGCCCTGCGTCAATCCCTGGTGCTCAAACATGTAACGCTCCTGCTTGGGTGCACCAAGCCCGATCCAGATGATATCTGCTCCCGACGCATTCATTGCCTCCACCTGCGCCGCATCCTCCTCCTTCGTCAGAGGGCGGTACGGCGGCGACACCATTCCTGCAATCTTAAGATGTGGATATTCTTTGGGAAGCTTCTCACGCAGTGTCCTGATCGTCGCCTCACTCCCCCCGTAAAAATAGTGAGTCAGCCCATTGTCTCTCGCGAACAGTTCTCCCATCAGATCCGGTCCGGTCACACGTTCCGCCTCCGGGAATCCGTGCTTTTTTGAATAAAGAGACAACGGTTTTCCATCCGGCAGGGCAAATGCGGCACCATTCTGCACTTTGCGATAGCTTTCATCCTCATATGCCGTTACCGTCGTGTGCACATTCGAGACGCAGATATATTTCCCGCGCAGTTCCTCCATGTGTTCCTCTATATAGCGAACCGTCTCTTCCATCGTCGTGACGGCAATCTCTGTTCCTAATATCGTACACGTTTTCATTTTCTCAATCCTTTATCATCATCTCTAGCGGAATATTTCCCATGATCGAAGGGATCAGGCTGAACGTACTCCGGTAGCTTCCTATGATCCTGCTACACTTTGACAGACACAGCATATCCACCAGGGCATCCTGTATGCCCTCCCTGGAATCACGGTCAAGCACCTTATTCTCGTAGATTACCAGACGCTCTGCGGAAAATGCCTGCTTTAACTCGTCCATGACCCTGGCATCGTCCGTCGTCACATAAAAATTGGCATCCTTTTCCTCTATCTCGCGCTTCATCCGGTCGGTAAACAACTCCAGCGGGCTGTTTGCGATCGCATCTGTGTGGTCGGTACGGCGGATGTGTACCCCCACCGTCCGCTCCTTTGTGATCCGGGCAAACACTTCTCTGCCACGCGCTTCCACCGCAGCGGAAGGCGTTAAGAACCTGAAGCTGTCCGGCGTGATCTCGCACAGATTTGTGTAGGATTTGATGTAGATCCGGGACGTTTTCGCAATCTCCTGTTCCACACGCGCAAATCCACCCTCTTTTTTCCAGACCTCTACCTCATCACACTCCACAAACCGGTCTGCGCTGCCACGGTATTTTTTCTTGACGGCATTGCCGCGCAGTGTCCCGGCAAAATCCTGCTTCCATCCACTCTCACTGATATTGATCACCTTAACCCCATCAAACAGGAACAGCTCCTCTGACCGGATCTGGCAGCCTATCTCGCTCTTCCAGATGACAAGCAGCTCCCTTCCCAGCTTCTCCGCCAATTCATACGCTGAAGTCAGTGCCAGCAGGCGGTTTCCCAGTCCTGCACATGGTTCTATGATTATCATGTTCGTTCCATCCCCTCCGGTCTACTGGTTGTGGCGCTGTGTATCCACTGTCACGCTACCATTTTCTACCTTATATACAATATTGCAGTTACGGATCGTGGACAGCCGGTGCGCAATAATCAGCATCGTCATCTTGCCCTGCAGGCTGTCGATTGCTTCCATAACAGCTGCCTCTGTCTCATTGTCAAGCGCAGAAGTTGCCTCGTCAAGCACCAGAACTTCCGGTCTGCGGTAAAGTGCACGCGCGATACCGATTCTCTGTCTCTGTCCACCGGAAAGGCGCACACCCGCCTCACCGATGACGGTATCCAGACCTTCCTCCATCTCACGTACCAGATCGTCAAGCTGTGCCTGCTTTAATGCCTCCCAGATCCGCTCATCATCAATGTCCTCATTCGCACCAAATGCAATGTTATTGCGGATTGTATCATCAAGCATATAGATGGTCTGCGGGATATAACCGATCTTGTCATGCCAGCTGCGCATTCCCTTCTGGATATCCACACCATCGGTCATGATGACACCCTTCTGCGGAGTCAGAACACCAAGGATCAGATCGACAAACGTGGTCTTTCCTGCTCCGGACGGTCCAATGAACGCCACCGACGCATTCTTCGGGATTGTAACATTCACATCGGAAAGCACCGGCTCCTCCACATTCGGATAAGTAAACTCCATATGTTCCACACGGATTTCCTTCTCCAGGGTTACCGGGATCTCCTCTGCTTTTCTTGCTTCCGCCTCGGCACGTGCCTCGCGGTGCGCCTCTATATCACGGTACTCATCACGGATCTTGTCGATCACGACACCATTGTGGATAATGGACGCATAGTAGGAAGAAATTTTATTGACGGAAGGCAGCAGCTTGAATGCCGCCACTGCGAATACACCAAGCACTGCGATAAAGTGTGCATTGTTCGTGTTTCCCATCACGATCTTGACAATAATCATTCCCATCAGACCCGCGATGGCAAGCGCCTCAATGATCGGCTTTGGCAGTGCACTTAAGAAAGAGTTCTGTTTGATAACATAAGTATAGATCTCATTCTGTTTCTCAAAATCACGCTCGAAAAACTCTTCGCGGTTTGCAATCTTAATCTCCTTGATACCGCCAAATGCCTGCTGCATGCACTTGATCATACTTGCAGAGTAGGTTCTTCTGTCATTTCCATAGCCTTCCAGTATTTTTTTGAGTCCTTTGGAGAGGATCAGCATCATGATCGCAAGGCTGGCTGCCACACCCAGCGTGATCGTCACATCCGTTACCATTAAAAAGATGACGATGATCGCGCTGACACAGAGTTCCGATGCCATCTGTAAGGCATTGAGCACCGCGGTATAGAACATCTCCGGATCGGTATTGATATTGCGCATCAGCTCCGCACTGTTTAAATTCAGGAAAAAGGTATAATCCTGACCAATATAGTAGCGCATCAGCGTGTTCTGCATCTGCTTCTTGCCATAATAGGAGAACTTATACTGCAGATTGTACATATACACCAGAAAAATATTTTTTAAAATATACACGGCAATAATCATCGCTGCAATGACAATGATAAACTCATTGGTGTTCTTCATGCCAAGCGTATCATATGCCCACGCTGCGAACTTATTCTGCAGAAGCTGTTCCGGTGCGATCACCGCATTGATAAACGGCAGAATTACCGTCACACCGAGCAATTCTACAAATGAGTCGATGAATATGATAAATGTCAGATATACAAGACTTCGTTTCTGTTTTTTGTCGAAAACCTCAAAGGCGCTTTTTAACTGATTCATAGTCTTCTCCTTTATCTTATAAAATACCAATCTTAATCATATTAAGAAAACAACAACTTGTCAAATTATTTCTGGATTGCTATAATGAATATTCAATAAAATAAATGAAGAAAGGGTATTTTTACCATGCCAAAACAAAGAAATTCCAGCTTTGAGCTGATTCGTATCCTCTGCATCTTTTTTGTTGTGTTCTGGCACAGCATCGGGCCTTATACAAATGATCTTTCCACGGGCAATTTAGTTGGCAGTTCTTTTGTCAACACATTAACAAACAATACCAACCTGCTGTTCATGATGGTATCCGGATATTTTGGCATCCGGTTCAATCTGGAAAAGCTGATCAAGCTCGATATCGCCATTATCTTTTATGACCTGCTCCACCTTTTCCTCTTCGGAGAATTCGGAATCAAGAGTCTGATCATCGCATGTATGCCGATCACCTTCAAGAGCCACTGGTTCATTTCCTATTATTTTGTCATCACGATCCTTTCCGACTTTTTGAATAAGATCCCGGAACAGCTTGACCGGAAATCTTTCCGCAATCTGATCCTGCTGTTACTGTTCCTGTTTTATGTGATCCCGACGGTCTTCTTCTACGAGATCATCGAAGATGCCGGAAAAGGTGTCGTATGTATGACGATTATGTATCTGATCGGCCGTTATATCCGCCTGCACTTAAGCGATCTCTCTTTTTCACAAAAGAAACTTGCCGCCGTGTTCTTTTCAGTATCGATTCTTGCCACCGTGCTAAATATCATCCTTTCCTTAAAAAAAGGAGTATTTACCGGTATGTACTGTCGTGACAACTCCATTTTGATCGCTGTCACCGCCATCTCCTTCTTCCTGTTTTTCCGGGAGATGAATTTTTCCAGCAGGATCATCAACCACTTATCCGGTGATGTGGTCATCCTGTACTGTATCGAGGGGTACGCGCGGAAATTCTTCTGGCAGTACTTCGATCTTGCGCCGTACACCAAGAGTCCTTATTTCATCGGCATTGTATTCGTATTTGCCGTTGTCGTGTTCCTGTTCTGTATCCTGCTCAACGAGCTGCGCAGACTGCTCTTTGATCGCATTGACGGTGCCCTCGCCGCACTGATCATGAAGCAGGTCAATGCCTGCACCCCGGCTCTCATAAACGGATACCGCCGTGCACATGATGGCATGGTACAGTTTCTCAGAAAAAAGTAACTCTTCCATTTGCATGAAAAAGGAGGGATTCCCATGAACCTTCGCAGTATCTATAAAAAATACAAACGAAAAAAACAGCTTCAAACCTTTGCTCCTTATTTTTCCATCTCACCGGACACGGTGCTCTGTGACAATTTCAACCTTGATCTGCGCGCACCACAGTCCGGGAAGACATACCTGACGATCGGCGATGGCGGTGTCATCGACTCCTCCTTCGTCTTTGAGACAGAGACAGGAACCATTACCGTGGGCGACCGCGTACACATCGGAGGTGGCACACAGCTGATCTCCCGCAATCAGATCTCGATCGGCAATGATGTCATCATCGCATGGAACTGCACAATCTACGACCACAATTCCCACTCCACCCACTCTGCCGGGCGCAGCATGGATGTGACCAGAGAGCATACCAATTTAAAGGAAGGCAGACCGGTACTTTTCGACAAGGACTGGTCGGTTGTGAGGGATGCTCCGATCATCATCGGGGATAAAGCCTGGATCGGTTTCGGTGTTACGATCTTAAAAGGCGTTACAATCGGCGAGGGTGCCGTCATCGGTGCCGGAAGTGTCGTCACACACGATATTCCGCCCTATACCGTTGCCGCCGGGAATCCTGCCACCGTGATCCGTAAGACCGACTGATCCCATATGGATCCCGTCCGACGATCTTCGCTCCATCGGACACATTTTCCTGTAAAGCCAGAGGGGCTGTCGCACTAAGCATATCGTGTTTTGCTTTGATAAGTAATATTATTAGAAGCCCACACCATGGGATTTCAGATGGAATTCATCTGGAAATTCGGAGCGAAAAATGTGGAATTTCTAACCAGCCGAATGTTTGCATCTTCGATGATCCGTGTCTTTCCAAGTTTGGAGCACTCCGCGGGTC
>ERZ1106915.37-NODE-37-length-189235-cov-16.380521_pt1 | contig 189235 bp, 154 predicted proteins | sample MGYA00403653_ERZ1106915 | MGnify/ENA primary metagenome ERZ1106915 (study PRJEB35170, sample SAMEA104062404) | human gut metagenome | biome: human gut; feature: human-associated habitat; material: faeces | place: Denmark | collected 2012-06-06 ...
TTCCTAATCTCTTGCCAAAGAGATATTTACGATGCAACCTTTACGGGCGCACACAAAAACTTTATATAATCGGCCATGCCTTCCCGTGCGATAGCCTTCCAAGCTTCTTCCACAACTATCATCTTCCGAACCCCATGCAAACGTCTCATTTTGTTAATAAACGCCTCCATGATGATGACAGTCACGACCGGGAAAAGGATTTTGTGCTCCTTAATTTCGTCAATTTCAAATACCACAAAACGCTTGTTCAACAGGTCGAGCTGCTCATCCGAATTCAGCAGATAATCATATTCTCCACCACGGTAGTATGGAGCCAATACATTCAGAAAGTTAGTGAGATCGAAATCCTTCTCGCGGTAATGCTTCTCCTCCAGTATTCCACGGAACTCTCCCTGTACGAACTCGTAGAAAGTATTAAAAGAAGGAACCAGTTCATTGTCCTCCTTTATCTTTTCAAGGAACAGGTTAACCGCCATTGAAAGGGCTACTTCCTCGGCACGGGTAATGACTTCCGTATCCCTTTTCCAGAGTGACATGATCAGTGTTTTAATGGACTCTTTCTTCTCCAGGTCAAAGACCTTATCCTCGGTAAAGAATGGATTAAAAGCTATCGGGCGTTTTTCACTATAGGTATAATACACACCGTCCTCACCGTTTGTACGCTGATGGATCAGGTCGCATAAGCCCTTGTAACTGTTACCTATATCGATCAATATAATGTGGGTGCCCTGTTCCCAATATTGCCTGACGAGATGGTTCATAAAAAACGACTTGCCCGAACCGGATGGCCCGATGACCAGCTTGTTACGGTTGGTTGTAATACCGCGACGCATCGGCTCGTCCGAAATATCCAGATGCAGGGGCTTCCCGTTTGTCCGGTCTGCCATTTTGATACCGAAGGGCGACAGGGAATCCGCATAGTTCGTCTCTTCCGTGAAAAAGCAGACTCCCTGTTCGATGAAAGTAAAAAAGGACTCCTCCGAAGGGAAATCCCCCTCACCGCCGGGAATGCCCGCCCAATACAAGGCAGGCGCGTCAATGGTATTGTAACGGGGCTTGCATCCCATCAGGGCCAGGGCGGAACCGGTATCGTTCTTTATCACCTTGAGCTTCTCCCGGTTGTCCGACCATGCCATGACATTGCAATGGCAACGGATGGCGGTCAGCCCGAAAGAATGCGCCTCGTCCAGATACGCGTCAATCCACTGCTTGTTGAGCTGGTTGGCACGGCTGTACTTGGAAAGCGAGTGCATGTTACGTGCCGTCTTCTCAAAGCGTTGCAGGATTTCTGCCGAATCATCAATGAACAGGAACTGGTTATAGATATGGTCACAGGAGAGCATCAGCCCCACAGGAGCGGCAAAACTCAGACGGCAGTCACTGCGGTCGGTGGAGTATTTCTCATAGCGGGTATCCGTCTGGACACTGCCGGGAAGATCATCCACGTCGGAAAGCGTATGCACGCAGAGCGTATTGTCCCCGATGCGCATCTTGGACGCGCTCATCTGTATATCCTTCAGTGTGGTCGTGTCCTGTTGTGAAAGAGAAAAATATTTCTCGATCAGTCCGGCCTGTTGCGGTGTGCCGACAATCTCATCGGTGGTCAACCGTTCCAGACGGATAAAGACCGAGTCATTCAGGATGCGCTCGAACTGGTCGACACTCTCCAGAAAGCGGCTGACCGCATCCTTGTCCCGGACTTCCTTCGGAATGATATTCCCCCGGCAGAGGATGGAGAAATTGCTCCGGCTACGGCTGCGCTCCCTAGTCGTCTTAGTGATGAACAGGTAAGAAAAATGATTTAAATAAGGCCGTTCATTGAAATGCAGCTCGAAAGAACGATCCAGAAAGCTCATCCCGTCTTTATGCGTGTCGGCCCTGTAATTCTCTTTCAGGAACCAGTCCTGGCGGTGTACTATCGTATAGTTCGGCAGTACCTTGACTGCCTTTGTTCATGTGCCGTGCATGGATACATAATCTGCGGAAGTGACCGTGAACAGCTCCGGCAGAAAGACCTTGAAGCCGATGGTCACGTCCGCGTCTTTGGAGAGAATGCACCCTTCCTCCACGGACAGGATCGGAAACTTACTTTCCAGCGTTGCGGCTTTTAATATATTTCTCATGAATGCGTTTTTTAAATAAGGAAGATATACGTTTGCGATTGATGATATAGGACGGGTGGTACTTGACTGCGGCCAGCTTCATCAGGCCGTTGGGACCATACTTCTTGTTCAGGTAGAACACCCCGAAGATCAGAGAGAAAGCGGAGAGGACACCGAAACCGATACAGAACCACCGGTCAATACCTATCATATAGAAGATGACGAACAGCAGGAAAATGGCCAGCAAGCCCCCGACAAAGAAGTACAGGTATTGTGCCTGCAAGCCGTTGAATTCCACGTTGCGGCCGATTCCCTTGTTGATATTGTATTCCATAGTCTGCTATATTACAGGAAGAAGGAACGAAGGACTGTCGCCGCGACGATGAGGAAGACGCAGGCTCCAAACCAGCTCCCGGCGGTTTTACCTGTGTCGGGGTCGCCGCTGCTGAACTTCGAATATACCTTAATGGCACCTATCAGCCCCACAATAGCCCCTGCCGCATATATCAACTTGGTGGCGGGGTCAAAATAACCGGTAAGCATGGATGTAGCCTTTGTTATACCGGCACTTCCGTCCCCTTCGGCATAGGCACCCAAGGTGGAAACAGCTATTCATGCGATAAGCGCAACCGTCTTTTTAAAATGTCTTTTCATATGCAATCTAATTTTTTAGTGTGAATAAAAATCTTGTTTCAAACAATCCGCAGGAAGTTGCCCTCCTGCGGATTTGTCTCTTGCAACCACGATGTCTTTTTAGAATCAACCTGAGTCATAGTAACCAATCATAGGTACCTCCGTTTTTAAGGGGTTAATCACTCTTTTAATGTTCGCTCCGGTAAAGGGAAAGGATCAACCGGAATCATAGAAGCCTCTCATATCTCTATATCTTCTTTTCTAACAGGTTATACACTACGTCTCAAGAACTCGTCCTGCCCGGATCAACCGGAGTCAAAGAAATCTTTCATGCTTTTTCGTCTTTTTAGGTTATACATTCTGTTTTAAAACTCGCTGCACCCGGATCAACCGGAATCATAATACTGTCTCATATTCCTTACTTGTTCTATTTATTCGGGCACATGCTCCCTAATATCAAATTCCCGGAGAATGTCGTCCCTATTCTTTCCTGTCAATAAATGGGGCTCGCCCCGGTCCACATACAAGCGCATATAGCGTTTCAGTTTATCGCTGCTTCCCAGGACGCTCGCCTGCAGTACCCTTTCCATGTTCGTGCCTTCCAGCTTTTGGAAAGTCTGCCGGGCCTGTTCCTGTTCCGCTTCCGTAAGTTCGTCCGATGCCATTGCTTTCTCAATCATATCCATATCGTCAAAGGTGACACCGGTTGCCCGGTGGGGATTGCTCCGCTGTACGTATCCTGTAATCTCGTAGCGTTCGGGAATCTCCTCTTTTTCTTCACCGGAAGAAGGAGAGGCCTCCCGCATATAATCAATTTCAGGATAATTCAGTTTTTGAAAAGGAGCCGGGACTTCCGGGAATTTCGTATTCTTATCAAGGGGTTCGCGCACTCGGAGAACCGGCTCTGTTTTCTTTTCGGGAGTAAAGGTATCACTCTTTTCTATGCCTGATTCAGGCTGTCCGCTATTGTCATCTATTGTCAGTGATTGTCGTATTTGGTATCGGCTTTTGCCTATTATTTCCGTCTCGGATGAGGAAGCTGCCGGATGGATGGTGACAGGCGTAGCCCGACGTTCCTTCCTGTCCTTTCTGCCTCTCCATGTGAAAATGCTGCCTGTATGCACATACTTTTCAATACTCAGGTAAGAGGCATAAATGAACAGGATAATAAAAAGGTATTCCATGTCCTTATGATTTTAGTGATTGGTAATACTTCTCCAGCACGGCATTTATCAATCCGCCGTTCTCTTCGAAATGATGTGCCAGCACCTGGTTTACAAAACCGGCTACGGTCACTTCGCCACGTCCTACCGCCCATACCAGGGACGAGATGCGGCGATGCAGGCCGGCATCGATATGCAATGATTTACGGGATTTGGTTCTGACCGTATTCAGGAAGGACGCCCTGTAAGCGTCGATTTCCCCGGTGGTAAAGACCGGAGCTTCGCTACTCCCGGCAATCTCCTCTACCGTATCCTCCGGCTTCGGGGATGCACTCGTTGCAGGGGAGTCCGGTCGTATCGTCCCTTTCCTGGCGACAATATCCAATATGGCCTTCTCGTCAATGCTCCGGGGGGCAAATCTCTTTTTTCCGCTGTCCATAATTCCCCTTATTATAAGGTATGGGTGGTATCCAGATGTGTTACGGCACATAACTCATCTATCAGTTCACAGAGACCCGAACCTTTTATCTGGCGGTTGTCGGGAGGGAACAGTGTGGAACGGAAGATACTGTTCTTCAGGGAGCTCAACTCCTTGTTATAGCGTTTGGTATCCGGTATCCGTGACTCCAGCAGGTGTAACTCCGCTTTTTGTATGACACGGTTCCAGGACTCGTAGCTTTCTGTCCGTTCACGCTTGTCGACCATGTTCCAGAAAAGATAGATGCCTTTCAGGTTACAGTTGTGCCTGGCAATCAGTTCTTCCTCCACCACCTCGGCAAACTGGAGGGAACTCTGCATGACGACATTATCGGCCTTTAGGGGGATGAAAATGTAATCTATTGCGGAAATGGTATGGACAACCCCTTCGCTGCGGAGGGTTCCCGGAAGGTCGAACAGTACGACATCAAAGACGGCATCCTGCTCTTCGATGTAGCGGTACAGGTCTTCTATCGCTTTCTCCGGATTGCTTTTGATTACCGGATAGGAACGTTTCCGGATTTGTTCATGCTGCCGGTAGAGGGCCACTTTGAGAAAATCACTTTCCTGCACGCTTTCTATGTCCCGGTCACGCATCCGGGAGATGCTGTGCTGGGGGGAGTCGCAATCCACGACACCCACCTTCAAACCTTTCTGGTAGTGAAGGATACTGGCCACCAGAACTGTGAAGGCAGACTTTCCGACTCCTCCTTTCTGGCTGGCAAAGGCAATTAATAACGGTTCTTTTTTCATACGCTTTCTTTATATAATCAGATAAAAATATAATGCTGTAAAACTGTAATGCTTATAATTGTATATCGTTCTACACTGCAAAAGAAAGGAATGCCGGGAAAAGATGAAATACCCTGTCACGGATAGTCATGGATAGTCAGGAATTGACAGGAGGAAACGCCGTCAGGCAGACAGGAAAGGTTGCAATGAAAAAAGAAAAATCCCTGCCTCATCTTTGAAGCAGGGACTAATAATAAAGGAGCGATACCGGTTACCGGACGTAACCGGCGGCTTGCAAGTCCGTCAGGAAATGTTCAGGGGTATCGGTGGCAACTGACACGCCATGCAGCTCCCCGTAACGCCGGGCAAAGTTCTCCATATACTCCTGAACCGTGCAATCATAGTCGAACCGGCTCCCCTCACGGAGCAGCCGGACGAACTCTTCCGGGCTGGCGGCGGTTATCTGACCGCCATCCAGCAAATGATAAGTCTGTATCATACCGCTAACTTTTTAGTTCTAAGTTTAAAAAATAATTTCTGTTTCCCGTCCAGGAAGGGTAACTCCTCCAATGTCATCCGGCTGGGAAGGCTGGATCTTTTCGCAAAGGTAATTAATCCGTTCAAGAACCGGATCCAATTCTCCATCTTTGTGAAATTGGTCGTACCGGAATGCTGGCGGAACTCAACGGTCCGGTGCCTAGAATAAGCCTCAAAATTGACCTTGTGGTATCGGTCATTATTAAAGACCTCCCGCAGGCCGTCTATCGTCCTTACCGATTTGATTCTCTCGTCGGAAACACCGGAGAGGGTTTTGCAGTAGGTATTGTTCCGGCGTGTCCTTGGCATAAAGGCATCAATCAGGTGTTCGAGATGCTTGTAGGTCAAAGTCAGATTCTTCCAGGTGTCCAGATTGAAACCAGCCGCATCCATATGGACATGGAACCCGCAACTGTCATTCACTTTTGCATTACAGATGTCAAGCACCCAGCATACCGTTTCCAGCTCTTTCAGGCCATTCTCACCCACCAGTATCGGGCTGACCAGCTCGAAAGTATTATTTCCCTGCAGGCTGCTGTCCGTCACCAGCTTCCAATGATCCCTGGTCGTGTGGTTATAACCCTCAACGGCAACATGGATACCGGCCTCCCTCAATTCGCGTGCCAGTCTTTCCATATTACAGTTATAGGCTTCAATCTCAATACCGAACTTGTGGGTGAAGGTGTAATCCATCAGGGTGGTTGCTGCCCTGTTCAGCAAGACTCCACCTTCTCTTTCAAGCATTTTCTTCTCAACATTATATACAAAACCATAGTTGCCACGTGTCACCAAATCGGCAATTTCCCTGCGCATCAGGCCCAGACGGAGCAGCTGCTCAATCTTGCTCGTCTTGGTGGTACTCTGTTCTAAGATATTTCTAACTTGTTCGTTCATAGCTTTTTATCCTTTATTATTATACCACTAAGGTAGCATAATAAACCCACATGTCATAGTATTAGAAGCCTTATTGTCAGACTGTTAGCTTAGTTTAGCTAAGGCTAAATACCCTTATTTTATGTATCCGATTATAACATTGCAGCAATCTACAAGGACAGCAATACAGCAATCTACAGTTCAGGGAACCTGTCTTTTTTTCTCATCGTTTCCCCGGTTAGGGAGATTAGATAATTATGCTTATTTTTGTGCATTGAAAACTTAACCCGTAACGAATAGATTATGATGAAATACCTGATTGTGTCCGACATACATGGCTCGTTACCGGCACTGGAACAAGTGCTGGCATTTTACAGGGAGCAGCAATGCGGAATGCTTTGTATTTTGGGAGATATCCTGAATTATGGTCCCCGGAACGGGATACCTCAAGGACTTGACCCGAAAGGGATCGCAGAACGTCTCAATGCGATGGCCGGTGAGATTGTCGCCATCCGTGGAAACTGTGATTCGGAGGTGGACCAGATGCTGCTGGACTTTCCCATCCTGTCCGATTACACCCTGTTGGTGGATAATGGAAAACGTTTCTTTCTCACCCACGGACATATCTACAATGAGGACAGACTGCCGAAGGGAAGGTTCGATTGTCTTTTTTATGGTCACACCCACCGGTGGAAACTTGAACGGACTGAGCATACAGCGGTCTGCAATACCGGCTCCATCACTTTCCCGAAGGACGGGAACATGCCAACATTCGCTATTTACTGTGACGGTACGGTATCCGTTCACCGGCTGGACGGCAGCAGGCTCAAGGAACTTTCTCTCTGATGGGGAATGTATAATAACAGCCTATTATAATTGTAGCCTTTTATAATTGCTTATCCATTATACAAATATAGCAATATCCAAAACGCCAATTATTCAGTTGTCACTGTGTAACATTCCAAGAGACTACAGATATAATAGTATTCGGATTATCCGATTATCAAAATATTCAGTTCTCTGAATATTCAATTATCACGAAAAAGAAGCCATCTGATGTGTCGGATAATCGTAGAATGCTCTACTATTACAGGAAGCTACAGCCTATTCCGCCTCCGGAATATTGGTAAAAAACGCCAACTTTCCTGAAGAAGCAGACCGAAATCGGGAGAGGTTGCCATCGGGAGGGAGGCACCAGTCGGGGCAATCTACAGTTCTACTTAAAAACGTTGTCCCCGTAGAGGGGACAGCAAGTTGTGTTTTCGTTTAACGAAAACCGGACGGTTTAACGGCATATTCCGCCGCCAAACCGTTCCTCAGAATATAGCTCCAGAGTCGCAAATTCAGCCAGAAAGAAACTGCATGTTGCAAGAGTTATTTATTGATATCTTCCTTTAAAGACTTGATTCTTTTATTATTAATCATTCTTCCCGGCTTGATTGAACTAAAAATAAAAAATAACTGTTACCCCAATTCCAATTGCAATGAATTTGGTTTTGGCATTTATCATCTTTAGTAGCTGTAATACATCCTTCTAAACTCTTCCCCTTGGTCTTGTTGGTCTGGTAACATGTTTGGATGGTCCCTACCAGAACTTATAGTTAAAGTAAAAACGGAATTGTTTTTTGTAATATCCCTTACAAAAAATAGGAAGTCCCAAATTAGATTCTGAATAATTAATTTTAAAGGCATTCTTTATGTCATCTAAAGAATTAAAAAATAGATTGCCATCTCCTTTTGTATCATCAGAAATAAGATATAATGTGATAATTGATTTTTGTAATATTTCTGTGTCTTTAGGGGAAAAACTTTGAAGACTTGACTATATCCTGTATTTTACAGGAAAGTATAAATTTGGACTGTGAACTAGAAATAAATTAGGGGATCTTTTTATTGGGGAGAACGTATGAACTGGTATATATTGGTATTGATAATTGACGTACCAGCTGTGCATCTGTCCATTTTCTATCTCGGTAGCGATATACAAGGTTGGAAGATGAATACAGAAGGGGTTGCACAAATGAGAAGAATTTAGTGGCTATACTGTTTTCGCTGTGCTGTATGCTGGCGGGAAGGATACTCCTTTTGGGAAAGTAGAAAGATAAAAGGCAGTCGGGCACTAGAGATAAAAAGTGAGAGGAGCTCCATAGAACGGAAGCTCTCCTCTTTTATTTTTTTATTTTGTACTAAGTTATAAGATTCCGGCTTGTCACAAGCAAGAATAATATAAGCAGATTCCTGTTTCACAACAGATATCTATGCCGCAAAGATACATGAAATATATATTAACACAATGATTTAACGGGTTTTGTTGGGGAAGCTGTCTGTGACGGGGGAATGGACGCTAAGGTGCTTGACATACTGGAGAACTGCTTCGAGTGGAACAGGGACAGGAAACTGATACGGAAAATAAGGAAAGAGGTGGAGGACTTCGAGCGTTGGACGGAAATGAAGGCGGCAGAAATGCTGCGTGCCAAGAGGCAGCAAAAATAAATCTCATTTATATCATATTATGCAATATACAAAGCTGATAAAATATTCAAAAAAAAATATTTTATCAGCTTTCAAATAATGAATTACTACATAACCTACATTAAGAAGTGCATTAGTATATAGAAAGTAGTGAATATACACTAGTTACGATAAGCCGAGTTTTTTTTACTAAAGATGGTGGCGAAGATTCTTGTTTCATTACTTCTCTGTCATCGAAATATGAAGTTAAAAACATAATTGTCAAAATCAACAAACGTGTATACTGTTTTATAATTAATATAATTAAGGTTAATACTGAATACGTTAAAAGTCAAAAGTGCCATGTTTATAAGAGGACCGGGAAGGTTTATAATAATCCTCACCCGGGGTCTGGGGTTGTATAAAATCTTGTCTGAATATTTCTGTAGGATTATCTGTAATTAAATCTGCATCATGGGTATATATGTTAAAATAGCACTCTGGATCTGTTTTTTGGTTATATGGTCCTTCTCCCACAAAAGAAAATTTGTAAAAACCAATTTTTTCTCCGTCTTTTCTGACTGTAAGGAACCAGACATTACCACTACTTATCGTTTTAAATCTCAATCCGTTTAATGATGAATAAGTTTCCTCTATAAACTGGCCATTCAAATATGTCTGTTTTTTACAAGTAAAAGGTGACTCAAATCTACCACCTTCAGCTGGTAGAATAAAAGGATTCTGTTCCGAATGGATTTTATACACAAATGTCAACTTTCCTTTATCTATAATTAGTGGAATTTTTTCTACTTTTATGCCATTAATAGTAGAGTAAGAAATCTGTAAATCAGCATTCAAAATTTTATCTTCTTTATTAATATTTGAGGTTATATTTAATACTACCTGATCGCCCTCCACTTTTGTTTCTATATCAGAAAAAAGAGTTTTATCAAATTCTACCGAAACATCCCTGGGAATAATCGGAACCTCTGAACTTAAAACATCATCTATTAATGTTTTTTTTATAATCGTAATCGTAATAATACGTTTCTCTCCAAGACAGCTAAACGGTTTGGATGCGTCCTTACTTGTTAATACTTGATACTCTGTTTTTCTATTGTTTTCCTCTTTTTGACAGGATAACAATGCTAAAGAAATAAACAAAAGAATAAATACCTTTCTCATATTAATGCAAATTAGTTACTATAAATAAAAGTAATATTTAATATTGTTGAAACCTCAACATCTGATACAAACTCTTTTGCGGAATCAACAAATTCATTTTTACTATTATAAGATAATTGAACAACAAGTATTTTGTTTTGAGAGCTTTATTTTGACCATTATCTTTTTTATCTTATTGGTATGATTATAAAACATATACTACAATTCTGGAAGAAGAATTGAATGTCCTTATAATGCAAAAGCTTTTTTACTAGATAAAATCAATAATATCATATTGTAAATATAAGGCTAAATCTGTATTTTACAGTTATAAAAAAAAACTTTAAATCTAACAAATAAATTTATATATGTATTATAATCAAATTCTTAAGATTAAAGTATCCGGAATTATCTAACATAAAACTAACATTTATATTTTAAAATAGAATCAGCTCACAAGCTATTTCTAGCTAAGCATTTCCGGTACCGTGAATGATGATTTCGGTCTGGTTACCGGTGCGTCAGTCTTCGTAAAAGGTACAAGCAACGGTTGTATCACCGACTGCATTAGCCAATGTATCTTCCGAAGAAACCTTGGTCATTTCATTCATTGGTTATCAAACACAAGAAGTTCCGGTAAACAATTAGCGGAAGTTTTTCATCAACTTAAGAGAGGGCTCACAACAACTGCAAGAAGTAGTGGTAATGGCAATGGGTTATGGTGATGTCCGCTGCAAACACCTAACAGGTTCTATCGTTAAAGCAGACATCAAGTTATTTGGGGATATTCCTAAAAAAATAAAATGTAAGAGGGTGCACTTCATCTTGAACAAGTATATGACATGCTCGATAAAGCATTTGATAAGTGTGATAACCTTGACGGACTCGTACTTCATTCTGATCAAGGTTAGCAATACCAACACTTCGGATATCGGAAAAGGCTTGAAGAGCATCATATAATTCAAAGTATGTCGAGAAAGGGAAACTGTCTGGACAACTCTATGATGGAGAATTTTTTCAGAATTATGAAATCTGAACTTCTATACGCTGAAAAGTTCGAGTCTCCGGAAGACTTCACAAAGGCTTTGGAAGGATATATAGATTATTATAATAATAAAAGAATTAAGTCCCGGTTAAAAGGAAAGAGTCCAGTACAATACCGAACTCTTTCTATAACTGGATAGTGTTTAACCAGTCCAAATTTTTGGGGTCACTTCATCAGTTGGACACCCTCTTTATTTTTGGAAGGAGGCTATCCCGAACTCGCGTTATAAGTTTAGTTGCCGAACCACTCTATAGCCATGGGATTTCCTATGGTGGTTATCATAGGAATAGGATTAATCTTATCTGTCTGAGGATTGAGATAATAGATGCCTTTTGTTGTCGTTGAAGCATTGGCGATTGCCAAACCGTCTTTATATTTAGACACTAACACGCCATAGCCATTGGACAAATCCAATCCTTCTATTTTCTTCATCTTCTGATTGTATAAATCAAAGACTACAGCTCGGCTCGCTATAGCGCCATGTCCCGTTTCTCCTGGTTTGTAATAACCGGGAATATCAATGTATCCGTAGGCTTTGCCATTGGCTGCATAACAAATTGAAGCGGCAAAACCAGCCACTTTCTCTTCTCCTTCGATAGAAGCTCCGGTTATCGTCCAATGGTATGTTGGATCAAAGTCTGTTTCTCCTTTCTTAATCCGAAGTATGCCGGCCTTATGACCTGCCACCATTCCGAAGTTCCCGAGACAAGAAATGTATATATCGCCTTTTTCATCCATGAATAAAGACTTGGGGTCGATCGGACGTGTGGCTTGAGAAAAACCACTGGTTTTCTCTGAAATCATCTTGACCAACTTGTCCGTCTTGGTGTCAATGACGGCTACATCTGCTTGTTTGTAATTCTCAGGGCTTGTCCAACCTCCCACCATCTGGCTTAGACCAGCAAACACATATCCGTCACGCTCAATCATGATTCCGATGTCCGGATTATTATCTTGAATACCCAAAGAGGTCAGGTTGATCTCTCCTGTCTTCTGCATCGTTTCGGGATTAAATATGTAAATCAGTCCTAGTCCGGCAAGCGATAGATAGGCTTTTGTGGAAGATAGTTTGACAAGATTGTTGGCACTGTTATTGGCAGGCAATTGCAAGCTTCCCTCTCTTTGTAAAATTCCATTCGTGCGACGGTATTTAATCAGTTCGTTTTTGTCCATTGTCAAATGATAGCTTGGGAAGACATAGACTTCCTGACCTATTATCATAGGATAAGAACTGCCAAAGGGAACATTTATACCATTGTTGTTATTGGTAGCCATCGTCTTGCCTAATACAGGCTCATCAATGAGTTGCATATAAACCGTTCCATCCATACCTGTTGCATTGGGTAGGGCTGTTGTTAGGAGAATCTTTCCCGAACCTCCTGCAATAGGATTGTCCGGATCATTCTTGTCACATGAGTTAAGGCACAATGCAGCGAATATCGCTGCTACAAAAAATACATTCTTTTTCATTTCTTTTTTTGTTTAATGATTGTTAATTTGTTACTTAAATACGTATCTGAATCTGATAGTGAAGCTACGTCCGGGTAAAGGACGGTTAAACTCGCTGATCATTTTTGTATCGGTCAGGTTGTTTATTTTTCCCATAATGAAGTAGCGCCCATTGCCAAAGCTTTGCTCAAAGCCTATATTGCACGAGAGGGCTCGAGGTATGCGATGCTGCTGGAATTGGCTTTGTTCGAAGTCGTACAGATATTCTTCCACAAATGAAGCATCGGTGAATATGCGCGTATTCATCCCGCTGCCTCCGAACAGATTTTCTTTGTGAAACTCCAATCCTGCGTTTGCCATCAGATAGGGTATATTGGGCATACGGCTACCTTTGGTAGGGTTGGCAACAGTTGTATTTTGTTCATACTTACGCACATCTCGCAGATCTTGGTAAGTGGCGTTCACATAGCCATAGAGCCACCGTGTCATGTCGGCTTTCACCTCTGCTTCCATACCAAGAGTCCGCATCTCGCCGAAGTTCTGATACTGCGACTGCAAGAATCCGCCCGTAAAGCGAATCATGTCTTTGAGATGCATATAGTATCCGTTCAGTTCAATCTGTAAGTTAGAGGAGGCTTTTCCAGTTAAATCGAATAACATTCCTATGTTGACACTTATATTGCGTTCGGGAGTGAGATTGCCGGCAGGAGCTATCACGTATCCATCACCCAACAGTTCCTCTTCCGATGGAAGCCTTACATCATATCCGAACGAAGCTTTTGCCATCAGACTGGGTGTGATGCGGTAGCGAAGTGCATTGCTGATGCCGAAATCATTCTTGTGTGTGTCTATATCCTCTGCTGTCTTTACCAGGACACTTGCCATCCGCGTTTTCATCGAGTAGTAGTAATACTTGACGTTGAAAGAGTTAAGGAACTTATCGTTCGAGGTGCGATAGTCGTAATTCAAGCCTGCCACCCAACTGAACATATTGCTTGGAAAGTCGGTACGATAACCTATGACCTTGTCCTTCATCCCATCACGAGGGTTGGCATGAGCGTATTTCAGCAAAGAGTTGAAGTTTACCGAATGGTTCTCATTGACAAGATAGTTGAGATTCAATTTGTGCTGCAATTGATGCTTTTCATTCGTCAATAATGAAGCCCATTTGCCGATTTCGCCGCCGAATTCGGAAACTGCCGGATAATGCGTTCCATCCCAATGTGTGCGGTGCGAGGCGGTATCGGCAAAATGATAGTCGGTATAGATATACCCCAGCTGCCAGTCCAAGTCCAGGCCGTCTAAGAGGAAGTTTTCTTTCTCCATCTTATTGGCGAAAATAAAGGCGTTGGAATGGCTGTGTGCATGCCGGATGTTCGATTCTATCCCCTGTATATCTTTGTAAGTATGTATGAAAACGGGTTCAAACTCCACCAAGTCAAACCACCACTTCCGTGCCTTAAAGCTACCGCCGATGACTGTTTTTTTAAACTTGTCGTGATCGCGGGTTATAGTAAGCCCCTCTTGAAAAGGAGACTTCATCTTGTAGTCGTTGTCGGCATAGGTATAAAAACCTCCCAGCCCGAACTCGATTCCTTTTGGGGCAATGTTCATCTTGCTCACAACGGATGCATTGTGCGTATTGAAACTGCCGTAAGAATAGTTCACGTCCAAATATTTAGGCGGATACTCTTTGATGACAATATTGACCGCACCACCTACGGCAGAACCTCCGAACTTGGCAGGGACAACTCCTTTGTATATCTCGATGCGGTCGATCATTTCGACCGGAATATCATTGATGTCGATAAAATCGGAATTGTCGTTCATCGGATTCCCGTCAATGAAAAGCCCGATGCGTTTGCCTTCCAGTCCGCGCACCGATATGCGAGAGGTACTGCCCGTTCCACCCGTGGCACGCACGGTGATTCCGGCGGTTTTTGCCAGAATGTCTTGTACATTGTTAACCGTTCCTTGTATCTGGTTCATGCTGATAACGGATATGGGCATGGCCTGCTCCCGTAACTTACGGGCTTCGCTCTTACCCATCACTACCACCTCGTCCAACGATTTTGCTTCGGCTTTCAGGCGGATGATGATTTTTTTCCCTCTCTCTTTACCCACCGTGAGCTTGCGGGTTTGCGTGTGGTAGCCTATAAACCTTACAGTAAGCGTATAAGTGGCTGCGGGAACATCGGAAAGTAAGAACTCGCCATGCCCGTCTGTCACAATGCCCTTTTTCAGCTCTTCGATGAAGATGGTTGCGCCGGGCAGTGGTTCTTCGCCTGCATTGTCGATGACCACGCCTGCAATCCGTCCTCCACCTGTTTGGGCGGACACGCTGATACCTGTGAGCATCAGCGTGAAAAAGAAAAATAATACTTGCTGCTTCATTGTTTCTTGTTATGAATATTAAAGAGCAGAATCGGGTGCTTCGGGCAAATCTCCGGGATTCGGACTCGGTTTAGCCGATCCGGCCTCGCTTTCACGTATCACCACATGCTGTACGTTTTTTGCCTGATTGCGCATTTCGAGTTTGGGAAAAAACTGAATGCGTGGTGTTTTGAGAGTTTCGGCGGTAACGGCTTTTTCCGTTTCCACGCGTTTCCCGTTGGATACAACCTTAAATGACCCGAGGTTGGCCAGGTCAACGGTTCTGCCGCTGAGCATCTCTTCACGTACGATTTTCGCCAAGGCGGTGATGGCTGACCGCACGTCGGCACGGCTCAGGGCTGTGGCATTGACAATCCGATCCTCTAGCTGCTTGGTGGTAATCTTGTCTTGTGCAATGGGAGAGGCGTAATACATGGTTTTGCCCTTGTGTTTACCGATGCGCATCTCTTCTTTTTTTACGTTGTATAGTAACATGACTTTTGATGTTTTTGATGGTTATACTTTGAATAATTTTGCTGTTCTACTTAAACAGCTTCAGTAAACGGCTTTGATCGCTCCATTGGAACGTCTTTCACCGTTTAACTTAAACGATTCCGATTGCTTAAGTCCGCATTCTCTTTAACTGCTGTCGTATGTCTTCTTCATAATCTTTTCAAATTTTGTTTATGGTTATTAAAATGGTGTGGATCTCAAAAGTAGTATTTAGCCTTTGCCCATACTTCCGAATTGTGCTTATACGGGCCGAACATACCCTCGCTTCCTCCGAACCAGTCGTAGCCTGCCAAGAGGTGGATGTGGTCGTTCAGGGCATAGTCAGCCGTGAAACGGCTGACTATGCCCTTGTGGTTGAGGTCGAAATAGGTGAAGTCGGAAAGCTGTAAGTTGCTGTCCAGTAACTTCTTCGACACGCAGAGCGTAAGGAGCGAATTATGGCGGGGCTGTGCGACGTAGCTTTCGTACTTGAAAATACTCTCGGAAGAGAACTGAGCCATCACTGTCCATTCATGAGGGGCATACCAGTCGGCCCCCACCAACCAATTGATGGTGTTGAATCCTTTTTGAGGGGTGGAGGCGGCTTGCTGTATGTAGCTGAAATGCTTCCCGAGGTTGAAGGCCGCTTCGCCGCGCAGCACGAACTGTCCCAAGGGCTTTGAGACATCGCCTCCGACGAATCCCATGCGGTAGTATCGGGGCGAAACCGTAAGTTGGGAGCCCGATGGTTTGTACTCGATGACGGGCATCTTGTTCCACGTATGCAGCGCGGCAAGCGAGAAGTCTACCCCCGGCAGGGCGAAAGAGAGCCTGCCCCCGTATTCTACGTTGGAGAGGCGTAGCTCGGGGCGGCTTCCCTCCGCGTCCCAGACAAGGGACCGGGGTGTTTCTTTAGGCAACACGCTCCACGGATTGGCGGCATCGGTGGGCAGCTTGTATCCTTCGAAAGTGGGAACGGCAAGCAGTTCGAGCTTTATCTTGTCGTTGAAGACGAAGAACCGCAGGGCATTGACGGGCATGCGGATGTCGTCGTAGTCTTGCGCCAAGAACTCGGTCATATCCATGGGTGAGACGAGGTCGGTGATACGTACGCCTTCGGCCGCACCCCAGATGACAAGTTGTCGCCCGAGACGAAAGCCCCAGTGCTCCTGCCGATGGTCAAGGTATGCTTCCCGCAGTTCAAAGCCGGTGCGCTCTTTCAGCAAGGCGTTGTAGGTAGCGTTGAACGAGACGAAGAGCGAAGAGCCTGCGAAGTTTTTGCCGACCTCGCCCCTGAGTCGGGTACGGGAAGACATCCAATCGTTCGGCTTTTCGGAGCGGAAGGCGTGGTAGGTGTCGACAAGGCCTTTGAGCTGCCACGACGATTCGCCCGCTCCTTGTCCCCAAACTCCATGCACGGGGCAAAACAGAAAGACCGAGAGGCAAAGCCCCGCGGAAAGACGATTGAACGCTTTCATCAGAACCTGCCTTTCTCTAACGTGGTCACGTTAAACTTGCTCTCCTCCATGGGAATGTTGTACGTCGGATTCTTGATTTCGAGAACCGTCTGATGCTCGGTTTGCACGTTGGTCATGTGCATCTTCCGGGCTACCCAGAAGCCCTCTACCTTGGCAATATCCGACATCTCGAGACGACGGTGTAGCTTGCCCATCTTGTCGTAATATTCCACCCTGACAGGTATCAGACAGTCCTGACGTATCAGGGCCGTTTTCCTGGAGTAAATATCACGCTTGTCCTTAGGCAAGGATTCCAGTTTCCAGCACTTCTGTCCGTCGACGGTTTCTTCGCCCAGGAGCGTGTGCGTATCCTCGTCCACGTTGCGGCTGCCCATGTCGTCGTAGGTAAAGTCGCTACCCATAAAGTAGTCTTGCTTGGCAGACGAACCGCTGATACGGCGCGTTTTCTTTATGGCGGGCAGATAGAGCCATTTGTCATCGTCCTTGTTTAGCTCATCATAATCCCACGTCAAGAAGCCCGTCCCCTTTACATCGCCGGGATATTGGAAGAACATGATGCTCTTGCGGTCTTTCTTTTCTTTGCCCACATCGATGGAGTAGGAAATGAGCTTGCGTTCGCGCACCGCTCCGCGTTTGTTGATTAACGTCATAACCATTTCAGACCGACGGGTATCGCCGTCGGGATGGTCTTTTACCTTTTGGGCAATCTCTCTGCCCGTTTGTGCGCATGTTGTGGCAGCGAACCCCACCACAAGCATGGCTACTACTGCGATTGATCTCTTCATTTGTCCTTTTTCTTTATAATTGATTCTGATTGATTCGATTTATATTCCGGTCTCCTTCTGCCGTGCTACCATGCGGGCAAATTCGCCGTTTCGGGCAAGCAGTTCGTCGGGTGCTCCTTGTTCTGCGACGGTTCCGTCTTTCAGCACCACGATATGATGAGCGTTGGCAACGGTGCGCATACGGTGTGCGATGATGACGACGGTCTTGTTCTTGATCAACTCCGATATACCGGCCTGTATCAACGTTTCGTTCTCTACGTCCAGACTTGCCGTTGCTTCGTCCAAGAGGATGACAGGAGCATCTTTGAGAAGCGCACGGGCAATGGATATGCGTTGGCGTTCGCCTCCCGATAGCGATTCTCCGTTTTCGCCTATCAAGGTGTCGTAACCGTTGGGCAGCCGGGCGATGAACTCATCGCAACGGGCAAGACGTGCTACCGCTTTCACCTCTTCCTCGGTAGCGTCTTTCTTCCCGATTTTGATGTTGTCCATGACGGAAGCGTTGAAAAGCAACACGTCCTGAAAGACTACGGCATAGTTTTTCAAGAGCATTTCGGGATCTATTTTTGAGATGTCCCGTCCGCCAAGTGTGATCTTTCCGCCATGAATATCCCAAAAGCGGGCAGCTAATTTTGCCGAAGTGCTTTTGCCTCCCCCCGAAGGTCCCACAAGTGCCGTTACTTTGCCTTGCTTGGCAGTGAAAGAGACGTTGCGCAGCACCTGCTTGCTTGTCTCGTAAGCAAAATCGACCTTGTCAAAACAGATGTCGTAACCCTCTACCGTGCAATCCTCATCGCCTTGCTGTGCGGGCATGTCGTTCATCTCACGTATGCGGTCGATACGCACATCGAGTAGTATCAGTGTCGCCATATGGTTGAACACGTCCATGATGGGGTTGTAGATGCTGGCTACAACGAGCAGGAAGACCAAGTAAGTGAACATGTCGATGCTGCCCAAACCAAGTAAATAAGCTCCCGCAATGATAACGCTTGCCAAACCAAGTTTCAGGATAGACTGTGCACTGCCCACAAGCCCCGCTCCGAGAAATTCGCCTCGCTGCAGAGTGGCTTCATATATCTCGAGCTGTTTGTCTAAACGGTCGCAATAGGCTGCCTCTCCGTTGTACGATTTAATCTCCTGCGCCGCTTCAAGCCCTTCCTGTATCTGCTCGGTCGTATCACGCCTTACGTGATAGTACTCCTTATTAGCTTTATCCATAAGCCTTTTTCCTAAGAAGATGACCGTTGTCGCTACCGGTACGACCCCAAAGAGAGCAAGGGCCAGTTGCCAGTTGTAGAAGAACATCCCGGTGGCAATCAAGATAATGCTGATGACAGAGGCGAAGAGTTGTGGAACTGTATGAGAGAAGAGGGTTTCCAACATGTTACAATCCTCCATCATCGTAGCGGTGAGATCCGAAAGATTCTTTTCTCCGAAGAAAGCCAAAGGCAATTTACGCAGCTTCTCGGCAATGCCAATACGACGGTTGGCACTCTCGGTATAGATTTTCGTGTAGGTGCTCTTGTACTGTATCATCGCAATCACAAAGAGTACCGTCATAAAACAGAGAGCCGTCAGCACGTAGTACCAGAGCCCGTGCGTCGTGCTGTTCCCGGCTTGGATAACAGGGTGCAGGTAATCGGTGATGAACAGAAAGATGAAGATTACCGGCAGCATCAGTGCCAGGTTGAGAAAAAGAGAAGCTATAACCCCTTTTATAAAGGTCTTTGCCCCGTCTTCCGATAAGGTGAATCTGTGTTGAAAATATTTACTAATATTCATAATGTTGTCTCCTGAGGTTTATACCGTCCATGTCACGGTTCGTTGATATTCATTCCACATGCTGTTATAGATGCCGTTTCGGGCTATCAACTCGCTGTGTGTGCCTTCTTCGGCAATCTTGCCTTGTGCTATCACCAGTATCTTGTCGGCATCCTGTACGCTAGTCAGATGATGGGCGATCATCAACACTGTCTTTCCTTTTCTCAGCTCGTGCAGGGCTTTTTGTATCAGGTGTTCGTTTTCGGGGTCGGCAAAAGCTGTTGCTTCGTCCAGGACAACAATCGGCGCATCTTTCAAGATGGCCCGGGCCAAGACAATGCGTTGCTGTTCCCCTCCCGAAAGGAATGTTCCATCTACTCCTATCTTCGTGTTCAATCCGTTGGGTAGCCGGTCGATGATCTCCCGACTTTGGGAAAGGTCTATGGCACGTTGCACGGCTTCATCACTCGCTGCCGGATTACCGTATTTGATGTTCTCCAGCAAAGAGGTCTTGAAGAGTTTTGTATTCTGGAAGACGAAAGCGATGTGGTTCATCAGGTTGTCTTTGGCAATGTTTTTCACATTTATTCCGCCAATCGTCACACTACCTGCTGATACGTCCCAAAAGCGGGGAATGAGTTGGGCAATGGTGGTCTTCCCTCCTCCCGATTGCCCCACAAGGGCAAAAGTCTTCCCTTCGGGGAGGTGGAAGCTGATACCGTCTACGGCATTTTGACCGGCATTGGGATAGGCAAACGAAACGTTCTCGAATGTCACATCGCAAGCGGTGATTTTCTCCGGATTTTCGGCTATTGGGAGTGGTTCGCTACTCGTCAGGTTTTCCACCCGGCTTATGGCTTGATCTGCCAGAAACATATCTTGTTGCAGATACATCACTTTCATCACATTGGTTGCTATCACCGGAGTAATCAGCACATACAGGAACATATCGGTGATGATGGGGGCAATGTTTTCGCTTTTGTTGCCGATAAGCAATATGACTACGGGGACAAGTAGGAAAGCAAAGCTATTGATGGCCACCGTGTAGAGTGACATCGGCTTTTGCCAACCCAGCGTGTATTTGGTAACTAAATCCCGGTAGGCGATGATGCTGTCGTAAAAACGTTTGAAAGAGAATATCGTTTGCTGGAACACTTTCACCACCGAAATACCACGTACGTATTCCACCGCTTCGCTGCTCATATGCTCTTGTGCTCCGAGGTATTCATTTTGGAACGCCTTCTGAGCAGTTGTATTCATCCGTGTCATGATGAAGACAGCCGCCGTGAGGGGGATCAGGCACGCCAGACCAAGTTGCCAGTTGAAGACGAAGATCAATATTATAACCGACAGCGGGGCTATAAAACTCCCCGCCAGGTCGGGCAAGAGATGTGCGACAAACGTGTGGGTTTCAGAAGCATTTTCATCAATAATCTTACGCATCTGTCCGCTGGTATTCCGGTCGAAGAAGCCAAGCGGCATCTGCATGATTTTTCTCATAGCCGTACGTCGCATATTGGTTTCTACCCGGAACGCCGCTAAGTGCAAAAGCATCAGCCCGGCAAAGTAAATGACAAGGCCGGCAACGGCTGTGCCTACCGCCCACCATGCATAGACGTTGATAGGGATTCCTGAGGCAACGCTGCCAGTCAATAGTAGCGAGCGTACGATAAGCCAAATGAAGATGAACGGCATAAGCGAGAGCAGACCGCTTAATCCCGACAGTGTCAGGGCTATGGGCATAAGCACCTTGCGTTTGCCCATGTAAAATTGAAGTTTCTTTAATGTATTCATATTAATTGATTGTTTCATTGGTTTCTATCTCTTTCCCGAATAACCGGAACTTTTGGAATAACACGGGTGTAACGCAGAGGTCGGCCACGAGTGCCGATACGATACCCGCTACGGAGAGCAGACCCATGTGTATAAAAGAGAGGCCTTCGGAAGTCATGTAAATAGCGAAGTTCGCACATATCACGACACTGGTCAGAATGATTGGTGTCCCGATCGTACGGAACGAGCGGAGAATGGCATCCCGATAATTACCTCGACGGTCGAACTCCAAATGCCCGTGGTTGATGAAGTGAATGGTGTCGTCGACAGCCAAACCGAGGATCATCGGCATAATGGTTGCGGTCATCATATCCAACGGGTAGCCCAGCCATCCCATCAGTCCGCCGACCACCAAAGCCGGAGTGATATTGGGTATCAAACCGATAAGCCCGATGCGTACACTGCCAAAGACCAACATCATTAGGATGCCGATAATAAGGAGAGAGATGGCAAATGAAACCATCTGCCCGCGAGCCACGTACTGCATCATCACGGTAAATTGCGGAATACTACCCACTGTAGTGACAGAAGCTTCGGGGAAGAGCCTGGCGGCATTGGCTGCAATATCGTTCAACTCTCGTTCTACCTCGCCGGAGTCAAAACTGCTGATCTCCACCATCAGGCGCAAACGTCGATAGTCGTAATCGATCCAATATTCCGCTTCGCTACCGCCTGCATTCTCGTAAAGGAGCAGCAGTTGTGCCACCTCTTCCGGATTCGTCGGAATACGATAATAAGCCGCATCTCCTTCGTGCAGGGTTTGATTCAGGTCTTTTAGGATATTCAGCACTGTAGTCGTTCGCTTGGTTAGCTTATAGCCTTCGGCCTTTTGTGCCAGAGAGTCTAAGCGTACAAGCATTGCCGGCGATTTTGTCAAGCCGTCTTCGGGCAGGTCTATCATGACGTCGTAGGTGTAGATGGATCCCAGTTCGCTTTCACCTACTTCCAGCAGATTGTTTACATAGGCTATTTTACGTCCCATGGTGCGTTCTATGTCAAAGGCGGTCTCTATCTTGGTGAATTGATAAATGAGTGCTGCGGTAAGCAGCCCTGCAATCCATAGGATCAATGTGCCATGCCGGAGTACGCTTTCTCCCAAACGCCCCAGTTGATGGTCGAGCCACCGTCCGCCGGTTTCCTGCACTTTGGGATGAGGTTTGCCGTTCTTGCCAAAACTCAACAGCACGGGCATCAGTGTAATGGCAATGAAGAAAGCCAGCATCACGCACGAGGAGGTAGCGATACCAATGAACCGCATGGGCTGCATCGGAATAGCGAGAAACGACAGCAGGGCGGCAAAGGTGGTGAGTGCACTGAACAACACAGGCCAGCCCATTTCACCCACGGTCTCTTCTACGGCTCGTCGACGTTCTCCGTGTAGAAGGAATTGCCGTTTGAAATAGGAAAAGATATGTATGTTATAGGCTATCGAGACGGCAAACGCCAACAGCATAGGTATCATCATCATACCGCTGTCTATCGTCATGCCGACATATCCCAACAGTCCATATACAATCACAATTGAGCCTGCCGCCGTGATAAGTGGAACGACAACGCCCCGTAGGGAGCGTGTTATGAGTAACAAAATAAGAATGGAAACGAGTGCGGCAATGCCCATCACACGGGGCATCTCTTTGCCAATCCATTTCATCTTCATGGCGGTAACGTAGGGCAAGCCTGTGCCTTTGGGATGGAGCTTTTGGTATTTGTCTTTAGTGATGATATGCTCCAGCTCATTCCCCGTTAGCACTTCAGGAGAAACGGCATTCTTACCTTTATTCCACACTGAATCTTTAGGAAAGGTACGCAACTTGAGAATAATCCACGAGAGCGTACCATCTTTGGAGACAAGCCGCTCGGCAATATGTGGCTTCATATAGGCTTTGCGACGTATCGTTTCCAGACTTGCCGCATCAGTGGGAATAAGGTCAGGCACTATCTGCTCGATAGTCATTCCTTCTTCATTCCCTACCATAAATTCGATGTCAGTGAGCGAAGTGATTTTGTCGGCGTATGAAATGCTATCCATCATTTCGTTCGTGAGTTCGCGGATGAGCTCTAAGTTCTCTTTCATAAACGAATTGTCGCATTGGGTCAGTACGGCGGCAAAATTGTCATTGCCGAATATATCCTTGAATTCTTTGGTCTTGACAAGCATCGGGTCGTCTTCGAGGAAGTAGTCTTCCCACGAAGCACTCACCTTGAAATATCTTAACCCTGTAAATCCTATGGCGAAGACGAGGATAAACAAGCTTAGTACAAGCCATCGTTTTTGTACCATCCATCTGCCCTGACGGGCAAACCAGTCATTGATTCTTTCTATTTTCATATCGTTTGTTATTGGTAAGTTCATTCATTTCAACACATTCAGCAGCGTGACGAGAAATAGCTTTCCACTTTGGGGCTACATATGATAATGGTGACAATGTGCGTGGACACAAGAATGCTCTTTGTGGGCATCATGCACGTGACAACGGCAGGAGTGAGAAGTGTTCATATTCTTTCTTTTTTTTACTTATGTTTTTTATATTACTTAGTCTTGCTAACACAACATCAGCAGGTTGAGTGCCATAACCGCCATGCCTGCTACCAAACCATAGATAGTATGATGGTGCTTACCGTATTCTTCGGCAGCGGGTAGTAACTCATCAAGCGAGATAAATACCATGATACCGGCAATCATCCCGAAAATAACGCCGAAAACATGGTCATTGAGGAATGGTGCCAAGATAAGATAGCCGATGACGGCTCCTACCGGCTCGGCCAATCCCGATAGAAATGAAAGCCAAAAGGCCCGTTTACGATTACCTGTAGCATAATAGATCGGAACGGAGACGGAAATGCCTTCGGGTATATTATGTATGGCGATGGCACAGGCAATAGGTATAGCAATGTTTATATCCTTCAATGCTGCAAGAAACGTAACCATACCTTCCGGGAAATTGTGTATTGCCAGCACCAAGGCTGTCACTACATCGACGCGTAATAATTGAGGCTTTATTTCAGTCTTTCGTTCTTCCTTTAAGCTCATTTCTTCCACCCGATGCATTTCGTGTGGATTTTCGTAGTGAGGAATTAGCTTATCAATAAGTAGAATCAATACGATTCCCCCGAAAAAAGAAAGTGTGGAATGAAGAGTTCCGTCGTCCTTGCCATGTATATTGGCAAGAGTCTGCAAAGAAGAGGCAAACAGATTGGCGAAAGACATATAAATCATTACTGCTGTTGAAAATCCCAATGAAAGAGAAAGGAATGAAGTATTGGTGCGCTTAGCAAAAAATGCAATCGCACTGCCTATCCCTGTGGATATACCGGCAAACGATGTTAGGAAAAATGCTATAAGTACTGGTTGAGACATGGCTATGATGGATTGGAAGTTAGTGCGTCAAAAGAGAACAAAAGTTTGTTTTGTTCAGAAGCAAAGCGAGCCGCTCTTTGCAGGCGGCTCGCTCGGTAGGAGAAACAGTTAGATTTAGAAATAAGACGTTTCATGCTTTTGGCAACTAAGTTTAGTTCGGTCAGTCTGCGGATGTACGATGTTGGTACTTTGATCTTTCGTCCCAATAATTTCTTTGGGCAAAACCTTTCCGATACGGGAGACTGCCCTGCTTTGCGTAACCCATGACTCCTCGCAGAAGAAAAGCCCGTTGACTCCTTGTACGAGTGTTAATTCGTCGTTGCTGATGATGTTGATGATACTCATATGCTGATTATTATTTAGTGATTCTTCTGGAATGACTCGGCGTTCCAACTCCTGCATCAAACGAAACGCTGCCTGACAAGATTGCAGCATCTGTCCATGCAGGCTATAGGTGTGGAGTCGAGCAGAAGGTAGCTGATGCCTATTGTCTCGGAATCAAATACAAAAGAGATTCGATTGTTTACAATCGTACAATCATTTCCGCAAGGCTTGCATTGCAGACAAGACGAGAAACGGATGTTTTGATTAGTTATCTCTTGACAGACAGGATGTTTCAATAGTTCTGCCTTCATCTTTCATTCTTTACATTCATGAGTTTCTTCCATCCTCCCGTGCTAAAGCGAATATACTCACTGATGAAACACTCTATCTCTTCGCAGGAAAGTTCCTTATGTTGCACCACCTCTTTCATCATATTAATCCACCAAGAGCAGGTGAAGTGCATGAAGAACGGAGAAATATCGGTATGTAGTTCCGGATGGAGTCTTCTCATCTTTTCCATATATTCCATCCCTATTGTGGCACTCTTCTCAATCCACTCTTCCAAATAATCTTTGAGGCGAGAATGCTGCGTAGAGAAAAACAGCAAATTTAATTCACTTCGGTAACGAGTTATAATGCCCATAAGCTCCTGCAAAGATGCACGATGATATTCATCTGAGATAAATATGTCAAGGGAGAAATTCTCCGGTCGGTTGTGATCTTCCAGCATCCTGTACATAGCAGCCAAAAGAGGACGCAACACATCAACCAGTAAATCGTCCTTACAGGGATAGTAATTGTATATATTGCTCAGACCAATGCCCGACAACTTAGAAATCTCACGCATAGACACCGACTTGAAGCCCTTTTCGAAAAAAGCTTTCTGCGCTGTTTCCAGCAATAGCTTACGTATATAATCCTTCGTTGTTTGCATAGGTCAGAACATAATTCTTTATTTTATAACGCAAAATTAGTCACATATTTTTTCGGTTGCAATACCTTAAAATGATGATTTTTTTACTTACCATTCCCCATTTATGGTAATTCAGCAAATGAAATTTATAACTTTCAATATGCTACTCCTAATCATATCAAAGCTACAAATACTCACTTATTTACAATCTCTAGCACTCACTTTTTTTTGTTTACTTTTGTCTGTAAACCGCTACTGACGTCATTAAATACATAGTAATATGAGCAAAAAAATCAAAGACCAAGAAGTTCTTTTGGTCAAAGATCAGAAGGACGATAGCCTCCGAGCCGTAGTCGGAGCAGATGGGAAAAGCGGACTGAAGTTGCATTCTTTCAAAGTCTCCTTTGAGAGTGTCGTTGCCAGCGTGCATGTATACCAATAGACGATTACTCACTACCAATATAAGGAAAAGTTGCATGCAAATGAAATTTATCATACGCCATGCAACTTTGGAGCCAATTCATAAGAAGAGGAGCTAACGGAGAAAAAGAACTTTTTCAGTGCCCTCAGATTTCGGGCTTCCTTTTTTATTTACCTTCAACAACTCCAAATATTCTTATTACATCAATCTTCGATAGTACATACACTTACACGGTTCCAATCCGGTTCGGTAAACATGTCACCTACTCCCTGATCTTCGGCAGTAATACGAGACGTATTAATCTTGTATTTATTAACAAGGATTGTTTTTACAGCTTCTGCACGTGCGGTAGCAATTTTTGCGTTGATCTCAACATTGCCTTCTGGAGAAGCGTACCCTTTAATAATGACTTTTGAATCGGGATATTTCTTCATGTAGGAGGCTACACGTTCCACATTTGGTAGCTGTGATGCATCCACTGATGAGCGACCTTGTCTGAAAGTAATGATAGATTCCGGAACGCGGGCAGTCTTGACTACTGTTTCAATGGGAACGACCTTTGTACGACATTCTTCCAACTCTTTATGCAAACCGCTAATTCTTTGGTTAGCATTGTTTAGTTCTCTGTCACGACTGCCCACCTGTTCGCGAAGTGCATTAATAGCAACATTCAAATCATCAATTTCGCTCTGATTGTAGACTTTTACTTTAGTAAAGTAATGATTCCCAGTACTCATCTTGAAGTGATAAGTCAATCCGGCAGTCAGTTCAAATGTTGCATTGTTTGCATTGAAACGACTCTTTGCCTGATTAAAATCACCTTGCATATCATATACGATAGCGGGCTTAATTCCCAATGTCCATGCTTTTGTTTCACCGAGGTTGAAATTAAGATTCAATCCGAGACGGGTAGACCATGAATTGTTATCTCCTTTACCATTTACATAATAATGCAACCACCCCATTCCGGCAATAGCTTCTATCTCAAACAAACGAGGTTTGCCCCGATAGCTTGCAAATAGATTTATTAAGTTAATTTTACTTAACAAGCTGACATCTAAAACATCAAAAGCTGTTTTACTCGGAGTTGTATTGATATATCCCATTCCCTGAAATTCCAAACCGAAAACTAGGAGTTAATTGTTTGGATATTCCAACTCCGAAACCGGGACGCATCCCTTTAAAGAAAGAGGCGTGAGTGAGAGGGGTAACTGCTCCTGCATTCACTCCTACAGACCAATTGTCCATAAACTTTGTTCCTTCTACAACTGATTGGGCATTTACAATAAATGTTCCCAAAGTAAAAACTAATAAAATAGCAATTTTCTTCATAATCTATTGTTTTATTTTTTTCGAATGCAAAAGTAAAAAGATTGCAGAGCTTTTTAGTTGTAGGACAAAAGAATAAATCTAATACATTGATTTTTATTTTACTTATAATCAGTAGTTTGCAAAAATGGTTCAATTAATAATCTAACACATATCTAACACCCTTGATAAAATTCAAAAAAGCACTTACACTTACACCTTTAGGGTAGTCAAGTTTATTTTTTAACAACAACGAGTGAACTGATACTTTTACTCTGAATAGCAATAACTTACTGCTATTTTGTACTATTACGATTATACATATTATATAATATGCTAATAAGCAATTATATATTGTTAGGCCCAATAAAAAATATATATAAATAGCGAGCGATAATCATATAAGTTAAAGAATAATTTATATTGGTAAAATATTCCTAATCGCCCATGCAAAAAATAAAACACATTATTATATTCGCAATATGAAATGTAAGATTATAATTGGACTATCAGCTATTCTCTATTTTACAGGTTGTTATAACAGGGAACAGACCCCTCGCCTTAGTGAGGCTGAAAAGCTAATGCAGAACAACCCGGATAGTGCATTAGCAATACTACAAAAACTCAAACCAGAAGGCAACCGGGCTGAACAGGCCAGATATGCATTGCTCTATTCCGAAGCTTTGGAAAAAAAACAAATGAAAGTTACTGACGATTCATTGATCCGCCAGGCTTGGCAATATTATAAACATTACCCCAAAGATTTACGTCACCAGTGTAAAACTCTATATTATTGGGGAAGAATTAAATTACGCACAGGTGATAAACCGGGAGCATTACGTCTTTTTCTCAAAATAGAAGAGAAACTGACAGATACCGATGAATCTTATTACAAAGGGCTTTTATACAGACAGATCGGTGAAGTATATTATAAACAAATGAACTACAGCCGGGCATATCATTATTTCCACGAAGCCAGAAATAATTTCCGCCAATCGGGTGATATCCAGGAGGAGACAAAGGCAACCCTTGACATGGCAGCCGCTACTTTTCACTCAAAAGATATAGAAAAAGCAATAAGGCTGTATTCGGCGGCTCTTGACTTGGCCGATGAACATAATAACAGTAATCTGATAGAAGTCAGCCTTACTAATCTTGCATCACTATATGTGATATCCAAACGGCATATATCCAATGACCTGTTACAGCGAATCGAACTTTCCGCCCGACAGGATACGGTATATGGATATCACACATTGACAGATGTAAGTCTTTTGAAGAATCATATAGACAGTGCACGGTATTATCTGGAGCTTGCAAAGGCGCACACTACTGATATTTGCGACATGGCAGAACTACAATACACTGCATACCATATCGAAGTGCAGGCTAAAAATTTTGAAAAAGCAACGGACAATGTACATCGCTATATCTACTTGAACGATTCAATAATGCGCTCAAACATGCAATTCTCCGCCGGTATGGTCGAGCGGGACTATTTTAAAGAGCGAACAAAATTCGCCCAATACAGAATGAAAAACCGGACTGTCTGGGAAATAGCTATAGCAGCCGCTACCTTTTTTATTATTGGAATTGCCTGGTATATCGTCCGCCAACGTTTACGCATGCAACGTGATCGTACCAACCATTATTTGTTATTGACAGAGAAAGCCAATTCCGAGTACAAGGCTCTTACTGAACGCGTGAAAAAACAGCAGACTACGGAAAGTTATTTAAGAGGATTGGCTGCTTCACGCTTTGACATTGTCGATAAACTTGGAAAGACCTACTATGAACGTGAAAATACAACATCGCAACAGTCAGTCATATTTAATGAAGTAAAGCAGATAATTACAGATTTTGCAGAAAACAATGGCATACTGCAAGAACTGGAAAAAATCGTAAACACTTGTCATGACAATGCCATGTACAAGCTCAAGGAAGATTTTTCGACCATGAAAACTTCTGACACCAGGCTGTTATGCTATATTTTTGTAGGATTCTCACCGCAAGTAATTAGCTTATTCATGAAGGATACGGTGGCTAACGTATATGCTCGAAAATCACGGCTCAAATCACGTATCAAATCTGCAAAAATAGTAAATAAAGAACTGTTTTTAAATCTTTTGGGATAAAACGGTACATTATTTACGGTAATATATTTTTGACAGGTAAAGGCGCATTTCAGTAATTATATGGATAAAACAAGGAATATGCTTGGCGAGATGAAATAACTATACACAATCCATCTTATAAGTTGTGATCAAGAAAAACAATATCAAAACAGATTTGAACAGTCTTCTTAAAAAGGCAAACAATCTACTTTTGCTTATATATTTGGAGAAGTAGCTAATTTGAAACATAATGCTTTAAATATATCTGACGGATACAATTCAGGAACAGATAACAGTTTATTTTTTTATTATATAAGAACATGCAAAAAAAGAATTTATTCGGAATACTTATTTTAATTGCTTATTTCGCTTCCTGTAATCAAATACATAAAACCCACTATGAGAATGGATGGTATCACATCCTATCACAGCAAAAAGACAGTATTGCTGAAGAGTCTATTGTAACAGTAAAAGATTTTGTTTCGTTACGAATGGATTCTGATGAAAATGGGACATGCGTAATTGTGGGGCAAATAAGCAAGCATAAACTAAAAAAATGGGCAAAAGAAACAGAAAAGGCAATTGGCAAACATATAGCTTTTGTACTTGACGATACGGTAATCACAAATCCAAAGGTGAATGCAAGAATTGAAAACGGTGTTTTTCAAATATCGTTACCTCATGGCTACGAATTTAAAAAACATATATAATAAAATTAGGAAAGAGAAAATAGATTCTATTGAAAGTATATTCAAAGGTTGGGAGAAAGATTCCATCTATTACTCATCCAAAGAGAAAGCCGATTCAATTGTGTTTGCGATAGACTACTGGGAGGCTTCTGAATGGGTGGATATGTCGGTCAATCCCGAAGATCATTATTGGTGGGGAGATTTAGATACTGCCACCTACAGCAAATTAGAATCTGCCTTATGCGAAGAAATTGCCAAGCCAAATTTCAGCAGCCGTGCAGAAGATTATATGAAGTTGGATACATATAAGAGGTACAAGGCGTATCTTTGCGAAAATGCAGACTATATTAATCTCATGTTTCAAGGTTTCTTGTTTACAGAACCGGCTACCGGACTATGCGGGTTTCTAGTGGATGATATAGTGAGAAGCCGATATCCCACTGCCCCAAGTATTCGGGTAATGACCTTAAAGATAGATAACCAAGATGACGAGATGTTCGCCAAGTTGAAATATCAGAAAGCTATTTGGCGGTTGATGAATAAAGAAAGAGATGCGAAGAGTAACAAGCAATGAGAATGGTAGCTATGAGTAATTTGAAAAACAAAGTATTAACAGCAATGGGTATCATAAAATACTCATTTGGTTTCTGACGATTATTCCTGTCGGTATTCCTTTATGTGCTATTATTGGGCTTATGTATGGTATTAAAAATAAAGATACAATATTTACCAAATGCTCTGCCGTAGCTTTATTTGTTGGAATAGCTTGTATTGTTTATACTCTATTAGTTATAAAATCTACGTAGATTGAAATATTTACCAAATATGTGAATAAAAGATTATCAATAAATATAGGGAAACAAACCAAAGGTGTATGGATATAAATAAGGTTATTAATGATGTCTTCAAAATTGTACTAAATATTTTATTTGTATTTACAAAGAGTTATTTGACAACATAGCACCGCAAATCGCTGAAATTTGCACGGTTGCTAATTCGTTACCTCTATTTCTCAAATACTCTGCTAAAAGTTTATTCTTCAATCGGTTAAATCCAACCGATGAAAATCTAAAATAAAAATACACGATAAAGATATAAAAGAAATCGTGTTTTGTTTAGGTAGATTTTACACCGCTCGATATGCTTAAAAATTATCGTCAAAGTTGTAACGAATAAATCAGCAGCTTCCATACTCTGTTCACTTTCTTGGGAATAACCCAACAGATGCTTGACATCCTCTCCTTTTTTTTTGGGGGGGGTAAAAGTTATTTTTTTCTCCTGAAAATAAAATGGCCTTGGTAGTCTTGAAGTCCTATATCAACTTTTCATATTCATAACTGATTAAATATTTAACTAGTAATATTCGTTACCAGTTATTTAGTGGTGTTCAGATTGCCCCTCTTCATTCACTAACCAATCCTAAATCGTTAATGTGATTCGTCAGTAATTAGCAAATTTCCTTAATATTTAGTCCCTCCAGACTATTATTAAGGCAAGAAAAAACAAATCCGTTTAATTCGGAGGCAAAGTCAACAGTATACAGATAGATGAAATCTCCTTTATAGAACATATCTCCTTTACGGCTTTTAACGAAGTAATACATTTGAAAGACTGTATTCATTTACAACAACTGATCAAAGTTAGGATTAAGGTACTTGCTGCGGATTCAAGCTACACTAATAATATCAATTTGAAAAGTTTTACAAAACACTTCTTTAAGTACAAGGTCTGAGCTATCTAAATTGCTCCATTTCGTAAGATTTGATGGTCAGAACTCAGCCATGAAAGTGCTACCAGATTGAAAGGAAGTTTTAAAATGTAGAAATAATATTATTTACAGACCAGAATAAAAAGCCAGAAACAGGGAAGTGGAAATATTTTGGATTTTCTTTGGAGTACATACGTTCAATGCGGTATGTATGATTGAAAAGGTCACGAAGAAAAAAAAAGAACGGCAGCATAATCTGACTAAAATAAGAGGAGAGAGTGGGTGAACTTCACCTAAAAATGAGGTATATAATGCATGGATGGAAAAAATAGGAATATGTAAATGATATTCTATAAAAAATGGAAGACTGGGGCTTTTCGAAAAAATGAAGAGAAAAAAAATTATATAAAGTGTTTTTTTTATTAACTTATAGGAAAGAACATCTTATGAAAGAGAATCAATTTATTTTTCAAATCATTCGTATTTGTTTGTGTCATAAAAAGTCTTAAAACAAAGTTTATTTGAATATTAGATACTCATTATATCTTTGTGCCTTCAAACAAAGAGTACATTAAATCAGAACAAACAGCCGTTTGCACGAGCATTGAATTTAACTTTATAATAAATCTAGCTGTGTGGTGAGAGATGAGACTGCTAGCGAGATAATCTATTTATTAGAACTTAAGTGCCCCTATTGCATGAGTGAATGTTCAAGAGTATGGCCTGAATGATATCAAATGAGTACAGAAAGCGACTCGAAACGATATGGAAGATAGCTATATGATACCCTCTAAAAGTAAATCTATCAAGAGACGTCAGACGTTTATGACAATGTTTTTTTAACAATACGATGTCACAACACATAGCTTTTGTAGATGAGTTATTTTAAGATAATATTGGTGACAACAACCGACTTTTGTATGGTACCTCATTTCAATATCCTTAAGTTCGTCAGTATCCCCTCGGAAAACGTTTTGTCGTGGACTTGCGAGTACCTATCTCTTGCTGTTCAAGAAATCTTGTGCTATAGAAGATTTATTGTGTATGGTTTGAACACACGTTTTTGATCATCCACAATTATAGTTGAGTGATACCACCTTCAACTTGTAAAAAGAATGTTCCGTTTGTTGGATAAAATACTTTTTGAATTGGCCATCCTTTCTTGATTTTTATAGAATATGCTAAAAATACATTCAATTTTTACTTTGAATGGCTCATTCACTAATTAAGAATAATATTATAGGGAATATATGGTATTTGTGAAATATCATAAAAAGGGTCTTTTTCAAACACTGTTAGGGATACTGTAACAGTCGGTGTTATAATAGTGTATCACTCTATTATGAAGATTGACCATATAATCAGAATTAGCAATGTGAAACATATTTTTTTAAGTTTGATATTGGAATAATATTGTTTTTTTATGCTTTTCGAACAGATGTTAGTTCAATGTGAGATAAAATAATGTTTCATAACACTAAGGTGTTGATTGTTAGATGTATATGAATTGAGGTGTTAGATTTTTAAAATCATTTTATAATTCAAATACAATTTCGCTTTATTATTTTTGCTGGCAAAGAAAAAGTAAGAAAAATCTGACTTTTTTATTTATGAGTACTCATTAGCATTTTATCTATTAATTTAAATTTATCAAAAATGAAAACTAAACCTTTTTTAAAATCGATGGCATTAGTGATTTGTTGCTTAACTTCTTTTGTATTGGTATCATGTGATAAGGATGATGATAAGCCCAATTTAAAAATCAGTCCTAATAAAGTAGAAGTTGCAGTTGGTAAAACGGTTACTGTGTCTGTTAGTAATGGTACTGCACCATATACGACGAAATCAAGTGATGCAAAAATCGCAGTTGCGAAATCAGATAAAAATGCGATTGTAATTACCGGTGTAAAAGATGGTTCAGCAATGATAACTATTACGGACCGGAAGGGAGTTACAGGAAAAGTTGCTGTAACTGTAAGAACTGTAAAAGAGACCCCAAAAACTCCAAAAGGACTGGATTTTGATAAACAATCTATTACTGTGAGTGTTGGAAAAGATGGTATAGTAACAGTAAAAGGTGGTGCACAGCCATATTCTGCCGTTGCGAAAGATGTCAATATTGCTACGGTATCAGTCAAGGAAAATAAAGTCAACATAAGAGGAGTTAAGGCAGGAAAAACTACTATTACAGTTACAGATAAGGATAAGAAAACGGGAACTATCAATGTGACGGTTAAATAGTTTTCTTTTTTTTCTAATTTTATTGTAATGCATAGCGAGTGAGACGAAGATAATTTCGTTATATACTGCTATGCATTTACAATAAGTCTTTGTATATAATGATCTTGCGAGTTATAATTAACCTCAAATTATATGTTAAATATTTTAAATTATGAAATTGATTAAATTGCATTTATTGGTAGCAGCCATGATAATAGTAACATCAGGCTGTGTTGGATCTGGGAAGAAATATAAACAACAAGAAAATAGTGCTGCCGGAGTAGTGGATAGCAAAAACAAAGATTGTTATGGCACCTATGAAGGCATATTACCTTGTGCCGACTGTGGTGGCATCAAAACGACATTGAAAATTAATAGTGATGCAACTTATGATTTGCGGAGTGAGTATCTGGGTGAGGAGAATGGTATTTTTGAAGAGAGCGGTGTATATAATATGATAGGCGAAAACATCATTGAACTGGTTACTCCTTCATCGGGTGCCAAAACATATTATAAAGTTCTCGACGACGCAGTGGTCTTGTCTGACAGTACGGAAATCTTCAACAATAGCGGGCGGCTCGCAGCACAATATATATTGAAAAGACAGTAATGTTTATGTGTGATAGGACATGTGATTTGTTTAAGGTAGGAAATTTTAACATAAAAAGGTGCCTATTATTTCTTGTCTGTATAATGTTATTAGTTGCTTGTGGTGAGAATGATCCGATTGAATCCCGGAATCGACATCCCAGGCAACAGGAAGAATCTCATAGTGAACAATCCGGATCAGTTCCCGCTGTGGCTAAAGAGGATGTTGCAGCTTATTTTAGATTTGATATGTCTAGAGATATAAATGTTGCGTTAGGACTTGTTGAAGCACAGAAAGAGACGCTGCAGATAAACGGGAAAATGATAAAAATAACTGAGGCTGTAGTGAAAAGGAAAGATTATCAAAAAGGCTCATTTGTGCTATATGTTACAGGCACGGTAAATGGTTCACCTTTTAAGAATGAATTCACTTTTACCGGCTTTGTGAGCAAACCTGACGATTATCAAATGGTTAATGGTGCACAAGCTGAGTGGAAAGCAAATGCTGATTATTATGCAAAGCTTGATTTTGATAGCTTTTACAGATTACATAAAGTGAACATGTTTACAATTGAGAATTTAGGCCGGTTAGTGGACTTTTATTCTATAAATGTAGGGGGAGAAAAATATCTTTTTACTCTGGAAGATCTTGAGAAGACGGTTCTTGAAGATATAAAATATGAGCAAAATCAGCTTTCTTTCTATCTTAGGTACAATAATAGTAGGTCTAAAAAAAGAATATCACTTCTGTTTGACAAGAATAAATATTATGAAGGAAAGGTTACTGTAAATACAGATTTTATAAAACAGAAGTATATGAGAGGGATATATGAAAATCCATCTCTATTTAATGGTCACATTTTTTCATATGATGAAAGTGCGTATGCTGTGGAAATCAGTACAACTCTGAAAGAAAAAAGCGACACAGGCAACATGCTTACACTACATTTAAGCATGTATGCAAAGGGTAATGGTGGCTTGTTGCTTGCAGAATTTGATAAAATATTCACCGGTTTTAAACCCTTAAGTGAATTGAAGAATGAGTTGATAGCCTACTCAACACCGGATTTGCATGAGTTTGTGAAAAATAAACTTAAGAATAGTAATTATGGTGATGTGAAAAATAAGTTTTCCAATTCTATAGATAGATGGATACAGTATGTGGAATTTGTAATTAAGGATCATGATTCATTGCAATGGGAAAAGAATAAATGGAGCAAGAACGTCTTGAATGGTCTCTTTTCTTCTGTAAAGGATATATATTTGGATAATGTAAGATTTGAACTTAACTCCGCCCAATTAAAGGAGATTGGCGGAAAGCGTTTTTTGTATATTGTTTTTCAAATGATTGGTGCTAATGATTTGGTATTGACGAGTGACGCTATTCTTTTTAATATGTCCATACACATACCTTCTTCGTTATAAAATGATTTGTGACAAATTGATCCGGTCCAATATTGTGTTTATATTTAAATTGAAATTCACAATGATATCTAAGACAAAAATATTCCTTTTTTTTCTTGCAAGAGCTTTATTTATTAATGCACAACAATAAGAAAAAAAGAGGAAGTAAAAAATGATTCCGTTTACTAACTTCAGGAGGGTAGTAGTAGCCTCTCTCGACCAATAAATATAAAAAAATCTTTCTATTGGAATGAAGACAAGATAAAAGCTGGCATATCTGTACAAGGAAATTGGCGTAACCAAAACTTTCCAGGTACACTTCCGCAAAGAAAGAATATGGTAACCGGAACATTTGAACGCGATTTCGACATCAATCCTTTCTCTTATGCTTTGGGAATGAGCCGTACTTTGCGTCCTCGAAATATCAACGTGAACTGAAGTATTATCGTAACAATTGGACACCGTTCAATTTTAAACGAATTTAAAAACAATTATATGAGAATCGAAGTACTTGATTTTAAAATAATAATGCTCATCGGTCAAAACTTATCAAGAGATCATTACTGAATATTTTCTGGGAGAAGAATCATTTTGGTTTTAGGGGGCATCTTACACAGGCCCTCCAATATGAACAGGAATAAAAATAGGAAGATTTATTATAGCCTGTTATCATACAGCCGGTAACGATGTGTCGATTTATTTGATTCCCATATCAAAATAATCGGGACAATATATTTAATCGTACTTGATCGTAAAATCATCATTTATAGGTATTGCGTACAATTATGCAATCTGCTATCTTTACAACCTAATGGATAATGCAAGAAAAAAGCGGAAATACAGAGCCATAGTGGCATGCTTATTGTTGCTGACTATGATGCCTTTCTTCTTTGTGAAAGCCTTTCATGTTCACAAAGAAGATTTATGTATATCTCATGATGAGCAACAATCTTCCCATCATGATTCTGCCGATAAATGTGCTATCTGCCTGTTCACTTTATCTTCATTTACCGAAGCCGAGAGCTTTGAGTACAATTGCGTTCAGACAGAGAACCCCGTTGAATATCTTATCCAAAAGGAGAAGGACATTACTGTTACTTTTCCCCTATTGTCTCTCCGCGCTCCTCCTGTCCAACTATTACAATCCCTCTCATGGGTTGCATGCATTATAAGATGACATGTGAAAGAGGGATGCTGTGCCCTTTGGTTATCTTAAACAATTTATAACTTCATTACAATTTTCGTAAAGTATGACATTTCATGCATATTTCCAATATGTGTGTCTATTCATTGTCTGGCTGTGTGCAATATCTCCTACAAGGATGTATGCACAGAAATACCGACAGCAATCAGATACACATAGGACACTGTTGGTTGTAGATAAGGAAACCGGACGTCCGATTGAAGGAGCTTACATCTTATTGGAGAATCAACCCCTTGCCAGTTCAACCGGAGGAAGAATCATTATCCCTTGGAAGACAAATTCCAAGGATACAGTTCTTGTACAGAGTTTGGGCTACAAATCTCAATATATATATTTGAGTGAGGCATTCAAAAAGGTGAATATTCAAACAGTATATCTTTATCCGGAGATAAAAATTCTGGAAGAAGTCATTATTACCGGTGAGTGCTCCGGAGTGACTCGGAATACGGTAAGCAACAACCTTACTTCCTTCGCAATCAATCGCGCATTGGGAACTTCTCTCACCTCTCTGCTTGAACAGGTCAGTGGCGTAAGTTCCATCAGTACGGGGACGACAGTTGCCAAACCTGTCATCCAAGGAATGTATGGCAACCGGATATTAATCATAAACAATGGTTCCCGCCAGACAGGCCAACAATGGGGAGTTGATCATGCTCCTGAAGTGGATATGAACGGAAACGCTTCCATTCGGGTGATAAAAGGTTCTGACGCGGTACGATATGGTTCAGAAGCTTTGGGAGGAATTATTGTCATGGAACAGGCTCCCTTACCCTTCCGGAAGAAGGCCTTGAAAGGAAAGACTTCCATACTTTATGGAAGTAATGGTCACCGTTATGTGCTGACCGGACAGTTGGAAGGCACTTTCCCTTTTCTCCGTGACCTTGCCTGGCGAGTACAGGGGACATATTCAAATTCCGGAGACCGTTCCACCGCAAACTATCTTCTAAATAACACTGGAGCCAGAGAACATCATACCTCCGCTTTACTCGGCTATGACCGTGGACGTTTAAGAATAGAAGGATTCTACAGTCACTTTTACAACCGGACGGGAGTAATGTTCAGTGCCCAGATGGGAAGTGAAGATCTGCTGGCAGAACGTATCCGATTGGGACGTCCCCTGTACACAGATCCTTTCACGCGAAGTATCGCATACCCATATCAAAAAGTTACCCATCAGACAGCCATTGGTAAAATGAAGTTCAGTATGCGGAACGCAGGAAATCTTTACTGGCAAAGTTCCTGGCAGAAGGACGACCGACAGGAAAACCGCATCCGGCGTCTGGGTTCCGACATTCCAGCTGTTTCCCTGCACTTAAACTCATTACAAAACTCTCTCTGCTGGAAATTGAATTATAATTCATGGCAAACAGAGGTTGGGGGACAAATTATGTTCATTGATAATCACAGTCAGGCAGGAACAGGTATTGTTCCCGTTATTCCCAACTATACGGAGACACAGATGGGAATATATGGTATCGGGAAGTATAATTACAGTAAAGGAGGAATTGAAGCAGGTATTCGTTTTGACGGACAGGAAACCCGTGCCAGTGGTTATGACTGGACAGGAAGTCTCTATGGAGGAACAAGAAAGTTCAATAACGTATCATACAGTCTGGGAGGTCATCATCATTTCTCTGACCAATGGAAGCTCACCACTAATTTCGGGCTGGCCTGGAGAGCTCCTCACGTGTATGAATTATATAGCAACGGAAATGAACTCGGATCCGGAATGTTTGTCAAAGGAGATTCTACCATGCACTCCGAAAGGAGCTATAAATGGATATCTTCCATCAGTTACAGCAATAAGGTATTCAGTGCCCGAATGGACGGTTACCTGCAATGGATAAGCGGCTATATCTATGATGAACCGAAGAAAGAAACCATCACTGTTATTTCGGGGGTATACCCTGTATTCCAATACAAACAGACCCCGGCTTTCTTTCGCGGAATGGATTTTGACTTTCACTTCATGCCCATAAATTCATGGGATTATCACCTGATTGCTTCTTTTATACGGGCAAATGAACAGACGACAGGAAATTACCTTCCTTATATCCCCTCTTCCCGTTTCAGCCATGACCTCTCATGGCTTCACGAAACCAAATCGCATTCCAAATTACGTTTGAGTATCAGACATCGATTCGTGGCAAAACAGACCCGGTTTGACTCGAATACGGATCTTATTCCCTATACCCCTCCGGCATACCACCTCTTGGGGTTCGCTGCTAGCTTTGAGTGTCCTGTAAAATACGGATACAAACTACAATTCATGATAGCGGCAGACAATATCTTGAACAAAGAATATAAAGAATACACTAACCGTTCACGCTACTATGCACATGACATGGGATCTGATGTACGTTGTGTAGTGAACTGGAGTTTTTGATTTATAACAATTATTATTAACCAAATAAATAAAAAATGAAAACAAATGTATGTAAAATCGCATTGATGTTCCTGATAGGAACAGCTCTTTCGTTGTTGTTCAATTCATGCAGTAAAGATCCTGTAATTCCTGAAAATGAGACAGATAATAAATTGCATGAAGATCCTTCCAAAATGACTATCCGTCTTGTGGAATGTCACCTGCATGCAGACTGGAATGAAATACAGAAAGTCGGTGGACCTCACCAGAATCCGGAATCTCCGGCCAAGCACATGAAACGTATTCAGGAAATAACTTATGAGCTGAAAGCCGGCAAGGGTTGGAGGCTTGCCGAAGGCAGTCAAAGCAAGTTCTACGTGCAGAAAAATGGAGACTACTATACTTATGGGAAATACACCCCGGCTCCCGTTTATTTGATGTTCATCTATTACTATAACGCCAAAGGAGATTTGATGAACAGCCAGTTTATAGAAAACGGGCAGGATAATATTCATCAACATTTCTTCACGCCTGAAAATGTAAAACCCACATTTGACGGTCAGCCGGAAGCCGATGACAATGAACCGCAGAAATTGGTGGATTATCTTTATGTGGACACTACCCCCTGGGACAAGACCAAACATAGCAAGGAAGCTGAAATAACAGGAGACAGTAACCCGATAGGTTTGAAAGGAGTTATCCGTTTTTTGAAAGACCGTAAGGAATTCGACCTGAAAATTCGTCTTTATCACGGCTACAAATCCAAGGGCAATCCGGAAACAGGTACTTTTGATCCGTTCTATAAACCTTCCGGAATATTGATCCAGCGTGGTACATGGGATATCAACCTAAACATTCCGGTAGTGGTGTTCTGGAGCCGTGAAGAGACTGTGGGGGTAGACGAAGACACGAACCCCGAAGGGGTGGAAGAAGACGGGCTTGATGAAAAAAGTAATCGTGCCATACATTCAATTATGGGAACCTTCAATCTTACATGGAAAGAAGCGCTTGAAGAGTTTATAATTTACACTTATAAGTCAGGGGATGTGGAAGCCGGAGCGATTTGGCTTTGAAAATCGGTTTGGACTGCCATAAGTAACCATAAAACTGCCTGTTGTGACATTGGTGCCGGTATTGTTTCAACAGGCAGTTGTTCCTGTTAAACCGTTTCATCTTTTTTTGCAAGAATGAAACGGAAACAAGTGCCATTCGGCAGTGCCTCCAATGAGAACTGCCATAGGGCATTGAAAAGAAAATCATCTCGTGTTATAAACGATTAAATTCATGCTGTTTATTAGAATATTCAATATATTGTGAGATAATGAGTCATAATATTGTAAGATTATAAGAGGATTTGATTCTATGAATATCAGGAAATGGTTATTTACAATTCACATTTAAGATAAAATAGAGATTTTACAATGGAAGGCTATAATAAAAAAGTAATAATGAGTTATTGGACAATTTGCAGGATGAAAACAACGAAAAAAATCTACGTAAAGGTTAGCATTATCTTTTTATTGGGAGGAATTTTACTTTTTTCTTCATGCGAGAAGGAGGAAAATCAAAAGATAGAAGCCAACCGGAAAACATTATTCATGTATTTGCCATGGTCCTCAAATTTGACGAACTATTTTTATAATAACATATCTGACCTGGAAAAATGTATAACGAAAATAGGGCTGAACAATGAGAAAGTAATTGTTTTTATTTCTACCGGTAGTACGGAGGCCATGATGTTTGAAATTGTGTCTTCTCACGGGAGATGTAAACGTGAAATACTTAAAAAATATAAGTCTCCGCCTTTTACGACAATCGATGGGATAACAGCAATTTTAAATGATGTAAAGGCATTTGCTCCGGCTTCTGTTTATACCATGATTATAGGATGTCACGGTATGGGATGGCTTCCTGTTTATGAGATGAAAGTGCGTTCCGCACCTCACATGAAAATGCATTGGGAATATCAGGGTGTTCCATTGACACGTTATTTTGGAGGACTGACCGCCGAATACCAAACAGATATAAAATCTCTAGCCTCCGGTATTGCTAATGCAGGCATGAAAATGGAATATATTCTATTTGATGACTGTTATATGTCATCTATAGAGGTTGCCTATGAATTAAAGGATGTTACAAAATATTTGATTGGTTCTACTAGTGAGATGATGGCATACGGAATGCCTTATGCCGCTATTGGGGAATATTTACTGGGGAATCCCGATTATCAATCGGGATGTGAAGAATTTTACAATTTTTATTCAACCTATGAAATAATGCCTTGTGGGACATTAGCAGTAACGGACTGTTCAGAACTGGAGAATATGGCAGCCATCATAAAAAGTATCAATAGTAAATATTCTTTTGACAAATCCCTGAGGGGAACAATCCAACGTTTAGATGGTTATACTCCTGTAATATTTTATGATTTTGCAGATTATATAACCTCACTCTGTAACGATCCTATATTATTAAACCAATTTAGAGAGCAGCTAAATCATCTTGTTCCATATAAAACCCATACAAAAAATTTCTACACTATGGCCAAAGGTATTATTCCTATCAATACATTTTCCGGTATAACAACATCCGATCCGAGTGACAATCCTATGACTGTGCTGAAAGAAAATACATTATGGTATAAAGCAGCGCATAATTAAAGTTGATAATAAGATGAAGAATACTAAACTCCCAAGCCTGCATATTTTATAACTTTTTGGTTATTGTCTGTTTTTGGAAATGGTATATATAGGAATTGAGAACTATCATGCAGGGAATCATGCAAAAAAAGTATTTATGGTTTCTGTTGAGATACAAAGAATGTAATAATAATTATATTTCTTCTAATAAAAGCTTTCCGCATCGAAATGTGTTTGTTACTCCTAATATTCGCAATATGAAATATAAAATTATAATTGGACTATCAGCTATTCTCTATTTTACAGGTTGTTATAACAGGGAACAGACCCCTCGCCTTAGTGAGGCTGAAAAGCTAATGCAGAACAACCCGGATAGTGCATTAGCAATACTACAAAAACTCAAACCAGAAGGCAACCGGGCTGAACAGGCCAGATATGCATTGCTCTATTCCGAAGCTTTGGAAAAAAAACAAATGAAAGTTACTGACGATTCATTGATCCGCCAGGCTTGGCAATATTATAAACATTACCCCAAAGATTTACGTCACCAGTGTAAAACTCTATATTATTGGGGAAGAATTAAATTACGCACAGGTGATAAACCGGGAGCATTACGTCTTTTTCTCAAAATAGAAGAGAAACTGACAGATACCGATGAATCTTATTACAAAGGGCTTTTATACAGACAGATCGGTGAAGTATATTATAAACAAATGAACTACAGCCGGGCATATCATTATTTCCACGAAGCCAGAAATAATTTCCGCCAATCGGGTGATATCCAGGAGGAGACAAAGGCAACCCTTGACATGGCAGCCGCTACTTTTCACTCAAAAGATATAGAAAAAGCAATAAGGCTGTATTCGGCGGCTCTTGACTTGGCCGATGAACATAATAACAGTAATCTGATAGAAGTCAGCCTTACTAATCTTGCATCACTATATGTGATATCCAAACGGCATATATCCAATGACCTGTTACAGCGAATCGAACTTTCCGCCCGACAGGATACGGTATATGGATATCACACATTGACAGATGTAAGTCTTTTGAAGAATCATATAGACAGTGCACGGTATTATCTGGAGCTTGCAAAGGCGCACACTACTGATATTTGCGACATGGCAGAACTACAATACACTGCATACCATATCGAAGTGCAGGCTAAAAATTTTGAAAAAGCAACGGACAATGTACATCGCTATATCTACTTGAACGATTCAATAATGCGCTCAAACATGCAATTCTCCGCCGGTATGGTCGAGCGGGACTATTTTAAAGAGCGAACAAAATTCGCCCAATACAGAATGAAAAACCGGACTGTCTGGGAAATAGCTATAGCAGCCGCTACCTTTTTTATTATTGGAATTGCCTGGTATATCGTCCGCCAACGTTTACGCATGCAACGTGATCGTACCAACCATTATTTGTTATTGACAGAGAAAGCCAATTCCGAGTACAAGGCTCTTACTGAACGCGTGAAAAAACAGCAGACTACGGAAAGTTATTTAAGAGGATTGGCTGCTTCACGCTTTGACATTGTCGATAAACTTGGAAAGACCTACTATGAACGTGAAAATACAACATCGCAACAGTCAGTCATATTTAATGAAGTAAAGCAGATAATTACAGATTTTGCAGAAAACAATGGCATACTGCAAGAACTGGAAAAAATCGTAAACACTTGTCATGACAATGCCATGTACAAGCTCAAGGAAGATTTTCCAACTATGAAAGCTTCCGACACCAGGTTATTATGCTATATTTTTGTAGGATTTTCACCGCAAGTAATTAGCTTATTCATGAAGGATACGGTGGCTAATGTATACGCTCGCAAGTCACGGCTCAAATCACGTATTAAATCTACGGAAACAGCTAATAAAGAATTATTCTTAAGCCTTCTGGGATAGGTATTTCAACTTTATACTAGGTTCCAATGACTAATGCATCATCCGGTAATTAAATCTAGAATATGTTCAGATTGTTTTTGCCATAATACCGGAATGATGTAATTGTAGAATGGTTTTGTCATGGAGGTAAGCCATAACAGGTTTAATTCTCCTGGGAGGTATGTCCGGAAAGTATGAAGATGCTTTCATTATAATATCTGTTACTATTCCAGTCAATTGTCAGAAACTTATTGATTGCCCTATATTTTTTAAGGTTGTAAATCATCTGTTAGCGTCGTGTTAGAAAAATAAGAAGAACGAAGTCTTTATGTTTCTGTATTATAATGTTTTATGCAATGCGGACGTTAGATTTGTGGTTTCATTTTGTAACTCGTGATTTATGTGTTATTACTTTTGCAACCAGGAAAAACAAAACAGATGTGATAATATAAAACTGTTTCTTGTTCATTAAAATACTTCATTTTTACAGGTTGCACGTAGAATAAGAACAGTCTTATTATGATGACACAGCTTTTCATCCGTTTACTTTGGGTGCATGTTTTGTTTATCCACTTAAAGTTTGAGTTATCCTAGTTTGAATTATGAATTTGAATAGAAAAAAGTACTTTTTATGTTTTGCCTGTGTCTTGGCCTGCCTTGTGTATTCAGACAAGGTTTCCGCGCAGTTTTATTCTGTCAGAACCAATCTGGTGGGTTTAGGTACGGGGAATCTGAATGTGGAGGGTTCCATGGCTTTTTCCACGCATTGGTCCGCCCATCTTCCCGTACAGTACAATCCTTTCCGTCTTTGGGATGACGGCAAGCTTAAAAACTTCACAGTCCAGCCTGGTGTGCGTTATTGGATGCGCGAAACTTACGGAAGGGGTTGTTTTATCGGGCTCCACGGTGTGTTCTCCATATATAATGCGGGTGGTCTGTTCGGACATCGCTACCGTTACGAAGGCACAGCTTTCGGCGGCGGGCTTTCTGCGGGGCTGGTGCGCCCCCTTTCGCGTCGCTGGAATCTGGAGTTCGAACTGGGTCTCGGTGTTGTCTGGGCCGACTGGGAACGTTACCGTTGCGTGAACTGCGGTAAGCGTACCGGCAAGGGCTCCGGTGTCTATGTGACACCCACACGTACCGCCGTTAATCTGGTTTATCTTTTCTGAAACCATCTTATCTGTTGAAACAAGATATAAAAAGTTGAATGATGAATAAGTATCTCAAATCCCACATAACGGCCGCCGCTTTCTGCGCGGGAGTGTTACTGGCCGTGTCCTGTTCCACTTCCCGCGAACCGCGGACTATGCGGCTGTTTATGCAGTCCGGCCGTCCTAATATTTTTCTTCCCCACGAGGAGAGCGCACCTTCCGGAGTGCTTGCCGAACAGGTGGGGTTCACCACTTCTTCGGACACTCTTCCCGGTGAGTTCGAAGAGGTCTCCGACAGTACGGATGACGTATGGAAAACCATACACCTGGGCGGTGTTGACATCGTCGCTGCACGCACGGTCGTCAAGCAGGTCACCATGCGGGAAGGTTCCGTGCGTTTGGAATTCAATATCCATGTCCCTTCCCTCCTGATTGACAGTTGCTGGCGTGTCACACTCACCCCGATGCTCTGCACCTCTGACAGTTCAGGCTTCCCGCTACCACCTGTTGTGCTTTCCGGTTCTTCCTTTACCCGCATGCAGGAAGCGGACTATAAGGCGTACAGGCTGTTTCTTAATGGAATTGTCGATCCTTCGGCTTATGATAGTGTGTATCTTGACCGTAAAGGCATCAATAAGGATATCGCCTGCCGGCAGAGGTTCTTCTATGAACTTTACGGCAAGGAGCGCGACCGTCAGCTTGCCTACGAGAAGTGGAAACGCCTTGCCCTTGAACGCCAGAATTTCTGGAACACGCGTACGCAGGCCAACCGTGCGACACTCCGTCACCGCCTGGAACGCAAGCGGATCGAAGAAAGCGTACGGCGCTATGTGGCTGGTCGTGACACGCTCGGGTTGTGGGCCTCCTATGACCGTAAATATCATCGTACGGCCTCCTTTTGGCCGATGTACCGGCTGGAACGCGAGCTTACCGCCGATCGTGTACCTTCGAAATTCCGTGACCTTTATAACGGGGGGGCGCAGCCTGTCCAACATACACAACTATGTCCTCACCGCCACCGATTCGATGGACATCTCCCGCCACCGTTATTTCTACGACCGGATTGCCGAAAATGAGATGAATGACCGTAACCGTGATGAAATCCGCCGGCGTATGATTCCCTTCCCCTATATCGACTCCGTGATGGTCCGCCAGAATTCGGATTCAGTTTCCGGACATGATTATATCTACAACTATGTATATTCTCTGCCCGTCACCGATGGAATGAAAAAGCTCCGTGTGCGGCTAGAGTCTATCGTGGAAGCCACCGACCGCAGCACATGGCGGCCTGCCGCCTCGGACACGCTGCTCTTCATTGTGGCCTCGCTTAGCGACCTGGTTGACCGTTCCGCTCTGGACCAATATGTCATAGCTTCTGCGGAGACAGACTCTCTTGCGGCAAGCGGTCCCGTATATACTCCGCAGGGAGAAGAGTATGCCGAAGCCTTGCGGCTCCTTTCAGAGCGACAATACCGGCAAGCCTTGCCGATATTGGAAAAACGGCCTGACTATAACACCGCCCTTTGCCTGACACAGCTCGGTTATCATAAAGAGGCTTCCGCTCTTTTAGACCAGTTACCCGTAGATTCCCGCAAGGAATACCTGCATGCTGTGGTAAGCGCCCGGCAGGGCGATGATTACTTAGCAGTGGAACATATGCTTGCGGCCTGCCGCATGAATCCCAATCTTGTCCTGCGTATTCCCCTGGATCCGGAACTGTCGGACCTCATTCCCAAGTTCTTCGGGCTCCGTATGGAACTGGACAGGATAGCGGAAGGGAAATAGTAAAAAGTAGAAAGAACAAAACAGGAAAAAAAGTATAAGTACGAATTAAATATTAACAAGTGTTTTATTAGTGTTTATTTTTTTATTAACAATTTAATTACAATGATTATGAAAAAAAGTTTGTTAAGCGTGTTTACAATGGTTGCTATGGCTGCAGCATTCACCGCGTGCAGTAACGATGACATCGAAGTGCCTGACGTAAAGAACGGGGAAGCGAGAAGCGTATTCATGAAGCTGGAGTTGCCGACGCTGACGAGATCGACCGAGCCTCCTGTAGCCTCGGGAACGGTTGCTACGGTAAGTAATCTGCATGTATACTTCCATGACGGGACCAGCATTCTGAAATATGTGAACGCGACTACAACCACTCCCATCACGATTGCGAATCTGACTACCGGTACCCAAATAACGGATGTACCCGCGGCGGCTACCACTGTAACGGTATGTGGTAATATTCCTGCCGGAACTTCATTGCCTACAGGTGGAACCGTAGCTGCATTGAAAGCTGTACAACTGGAAATCACAAGCCAGTCTGCAGTTGCGGATGTGGTGTTGAGCGGCGATGACAAACCCCTGCAGACATGGACTACCGGTAGTCCGGCCCTGCCTTATGCCCCTGGAATAACGGACGGTGACAAGTATGCCGAAGTGGAAATCGGTCCTGCCGTGGCACGTGTCGAAATCGAAGGTCTGGCGACTACGGCCTCCAGTGCGGTGGATGGTTTTACGCTGGAAGGAATCTATGTGAATAACTTCTTTGAAAAGTTCAACCTGGCCGGTACCGTTGTGGGAACGAAAGTACAATATGGTGCTACTCCTGCTGCCTATGCTCAAGGACAGGGGCTTTACACCCCTGCTAACGCTGGAAAACTCTTTGACCAGTCTGCCGTCGCTGCTACAGGTATCCCAAAGGAAGTCATTCCGCCAACTGCAGGGCAACGTTGGGCATATCAGGTTGTTCCTAACGGTAACAGTACTGACGCGAACGAGCAACTCCAGCTCGTATTTAAGTTGAGTAATTTGGCTGCTAAGGCCGGCAGCAGCGTGAATTTCGGCACAGGTGACCAGTTTATCACCGTGAGAGGATTCAAAGATGGCAGTGGCAATATTGTAGAACTGGAAAAAGGAAAGATTTATACTATCTCGAAAGCCGACTTTACATTTGACGAGAGCAACCTTTCCACAATACCTAATACCAGTGCTGTCAGCGTTTGGTTGAAGGTGACGGTAAAAGCCTGGACGGTCGTTCCTGTCAAGCCTAATCTCTAACTGTCATACCATCAAGGTATATTGTATTTGTTTGTTTCTTTTACAAGTCCGTTTGCGTAGAGGAGATTTTTAGCTCATTTTACTAGTTCACCAGTTCCTCTCGCACGGCGGAATGTAAGCAGGTCGTGGGTGTCTTTTGCCCTGACCTCACGACCTGTATTTCTATAACCTGTTAAATCATAACACGTATATTCATATAAAGTCATAACCACAGTTATTCACCTAAAAGATACTACGCATGAAATTGTATAAAGCTATACGCTTCCTGATGCTTTCCGGTATTTTAACCTTAGTCTTGTCGAGGTGCATCAGGGAGTCCCTGGAGGGCTGCCCTCTGGATACCCTGTTACGATTTACCTACAAGCCTCGCGGCTCTGCCGCTGACCTTTTCGGAGAGCGTGTTCAGAGGGTGAGGCTGTGTGTGTACCGTCCCGATGGCAGTATTGAGCATATGCAGACGCTGGAGAAGAGTGAACTTGACCGTTTGCAGGGTGTTGAGATGTATCTGCCGCAGGGAAACTACACTGTCGTGCTCTGGGCGAGTGCTTCGGATGCACAGACCAAGCTCGGCGGCTTTTCCGAAGGAGAAACCATAAGGAACCTTTCCGCCTCACACCCGCATGCGGAGACTTCCGCTTCCATCCCCACGCTTGATCGGCTTCTTTTCGCTGTCACGCCACTTACGGTCAGTGAGCACGAGACTGGAGACCATACTGTCAATTTCAGCCCCGGCACTATCCGTGTAAGTCTTCACCTTGATGGTGTGAGCGTGCAGCCTGTGGTACACATCACGGGCATGGAGTCAGCCTTGCGACCGGTGTTCGACGAAACCTCGGGCACATGGCGTCTCCAGTCCGTAAGCCGGAACAAGACATTCCAGCCTGCCGTAGCATATGATGTCACCAACCGCCATGCTAATGCCACGACTGACATCCCCCGTTTCAAGGCCGATACCCCCGGCATGGTGGAAATTATCGATCCCACCACGGGAAACCATATCGTGCCCCCGATTTCGTTGGCAGGGCTTATTGCCCGCTACCACATACCGATGGAGGAAGATATTGAAGTAACCATTCCTATCGAGATTACCTTTACAAACGGTCATGCGAAAATAACGATCAGGAATTGGGAAAATCAGAATGTAAAACCCGGAGGAGTGTAAAAAACGCACCGGTCAATCATGAAATGCAAATCATAAAACAATATATTATGCCAAGTAGTTCAATCATCATACCGTTCCGCAACCTGCTGTCGGTCCTATTATTACTGCCGCTCGTACTTTCGTGCCGGCAAGACGAACTCATTCTTCCTGTTCCGCCCGTGTCCGGCAAAGGTGAGACGGCCGAAGTGACACTTTCTGTCAGGATTCCCGATTTCCGGGCGGCGAATACTCGTGGTGTAGACGAGAAAGGGATAACAGAGATTACCGTACTGATGTTTGCCGATGAAGGCGGTACGGAGAAAGTCAAGGTGAAATATGATATTCTGGGCAGCTCGTTGCATACACTTTCAGGCTCTTCGGATACGAAATACTTCTCTGTGCCCGTTATTGCGGGCAGATACAAACGTATAGCTCTCATAGCTAATGCCCAAACAGAACTGGCAAATATAACAGCCGGTTCCACCTATGATGCTCTTAAGCAAGTGGAAGTCGTGGGTAGGTTCGGACAAGAAGGTACGGGCACATACATACCCATGTACGGCGAGCATGCCCCGGCGGGAGGCTTTGAACTGAAAGCCGGTGTGTCGCAAACCATTGCGCAGGAAATACCGCTTATCCGCATGCTGGCGAAGGTGGATATCATCAATCCTACAACTTCGGGAGCCACGACAGCTGCGGGAAAGGTTTACTTCGTCAATTCCGTAGGCAACGGACGCGTTTGGGTAGATCTTGCTACATACAATACCACCGCTTCACAGTCGGGATACATGACTCCCACACTGCCTGCCACATCGCAGCCAGCAGTCAGTGGCGGGCACCCGCTTGAGGGAACTGCAAACACCGCATCTCCGAATGTCATCACTTATTATTTGAATGAACAGTCGGCTATCTCCGGCGGCAGCCGTCCTTGTATAGTTATAAATCTTGCCTATCAAGGAAGAGAATACTACTACTGAATGGATTATACATGGGACGGTATCAAGGGCGGTGGCACGAGTCCTTACGAAAAGGGTAAATACATGCCCATTCTGCGCAACCACCGCTATATTTTCACCATCAAGGAAGTGAAAGGGCCGGGGTTTGCCACTTTGAACGAGGCTGTAACCAGCCCGGACAACTTTACCAACCATAACATCGTAGTAGTGCCCATCGTGATAGACGCATTCACAGATATAACGTTCAATGAATCGGGGCATTTCTTGGCAGTGACCCGAACGGCGATGACACTTCAAGGCAAGCACGATGCCACAAGCACACAGAACAAATTTTCTGTGCGCACCAATTACCCCAGTGGGTGGAAGGTCGGTCCCTATAATGCCGACGGAACAACAATTTCAGTTTCTAATTCATGGCTGAAACCCAGTCAAAACAGTGGGGCGGCTGGCGCCACTCTCACCAATCCGGTTACGGAGGAATTGCAGGCCATCACGAATGGCAAGGGATTCAAGGATGGTTATCTGTAGATACGGGCTGGACGACTTTATACTAAAATCAATATTAAGCAGATCGGTACGCCTTTGGATTATGTTGCCGAATATAACCTCGCCGGTGGCTCTATCTATAATTCTCCTTTCATTTCTTCCGTTCCTCCGGGTATTTCTCCCACTGCAGCCCAGACTGACCCTAATCTTCATTGGGCTTCGAGCCATAGCAATGACCAATCTGGTTATTATAATTGGTACGTGCTCACAGGAGAGAATAATGATACTTACAATCCAAATGCCAAGAAGCTCTTTGATGATGTCTTTTTTAAACTGGGGCATCCCGGTTATGGTTACCACCTGCCTTCCCGCTGGGAGTTGACGGGCGTTTTCTCCTACAGCGGTAATACCCAATATGATTCCCCTACTAATACTTCTAATGTCAACGAGGCTATTGAGTTCGGTGGCATCAAAAAAACTTTCGCCAACGATTATTTCTCTTCGGGTAACGGTGTTTGTTACGCTCTGCGTTTCAAACAAGGTACCGGTAATCCTATCGATGATTCTTCCCTATCCGATTTCCCTCTTGCTACTGATAATAATATGGTTTGTGCTTACCGTTACACCCGCGTGGGTTCGTTTGCCAACCATGACTTTACTTCCCTATTGAAAGTGGATTGTGTTTACTTGGGCAGCGCATTTACAGGAAACATTAGCACTATCAATAATGATTCTTGGTGGGATAGCCATACTTCCGAGGCTGTCGTTCGTATTTTTCCGGCTGCCGGTTATATCTCCTTCCCAACGTTCATTTCGAGTGGTTTGCTCGAAGCCCGAGGCGAATATGGTCGGTATTGGTCGAGCACGGAGTTTCCCAGCCTCCTCGGCAATGCTTGGAACGTGTCTTTCTACTCGTACTCTGCGTTCGCGAACTACAGAGACGTTAAACACCACGGGTTTTCCGTTCGTCTGTTCGCCGATAAATAAGTAAGACGGTATATGACCGATGCAATTTAGTTTGTAAGAAAGTTGATATAAAAAATAGATATATTACTAAAAAAAGAAGAAAAATGAATATAGGATTTCAGACTTCCGGTTTATCCGGTTTCACCCGTGTGGCATATCTGTGGAGGCGACATGCCTCAGCTGTGCTGTGGATTGCAATGGCGGCGCTCCTTCCGACCGCTTGCAGTGATGATGCGGAGCAGTCGGTGCCGCAAGCGAACGGACATACAGCCGTTATTTACCTGAACTTTAAAACCGGTGCTTCAAAACAGGCTGCTGAAATGAACACCTCGCAAAGTTCCGAAACGCGTGCGCCGCTGACACGTGCTATAGATGAAAATGGAATCAATACTGTAGATGTACTTTCATTCAAGGTTGATCCTGCAGATCCTACGAATATAAAGAAAGGTACATTCTTCTACCGTGCACAGGGTACATACGATATCGGCACACAAACCGTACGTGTACAGCTGATGGGAGCTCCCGAACATCAGACACTCGTGGTGCTTGCCAATGTCCGTGAGCAGGTGAATACCCTTGCTGCTGCATTCGGAGAACAGAAAGAGGGGGTAATGAACCGCCTGGCATTCGATGTCGGAACGGATGCCGCACCCGACTTTACGAATGGCATACCCATGTGGGGCGAGCTTCCCAACCAAGCGGTGGGCGAAGGTTTCTCTCCCTCTGGCGCTCCCCAAGAGGTGACGATGATACGTGCGGTAGCTAAGTTCACGCTTATCAATCCTCTTGAATCCGACCTAAAAGGCTTTTTCTATTATTACAACGATCTGCGGCTGTACAATTACCGGGCAAAAGGACGCATTGCACCGGACAACTATAATGTGACGGGCAAGCAAGTGAATACTCCCACCGTACCCGTCGGGGCACGGCAGACACGGGGTACATTCACCTCATTGAACAGCGATGTGTCACCCGGGAATATCGGTATTTTCAACGGCTCACAAAAGACGTTCTACCTGTGCGAGGTGGACAACAAGAACCGCCCCTCGGGCGGGAATGCGCTGGACGACCTTTGTCTGGTTATGCACGTGAAGCCGTATCTCACCGGCTCTAAGCCGTCGGTAGACGGTTACTACCGCCTCGACTTCAAGGACTACGGTTCGGGAGTGCCGATGGATATTCTGCGTAATCATGAATATAAAGTACAAGTGGAAAGTGTGGACGGGTTGCCGGCCCAAACTCCCGAGGAAGCTTTCAAAGGAAACCATACCCTTAAATGCCGTATCGTGCCGTGGAACGAGGTACAAGAAGAAGTAATAGTACGAGGGAACAAACGGCTGACGGTGGACAAACGGGTGTTCGCTTTTGACGGTGATATCCAAATAGGTGTCGCTTCATTACCCGTAAATATAACTACAGAGAATACCAATTGGCAAATAACCGGAAAACCTTCATGGATTTCACTCAGCCAAACCTCGGGTACAGCGGGAGTACCAGCCACGGTTACTATTTCGGCAAACAGTAAGAACTTTACCCAGAATATGCGTAGTGCTGTCCTTTCCATACGAACAGGAAATTCTGCTAACGAATTGGAATATCGTTTGCATGTAAGCCAGCAACCGGCTTGTGGTTTCGGAAATTCCATGAAACTTATGCGTATCGGTGGCAGTAACTATCAGACTACCCGTATGGGTAATGGTGGTGTTTGTTGGATGATAGACGCCAGTAGGGAAGGAGGTCCTAATATGGCTGCTCGTCCTCGTTCATATTCTTTGGCACCAGCTATGGTCGGACCCATTTATTATGGCAGTATTCCCCAACGTGCCTGCCCCGATGGCTGGCGACTCCCTACGGCTTGGGAGGTTATTAATCTGATACAGTCTATAACAGGCTCTTATCCTGTTGTATTTACTCGATTGATAGAAAGCGGTGCGGGAATAGCTAAGTCTTTTCCAGCCATATCTGCCCCCGATGGTGGATATGAAGAAGGCGTTTTAGCTATCTGGACACAAACTCCAATGATATATTCATCACCTCAACGACATTCTCCTGCCTCTGTATTACATACAGGAATATATTGGAATCCTGATATCGGAGCTGGAAAAACAGCGCCCACATATAGGGTTAATCGTAATAGATGGGCCTTAATGCATGGTGCCGGTAATGACATTCATAGTCCGGCCGGGTTACCTGCAGGGTTTAATGAATATTATGGTTATCATTATCTGCTGGGCGGTAGTGTCCGTTGTGTGCATGACCAGTAATTTAACCATTAAACAAACAGCACCATGAAACGATCAACTGTTTTAGTCTTTTTGTTTGGACTGTTTTTGGGGGGCTGTGGCAGTTCCCGTCAGGGCGGTGAAGAGGCGGAAGTTGTGCGACATTACGAATGTCTGCTGCGCGCCCTTGCAACAGATGATTCATAACTCTGGCGTTATTTTCATCTATTACATCTTGATATTCACTTCTTTCTATTACTCTGCCATTTTGATTTTGAGTACATTTTTCTCTTATTGAGCAATTTACACAAGCTGATGTTTTATATACTTTTGATCTATAATTGGGACGGATTCTCCATTTCCCTGTTGTTGTCATTTGTTCTCCACAAGGGCAGATATAATAATCTCCGTCATTTATATAATGAAATTCAGCCAGTGGTATGGAATTCGAATTAGGTGATGTTGATGGCATAGGCGATGAATAAGTACATATTCCTGAATATTTACAGGCTTGTAGTTGGTCGCCGCTAGTATAACCGGCATCGCTAAGTGTGTTGAACGAATCTAATTGTAGTAGTTCCTGGACGGTCAATGCCGCTGTTGATAGTTCTCTTTTATCAGTTGATGCTCCAATATGAGAGTGAACCAATAATTTGTGTTTACTATCAAAGGCTGCTTGAACCGCATATTCAACTCCTGATACATTATTGGTTAACATTAATGCTCTTGAATCTTTGTCTGTTAGACTTATTTGAGTATCATTACTATTCTTCAATTCCGTATCAAGAGTTTCGTATTTCTTACGCCTGTCTTGTTGTAATTTAATCTTAGATTTAAGAAGTTCTTTTTCTTCTTCTTTATCAGTCTTATCTAAAGCTACTTCAAATTCTTCAATACGGTTATCTATATATTCAAGATGTCTGTCTATCTTCTTTTGTGTATAATTGTTTCTGAGACTATTTTGGGCAAATATCTTGAAAGAATCTATACCTATGGTTTCGCCTTCTATCAGACCCATATCCTTTAGCATAAGGACAAACTGCCTAAAGACTTTTCTAAAAGCCTCCGCATTATTTTTTTTTAAATAAGCAATTGTCCGAAAAGAGGGCATTAAGCCTCCTAATAGCCACCATAATTCCACATTTACTTTACAGGAAGTGTTCCAACTTTCTTGATGATCTTATTGAGTGCTTATAACCATATAAATACAATTTTAGTAATGTTGCAGGATTATACGGTGGTCTCCCTTCTGATTGAAGTTTGACATGTTTAAACCCAAGCTCATCTATAGGCAAGATATCCACAAATAAATCGATAAGCCTGCTCATCACCAAGAATGTTTTTCTCATAATCCAATAACTTTAGAAATTATTAATATCAACGTAACAAATCATTCATCTTTCAGATCGACAGTCGGCAAGTTAAAAACTTTTTCGATGCCAATCCAGCTTTCTGCCGCATCATCAAATAGCGTTTCATATTGATCATGGAATCCAAAAAGGTCACTAAAGAAATATGTTTTCAGTGTTGGATACATGCTTACTTTCCATTCGTTGTCAGCTCCATCAGGTACAGAAATAATAAAATCTGTGGACAAGCTACAAGTGGTTATCCCGGCCTTAGCACCTCCATTGACAGCACTCGACGCGTAACAAAACATATTAAAATGTGAAGAAGGTTCGCGTAAATTAAACTACCACCTAAGCTGTGGGCTTCCTTGGGCCGGATTGGTTCTATTGATAACTTCAATATCATTTATTGTTTCCGTATGGCTATTGGAAATGCTTATTCCTCCTGAAATCTCTGGTCCAGTGACACTGACACTTCCTCCTAACTCGAAAGAGACACTGCTGGTATAAGAGCTCTGGCGTTCCGTAGTTTGCGGGGAATGTGCATGAATAATGGCACCATTCGGGTGAACCGGAGCGAATTCCAAATTTACGTCAGTCAGGCAAAAGCCATACCCTTTCATTTTCAGAGTACTGACCTTGGTATGCCATTCTCCATAAAAAGAAGGTTCTACATAGGCTATAAAACCCAGATTTACCAAATAAAAATGTTCTTTCCGGTCTTTGCTATAAGCGGTCCATATCTTAGCTTCTACTTGAAAATTATCGGTTGTCCCTTTACCTTCATGTCCATGAACAGGAGGTGCGGTATAGCTATTTTGACCGATAACGATATAGGCAGATATCAAGTTTTTCAAATCCGACGAACCGTTTGACGGAGCTTTCGGTTCCAGGGCTCTTTGTAAACTTTGACTTGTCATGTCGCAATGAAATCCCTGCCCGTATTCATTAATCGTCTGTACAGATTCTTTGCCATCAGCTCCGGTAGCAGTACTGAGCGCATTGAGCTTGGAATAGAATCCGCTCGCCGACGGAAGCGGTCCAGAAAATACCCACAGCGGCAGTTCGTCCGAATAAGACTCATCTTCCTTCGCATAAGGATTATAGCAATCCAGCAACGTGCAGACGGTATTAAAATCCTCGTTCGTTCCTCCCTCCATCATCATCACGATGCTCCGCTTATGGAACATATCCTTGATGTCAGCCAGCAAATCGGTATCCGACTGAATCCGGTCAATGTCCTGCCGGGTAAAGAAGAACGCGTCGCCAACCTCCATCTTCTTTCCCGGAGCATAAGGAACCGCCTCCTTGTAACGGTTTATCATGTTCTCGGATATCATATGGTCTTCTTTGCTCCAGAACGAAAGGTAATAAAGCGTGTTGTTGTGTGTTACGCCTAACTGGTCGGTAGTAGGCAAAGGATCAGTTAGTTTCTCGGGATCATTTACATTGTCGGGGGCGTAGTCATCCTCGTCATCGCCGCACGATGTAGCTACCGCAAGAACCATGTAGCACAACAATAAGTAATGAAGTAAATGAATCTTTTTCATGACTTTTTAAAGGAGAATCCTATTGTTTGTATTATTCAAATTCAAGCTGTAGAACTCATTTGCCGCTTGAAATAGAGTTGTCTTTATTTGAAGTTATTTGGGTAGCATTTTCTTTTACACACGTTAAAATCACCCATAAAACCCTGTTTTACTCTTTTTGGAGATGACGCAGGCTCAACCGACAAGTGCAAAATAAGCGAAAAGATTTAAATTCAGCCCGATTCTTGCCTATAAAAATTGTCTCAATTGTCAGAATCGCACATCTTTGTGGTTTAGAACATTTTAGTTTTGTAGTTTAGGCTATTTTTTGTCGTTTGGGCTATTCCTCCATCCATAACACACCGTATTATTCCGCCTCTGTTTTCCTCCATTTAGGGGTACAGCCCGCATTTTCCTTGAACAGCCTTATAAAATGGCTTGGTGACAAAAAACCGGATTTCTCGGAGATGTCGGCAACCGTCAACCTCGGATATCGCGCAAGCAGACGTTTCGCATATTCTATACGAAGTCCGATAATCCAATCGCGGAACGACATGTCATACGTAGTTTTGATGTACCCGGACAGGTAGGTACGGTTGGTATGAAGCACATCTGAAAGCTCCTTTATGGTAAGGCCGGGCCGGATATAACCGTCCGCATCGATACAACCTTTGATTTTTTTCGCTATTTCGGCATGGAAAAAAGGAGTATCCTGCCTCTGTGCCTGTTCCCGGTTTGTGGTGTCACACAGGTCTTCCTCTTCAGAAGTCATGCCATCTTCCATCGCGTTTTCCACCTGTTCGTAAAACAGCAGATAGTTCAGATAGCAAAGGAAGAGATAAATGTAAAACGGTACCGATGACAGAATCCAGATATAGACGTATTCATCAGGCAGGAATGTCAGCAGTCCGCATCCCACCCCGAATGTGACAGCCCAGTAGGTGAAAATGGAAAGCCATTTGATATAGGCACCGATGTCGTCCGCACGGGTGTCATCGAAAATGCGGATGACCCTGTGATAGGCCCGGAGAAGCCTACGGGTCAAGAACAGCCCATAGATAACCAACCATGCGGCCAAGGCAAACATCACCGTTGTCTGTAAACCACCTTTTGGTAACAACAGCAGAACGATGCCGGAAAGGATGGAAAACAGTATCCATAGACAGATATGCGTCCGTAACCGACGTTTGGTGATATAAAAGCGGTCAAGCAGAGTGGTGAGGGCCGAACTGAACAACCAGTAGCACAAAAAATAGGTGGACAGGTTCATCAGGATGGCGGCATCGGTATTCTTGAACCTGATTCCAAAAAAGAAATGTACCGAATAGTTGGCGGCAAGTAACAGTATGGCTACCCCCATAATTCGCCGGGAACGCAGATAATTATTGAAAATGGCTTTTTCCGAGGTTGGAGCCAACAAAAAATAAAAGCCGAAGAACAACATCAACGGTAGCGCAATACAAAGTGAATAACTGTATATAGATGGTTCCATTTTATTATGCCTAACTATTTTGAATGCAAAATTAGCGAAAATACTGAATATATGGCGGATTTGCCATGACGATTTACTTTCAACACCCTATTTTGATATAATCGAGGGCTTGTTGTATGGTATCCTTGCCATTATGTCATATTGATGGAAAAAGCAGGAAAAGGAATGGTATGTTCCCAATCCTGCCATATATATCCGCACACTCGTTCACATTTTTATACCTTTCGGTTTGCACTCGTCACGGACGTTGAATCCCGGCCGCCCGATGATGATGTGGTCGGCAATAAAATTGCCAGACGGACTGCGTTCATTCACCGAGCTGCGTATCTGCGGCACATCTTCGGTGTGTTGTGGAGATACGTTTCGTACACCTTCCGCATCCGGTTTGACCTCCTGTCCGTCATTCTCCTTTTCGGCGACTTCGGGCGTAGGCGGCTCAAGCTCCAACTGTATCTTTCGGTCGAGTGCTGCAAGTTCGGACTTCAACTGTTTCAGTTCGTCCTCCTTCTTCCATACCTTCCCGGCTATCTCCTACAACTGTGAGACCTCCTTTTCCTGCACCTCGTTCTTCGCCTTGTACTGGTCAATGATGGACGGAATCCTCTCCAATGCGTTCAGGAAATTGCGTGCGGCGGCTACCGGGTCAGCCATCGCCAGCATGCAGCCTATGTCATACAAGGATACTGATACTACGGGAGAACCTGTCGAGCATGTGACAGAACCGGACAAGCAAATTGCGCATTCGGCTCTCGGTGACTACGGACCATTCAGTGTGAAATATGCCACGAAGGACTTTCTCAGCTACGGGAACAAAAAGTTCCGCATATAGATTCTGATTTTGCTTGTTACAGATGGAAGCAACGGCAATATGCCAGAGGAGGCCGGGCTATACAAAAAATAAGGGGCTGTACACATGCGTCAGCTCCTTGTTTTTAAGGGGTAAGCGACTGCTCAACTACATCTTGTGCATTCAATTTTTCAGTGGGATGCACTCCATTGTAAGTGCATCTCAATTTCCATATACCAACTTATCTCAGGGTTGTCATTGAGTGTCAGTCTCGCTTTTTCCCGTTTTTTCCTGCATTTTCCCGGAACTGTCCTGATTATTTTCTCCATACATCCGGTAGCAGTTCCTTCAGGTCTCTGTCTGATTTGGGAGCCAGATAATAGGGGAGTTTACTGATCACATCATTCAGCCACTCTCTGGGGTTGACACCACGTTCCTTACATGAGCCAAGCAAGGAACAGATTATAGCCGTATTCTCAGCCGCTTCGTGGTTTCCGCAGAACAGCATGTTCTTTCTTGATATGACCAGTGGCCTCAGGGCATTCTCACAGCGATTGTTGTCAATGAAAATTCTTCCGTCATGGAGATACGGTTTCATTCTTGGCAGCAGGGAGTAGGCATAGGCTATGGCTTTTCCCATAAGACTTCGTTTTAGAACTTTAGGGTATGTGTTTTTAAGCCAGAGTTCAAAGCTGTCAAGCATCGGTTTGGATAGACGTTGGCGTAATTCAGCACGTCCTTCATACGGGAGTTCCTGTTTATCCGCCATGTATTCCACATTATACATATCCTGGATAAATTTGAGTCCCTGCATGGCATATTCCAGATTTTCTTCCTTGCACAGCTCTATATGTCTGCGGATATGCGCGAGACACCCACACAGACATACGTCCTCCCCATCCTCAAAGGCGTCATAAATGGGATGGCCGTCACTTTGGAGATATCCTTTGAAGTTTTTCAAAAGCCTGACCGCAACTTTTTGTGAACGCGATCCGTTGTCGTAATGGAAGAAGGCAGACGCGGCACAGCCGCTCGGACTATCCAGATGTATTCTTTTACGGCTTTATGCCTGTCGTGGTTTATAACCGGAAGCGTGGTCTCGTCAACCTGGAAGTAATCTGCGGCCAGTACTTTCTTCCTGAGTTCCAGATAAAGTGGCCTGAGAAGCTCGCAGACCGGTCTGAACCAGCCGTCCAATGTGTTTTTGGACAGTTTCACACCCAGATGTTCCAGCTGTTTCACTTGTCGGTAGAACGGGACATGATATTCGTATTTCTGTAAAAGGACCTCAGCGAGCATGGAAGCCCCTGGCATACCTTTATATATGGGCATCAGTGGCATGGGAGCGGTTATTACAGCCTTTTCTCCGTTATCAACGGCCTCCATTTCATTTTTCAGGGCGTATGTGGGACGTACCGTGTCTTTCACATAGAGGTAGCCGGGTTTCATCTCAAGGGTCCTGGTATGTTCCTCGCCTATCTTGACGTATCTGCTTAAATCGACATTCTCCGGTTCGATGACGACTGTTACAACCGGAAGGTTATCCATGACGACCCGGTTACGGCGCGGCGTTTTATTGGCGGCCCGGGACTTGGGGACGGTAATCTGTTCAGCCGCCCTGCTCCGGGCATCTTCGATTTCCGCCTCTATCTGTTCCAGGTCGCCATAGTCAAAAGGGAGCTTCGGGTCTCCGTTATCGACAGGCTTGCATTTCTCACTCATCTTTCCGAACACCTTCCTCTTCAGCCATGCCAGGGAGGCGTTCAACTCAACTATCGTACCCCGGAGTTCTTCTATGGTCCTTGCCTGGGCTGAGATGATCTCACTCTGTTTACGGTTGATATCCAGCAGCTGCTCCATTGAGGGTTCCACAGCTTGTCCGGTTGCATCTTCTTTTGCCATTCAATATCTTTTTTTTGATGATATAAAGATAGTCAAAAACAACAAGAAAAACAAGCCTTCAAGCTGTTTGTTTACAACTGTTTTACCAATGCTTTTTCAAATTGGAAAGCCGTCTTTGCCTGCCTTTGCTGACATCTTCATTGATGCCTTCCACCATAACGACCAGGTCACTCCAGGTCATGGGGTAAGAACGGGTGGCAGGATTATAGGCGGGTATCTTGAAGGTGCCTTCTTCAAGCAGTTTCTCATAAAGGACCAGACCGCCCGGTTCGGCATGGAGCAATTTTATCTTGGTCCGGAAACGGTTGTAGAAAATGAATACCTCCCCACTTCTGATGTCGCCTCCCATCCTCTCATGCACAAGGCCGCAAAGAGTGAACATACCTTTCCTCATGTCCGTATAACCGGGGCACAGGAAATATCTCATGCTGTCATTTAGGCAGAACATTGGCATTATATATTTTAGAGATCAGATTCAGGGCAGCTTCACAGCCGGAAGACCCTTTAAACTTCAACTTCAATCCGTTGGGTAATTCCAAGGATATTTCAGAGCTGTCCTTTCCTTTCAAGGGAAAGGGGACGCTAGGCTGGGGAGATGGCAGGGGAGCCTCGTGAGATATACCGGGGGATGGCGTGTCGCCATTGATTACTATGGGGACAAAGCTGTCTTTAACCCCTAAGCGGGAGGCTTCTGCCAATAACTCCCGCTCCGTTATACCGTATTTTTGTTTCCAAAGATAGAATCTACTACGGCTATAACCTTCATTCTCACAAAAATCAGCAATGGACAAACCACTCTGCTGCTGACGGAAAAGAACGGAGATAAATTTTTCTCTGCTCATCATGTGTTTACGTCGCTGCATCATAGGATATTATTTTTTTTGCAGCAAAAGTAAGGAGGGAAAATGAACTGTAGAAGATGTACTTACTCAGGCGCTTACTTTAAGGGGATATTCGACTTTTAGCCCCCAAAAAGATCAATATTGTTATGTACAACCGTCCAACCTGCGGGTAAAGTGCGCAACTCGGATCTGGACAGCAAGCTGAAAAGAGGCACAAGTATGTAGGCAACCCTGTTATAGCACCGGAATCTGCTGTGTCGCATGAATCAACCGTAGTCCCCGTGAAAGGCATGGCTATACCGCCAAGGGCTGTGGATGAAGTCGCAATGCGGAAAGCCGTCCTTTCCCAGGCAGTTCTCAGGAAGTCTTAAGAAAGAGGGGATAAACATCTGATACGGACAACTCGCAATACGATACGCAACGATGAAAGTGGTGAACAAATCTGGCACTAACGGATGCGCCTCTTTTATATGATTGTAATATTAACAAGAAATGCCCGCCATTGTTCTTAAATGCGAATTATAACTTCTTACTGTTGGAAGATTATCTATAAATCGGGCATGAGGGTAAGAGTGCTTACAAACAATTCGGCCCGCTTTATTGGGGGCTGCCAAACCTCGACCGGCACCTGTACCACCCGCGGATATAAATTCGGACCGGAGGTATGGATGGTATTCCGCACACCGGACCAACGTACCCTTGCGGACAGTCCCGAGCCCGGCAAGCCATAATTCCGTCGGGTCAATTGAACAACCGCCTCTCGGAATATGTTCATATCATGGGCCGGTCCCGTATGCAGCTATTTTCCGGGGTACATGACATTGAGGACATACCGCCTGATGCCGACATCCGAGGTTATGTTTAAATTTGTATATTAATTTATATTTTTATATATTTGCAACAGTTGTTGTCTAATTTACATCAGAATGACACGTGTTCGGAATATGGGAAGAATACTGTCCGCATTCCTCATGCTGGGAATTTCCTCCATGTGCGGAGCCCAGATATATAAATACTTGGGAATAGAGGACGGATTGAGTAACCGGAGGATTTACCGTATCCAAAAAGACGGGAGGGGATACATGTGGTTCCTCACCCAGGAGGGGATGGACCGTTATGACGGCAAGCGGATCAGGCATTACACTGTTCTTGACGGCAATCTGAAGGTGGCCCCGCAAGTCAATCTGAACTGGCTCTACACCGACACGGAGAACACGCTGTGGGTTGTGGGAAGGAAAGGCCGTATTTTCCATTACGACACCCTCCATGACCGTTTCCGGATGGTATACAGGATACCCGGTCTTCAGGATGACTTCGCCACGGGCATGCTCTGTTACGCCTATATGGACCGTGGGGACCGCATATGGCTCTGTCAGGGTGACCATATCATCCGCTATGACACCCGCACAGGCATTGCGCAGCGGCTGGTCTCCCGTTTAAGAGGTGATATAACCGCTATCAGCGAGACGGACGGTACAAACCTTTTCATCGGTACCGTGAACGGACTTTTTCCGGTACGGGAAAGGGACGGTGTCCTTGAGGCGCTTGCGGACACGGACAGCATCCGGACGCCGGTCAGCGAACTCTACTACCACCCCGGTTCGAAGAAACTGTTCGTGGGAACCTTCAGGAAGGGCATACTTGTATACGGAGTGTCCGCAGGCAGTACGCTGCGGAATGTGGCCGTCAACCGGATCACCCCTCTCAATGACCGGGAGCTGCTGATAGCCACGGGCGGAAGGGGGGTATACAGGATGGATATGGACTCGCTAGTGCCCAAACCCTATATAACCGCCGACTACGCCAGCCACAACGGCATGAACGGAGACAATATCAATGACATTTATGTGGATGGCGGGGACCGTATCTGGCTTGCCAACTACCCCGCCGGAGTCACAATCCGGAATAACCGCTACCAGAGCTATGAATGGTTCCGGCACTCACCGGGCAACAGCCGGTCGCTGGTTAACGATCAGGTGCATGATGTCATCGAAGACAGCGAAGGCGACTTGTGGTTCGCCACCAGCAACGGGATCAGCCTGCTGCAGCCTGCGGTAGGACGGTGGCGCTCCTTTCTCAGCCGGTCCGATGGGATATAGGATGGCGGGAACCATATCTTCCTGACGCTCTGCGAGGTCTCGCCGGGTGTCATCTGCGCCGGCGGGTACGCTTCGGGCCTGTACAGGATCGAAAAGAAAACCGGGAGGGTGGAATACTTTCCCCCCTCCTTTGCAGCAGAGGGGCGTCCAGACCAGTATATCAATGACATCGGAAAAGATTCCGGAGGATGTATATGGACAGGGGGCTGCCACAATCTCAAACGTTTCGATCCCCATGACGGCACAGTACGCCTGTACCCGGTCCCGGGCCCCATCACCGCCATACTGGAGAAGGCTCCGGAATGGATGTGGATCGGTACCGGCATGGGGTTGTACCTGCTTGACGGGCACGGGGGGACCTGCAGACATATCGCCTTTCCAGTCGAGGCGGTTCATGTCTATGCACTGTACCAGGCACCGGACGGGCTCCTGTATATCGGCACCGGCGGGGCGGGACTTCTCGTCTATGACAGCGTGGAGGACAGGTTCGTCCGCCAATACCAGACCGAGAACTGCGCCCTGATATCCAATAACATCCATACCATTGTCCCCCGTGCGGACGGCACCCTGCTACTGGGGACCGAAAACAGCGTGGCCCTGTTCCGGCGTGAGAGCGGCACTTTCAGAAACTGGACGGCAGAACAAGGGCTGGCAAGCGTATGCCTCAATGCCGGGGTATCCACTTTCCGGCACGGGGAAAGCTTCGTGTTCGGGAGTAACACCGGAGCCGTCATGTTCCCCTCCGACATGAGGATACCCGCCCCGCATTTTTCTCGGATGCTCCTGCGGGATTTCATGATCTCCTACCGCCCCGTCTATCCCGGGGACAAGGGATCCCCCTTGAGGGAGGATATTGACAATACCGTCAGGCTGGAACTTGCATATGACCAGAATACCTTCTCCCTGGAAGCTGTCTCCATCAACTACGACTATCCCTCGAACATCCTATATTCATGGAAATTGGAGGGGCTCTACGAGGGCTGGAGCCATCCGGTCCAGAGCGGGCGGATACAGTTCACGAGCCTGCCCCCAGGCAACTACACCCTGCGTATCCGTGCCGTCTCCAATGAGGAGAAATACAAGGTGTATGAGGAAAGAAGCCTCGGTCTGAGTGTCGCCCGGCCGCTGTGGGCGGGTACATGGGCCATTGCCGGATATGCGTCATTGTGTGTGTTGGCTGGGGTGGTGTCTTTTCGCGTTGCCATGTTGCGCAGGCAGAAAAGGATATCAGACGAAAAGACGTGCTTCTTCATACATACTGCCCATGATGTCCGTACTCCGCTTACGCTGATCAAGGCTCCGCTGGAAGAGGTGGTGGAGAAAGACATGGTGAAGGCGGAGGGGATGGACAATGTACGGATGGCCCTGAAAAGCGTGGACGGACTTCTGGGATTGGTCACCAGCCTGATAGATTTCGAGAGTACGGACAACTACACCTTGAGACTTCATGTCTCGGAATATGAGCTCAACAGTTATCTGGAGACGACCTGTGAGGCATTCCGCACATATGCCTCCATCAGGGACATCGATATCACCCGTGAGAGCGGCTTCCCTTACCTGAATGTCCGGTTTGACAAGGACAAAATGGACTCTATATTGAAGAATATACTGTCCAACGCACTGAAGTACACTCCACGGGGCGGGAGTATCCAGGTCCGTGCCTTCGCGGACCGGCATGTATGGGGTGTGGAAGTGGAAGACACGGGGATTGGCATTCCACCTGAGGAACGGAAGAAACTGTTCAGGAACCATTTCAGGGGCAGTAATGCCGTCAATCTGCAAGTGGCGGGAAACGGTGTCGGACTGATGATGGTACATAGGCTGGTAAGGCTGCACGGAGGCAGGGTCCGCGTTACCAGTACCGAGGGGAAGGGGACCATGGTATGTGTTATTTTTCCCCTGAGGAGCAGACGCCTTGACAAGGCATGCCCCGTTGCTTCGCCCAGGAAACAGGATACCGGGGAAACCCGCATGGGACCGGATTGCGGCCCCATGCGTGAGATCCTTCCAACAATGACCGGCGGGGACCGGCAGCGTATTCTTATTGTGGAGGACAATGACGATTTGCGGACCTACCTTGAGGGGCTGCTGAAAGAGGAATACCTGGTCCAAACCTGTTCCAACGGACGGGACGCGCTGCTTGTGGCGAGAGAATACAATCCGGACCTGATACTTTCGGACGTTATGATGCCTGAAATGGGAGGGGATGAACTTTGCGCGTCCGTCAAATCCGATATTGAGACATCCCATATCCCGGTCATGCTGCTGACCGCCTTGGGAGATGAGAAGGACATGCTGGAGGGGCTGGAAAACGGAGCTGACGCCTATATCACCAAACCGTTTAGCATAAACGTGCTCAGGGCGAATATCAGGAACATACTGGCAAACCGGGCACTGCTCAAACGGGCATACGCCGGTCTTGAGGACGGAGTCGGACAGGTTCCGCCGGACTGCCACAATACCCGGGACTGGAAATTCATGGCCTCCGTAAGGGAATGCGTCATGAAGAATATCGACAACCCCGGTTTCTGTGTGGACATGCTCTGTGGCATGCAGAACATGAGCCGCACCGGATTTTTCAACAAGTTGAAGGCGCTCACCGGCCATGCCCCGGCTGACTATATCCGCTCCATGCGGCTGCAATATGCGGCACAACTGCTCAGGGAAAAAGACTGTTCGATAACGGAAATCTCGGATGACTCGGGGTTCTCCGATGTCAGATATTTCAGGGAGGTGTTCAGGAAGTACTATGGAATGAGCCCGAGTGAGTACAGGAATTCGATGAGAGGATAACATCACGGGCAGACAGACTCCAGGATATGGCAGGTCTTATTGTCGGAGATGGTGTATGTTTCGCTCCGCACCGACAAGCCGGGCACGGTTAACTCGTTCACCGTAATGATGAAGGCGAACAGCCGCCCTGCCCCAGTATTGAGGCTCGTGCCTGATAGGGATAGTAGAAATAATAGTGTTCGTCCAACAGCCCGCCTGTGAGCGGTGTCGGACTTTCAGTTTTCCATACGAGACCGCCCGTGTCGGCATCCCTCTCGGCTGTCAGTTTCACGTTGGAATAGACTGTTTGAGTGCCCCGCACCACGTATAGGCCGCAGGCCCCGCCTTCGGAAAACTTGGTTTGGCAGCCATTCTCCACAGTACGGGTGGTTTTGCGAACAGCCGACGTATATCCACCATCGGTAACGGAGAAAGTAAGTTGCTGCGCCTTGTCTTGGTTGCCCGGGAGCTCTTCTTGCGTACAGGCGGCAAGCGATAGGAGCACCGCCGCCGGAATCGAATGTAGAATGCTTTGCTACAGTTTCTTTCTTTAATGTGATTAAAAAGCGCACACGGCCAGAAACCTAACTTTATAAGTACTTATCATTACTTTCCAGAGTGGCATCTGGAAAGTGTATGGCATATGCATTGTTAGGGCTATAATATGCCTCCGTAGACGACCAGTAAGAGGTGGTATAAATTGGCGTCGGACCGCCGGCAGCGACGAGGGATGGGTTGACTATATAATTCCAAATTTCGGCATTCGGAAAATCTTTCATCATAATCTTATCATCAGTAAGTCGGGCTGGGGTTAGTCTGCCTGTGGGGTCAGTGTCTTTCGGTATACAGAAGACGACACCGGCGACCGTCTTGCCCGCTACGGATTGCGGCTTCGGGTCTGCGATGACCTGAGCTTTCCCATTGGGATAGCGTTTGCGCAGTCCGCCGTCCGAAGTGCTCCTGCCCGAATAGATGTAGTCCCCAGCCTTCACTTCATCGGCAGTGTAGTGTATTGTTTTGGCTACCGCCACATTCTCCTCGCCGCCATCAATCCAGGTGTTGCCCGGCACCGTCTGCACCACGTCTATTTCATTCGTTTTTCCTCCGTGACACCTTCGCCCGCCATGAGCGTGAACTCTACTTTTGCCATGCGGTGGTTGAAACGGAGGCTGACGGCTTGGTCATAACCTCCCACTACGGTGACGTATAGAAGGCCGAAGCCGGCATACCCGCCACTTTGGTCGATATCGGCATTCGGAGTCCGTGCCGTGACACATGTCTCGGTAGTGCTCTTCCGGTAAATGGTGTTTTCAGCATCCTTTGGGACAGTATTGCCCGAGGCGTCCATTACGTACCTTTGGAGGCTGAGCATGCCATCCAGCATCACTCCTATCTCCTTGCCGCCGGCACGGGGGTGCGGTTGCGCCACCTCCGCTGTCAGTCGCAATGGGTACTTGCCATCGGGTAAACGTGTAGTAGATTCTCCCGTTTCCATCTTGCCGCAAGAGACGAGTAGCCCGCCCGCGAGCATCAACATCGGCTACCAGCCGCTGATGCGCATCCATCGTCCGGAATATCCTGTTCCTTTCACATCGTTATTTTTCTTTGTTTTATGTGGTTAGAAAGCGCACACGGCACGCACATTGAGTGCGCCGTCCTTTTCGCTGAGCTGTGCGAAGGCATTGTAGAAATACACGCTAAAAGCGCCATTCTTATTACTGGGGCTCTCCGAAGAAGACCAGAAACGTTTATGGTTATTGCGCGGTGACAATGCGTCACCGCCAACGGCGGAGATGGAGACTTCGACTATATCCCTCGTCTCTGTGTTGTCCCGTGTGTACGCAATATTATCGACATCCTTATAACATAGCATGTGCAGTTCCTTTACCGACGGCAAGAACCATCCGGTGCTGTTTGCCGGGGCTGGATTATTTGCGATAAATGTTTTCAGGACCTCAGCAGGATTGACCAAGGCATCGGTTTTGCCGTTTGTCTTGCAATATCCGTTATACGCCCACAGCACTTTCGTGTTCTGGTAACCGAGTATCCTGTTTATGTTGCCGGTCGCATCGAAACCAGTGGCAATGTTTACGTACTCATCCTTATCGACAGGATTGAAATCTGTTCCTCTTTGAAAATCCGCCACCCAGTCGTTAACGTTTTGCCACGAGACGTTGCCCGGAGCATCTTTAATCGACACGGCAAGGCCATGGGTGCAATTGGGATGTTCTTTCACCATAATCTTGTCGAAATCCAGAGACGCCGGCGTGATCCGTCCTTCAGGATTGGTCTCTGCCGGTGTCCAGAAGACGATGGCCGCCACGCTTGCCTTCTGCTCCTCGGTCAGGGTAGTACCCTTAGGCAGCAGGTTGCCGTCGGCGAGCAGGTAATCTCCCCGTTGCATCGTGTAGTCCTTTACAGTTGTCACCGCGCCGTCCACCTTGTATCTCTTGTAACTGCCGGTAGAAAGGCCGGACGGGGTTATGGTGAACTCCTTGCTTCCCTCGTCATAATGTCCTTCGATAGTCGGTGCGGGAGTCGCGTGATTCACCAAGTAGCGGTATGTACCATCGTTCACGCGCAGCGGCTGGGCAATGCCAGAGAATGTAGTGGCGGGTGACACGGCGTAATCAGGAATCCTCTCGTCGGTAAACTTGTATTTAACGGTATTCGGCATCTCGATGACGGCCAATGCCATACGATGGTTCATGGTGAAAGAGAGGTGGAGGGTGTTGTCTTCCCCTGTCGTTGCGGAGCCTTCGGCAGTCATCAAGTCGGAGGCGGTATATGCCGCATGAGTACTTTGGTCGTCCTGAGGCTGCCAAGCGGAAACCAACGGGGCGAAGAATTCCGTGTCGGTCAAGGCTGAGCCTGTGGGAGTGGCAGTCTTTCCGCTCATATCCGTTTAGTAGGGATAGTAGAGGTAGTAGTGCTCATCCGACAATCCCCCCACAAGTGTCGTGTTGTCCTTGGACTTCCACACGAGGTCGCCCGTGGCGGCATCCCTCTCTGCGGTCAGTTTCACGTTGGAATAGAGGGTTTGAGTGCCGTGCGTCACGTATCGCCGTCAGGCATGTTTTTCCTGCCGCTATGAACAACGGCGGGGGTATATGGTTATCCGGATGTTGCCGATGGAAAAAATCGGCTGGAAGAAGAAATAAATTTCTCGCAACGTTTCACAACAGCTTTGACCTGATGCTTTTCAACACACGCCACACCGTCATGCCTGAGAGCTTTATTCTCTTCCTAAGCAGATAGTTGGCAATCCGTTGCGCTCCCCATCTTCTTGTCTCACGCACAGATTAAGGATAATGGTTTCAATTTCAGGTGTTATCTTCATATTGGCAAGTCTTGATGAACGTTTAGACTTATCGGACAATTCCGACTTGCCTTGTTCTTTCTCGCAATTTATCCAACGGTATAACGTGGAACGGGTAATCCCGCACCGAAGGGCAGTTTTTGTCACAGAACCCGTTTCGACGTATAGCTCAAGCCATTTTTGGCGCATCCGTATATCTTCTTTCATGCACCGAAGATACGGATTAAGATTTGCCAACGAAAAGAAAAAGTGTAGCGTATCTATTGATACTTTGCAATTAAATACTACTCCGCTTTTCAGCCATCTCCTTAATACCAGCCTGTCAATCTACACATTGTTGAGAAGCCATTCATGATTAATATGATCAAAACAACCCTTAATGTCACCTTCCAGTATCCATTGTGGTAAACAGTCTCTACTCAACCATCTATGAAGTGCGTCTATTGCATCCGCAGTACTTCTAAACTTTCTGAACCCATATGAGTTCGCATCCGCTTCACTTTCAGTTATAAGTTCTAAAGCCATAAGATATATCCTGCACGGCTCTGTCCTTCATGGTTGGTATTCCCAAAGATCTTGTCTTGCCATTTGCTTTGGCTATGTTGACCTTCCTCAGCGGGAAGGCCTTATATCCTCTCCTTTTCAATAAACATATAGCTTCTATTTTCTTGGCATCAGTGTCCCACTTCATATGGTCAACCCCTGCCGTACGTTTACCTTTATTGGAAGTTACTTTCCTTATCGCCAATGCCTTGGCTTCGTAGGAAGTGGCAAGTAGGTACCGTAAGGCCTTTACCTTGTTGTACCTCTTTTCTTTGTGGGCCTTTGCTATTCGGACCTGCAGTTTTCTCACTTTACGCTCATATTTGGAAGAATCGATATCTTTTCATGTCGTGTTTCGTACGGTTAAAGATGCACACTCGGCTTTTGCCTTGCTCATTTGCAGTTTCTTCATTTTATTAAAGTTCTACAATCGTTTCACAAAGAATTACCCTGCGGAAGTCTGCCTGATTTCGCATGGGGTGATGTTTAAACCTCTATCCTCCGCATTACACAGAATCATTCACTTTCTCCGCAATCCTTTACCCGCACCACATTCGGCTTTTCTTGCAATTGGCTTACCTGCCTGACATAGACAGGAGAAATACGGGTTTACCAAGTTCCGTACAAGTAACTGACGCCCGACTTAGAGCCCGCCCCTCCACCGCCAGTATGATGTCCGTGTAGCCTTACATTCCCAAAAGACTATCCTGACTACCCACCTTTTGGCTATAGCTTATAAATATCCGTAAGCTATTTCTTTATTACGATGGTGTAGCGATTCACATATGTTACTCATATCAGTCAGCCTAACAGCCTATACATTGGATATTTCTGTAAAGGACTGCATTGTCAAGAGGGCTTCGCACTAAACCATGACTTGGTAAAGCACGCCTCTTTAGACTACTATTGACAGAACAATAGGTTCAGGCACAGTGCTGAACAATTACTTGTACGACTTCTTGTCGCACGGAATACCTAAAGATACAAAAAGGCCAACTAATTCGCAATAATTTGGCTATGAATTAGTTGGCTAATTTTATATTATTTAATAAATACCCCTATTCAGTTCGATTAATGGAGCTGAACTATAAATTTGGACGTTTGCCTTCTTATACAAGATTGACATTCATTGTTTCCGCTATTGTTTTGTTTTCAATCAGCATTCAACTGTATCAACATGAACAGTCGTTTGAAAACTTGAAACTCATTTTCCAAAAACATAAATAATCAACAGATTATTAAAGGTAATCAGTTGGACTATACATTATCTCAGAAAATATATCTATTTGACCTTCATTATATCTTTCAACAGTCCCAACGGCTCATCTGTAGTGATAAAGTCGACTTTATCCCAAAAGTATTGCATGTCCTCTTTTTTATTAACCGTCCATACATTCACTTTTAGCCCCAAGGCATGGCAACTTTCAATCCAATCGGTATAACGGTAAAATTCAGAGAAGTGATAATCCGGTCCGGCACTACCCAATTCTTTCAGTTGTTGTGGAGATAAGTCCCCTTTCAGATAATATACAGGAGTGCTTGTGGGAGCCTGACGGATCAGTTCCTTTAATGCGTGAGACGAAAAGGTGATATATATCATCCGGGGTTCGAGTCCCATCTTCTTTATCATCGAAACGATCTCTTCAACAGCTTTTATCTCCCGTTCGGGTTTACTATGAGCTTTCAACTCCAGCACCAGCTTCAAAGATGTTTTCCGCTTAGCTGTTTCCAGAAGCTCTTTTAAGGAGGGTACGCATTCTCCATTCGCTAACCATAACCCGGTTAATTCCTTCAGAGTGGACTCTTCAACCTTATGCCCTTGAATAATCCCATCATGGCTAACCACCAAACCATTATCTTTTGTCAGCCAGACATCAAACTCCGAACCATAACATCCTATAGAATCCGCTTTCAACAAAGATGTAATGCTATTCTGTGCTGATCCTTGGGTTTTCCAGAAACCACGATGGGCAATCACCCGTGTTTGTGCCGAAGTATTGGCAATCATAAACATAATTGCCAATAAACACATTACCTTTTTCATTTTGTCCTTTCCTCTAATTGTTAGTTATATAAGAGCTGATTCTCTAGTATCCCGGATTCTGCACTAGATTGGGATTTACTTCTATCTGATCTTGTGGAATAGCAAGCCAATAGTTCTTGGGAGCGGTAAAATTACGAACGCCGGTTTCTTTCATGTCCGTAAGTTTATAAAAACTATCAGCGGTTTTTCCGGATAATGTCCAGGATTTCTGATAACGCATCATTTCAGTATGGGCAATTTTCCAACGGCGCATATCATGGAAACGTCTGCCTTCCATAGCCAATTCAATGGAGCGTTCATCATGTAATATTTCGCGCAACTTCTCTCCTGAAGGAATACCACCGGCTTTTGCCCATGAATCTGCAAAGGTAGGTAATCCGCAACGTTCACGTACTTTATTCAAATAGGACAGACTGGCAGTACTCAGTGTGCCGCTATATTCGAAATCCGCTTCTGCATAACTCAGATAGAGTTCGGCCAGACGCATATAAGGAAAGCACCAACGGTTGTAGGTTATTTGATCGGTAGTCCTATTATAGGTATCATATTTAGACACCCATTTCTGACAATAATAACCGTTGTCCGTTTGATACTCATCCTTGGCATTGCCATTATTCTGCTGCATTTCACCACGTCTGCATTTGAGCACTATTGTCTTTCCCTGCACGTCATAATTTCCACGATCAAAGCCAATAGAGGCATAAAAGCGCGGATCACGATTCCTGTGAAAACGTACCGTACTATCACCTGGTGCAATGGAATACGGATCAAGCTTCTTAGTCTCGGGGTCATCTGCCCAAGGTAGACCGTTCTTGGTATAATACCTACTCACACAATCCCACGTCGGGAATAAGGACCCTCTAAAACCTTTGGTCGAATAACTTGTAAATTCAACACGAGGAGCCATATTCTTGATACAGTAGGAAATAGTTCCCTGTTCAGCAAAGCCAAACAGGACTTCATTCCAGTTAAATCCGCTACCACTGATCCCATCACCGACAAAGGCTTCATGATAGTTTTTCTTCCCTTGCTCCAAGTCATTGGTCGAATTTCCATAAAGTTTGTAACCGTTCTCTTCGCAAAGGTCTATGGCCTCTTTGGCAGCATCCATCGCTCTCTTCCACTTTTCCCGGTCATAAGTCTGGTTAATCAGAAAAGTGCCGTCGGGGTTTTTAAAGTCGGAATAAAACTCACTATTCCCATTGACTAACGGCGAGGCGGCATAAAGCAACAGCCGAGCCTTGAAAGCCAAGGCAGCAGAAGAGGTAGCCCTGTTTCTCTTACTTGAATCCCATACGCCAGGAAGTAATCTAGCTGCTTCCGAATATTTATTGGCAATGAAATCGACACATGTATCATAAGGAGAACGGGAGGTCATCATCTCGGCCGGAGAACTTTCCATTGGTATTTCCTTGTCAATAATAACTATCGGTCCATAGTACTCCAGCATGATCTGATGATAATACCCGATCAAAAACAGCGCTTCACCTTTCCACCAGCTCAGGTTTTCGGGGGTAATGTCCGATACCCTATCCAGATTATTAAGCACATTATAGCAATTGCGGATACTTTCCCATACTGCTTTCTTCACAGCACCCTGCGGATAAGATTTTGCTGTATTGCTCCATAATGAGTAATAAGTCGTTGTTGGGGATTCTTCCCCATAAACCAGACTGCGGAAATGAAACCAGCGCGTTGTTCCTCCTTTGCTTGTTATGATTTCGTTTCCTCCGGTAAAATCAGGAAATTGTTGGGGATGGAAATAGTTAGGGATATTCGCGTAGCAAGACAGTACCATTCCTTCAGCCTGATATTGTGTTCGGTAGATATCATCCACGGTAGCAGTACCTTGCGGAACCACATCAAGAAAATCACATGATGCCATCATTAAACAGCCGATTGCCGACAGGCATAACTTTGTATATATATTTTTCATAACTTATTCTGTTCTTAATTAATAATGAAACTGAATCCCGATCTTGGCCGTGCGCTGTAGCGGATATTTCAAACCATTCCCACTTCCCATTTCAGGATCCCAGGTACTGAACGGAGAGAATGTCAGCAAATTAGTACCTGCTGCATACACACGCAGCCACGGGAAGAAGGAATAGCCCAGTTCGGCATTCTTCAGGCGCAGGAAAGCTGCGTTACGTAGGTAATAAGTGCTGGTTTGCGCATTGTTCGTGATAAATTCGGGTGATAATCGGGGATAGGCGGCACCGGCTACATTATTGCTTTCCGACCAGTGGTCATCAACGATATACTGTGCAATGTTATATCCTTTATGGCCCGCTTCGCTGAACGGATGAATATCGCTCATCATTAAACTGACTTTGGCCACTCCCTGGAAAAACAGAGACAAATCCCACTTTTTATACTTCAACGTTCCTCCAAAACCATAGATAATCTCCGGAATTTCAGGATTGCCGATAATCGTCCTGTCATAACCATTCACCACGTTATCACCATTCAGATCTTTATATTTAATATCTCCCACCGTATAATTTCCGAACGACTGTTTGGGAGATCTGTCTATTTCCTCCTGAGAAGTAAACAATCCGTCAGACACATATCCCATAATACTGTTTATCGGGTGTCCGATTCTTGAAGAATAGGGTTCTACATTCACCGGTTCGTCTATCTCCGTAATCTCATTATGTGCATAGGTCAGACTACCGTTCAGGCGGAGCACCCAATCTTTGCCAATTACTTTGCTGTATGCTACACTCATATCCACACCCTTATTCTTTACCGAGCCAATGTTGGCATAAGGCAGCATACCTGTCACTCCCATTGTTGAAGGGACGGACGAACGTTGCATAAAAATTCCACTACGGTCTTCCTTGAAATAATCAATGGTTATATCCATAGATTCAAGAAGGGTCATATCGACACCTAAATTCAGCTTTTTCGATTTCTCCCATGTAGCGTTCGCATTACCATAAATATTTACAAGCGGCCCATTCACGCGGGTACCGCTACCAGTCCACCAATCCAAATTATTATTCATACTGACTTCTGTTACATAGGGAAAGCGAGTGGCAAGCGCATCATTTCCGGTCAATCCATAAGTAGCTCGGATTTTCAGAGTGGAAACTGTTTTTTTTAACGGTTGGAAAAACTTTTCATTAGAAATAGTCCATCCTAGGGCAATCGCAGGGAAGAATCCGAAACGATGCCCGCTTCTGAAATTCTCCGAGCCATTATAACCAAAGGTAGCCTCAAGCAGGTAACGCTGACCAAAACTGTAGGTCAGACGTCCGGCCATCCCTTGCTCACGGTAAGGAAGAAGATCTTTTTCAGCTCCGCCGTCCTTCACTTTCTTGGTTTCTTTCATGTGGTAAACAAGGGTAGCTCCCACATCATGTCCACCAAACTGGCGTGAGTAGTCCAGCGCTCCCTGTAAAGACCAGACACTCTCTGTCGGATCACGCCCGGAATTGCTCTTCAGATAAGGTTCTCCCGGCTCACCGATAGTCGAAGTCTTATAAAGGTAGTTTCCCTGATCATCCATCGTATAGTCATCAGATACTTTATAGTAGAAAGGTACAATCCAATGATCCAGCCAGTTAAAACTGTAATTATAGAAAGATGCCAGTCCGGTGAGTTTTAACCCTGGTGTGACAAACTTCAAGTCCTGTTCGAGATTGAAAGCGGTCGTCATATAGACATAATTTCGTTCCGTATAACCTTCACTCAATTTGGCGTAAGGATTCGGCTCTGATTTTCCCACATCCCACGGATCATTGCTACCGTAGCGGATGTATGTATCCCCTGGTTCAGCAGGAAGTGTAGCAGGAAAACGTACGGGATTCCCATGCATGGAATAGGCGAACAAATTCCGGGTACTTGTTTTGGGGGCATGGTGGTAGAACAACTGCGTATTCATATTTAGCCCCACTTTCGTCGTAGAGGTAACACGGGCTGTCACATTACTCTGAAACAGGTATTTCTTGTTGCGCATACCCACATCAAGCTTATCTTCCTTGGGTTGCCGGATGATACCATTTTCATAGAAGATTCCAGCATTCAGGAAGTAATCCACATTTTTGCTTCCGCCCTTGATGGAGATATTCAAATTCTGATTAACGGCGAAGTCTTTGAACAACATACTGTACCAGTCATTGTTTGGGAACAGGTAGGGATTTGCATTGGCACGTGTTTTATCTATCTTATCCCGGCTATAGAAAGGCTCATACTCTTGGTTATTGGCAATAGCCTGATTATAAACGGCTTCATTATACATATCCATGTAAGTCGGGCCATCTGCCATTTTCTGCACATAGGTAGGCATGGAGAAAGTATTATCAAAGCGGATATCTACAGACATTTTCTCGGAAAGCTGTCCTTGCTTGGTAGTAACGATGATAACTCCGTTAGCCCCCCGTGAGCCGTATAGGGACGTTGCCGTAGCATCTTTCAGCACAGAAAACGACGCGATAGATTCTGGAGGAATATTGTTCATCATCGTAGCGTTGATTTCCACACCGTCAAGTATGATCAGCGGTGAGGTATTCGAACCAAAAGTTGATATACCACGTATATAGAATTTCGCCTCATCAGAGCCTGGTTCACCCTGTGTTTGTACGGCGATGATACCTGGAACGTTCCCGGCAAATGAAGTACTAAGATTACTGGATGTCATCTTCAGGTCTTCCGGCTTCACTGCCTGCACAGCTCCCACGAGGGATTCTTTCTTTTGTTTGCCAAAACCGACCACGACCACTTCATCCAGCATCATACTCCTGTCCGGAGTCAAATTAACGGAAATGAACTTCTTATCTTTTACCACTACCGTTTTCTTCTGGTACCCAACATATGAAATGGTCAATGATGCGTTCTTTGCCAACTGTATAGTGAATATACCGTCCACATCTGTTATAACCCCGTTCTGCGTTCCACTTTCCAATACGGTAGCTCCAATAACAGGCTCTCCGTTTTCGTCTCCCACATATCCTTTCATTTCTGCTTTTACTTCTTTTTGCTGGCTCTCGTCGATCTTTCTATTATCTGCCGCCGTTACAACGGAAACGGGAAATAATGTGAAGGCTAACCATAACAGGATGCAACAGCTTTCGCTGGTAAGGCATCCTTGTTTTACTTTACAGTTCATATATCAATAGATTTTTTGATTAGTAGTGTAGATTTTTCTCTGAAATACAGGGAGGTGTGTCGTAATGCACGATGTACCCTCTTTTTTATTCATTACTATACAACTCTGTTCATTTTCTTTTCTATTATTCATTGTGTGTGCAATTTATTTTATAATTATTTCTTTGACTTTATATAAATTACAGTACAAATTCTCAAACTAAGAATCGTTTATATATACGATAGGAAAACAACTCTCTCTTCCGCCCGAAGGCTGGCTGGCAAAAAAAAGTAAATACCTTGTCATACATCAAATTTAGTTGTTAATATATTTGCAAAATTACCCGGAACAACTCGGATAAAATATCAGAAAATGACCTGATATTATAAAATTTAAAGCAAAATACATATTACTAGTGCGATATGAAATCTTTAGGCAGTACTCCGAACTGTTTTTTAAAACAGCTTGAAAAATAGGAGGGGGTACTGAACCCTACCATGTAAGAGACTTCCACCACTCCATAGGTTCCTTCTTTCAGTATGGAAGCTGCCTGCTTCAAACGGAAAAGGCGGAGATATTCGTTCGGACTCATATTTAGGATTCCTTTCAATTTCCGGTAAAAGTTGGAACGTCCCATATTCATTGCATCCGCTATATCATCAATTTGCAGGTCCGTATTATCAAGATGGCGTAATACATACTCATTTAACTTGCTAATAAACATCTCATCGGCCTTTGTCTGCGCCATTGCATCTGCTTTGATAAAAGGAAATTCAATAAAGTGACGGCGTAATCTTTCCCGATTACTCAACAGATTTGCTACATTGGCACGAAGATACTCCATAGAAAACGGCTTTTCAATATACGCATCCGCCCCTTCTTCAAGTCCTTCGATTCTTGATTCCAGATTAGTTTTAGCTGTCAATAATATTACAGGAATATGACTATAGTCCAGATTTTGTTTCAGATGCTTGCATAATTCAACCCCGTCCATCAGAGGCATCATAATGTCACTTATTATCAGATCCACAGATTTCTGTTCAAGAACGTCCAACGCCTCGACCCCATTTTCCGCAATCAGTACATGATACAATGAAGACAATTGCCTGAACACAAAAGCAAGCATATCCTTATTATCTTCTACAACCAATATGGAAGCAACCTCTCTTTTATCTTTATCAGAAACTTCACGATCTTCATCATCATACCCAGGTTTCTTATGTTGTTCTTCCGAATCATCCGGAAGTGTCTGGTGTAATATTGGAATGGAAAGAATGAAACGGTTACAATCTAGCTCCCGGTCCATCACCAGCATACCTTGATGCAACTCTGCCAAGTAACGAGCCATAGCTAATCCGATGCCTGTGCCCGAGACAATATCTTTCCCGTCCCGGTATTGGACAAAGGCTTTAAAAATATTTTCACGCATTTCGATAGGGACTATATTCCCATCATTACTCATAGAGATAGTGAACACCTCATTCTTCTCATCAACAGACAAATGGAGATAAACGTATGTCCGGGCATATTTCAATGCATTAGCAAACAGATTACTGAGAATTTTGGTCAAAGCCTCTTTGTCAACAGAAGCCAACAATTCTTCCTCTGGAACTTCTACTTCAAGTTTAATTCCCCTTTGCTTTGCCAAAGTGGTGAAATACTTATAAACAGAGTGGACGATAGTACCGATATTATATTCTTTCGGATTCAATTTAAAACCTTTATTTTCCGCTTTACGGAAATCAAGTAATTGGTTTATCAGGTTCAGTAACCTCTCCACGTTCTGATCCATAATTTCCAATTCCATCCTTACATTTTCGGAGAGTTCCCTATCAGCAAGTACATTCTCCAATGGGCACTTTATCAGTGTTAAAGGAGTACGGATTTCGTGTGCCACATTTGTAAAGAAATCTATCTTAGTGGTGTAGAGTTCCTGCTCCTTTTCCTGTTCGAACTTCTCCATCTCTTTACGCTGCTTTTCAATAGTACGCTTCCTTAAATAAAAGAAGAGGGCGAAAAATGTACCGAGTATCAATAGGATATAAATCAGGTATGCCCATACGGATAAATAAAACGGGGGCAATATCCTGATCCCCAATGTGCGTACATCTGGATTCCATACACCATCACTATTCGCACCTTTCACGCGTAACATGTATGTCCCATAAGGTAAATTGGAATACGTAATAGGGCCCTTACCCGCTGTATGCCATTCGGAATCATACCCTTCCAGTCTATATAGCAGTGTATTCATGCTCGGTGACTGATAACTTATCGCAGCTATCCTGAAGGAGAACGAATTCTGATTTGACTGAAGTTCGATATGGTTTGACAAAGTGATACTTTGTTTCAATGGAGAGCCTTTTTCTCCGACTACCACCTTTTTATTAAAGAGCATAAAATCGGTAATCAAAACAGAGGGTAAAAAATCATTATCAATAAAGGAGGAGGGGGCAAAGGAGATGAAACCGTTAATACAGCCAAAATAAATCCGTCCATTCTTATCCTTATAGCTGGACTGGTAATTAAACTGGTTACTCAGCAACCCATTAGCAACTGTATACACTTTAAAACTGGAATTCTTCGGGTTAAAATGCACCAGCCCTTTATTGGTTGAAACCCAGAACAATCCCTTTTCATCTTCTTCAATCCGATAAATGACGTTGCTTGGCAGACCGATACCGTCATAACGGACAAAGGTGTTGGCGGAAGGCACAAAGCGGCAGAAGCCACCTCCTTGTGTGGTAAACCATAGCTGATTTTGACTGTCTTCAAAAATACTCAGCACCTTATTGGATGGAAGGGTGGACGAGTCTGCTTCCTCATGTACGAAATGTTCCCAACCACCTGTACGGACATTCTTTTTATAGACGCCATCGGCATAAGTTGCCAGCCATAAATTCCCCTGCTTATCCTCCTTTATATAATAAACAAACGTCCACCCAAGTTCGGGGACGCGTTTAAAACGTTCCGTATCTGGGTTGTACCGAAACAATCCTATTGTTGTTCCAAGATACAGATCGCCCGCAGTTATCCGGCAGATAGAAAAGATATCACTTGCAATATTATCATAGTGCTTTACAGCGTATGTCCTCAAATCAATACGCTTCAATCCTTTTGCAAAATTCCCAACCCACAGATAATCTCCGTCCAAATACAATCCGTGAACATTATGATAAATATCCGGATGAATGAACGGTTCGATTTTTCCAGTACTAGGATAATAATGGAAAAGCCCCTTATCTTCTGTACCTATCCAGAGTGTGCCGTCATGGGCGGCACAAAACTCCCGCACCCTTTTTCCCATTTTGTTTGATTCTTTCTGGGGATAGACTTTATCAAAGTAGGTATATTGCCGGGGGTAATAATTCACACCCCCAAAATAAGTCCCTATCCACATTCCGCCTTCACGGTCTTTGAGAATCGAATAGATGGCATTGTCAGAGATTGAATAGGGATCACCGTTGACGTTCTGCAAGTGGATGATTTTTGCCGTGTGCAGATTATAGATATAAAGTCCCGATTCGGTTCCTATCCATAATTCGTCATCTGAATAAAATGCAAGTTCCCTGATATAAATATCACCTCCCAATTCATCCTTGGAAAGAAGGGTACGGATAGTCTTATTAGTTAGGTTCACTTCTTTCAGTCCGAATACAGTTCCCACATACATGCAATTATAGGGTCCGGGGAGCAATTTATAGATGTATTCATCTCTGAAAGACACTTTTGAATCTTCTGGAAAAATCGGAGTTAAAGTTTTAAGCTTGTCTTTTGAATAATACAGATTTCCATCACGTATGTCCAACCAGCAGACATCGTCCGAATCAAAATAGAGTTGGCCGGAAGTTTTAAGGTTCAGAGTACCGGACCCGTCCGACTGATAATTAACCAACTGGCTATCCTGGGGATTGTAATAGAAGATTCCCCGCGTCTGAGTTACAACCCAGATACCTCCTTTCTGGTCCCCAGTTATCAGATTGACCGTACAGTCTATATCTATGTTTGAATTACTTATCAGAGTAAAATGCCTGACCTTTTCCATTTGTGGGCAATAGACATATAGGCCTACGTCTGTCCCAATCCATATTTGCCCAAGATTGTCTTCATACAAAGAAGTGATGAAATTATTGCCCAAGGTTCCGGATTCTTTCATGAAAGTCCGAAAAGAGATACCATCATACCGGTCAAGACCATCCTTCGTCCCAAACCACATAAATCCTTGTTTATCCTGAAGGATGGCATGGACCGTATTCTGGGATAATCCATTATTGATATCAAGTGAACGGAATGCATATTGTCCTTCATTCAGAACGGCAAGGGAATAAAGAGGCATCAAAGAAAGAAGTATTAATATAACTAAAATACGTAGTCTCTGCATTGTCTTAATTGTTAGTTTCATTAATTAACATACAACAGGATATAAGAATATCCTGAAAAGTGGATATCAGAGCTATTTCAACAGTATATTCTCAGTACGTCCCGGTGTCAGCAATTCCCAAAGGGATGCTACCGTCCAACCGGGAGCAAACATGTCATTATAATATCCTTTTCCATTCCTTCCATAATCCCAGTTGGTGTGCTGGATCACTTCCGGATAATAACCAACTTTTATCACTCCACACATATGTCCTTTATAAGGAAGTAACTGGCACATGGAAGTAGAAATGACTTCAGCAAAATCAGAGAAACGAGGTTCATTATACTCTTTGGAAAGCCAACGGAGCACATCGGCAAATTCAAAAATAAATACATCAATATGATTATTCTCCACCGAGACATTTCCCCAGCCGCGAGTTTTCAGACCGATATCACCCAACATCTGCCCGGGAGCAAACGGAACGTCCCAGACGTAATACCAGGACAAGGCAAAATAAGCCGCTTTTCGTGTCAGAGAGGCATAGTGGTTATGTTCCGTACCATTTGTTATCAATGATAAATAGTAAGTTGCCGTAGCGGTATAGAGGGAAGCTTCCTTATCCTCACAGTTTGCATCCAGCGTAGAGGAGAAATAGTCAGCCTTTGATATAAGCTCTTTTTCCAGATATTCCGCAGTACGCCGGGCAGCGGACAGATAGCGTTTGTCCTTAAAATATTTATATCCCATAACCAGAGGTAATGTAGCGGATGGAGTACTTCCTCCACTTCCGTCAACAACTGTAAAGTCATCATGGAATTTACGTGGAAAACTTCCATCTGGATTTTGCAGTTGCAAGAACATATCGAGCATTTTCTTTAAGCGTTGTTCCCAATCAGGATGGTGACGTTTATACTTCTGTTCATAATTCAGATAATGAAACATGGCATAAATTCCTTCCGACTGACGACGTATGCTATGCACTGGGCGTTCTTCTTTCACATCACTATCATTTTCCAGATTTACCCATTCACGCAAATAACCGGTTTCCGTAAAGCCATTTTCTAAGTAACTATCAAATATCTTTTTACTGCTAGCTGCAAGGTCATCACGTCCATTCTCATTGCCAAACTCCCATGCATTGAAAGCGTTTAGAAGTACGCGACCGACAAAACCTATCTCTGCTACATTCATGTTGGCACAGGCTGCCACTTTCATTTCAGGGCTGGAGTAATAGGCAAGAGCTTTGTCCCCAACAAAACTTTCCACAAAATAATTGCTCAGCACTCCTTTTATCTCTTCTGGAGAAAAAGGTATTTTCACAGGTTGGGGACGGTATGTATCATAACAATATTCCCAAGTATGGCAAATAAAATCTGAGTAGTCTGTAGCCTGCCCCTCGATAAATTCCCAGGTCAGGAGTACTGTTTCTCCTTTTTTTAGATATTGGAAAGATGTAACCTCCGGAGCCAGCGTCAACTTACGAATATAGGTTTTAGGAGCTTCTCGGTAAGGAAATCCAAAAGATAGTGTTGATGTTCCGTCATGGCTCTCAAAGCCGGTGAACCCTAGGGACGTTTTGCCCGAGAGGATGATTTCGCCTGTTTGGTGGGTAGCAAGGGCATCCCATTGAAAATCGTCCTTGCGTGCCACAGTCATATAACGTCCATCTTTCTGATTGAAGATACCGGTAAGGGGTGAGCTCAGACGATCCTCACGTACCAGCCAACTCTCTGATATATGAAATGAAGGAGCACCTTTAGGAGAACGTAAATTGCGACTATACCAGAATCCTGGTAGATAAAACATACAGTCATTATGTCGGAAGCCTGTTTTCAACTGTTGTTGATAATTAAAGTACACGTCTTCCAATGCCGTAATACTTACTACCATTACACATTTAACATTGTCACGTTCTATTCTCTCTGTAATGATTAATGGTATTTTTTCTTCAGACTCTAACAGATAGATTCCCTTATCATCAACGGCTCCTTGAAAAGCAAGGGAATAGTTTCGTGATTGATTACCGGGAACCTTCAAGGAGACTTGTGCAGATATTCTTTTATATATATCATTAACAGTCCTAGCATCAATAGTAATAGTACAGATCATCAGGCAACAAAGCATACATCTTAATTTTGTCATATAAATCAGATAATTTAGTTTATTAATATTCTTTTAATTTGCGTTCCAAAATTAGGATATTACGTATACAAAGAATGTGATTTTTTGAGCAATTATTATAAGATTTCAGTAGAATTCATAAGAAACAGCCCATTAAGTATTTATTTTTTAATCCTCTATTAAGATCCCATTACAATATACACTTATATTTTTATTGGGATATTTAATACTACAAATGTAAATGTGTCAGAATGCGGGCACAACCTCAGGTCCCTAGCCTTTGTATTGACGAGACTTCTTTAAGCTGCGGAGAATTATATACTGTTGTCACTAATCGTGCGGGACGTGGTGGCAGAGGTACACTTGTGACCATGATACGTGGCACGAAGTCTGAAGACGTCATAAAGGTGCTTGAAATGATTCATGTCTCCAAGCGCAAGACAGCCAAAGAGGTCACTTTAGATCTTTTGCCGACCATGATGCGGATCGTCTGAACGGCTTTTCCCAATGCCACTATGACAGGTTATCGGTTTCATGTACCTTAATTCCGCAATACTATTGTAAATTAAATCTTTTAAGTAGAGGTTGTGTCAAAACGCTGACACACCTCTTTTAAATGCTATTTAATGCGAAATTACAAAAATACGCATTTAGATGGAGGCAAACTGTTTGCGCCATTGGCTAGGTGACATGCCCGTTTTTTGTTTGAATATACGATAAATCCATGTGTGGGATGAGAAACCGCACTCTGTGGAAATAGCGTCAATGCTATATTCGGGGTTGGCTTTCATCATGCGAACAGCCTCATTAAAACGAATGTCGCTAAGCCAGGTTCTAAAATTGGTGTATTCTGACTGATTGAAGTATTCTGTCAGTTCGTTTTTCTTGTATCCCAACTTGGTAGCTAGCGAATAGATGTTAACTTCATAGTCCTTATAAAATCCCTCTTCACACCATTTCTTGAGGGCTAATTCTATTTCCATCTTTCTATTAGCTGTCAAGATATTTGTGCCATGAGTGTTCTTGCCGTCTTTCATGTCTTCTGCTTCCGTGACTTTTGCTTCTGCGTCATTTTCCTCAGGAATGACTTCTTTGGGTGTGATGTAATAGCCCATAGCAATGAAAGTGTGGACGAAAAAGATGACAGAGAGTAATATCAAGGGACCTATTATATATAATAAGGTATTGAAGAGGATTGCTACAGGAAGGAGTCCAGCAGCAAAGTATAGCAAAATGATGCTGGCTTGCGAATAGCGCACGTATGGAATCAAGTCGATTCCGAAATTCTCCATGAGCTTCTGCTTTCGGGCTTTTGTTTCTTTGCGAATGATAAGAATAAAATATGCCATGCTAGCCACAAAAAGACCGAGCATCACATAGAGCATATTGCCAATGTGTAAACTTTGACTTTTGAACATGCCAATGACGAAAACTATGGCGATGAGTATGTATGCCATCATACCACGTAAACAATACCGTCGCACTTTGTTGCCTGTGCTCTCTATGTTGATTATGGAGAGAGTGATGGCAAATGCCACTGGAGTATAGAACAATATGTTGAATGCTGCGCCCACATCGGCACCTTGTGCACGGAGTCCATGAATCATCTGTAAGAGGTAGTGGACGGAGAAGAATAGCATGGATGCAACGAGAATCCATCTTGATATTTCGTAGCGCCACACCTTCCATCTCACCTGCAAACTTGCCATGGCTAATTGCAATGCTAGCATGGCTGTAATGACGCAACATACAAGTTGTAATATGAATAACGATTTCATAGTATTGTTATTACCTTAATTCCGCAACACTATAAATTTTAACTTTTATAATATCCTGAACAACAAAAAGTTCTTGGACAAGCCAAGCGGCAAAGCCGAGCGGCTCAGGATTTTGTCATGTCAAAGGATTCACTTAACTTAGTGTTGCAAAAATAGTCAAACAAAACCTCATCAAGCATGGTAAAAGTACAAATAAAATCCGAGAAACTCACATCTTTTGGTGGTATATTTCCAATTATGGAGAAATTCGACAGGATGTTGTCTTGTACAATAGACTCTACTTTAGGTTTGCGTAGCAAAGTGTATGGCTATCAATATAGCGAGATAATACGTTCTCTGATGTGCGTATATTTCTGTGGAGGGTCATGTGTCGAAGACGTGACCTCACACCTTATGGAAGCACTTTGCTTGCATCCACCCCTCCGTACATGCAGCGCAGACACAATACTTAGGGCCATTCGTGAATTGACCACACCGAATCTGACCTACAGGTCTGATTCGGGCAAAAGCTACGACTTCAACGTGGCTTCCGACCTTAACAATCTGCTTGTCAATGCATTGCTGGCAACTGGACAGTTGCTGCCAGACAATGAATATGACTTTGATTTTGACCACCAGTTCATTGAGACGGAGAAATTTGACGCAAAAATAACCTACAAGAAGTTTACCGGTTACAGTCCAGGAATAGCAACGGTCGGCGATGTCATCGTCGGGATAGAGAACCGCGACGGCAATACCAATGTCCGTTTCCATCAGGAAGACACTCTAAAACGTATTTTTGAGCGTTTGGAGAATGCCAGAATACATATAAACCGTGCGAGGATGGATTGTGGCTCATGCTCTGAGGCTATGGTGGAAATGGTGGAGAAGCACAGTCGGCATTTTTATATCCGCGCAAACAGGTGTGTATCGTTGTATGACGATATCTTTGCCTTGCGCGGATGGAAGACCGAATACATAAACGGTCACGAGTTTGAGATATGCTCCATCATTGCAGAGAAATGGGTCGGCAAAGCGTACCGCCTTGTCATACAGCGGCAAAGAAGCATCAACAAGGAACTCGACCTGTGGGAAGGGGAATATACATACAGATGCATACTGACAAATGACTATACTTCGACAGACCGTGACATCGTGGAGTATTACAACAAGCGTGGCGGTGCTGAGCGTGTATTGGACGACATGAACAACGGCTTTGGCTGGAAACGGCTGCCAAAATCGTTCATGGCGGAAAACACGGTGTTCCTGCTTCTGACCGCTTTAATACGAAACTTTTACAGACACCTCATATCTGACGCAAACATGAAGAGCTTTGGACTTAAACGCACAAGCAGAATCAAAACTTTTGTATTCAAGTATGTTTCTGTCCCTGCAAAATGGATTAAGACTGCAAGACAGCACATACTGAACATATACACAAGCAATGATGCATACATGATGGCCTTCAAATTTGATTTTGGGTAGCCTCAAATCTTCGTGGCCTTTTGCGTATTGCCTCAAGTCGCATCATGGGGTAAGGGGATTTTGTCTCTTGCGACTGCACCATTAGGGTTCTTTACGAAAACGAGTCGTTTTAGAGAGGTATCTGCAACCCCAGATATCAAAAATATTACAGGTTGCGGATTTTAGGATGTACAAAAGCTCTTTTATGAGGCAATTGATGAACTCAGGATTACTTATCGCTGAAGGGCACGGGATTTGGAGAGCGGAGAGCGATGAAATTCAGTGGCGCAGAGAGTAAAATAATAAAAAAGTTGGATTTTTATTGACGCGAATCAATTCTTTTAGTATTTTTGCCTTGTCTTTTACCAAAAAAGATTAATAACAGTAAGCGTTAGGCATTATCCATGTTCAGGAAATCCCCAATTTCAAGACAACAATTGGATAATACATCAGGTGTCCCTATGCACTATTATATCTTGTTAGCATATATAGGCGTGGGGCTTTGTGTATTATACGTTGTTGAGTATGGGGATACTTCTGAACGGTAATACCAAAGTTCCCACGCTTAACTTTATATAAACACAACTTCAGGGAACAGAGTTGTCATATAATCGCATTATGAAAGCAATTTGTTTCAAAACCGGACAGGTCCTGCCTTCCGTTTTCATTCCTCTGTCTGTTACTGTCTTTAGTGGAATTCTCTGCCTTTTTGTTTCCATTCCTGCCCCTTTTCGGGACTTGCGGCTATTATTACACAAATTACATGCCAAACAGTTTCTCTGAATCCATTTATGGCATTCAATAATCCCCCTGGACATACAGAAGAGGAACTTTGGCAACAAATACTCTCCCTGTCAAGGGAATTGCAGGAATGCAGGGCCTGCCTGCACTATCATAATACGCTGGATTACATATACGACAAGATCAACATGATAGAGAAAGAACTGGATATCTTGTTGAGAATGTTGTAGGGATCTTGTGACAAAAAGGCATGATAATTATACATTTTTATGACTATTTGTCTCGCAAGCATTAAAATTCATTTTACAACTCCATAAGAGTCCGATTTACAGATGCTATCACATAAATTCATGATTATTGCAGGATATGAATTACGATTTATTTTGTCTAATTTCAAATATCAGAACAGCCATGGATAAACGAATTGAATATGCGATGAACACATTGATCAATACAGAAATCTGGTCAACTAACCTGTACCTGTCATTGCAGGTCTATTTTGAGGGGCAGCAACTTCCGATATTGGCCTCATGGCTAAGTGCACAGGCACAGGACAATATGGGCAAGGTCTATCAGATGATGAACCGCATCTATCATGAAGGAGGTGCTGTAACCATCCATGAAATCAGGCGCGACATCCGGCAATGGCCGACACCGCTGGCTGCCTTGAACACCCTGCTTGAACATGAACAATATATATCCCGTCAGATATCCGAACTTCACGTACTATGCCAGAATACGGATTCATCCATCCATTCTTTCATCAAGGGGCTGTACACAAAACGGATATATGTAAGTACGGCGTTTATGGAATTGTTGCGTATCCTGGCCATGGAATATGAACGCAGGCTGCCCTGCTTCATATGATGTGTCAAATCGTGTAACCTGACCGGAGTTTATTGTTCACAGAGAAAATAATGGTCTAAAAATAAAACAAGTATCATCCTATGGATATATTCGCATACTCAATGTTGTGTTTCACTTCGTTGTTCACATTGATGGACCCCCTCGGAGTGATGCCGGTTTTCCTGCAGATGACCGAGGGCATGAGTACCGGAGAACGCCGGAGCATCGCCTTAAAATCCTGCGCCCTCACGTTCGTCATACTGGTACTTTTCACCTTGTGCGGCAGGTTCCTGTTCCATTTTTTCGGGATCTCGACCAATGGTTTCCGGATTGCGGGAGGTATCATCATCTTTAAAATCGGATATGACATGCTGCAGGCACACTTCACCCATGTGAAACTGAACGAGAACGAGAAAAAAGAATATTCCAGGAACATCACCGTCACGCCTCTTGCCGTTCCGATGCTGTGCGGTCCGGGTGTAATTTCAAGCGGCATAACACTGATGGAAGATGCCCCTGAGCATATTTTCAAAATTGCACTGGTTTGCGTGATCGCCCTAGTCTGTCTCCTCTCTTTCATTATCCTTTGCGTGTCAACGCGGCTTTTGAAAATTCTTGGAGAAACCGGAAATAATGTGATGATGAGACTGATGGGGCTTATTCTGATGGTCATCGCCGTGGAATGTTTCATAAACGGGATGCAACCTGTCCTGACAGATATTTTGAGACAAGCACACGCTTGCCCCTGAATATGAAAAATAAAAAATAGTACCAACATTAAAAATTAGATTCATTATGACCGAGAATTTACAAAAGGCCCTGAACGGGCAGATTACTGCGGAATTATGGTCCGCCAACCTGTATCTTTCAATGTCCTTCTATCTGGAAAAGGAAGGTTTTTCCGGCATGGCCCGCTGGATGCGCAAGCAATCGGCGGAAGAGACAGGACACGCATGTGCCATCGCCGAATATATGGCCAAACGTGAGGCGGAGGCAAAAGTGGACAAGGTCGATGTGGTTCCACAGGGTTGGGGCAGTCCCACCGAAGTCTTTGAACATGCCTTGGAACACGAGAGACATGTTTCCAGATTGATTGACGAACTGGTACATCTGGCTTCCGAGGAGAAAGACAATGCCACCCGTGATTTTCTTTGGGGATTTGTCAGGGAGCAGGTGGAGGAAGAGGCGAATTTCCTGAACATCGTAAACCTGATGAAGAAAGCTGGAGAGAGCGGCATCCTTTTCATGGATGCAAAACTGGGGGAACGCCAGTCCTGATTTGGAATAAAAAAACGACTGACATGAGCACGATTATTGATTTGTTGGGAACGCAGGCAGGATACTACCTGGACCATGTATGCAAGACAATAGACAAGAAACTCATCCATATCCCCGAGCCGAATATGATAGACAAGGCATGGGTGGATTCCGACAGGAATATACGCACCTTGGAGAGCCTGCAAGCCCTGTACGGGCACGGGCGTCTGGCCAATACCGGGTATGTCTCCATCCTGCCGGTGGATCAGGGGATAGAACATTCTGCCGGAGCATCCTTTGCACCCAATCCTCTTTACTTCGATCCCGGGAACATTGTGAAACTCGCTATCGAGGGAGGATGCAACGCCGTGGCATCCACATTCGGAGTTCTGGGAGCTGTGGCACGTAAGTACGCCCATAAGATTCCTTTCATCGTGAAGTTGAACCATAACGAGCTGCTGACTTATCCGAACAGTTATGACCAGGTCATGTTCGGTACAGTGAAGGAGGCATGGAACATGGGTGCCGTTGCCGTGGGGGCAACTATCTATTTCGGTTCGGAACAAAGCCGCCGCCAGATTGTGGAGGTCTCACAGGCGTTTGAATATGCCCATGAGTTGGGGATGGCCACGGTATTGTGGTGTTATCTGAGAAACAGCAGTTTTAAGAAAGACGGGATTGACTATCATGCGGCAGCAGATCTGACAGGGCAGGCCAACCATATCGGGGTCACCATCAAGGCTGATATCGTGAAGCAGAAGCTGCCGTCCAACAATGGAGGTTTTAAAGCCATCGGATTCGGTAAGACCGACGGGCGTATGTATACGGAACTGGTCTCCGACCATCCGATAGACCTCTGCCGCTACCAGGTGGCCAACGGGTATATGGGAAGGGTTGGCCTGATCAATTCGGGGGGCGAGTCCCATGGGACATCTGACCTGCATGATGCCGTCGTAACCGCAGTGGTGAACAAACGTGCCGGAGGTATGGGACTTATCTGTGGGAGAAAAGCCTTCCAGAAGACGATGAAAGACGGGGTCTCGCTTCTGAACACCATTCAGGATGTCTATCTGGATCCTTCGATAACCGTTGCATAAAAACTATATGGCATGAAAAGGATCGTATTGTTGAGACATGGCGAGAGCCTATGGAACAAGGAAAACCGCTTTACCGGTTGGACCGATGTAGACCTGAGTGATAAGGGGATCGCAGAAGCCTGTAAAGCCGGTGATATGCTGAAAGAAGCGGGATTCTCTTTTGAGGCGGCTTACACATCCTATCTGAAACGGGCTGTGAAAACGTTGAATTGTGTTCTGGACCGTCTCAATGAAGACTGGATCCCGGTGGAGAAAAGCTGGAGGTTGAACGAGAAACACTACGGCATACTTCAGGGACTTAACAAAAGGGAGACAGCAGACAAATATGGCGAGGAACAAGTCCATATCTGGCGGAGAAGTTACGGCGTGTCGCCCGAGCCGGTGAAGGAAGACGATCCCCGCTATCCGGGGAACGACACCCGTTACGCCGGTGTTCCCGAAATGGAACTGCCACGGACTGAATCCCTGAAGGATGCCGTCATGCGTGTCATGCCCTATTGGGAATGTGTCATCCTACCCACATTGATGCATAGGGACAACCTGCTTGTCGTTGCCCATGGAAACAGTCTGCGCGGGATAGTCAAGCATCTCAAGAATATTTCCGATACGGACATATCCCTCTTGAACCTGCCCACGGCAGTACCTTATGTATTCGAATTTGATGAACGGCCGGTGCTTGTCAGGGACTATTTCCTCGGAGACCAGGAGGAGATACGGAGACGGACGGAGGCTGTAGCCGAACAAGGTATGATCAGACGATAAGAGTCAGTCAATCAGACTGATTTGTATTGTCTTTTTGAATATTTTATTTATTAACAATTTAAAAAAGGAGGTAAAAATGGTACCTGTAAAAACAAATTCAAACTGGTTGCCGAGTATTTTTAACGATTTCTTCGAGAATGAGTGGCTGGCAAAAACGGGAGTTACGGCTCCTGCCATCAATGTCATTGAGAATGACAAGGACTACAAGGTTGAAATGGCGGCTCCCGGAATGACGAAGGATGATTTCAAGGTGAATGTTGACGAAAACAACAACCTGACAATCTGCATGGAAAAGAAAGAAGAGAAGAAGGAGGAGAAGAAAGACAAGAAGTATCTCCGCCGCGAATTCTCTTATTCCAAGTTCCAGCAGACCATCCTGCTACCTGAAAACGTGGAGAAGGATAAGATTTCCGCAAAAGTCGAACACGGGATCCTGTCCATTGAAATCCCGAAAGTGAAGGAGGAAGAAAAACAAAAAACTTCCAAGGCTATCGAGGTTAAATAATTCCATATCTGGAATGGTGTAAGGCCGGACAGGCTTTTCCTGTCCGGAGAGCCGTCCGGCCTTTAACAGGCACTTCCGGAACAGGGAACCGGCACAACCGATGAAGGAATTCAATTTTGAAAAAGAGCTGCTTAGCGTACAGGACGAACTGTTCCGTTTCGCGTACAAACTGACAGCGGACAGGGAGAAGGCGGAAGATCTGCTGCAGGATACCCTGCTCAAGGCAATGCTTCACAAAGAAAGTTACAACAAGAACACAAATTTCAAAGGGTGGCTGTTTATCATCATGCGTAACACGTTTATCAACGGTTACCGGGCGGAGGTCGGTCATACCCGTCTGTACATATCCTCCGATCCTGCATATTATTCGCGGATCATGGACGAGTCCCGTACAGAGGAGGTGGACAGGAACTATGACCTGGAAAAGATACGTAATGCCATCAAAAGTATACCGGAGTCGCATTTCATACCTTTTGAGATGTACCTGTCAGGGTTCAAATACCGTGAGATAGCGGAAAGAACCGGTGTGAGTTTGGGAACCATAAAGAGCCGTATTTTTCACTGCCGGAAAAAACTGAAAGCTATATTGGCAGAATGAAACAAAACAAGAACTGAGATAGATGAAAAAAGATGAATATATAGGAATCCTTACTTCCGGAGGGGACGCTTCCGGAATGAATGCGGCAATCCGTGCCGTGACCCGTACCGCCATTTTCAACGGCTTCAAAGTCAAAGGAATTTACAGAGGGTACGAAGGCCTGATAGCGGGCGAGTCCAGGGAACTTACGACCGAGGATGTGAGCAGCATCATCCAGCGTGGGGGAACCATCCTGAAAACGGCACGTTCCGAAGCGTTCACCACCCCGGAAGGACGCAGAGAGGCATACGATACCATGAGGAAAGAAAAAATCGGGGCGCTGGTAGTCATCGGGGGCGACGGCTCACTGACTGGAGCCCGCATATTTGCCGAGGAATACCCTGTCACGTGCATAGGACTGCCCGGTACCATCGACAATGACCTGTACGGTACCGATTTTACAATCGGATATGATACGGCCCTGAACACCATTGTGGAGTGTGTGGACAAAATCCGGGATACAGCCACCTCGCACGACCGAATTTTCTTTGTCGAGGTGATGGGACGCGACGCCGGTTTCCTCGCCCAGAACAGCGCAATAGCCTCGGGAGCCGAGGCCGCCATTATTCCGGAAGACCGGACGGATGCGGATCAGCTGGAGACTTTTATCGGACGCGGATTCCGGAAGACCAAGAACAGCAGCATCGTCATCGTGACGGAAAGCCCGGGCAATAAGAATGGCGGAGCCATGCACTATGCCGACCGGGTAAAAAGGGAATACCCCGGATATGATGTCAGGGTCTCTATCCTGGGACATCTACAACGGGGAGGAGCGCCAAGTGCCAACGACCGCATATTGGCCAGCCGGCTGGGTGAGGCCGCCATACAGGCCCTGATGGAGGACCAGCACAATATCATGGTAGGCATACATAACAATGAGATTGTCTATGTTCCTTTTGACCAGGCTATCAAGAACGACAAGCCCATTGACAAAAACCTGATCCGTGTCCTTAACGAGTTGTCCATATAAAATGTTACTCCTATGTCGGAAGTTGCCCCTTTAATATCAGACCTTGCCACTATCTTGATTATAGCCGGTATCATAACCGTCATTTTCAAATGGCTGGGACAGCCGGTCATAGTGGGATATATTGTGGCCGGTATTATGGCAGGTCCTTCCATTTCCCTATTCCCGACTGTTTCCGACCAGGCCAATATCAAGATATGGGCGGATATCGGTGTTATTTTCCTCCTGTTCGCTATAGGACTGGATTTCTCGTTCAGAAAGCTGATAAGTGTGGGAGCCTCGGCCATATTCTCCACTGTTATCATCGTCTGCGGCATGATGTTCCTGGGATATACGGCAGGCAATGCGATGGGCTTCTCACACACGAGCTGTATCTTTCTGGGCGGAATGCTGTCCATGTCCTCCACCGCCATCGTATTCAAAGCATTCAGTGACATGGGGCTTCTCGATCAGAAATTTACCGGTATTGTCCTGGGGATACTAATCATTGAGGACGTGGTGGCGGTAATCATGATGGTGGTCCTCTCCACATTGGCTGTAGGCAAGCATTTTGAAGGCTTCGAAATGCTGGAGAGCATATTGAAACTTGCGGCCTTTCTTATTTTCTGGTCAGCATTGGGAATCTATCTGATTCCTACCCTTCTGAAAAGATTGAACCGCTTTATTAGCAATGAAATACTGTTGACAACCTCCCTGGGACTATGCCTGGGAATGGTGATGATAGCGACAAAGGCGGGATTCTCCGCCGCGCTGGGTGCGTTCGTCATGGGATCCCTGCTGGCAGAAACAGATAAAGCGGAAGAAATCGCACATATCGTGCAACCGGTAAAGGACCTGTTCGCCTCCGTTTTCTTCGTATCAGTGGGAATGATGATCGACCCTGCCATGATATGGGAATATGCCGTTCCTGTTTTTATCCTGACGGCACTGGTCCTATGCGGGCAGGTCCTGTTCGGGAGTTTCGGCGTGTTGCTTTCCGGACAACCGCTAAAGATTGCGATACAAGCCGGCTTTTCCCTGGCACAAGTGGGTGAGTTTGCGTTCATCATCGCTTCGTTAGGAATCAGTCTGAATGTAATGGACAAATACCTTTATCCGGTCATAGTGGCAGTATCGGTCATCACCACTTTCCTTACTCCTTATATGATAAGACTGTCGGATCCCGTCTACTGTTTTGCAGACAGGCACTTGCCACAATTCCTGAAAGATTACCTGACGCATTATTCTTCTGGAACAATGACCACAAGACATCAAGGCTCCTGGCACAAGCTCATCAGGTCCATGTTGGTATCCGTCACCCTTTATCTGGTGGTATGCCTGTTTTTCATAGCGCTGTTCTTCTCCTATGCGTATCCTCTGGTAATGGGACGTATTCCGGGGATGAAAGGAAGCCTGCTGAGCTTCGTTCTTGTCCTCCTTATCATATCCCCGTTTTTGTGCGCCATCATCATGAAGAAAAACAATTCCGTCGAATTCCGCAAACTTTGGGCGGACAACAGGTTCAACAGGGGGCTGCTGGTATCAATGATAGTGATCAAGGTGTTGATCTGTATCATTATCGTAATGGGTATCATCATCCGTCTTTTCAATGTCGCTTTGGGGTCAGGACTGATATTATCTTTCCTGATCATTGTCGTTATCTATTTTTCCAAGCGGATACGGAAACGATCGCTAAGTATGGAAAAACAGTTCCTCGAGAATTTCCAGGGTACAGCCGGGACATTTCCACAGGAAGAACCGGAAACAGGAGAAACCTCCACAGAAAAAAATCATGAACTATCAAATAAGTAAAATGTTATGGAATATTCAAGTTATCATGTAAACGTCCCACAATGGAGGGAGATTACAGTCGGTTCACACCTTCCGGCAGAATTGCGGAGATTTGCGGAGATGGCACATAATCTTTGGTGGACCTGGAACGAGGATGCGAAGAGTTTATATAGTGGTTTGAACCCGGAACTATGGGAAGAGGCGGAACAGAATCCGGTACTGTTTCTGGAACGGATGGATTATGAAGAGCTGGAGGCACTGACACATGACGGAAACTTCATGCGTAAGATGGAAAACGTATATTCCACTTTTAAGGCGTATCTTGATGTGGAGCCGGACCACAGCCGTCCGTCAGTTGCCTATTTCAGCATGGAATATGGTCTGGACAGGGTTCTTAAAATCTATTCCGGCGGTCTGGGCATATTGGCAGGTGACTATCTGAAGGAAGCTTCGGACAGTAACGTAGACCTCTGCGCTGTAGGGCTTTTATATCGTTATGGCTATTTTGACCAGGCTCTGGCGATGGACGGGCAGCAACAGGTTCATTATGACCCACAGAATTTCGGGCAGCTTCCGATAGAGAAAGTGATGCAGCCTGACGGGCGACAACTGGTAATCCATGTTCCCTATGCCGACAGTTTCACGGTCCATGCCAATGTATGGAAGGCCAATGTGGGACGTGTTTCCCTCTACCTGCTGGATACGGACAATGAACTGAACAGCGAGTTCGACCGTCCGATTACCCATCACCTGTATGGCGGTGACTGGGAAAACCGGCTCAAGCAGGAAATACTGCTCGGCATCGGAGGAATGATGACATTAAAAGTATTGGGCATCGAGAAAGATGTATATCACTGCAACGAGGGGCATGCCGCACTGATCAATATCCAGCGGTTATGCGACTATATATCCGAAGGCCTGGACTTCGGACAAGCCATGGAACTGGTTAGGGCTTCCTCGCTTTACACTGTGCATACACCTGTGCCTGCCGGCCATGACTATTTCGATGAGGGGCTTTTCAATAAATATATGAAAGGATATCCTGATAAGCTGGGCATTACGTGGGACGAGTTGATGAACCTCGGACGGCAAACTCCGGGCAACAAGGGAGAACGTTTCTGCATGTCGGTATTCGCCTGCAAAACCAGCCAGGCGGTAAACGGTGTCAGCAAGCTGCACAAGTCCGTTTCACAGCAGATGTTCGCGCCTCTCTGGAAAGGCTATTTCCCGGAAGAGAACCATGTGGGCTATGTGACGAATGGCGTACACTTTCCCACTTGGTGTACGGCGGAGTGGAAAAAGCTGTTTAAGGACAATTTCGATGAGAATTTCATGAACGACCAGTCCAATCAGGAAATATGGAAAGGCGTTTATAATATACCCGATGAAGAGATATGGAACATGCGGAAAAGGTTGAAAACCAAACTGATATCCTACATCAAGTGGAAATGCGGCCGGGACTGGCTCAAAAGCCAGGTTGACCCGGCATTGGGTGTCTCCATTTTCGAGAAGTTTAATCCGAATGCTCTTCTTGTCGGCTTCGGAAGGCGCTTTGCAACTTACAAAAGAGCTCATCTTTTGTTTACCGATTTGGATCGTCTGGCGCGGATTGTGAACAATCAGGAACATCCCATACAGTTTGTCTTTGCAGGAAAAGCCCATCCAAACGACACTGCCGGGCAAGGGCTCATCAAGCAGATTGTGGAGATATCCCGCCGTCCTGAATTCTTGGGTAAAATCATCTTCCTTGAGAATTATGACATGGACCTGGCACGGCATCTTATTTCTGGGGTTGACATCTGGATGAATACTCCCACCCGTCTTGCGGAGGCTTCCGGAACTTCCGGTGAGAAGGCTCTGATGAACGGCGTACTCAACTTCTCCGTGCTGGACGGTTGGTGGTACGAAGGCTACCGCAAGGAGGCGGGATGGGCCATCACCGACAAGGCCACCTATCAGGATGAACAGTACCAGAACCAACTGGATGCGGAAACAATTTATTTCCTGCTGGAACATAATATCCTGCCGTTATATTATGAACGGAAAGAAAAAGACTATCCGGAAACCTGGGTCAAGTACATCAAGAACTCGGTTGCGCAAATAGCTCCCCGCTTCACGATGAAAAGACAGCTGGATGACTACTATGACGGATTTTACAACAAGTTGTCGGAACACTTTCATGTTTTGGCGGCGGACAATTATGCAAAGGCGAAAACGCTTGCCGGCTGGAAGGCAGCTGTCGACAGCAGATGGAATGCCGTGGAAATCGTTTCCGTGAATGCGGGAAAAGGATTGGACGCCACGGTGGAGGCTGGTAAGGAATACGAGATGACGGTCGTCATTGACGAGAAAGGGCTGGACAACGCGATCGGATTGGAATCGGTCATTATACGGCATGAGGAGAATGAGGATCGCATCCATGAGGTCATTCCTTTTTCTTTGACATCCAAAGACGGAAACCTATACACTTTCAAGGCAATAACCAGAATGTTCAGCGCTGGAAGCTTCAAACAGGCATTCAGAATGTATCCCAACCATCCCCTGTTACCTCACCGGCAAGATTTTTGTTATGTACGATGGTTCTGAACGGACATGAATAAGCAAGAGTTACTGACAAATGGACGGTGTAAGAAGAAGGCGGACCGAGAAACCGTCTGGCCGGTTGTCATCATGAACTTCACCGGTGTGTATGCCCATGAGGTATTTGCACGGAACAATCAGTTCATTTGGCTAGACTGCCGTCACCTTTCTGGAACGAGAGGTTACTGTGACAAGGAGGGGATACGAAAATTGAAGCGGGTGATTGCCGGTTATCCAGCGGAAGGTATCCATTTCATTGATTCGGGCAATTATCATTACCTGACCAAATTATGGACAGACAAACTTCGAGTTCCGTTCTCTCTGATTGTATTCGACCATCACCCCGACATGCAGCCTCCCTTGTTCAAGGGCATGCTTTCTTGTGGGAGCTGGGTAAAAGACATGTTAGACTGGAATATGCTTTGCAAGAAAGTGGTGATAGTCGGTGCATCGGACAAACTGATACGCACCGTACCGGAAGAATACGGACAACGAGTCAGTTTTTATAGCGAAGCGACGTTAGCTCACGAGAAGGGCTGGCACAATTTCTCCTCTGCGTATATTGAAGGACCGGTTTACTTGTCCATAGACAAGGATGTCCTGAACCCGGCATCCGCAGTAACAGACTGGGATCAAGGGTCTTTCAGCCTGCAGGAACTGGAGGAATTACTGGCAATTGTCCTTCGAAAGGAACGTGTAGTCGGCATTGATATCTGCGGGGAATGCTCCGCAACGCTTACTTTGTTTGAGGAGAGGCGGGAAGCCACCGTGGACAGCCGGGCGAACAAGGAGCTGCTCAAACTCATACAGTCATTCTCCTGTTTTTTATAAAGCTGTTGGATATTGTTAATTATATTATCACATAAACCATATTTTATTATTATGATGAAAACAATTGTTCGTAAAATCGGTCTGGTTGCACACGATGCAATGAAAAAGGACATGATAGAATGGGTTCTTTGGAACTCGGAACGTCTGATAGGGCATAAGTTCTATTGTACGGGAACCACCGGTACACTCATTAAAAAAGCGCTCGAAGAGAAACATCCTGAAACAGAATGGGATATCACGATTCTGAAATCCGGTCCTTTAGGTGGTGACCAGCAAATGGGCTCACGTATTGTGGAAGGAGAGATTGATTATTTGTTCTTTTTCACGGATCCGATGACATTGCAGCCACATGACACGGATGTAAAGGCACTGACCCGGCTGGCGGGAGTTGAAAATATAGTTTTCTGTTGTAACCGTTCGACAGCGGACCATATTATTTCCAGTCCTTTGTTTCTTGACCCGACCTACAAACGGATTCATCCAGACTATACCAATTATACACAACGCTTTGAAAACAAAGAAATTGTATCGGAAGCAGTAGAACGGGTGAAGAAACGGATGAGCCGAAATGAAAACAATATGATCGAATGAGAATGTAATGTCCAATAAAGGGGATGTGATATGTTTCAGTCATAAAAAGCAGGTTCCTATCCTTTCTGTGAGTATAAAAAAAGATTAAAAGATCAACTGTGTGATAGCAAACTTGCGAGGTATCCTCAAATGGTTTGAAACAGTAATAAACTTTTATCATAAGTTTCTATTATTCCCTTTTATATGAGCGAACACGCCTTTTTGTAGGATTCCAATATAAGAATGAAGACTTCCATGTGGTTGAAACTTAAAATCCTTTTAGGATATGTCATACTGCTTCTCCTGCTCGTCCTGACCATTCATATCTTCCGCAAGGAACAGACGAGGCGGAACAGCCTGCGACAGGATGAGCATGAACTGGCCTGTATCCGGCATCTGGCCGGAGAAACATACGCGGGCTTGCTGGGACTGGCCACTTACGGTGAAACAGCCAGCGTCTGGGATGAAAGCGACCTTGGACTCTACCACACAAAAAAAGACAGTGTCTGTAACATGTTGCAGACACTGAAAAGGTATGTGAAGTCTCCCGAACAACAGTCGCGCATAGATTCGTTATGCCTGCTGCTGGAAAGAAAGGAACTGTTGTTAGACACGGTCATGGACACGTTCGGGCGTCTGCGCAAGACCGGCGAGATCGTGAACAGCAAGATTCCGGCAATCGTGTCCCATATCCAGCAGGCGGATGTCCTTCCTGCCGAGAAAAAGAAGGAGGAGGAAACTCCGAAGAAGGGTTTCTGGTCATTCATCAGGCCCGGGAGGAAAAAATCGGCCTATCTGCAGCAGAAGGAACAGCTGGAACGCCAGCGACAGTCCATTGGTAAACATCAGGGTACCACATCTGTCACGAGCATGCTGCACTCCCTTGACAGGGAGGTGACCGACATGCAGAAAGCCGAACGGGAAAGGCTGCTGGAACAGATGGACCTCCTGTACAGTAACAACACGGACCTGAACCACAGGCTACACCGGATTGTCAGGGACTTTGAGGCGGATGCTGGAATACGGCTTGATGAGCGTTACAGGCAATTCATTTCCACACGCGACCGCTCGTTCCATACGGTCTCTCTGCTGGCTGTCCTCATCTCGTTGCTGACCGTCCTCCTGTATCTTATCATCCACCGGGATCTGAACAGGATAAACCAGTATCAGCGTCAGCTGGAAGCCTCCAATCGTGAGAACACGGAGCTCCTACAATCCAGAAAACGCATGATGCTCACCATCGCTCATGACCTTCGTGCGCCACTGGCTACTATCAAAGGATGCGCCGAACTGCTCCCCGGGGAAGAAAAGAAGAGCCGCAAGGACGAGTATGCGGAAAATATACTCCATTCTTCCGATTACATGATCGGGCTGGTCAATACGCTGATCGGATTCTACCTGCTGGATACCGGCAGGAACAAACCCATCCTTTCGATTTTCCGGCTGGAGACCCTTTTCAGCGAAACAGCCCGGAACTACGGTTCGCTGGCCAAAAAGAAAAAGCTGCGGCTGACAACCGCCTTTTCCGGTCTGGATGTGGTAGTAAGCGGTGACCGTTCCCAGCTCCAGCAAATCCTGAACAATCTGCTTTCCAACGCCATTAAATTCACCCGGCAAGGTGAAATCCGCCTGCAAGCGGAATACCGGAATAAAGAATTGCATTTCTCGGTACAGGACACCGGTACCGGGATGACGGAGGAAGAAACAACCCGGATATTCACAGCTTTTGAACGGTTGGACAATGCCCGTAATGTTCCCGGTTTCGGATTGGGGCTGGCCATTGCAAGCAGGCTGGTCTCCGGGATGCAGGGAAGCCTTACCGTAAAAAGCAAACCGGGTGAAGGCAGCACGTTTACCGCATTCCTGCCACTCCTTGAGGCGGATGAATCCACCCAGATGGATGAGACACGCATCGCTACTGATTATCATCTGGATGGAATCAACGTACTGGTCATTGATGACGACCGGATGCAACTGAACATTACCAAAGAGATGTTTAACCGTAACGGAGTGCGGTGCGACTGCTGCCAGACCAGCCGTGAACTGGTTACCCGGCTACGGTCACAAAGATATGACCTGCTGCTGACGGATATACAGATGCCTGAAACGGACGGCTACGGAATACTTGAACTGCTCCGGGCATCCAATATGGAGAACGCAAAGACAATCCCCGTCATAGCGGTAACGGCACGGGTGGATGATGACAACGAGTATCTGTCGGGCGGCTTTTCGGGCTGCATCCATAAACCATTCTCTATGGAAGAACTGATAAATACAGTGGCACAAGTGATAGGAGAAAAAGACAGAAAGGAGTATGCTCCCGATTTCTCACTCATCCTTTCAGGAGAGGACAACAGGGAGGAAATGCTCGCCCTGTTTATCGAAGAGAGCCGGAAAGACCTTGCCGCATTAACCGCTGCCTTAGACCGACAAGACAAGGAGGCCGCCGCCTCCATCCTGCATAAGAACCTGCCCCTATGGGAAACCGTCCGTCTGGATTTCCCCTTGTCTCATTTACGGGAACTGGTGACAGAACCTGCGACAGAGTGGACCAATAGACAATCCATGGAAATGCGGGACATCATCCGGGCAGTGGAAAAACTGATAGTATACGCTGAAAAATACGGGAGGAAAGCCTATGAAAACAATCCTGATTATTGAAGATGATATTGTGTTCAGCCGTAGCATCAGCAACTGGCTGGTGAAAAAAGGGATGAAAACCGAATGCGTGGCAACCCTTGCGAATGCCCGTAAAGCCATCGGGCAAAAGGAGTTCGACCTAATACTGGCAGACCTGCGCCTGCCGGACGGAAATAGCACCTCGCTCCTGAAATGGATGAATGAGAAGTACTACTCTATCCCTTTTCTGATCATGACCAACTACGGACAGGTGGAGAATGCGGTGACAACCATGCAACTGGGAGCCATCAACTACCTGTGTAAGCCTGTGCAGCCAGACAATCTCCTGGCTCTGATAACGGAGATACTGGATAAAAACGATAACGAACAGGAGTTCTACCGAGGTGAAAGCCCCAAAGCCCATGAGATGTACCGTCTGATAGAGATGATTGCCTGTGCCGACATCTCCGTTCTGCTCCGTGGGGCTTCCGGCACCGGGAAGGAGCACATTGCAGCCGAGATACATGCCCGGAGCCATCGGAAGAACAAGCCGTATCTGGCTATCGACTGCGGGGCCATTTCCGATGAGCTTGCCGCCTCCGAGTTTTTCGGTCATCAGAAGGGAGCCTTTACCGGTGCGGAAAGCGACAAGGTCGGATTGTTCCGTGCCGTTAACGGAGGGACATTGTTTCTGGACGAGATAGGCAACCTTTCCTATAAGACACAGATGCTCCTGCTCAGGGCCTTGCAAGAGAAACGCTGCAAGCCGGTAGGTTCCACGAAAGAATACTCTTTTGATATCCGGCTGGTTGCCGCCACCAATGAGAATCTGGAAAAAGCCATCGGAGAAGGACGCTTCCGGGAAGACCTGTTCCACCGGCTCAATGAGTTCACTCTGCGGATTCCTACACTGGCAGAATGCCGGGAAGACATCCTTCCTCTGGCTTATTTTTTCTTGAAACTCACTTGCGCCAAGGCCCATAAATCGTTTCGTGGCTTTGACCGGCTGGCAGAGGCGGCACTGCTGGAATATCCCTGGCCGGGGAATATCCGTGAACTGAAGAATGTAATAGGTCGAGCCGTACTCATCTGCCAAGAGCAATGGATTTCCGTTTCAGACCTGAACCTTGAAATCTCCCTTCCTAAAGAAGAAGAAACGCAGTGGACGGAAGAAGAAAAAGAAAAGGCGTTGCTTCTCCAGACCCTTGAAAAGACGGGTGACAACCGTTCCAAGGCGGCCCGGTTGCTCAATGTCAGCCGGACTACCCTGTATGAGAAACTAAGGAAATACCATATCATCGACTGACCGGAGGATAACCCGAAGCAAATGAGGTTTACAAAAGTGTAAGCCGTCCTAACATTCTTGTCAAGGACGGCTTACACTTTTTATTTACACCCGTTTCTATATGAAATTTGTTTATTGTTGATTGTCAGTATTTTAAAAAGGTATAGAGCTTTAAACGATAGCAGAGGCATTTCATTTGGCTTACTCCGGTATAAACAAATCAAATGTATGCCGTATGAAACCATTTACAGAATGCCGTATATTCAATTATTTATCTCTGGCTTCAAGCCCAAAACAGACAGTTTCCGATGAAGAATTCTCTTCCTCCTATACCGAATATGAACAATACCTTTACGACCTCGCCATCGAATCGGTTTCCGTATCGGAAAGGCTGCGCCATCTGCTTCACAGCAAGGTAGAACTGATTTCCCTAAAGAAGTTATTCACCCGAACAGGACATTTCCACACGGCAGTAGCCGAATTCTATCTGGACAAATGCCTCCTGCTGGTGGAGGCGGAAATAGAGCTGGTCAATTTTGGTGTACAGTACCCCGGAACCATCACGACACCTTCCTCGTTTCTTTCATCGCTCCATTGGAAAGGTTCGCTGGTCAACCTGATGGAACTGATCTCCTCGCTGGATTACAGCGGGCTGATTACGGACGAAAGCGGCAAACGCCTCTCTTTCGCCGGTATCGTTTCCGCTTTTGAGAAACTCTTCAATGTTGCCATTCCCAAACCATATGACCTGCGTGCCGACCTTGCCCGGCGCAAAAAGAACTATTCCGTCCTGCTGCCCAAACTAAAGGAAACCTTTGAAAAGAACATCGCGGCTTGCGGAAACGGGAAGTGAACAGGGGTATTTTTACCCCCTGTCACAAATAGTCATCTCTTGTCATTTGTAGTCACTTTCCGATTTTAGGTTCGTATCAAAATTATCACTTATTTTGCTGCCGGATAAATAAAACCTGAAAAGATATGGCTAAAATCAATAGTACACGCAAACCCGGACGGGCTGACACTTCGAGCAAATGAAGAGGCGGACGGAATCCCAAAGAGGAATCAGAACTTCATTCTTATTATTACGGATTCCGTCTGGACGAACTCCAGAACATCGAGTTTGAGAGGCTCTTTGAGAATTCGGGAGCTAATAATAAATCCCAGTTCATCCTTGCCGCCCTTTTCGACAAACCGATGAAAGTCGTGAAAATAGATAAGGCGGCAACGGACTACTACATCAAGCTGACCAACCTGCAGAGCGAATACCGCCGGATCGGAGTAAACTATAACCAGGCAGTCAAAGCTCTGCATACCGGACTATCCGAAAAGAAGGCTCTTGCCATGCTCTATAAATTGGAGCAACTGACTATTGAACTAATATCTCTCAACCGGGAGATTATCCGTCTCACCCAAGAATTTGAACAATGGTTGCAAAAATAACATCAGGAGCCTCCGTTTACGGGGCATTATACTACAATCAAGAAAAAGTGGACAAGCAGCAGGCACGGCCACTGGCATGAAACCGGATCATGGAACCGGCAGACGGCCATCCGACCATCCAGCACTGCATCCGTTCCTTCGAACCGTATCTGGCGGCTAACCGCCGGACTGAGAAGCCCGTTATCCACATTTCATTAAATCCACACCCGGACGATGTGCTGACCGATGAACAGTTGACCGCTATCGGCCAGGAATACATGGAAAAAATGGGATATGGCAACCAACCCTATATCATCTACCGGCATGAGGATATCGGCAGGCCCCACATCCATATCGTCTCCCTGCGTATTGACGAGCAGGGAAAGAAAATTAAAGATTACAAAGAATGGCAACGCTCGACCGCTGTTTGCCGGGAGCTGGAGAGGAAATACCATCTGTTACCCGCCGAGAAGATGGAGCGACGGGAATCCCTGCCGCTGACTGCCGTCGATTACCGGAAGGGGGATATCAAGCATCAGATAGCCAATGTGGTCAAGCCCGTCATGCAGGGATACAAGTTCCAATCCGTCAAGGAGTTTAAAGCCCTGCTTGGCCTTTTCCATGTAACGGTGGAAGAGGCCCACAAGACGATAAAGGGAAAGACCTATCATGGACTGGTCTATGCGGCTACCGATGAAAAAGGAGAACGGACCGGCGTAGCCATCAAATCCAGCAAGATCGGTAAAAGCGTAGGCTACGAGGCACTCCAAAAGAAATTTGTGAAAAGCAAACAATGAATTGCCCGACATCCCGTACCCGTACAGACGAAGGAAGCTATCGCTACCGCCCTGCAAGGACAGCCCACCCGTCAGGGATTCCTGCAGGAACTTTCTGGAAAAGGCATTGCCGCCATACTCTGGCAGAACGATTCCGGTGTGATCTATGGCGTGACCTACATCGACCATAACTCAAAGACCGTATTCAAGGGCTCGCTTCTGGGCAAAGAATATTCGGCATCGGTTATAAACCGGAAGTACGGCACGATCCCACCGGAAAAGACTGAAGAAGCCCCTGTTATCCATCCGTCCGAACCGGAAATGAAAGAGACGGAGCTGGTGGAAGGACTGCTTGATATATTCTCTTTGGAATCCTATCCGTATCCGGCAGACGACCTGACGCAAAGCCCTTACGGGAAAAAGAAAAAGAGAAAACGCAGAGGTCCGCATCTGGGCTAATAAAATGTATCACCATTAATTATCATACCGCTTATGTCACAAGACGAAACCAGAGGGCTCAATAAGAACCTTGACTTCATGAGGGCCATCAGCATCCTATTTTTAGTGATGAATGTCTATTATTTCTGCTATCCCTATTTTCTTTCCATGGACCTGAACATCGGTGTCGTGGACAAGATACTGCTCAATTTCCAGCGGGATACCGGGCTGTTTTCCCATTCGCTGGTGAGCAAGTCCTTCAGTCTGCTCTTCCTTTTCTTCTCCTGCATGGGAGCGAAAGGACGGAAGGACGTGGAGATGTCATGAAGGAGTATCGGCTGTTACCTTATAGCCGGGATGCTGCTCTTTTTTGGTAGCGAGCTCTTACTGACGGCACGCTTCCCCGTCGCGCTTCTAACCTTATTATATGTAGCTACCGTAGCTGCCGGATATATCAGCCTGCTTACCGCCGGAACCTGGATCAGCCGCCTGTTGAAGAACCAACTCATGGATGACGTCTTTAACGACGAGAACGAGAGCTTCATGCAGGAGCGCAGGTTGATTGCCAATGAATACTCGGTAAACCTGCCCACCCGTTTCCGTTACCAACGAAAGACCTATTCAGGCTGGATAAACGTGATTAATCCCTTCCGCGCCTCATTGATATTAGGCACGCCGGGATCAGGAAAGAGTTATGCCATCATCAATAACTATATCCGCCAGCAGATAGAGAAAGGATTCGCCGCCTATATCTATGATTTTAAGTATCCGGATTTAAGCATAATTGCTTATAACCAGCTGCTTAAAAACAAGGATAAGTATGCCAAGCCGGTCGGATTTTATGTGATTAATTTCGATGATCCCAGATACAGCCACCGGTGCAATCCCCTCAATCCTTCGTTTCTATCCGATATCGCGGATGCATACGAATCAGCGTATGTAATCATGTTAAATTTGAACAAGAGTTGGATTCAAAAGCAGGGAGATTTCTTTGTAGAAAGCCCGATTGTGCTATTTGCGGCGGTGATCTGGTATCTTAAAATCTATGAAAACGGGAAATTCTGCACCTTCCCACATGCCATAGAGCTATTGAATAAACCGTATTCCGACCTGTTCACCATACTGACCTCTTACCGGGAGCTGGAGAATTACCTGTCACCTTTTATGGATGCATGGAAAGGTGGTGCGATGGAGCAGCTCCAAGGGCAGATAGCTTCCGCCAAAATTCCGCTATCAAGGCTGATCTCACCTGCCTTATATTGGATTATGACCGGAGATGACTTCACGCTGGATATCAATAATCCGGAGGAACCCAAAGTTTTGTGCGTCGGCAATAACCCTGACAGACAGAATATTTACTCATGTGCGTTAGGATTGTATAATGCCCGTATCGTTAAAATGGTCAACCGAAAAGGCAGGCTCAAATGCTCTATTCTAGTGGATGAGGTTCCCACACTTTACTTTAAAGGACTTGACACCCTGATCGCTACCGCCCGTAGCAACAAAGTGGCAGTATGTCTGGGAGCACAGGATTTCAGCCAGTTAATACGTGACTACGGTGATAAGGAGGCGCGGGTGATCCAGAACACAATTGGAAATATCTTTTCCGGGCAAGTGGTCGGAGAAACAGCGAAAAACCTTTCTGAAAGGTTTGGGAAAGTGCTCCAACAGCGCAAATCCATTAATATGACCCGTGAAGACACCTCAACCAATATCAGTACCCAGCTCGACTCGCTGATACCTGCCTCCAAAATCTCCAACCTCTCGCAAGGAGAGTTTGTCGGCAGTGTCTGCGACAACTTCGGGGAGAAGATAGAACAGAAGATATTCCATTGCGAGATCGTGGTGGACAATGAACGGGTAGCCGCCGAAACAAAAGCCTACAAGCCTATCCCCGTCATAACCGACTTTACCGGTGCGGATGGTAAGGACCACATGCAAGAGGAAATCGAAAGGAACTACTATCAAATCAAGGAAGACGTGACGCAAATCATCGAAAAAGAGCTGCTTCGCATCCAAAATGATCCCAACTTGAAACACCTGCTGGAAACGGCAGACGATGAATAATCCCTATTTAATTTATTAATCATTTAAATGTTGTAAACATGGAAAAAAAGAAAAGTTCTCCGGCCAACCTGCCGGGAAAACCCTGCTTCCCCTGGGTGGGAGGTAAAAGAAGACTGCTTCCCGTACTTATCGAATCCCTTCCGAAAGACTTCGGACAGATGGATACCTATGTAGAACCGTTTGTCGGTGGCGGCGCCCTCTTCTTCTGAATAAGACAAGCCTATCCGGAAATCCGTTGCGTCATCAACGACTCCAACGAGGCTCTGATCAATGTCTACCGCGTCATCAAGGAATCCCCGGAGCAGCTTATTAAAGTGCTTGCCCGGATACAGGACGAATACATCGCGCTGGAGGAACATACCCGAAGAAGGGTCTACTTCATGGAGAAACGTACCTACTACAATGAAGGAAACCCGAATAACATCACCCGTGCCGCCCTGTTTATCTTCTTCATGCGTACCTGTTATAACGGCATCTACTCCGTGAACCATAGCGGAAAGCTGTCCGTCACTTTTGGTGCCGGGGGACGGGTAAAACTGTTGGAAGAGGAACTGATCCGCTTTAACCACAAGCTGCTGCAAGATGTTGTGATTCTGGACGGTGACTACCGGCAGACCGCAGAATACACCGGAGCCAACTCCCTATTTTATTTTGACCCGCCTTATAAGCCGGTCAATGAGGGTAACTCCTGCACCTCCTACATGCCACAGGACTTCGGAGATGAAGAGCAGATCAACCTGGCAAATTTCTGCAAGGGAATAGGTGAAACCGGTGCCAAATGAATGCTTTCCAACTCCGATCCCCGGCAAAAGAACCCTGAGAACACCTTCTTCGACGACCTCTATGCCGGTTTCCATATCCAGCGAATCAGCATCTTCCGTTCCATCTGTTCCATAGCCGAGAAAAGAGAAGCGGTCAATGAATTGCTGATCAGAAATTATTAAGAATAAATATCCGGTGGTAGCCGGGTAGCAATAAAAAGAGAGCCAAATTCCCTCCAGCAGGGATTTGACTCTCTTTTTTATTGCCTGCCTTTCATGCATCAGACAAGGACCAGTATTTTATAATTTTCAACCGGACTGTTTCTTTGCAGGCTTTTCAATCAGCTTCGGGGCTGTTTCGTGCTGATGATCCGTCTTGTTCTCCTGCGCCATCTTCCTGCCCAACAGGTAATCGTTCAAATCGTTATACTCCCGGTAGCAGTCGGACTTGTCCCTGACCGGGCATCCGGCTTGCGCCATCTGCTGAAAAGCCTGCCTTCCGGCGGAATCGTTATCCAGTAGGCAGAGGGCACTCTTATACTCTTTCAAGACAGGGATAGCCTTGCCTACATTGCTGACCGAATTTAAAACGATATAGTCCGGACCGTTTCCTTTAGGCTGTCCGTTACCGGGATGCGTAGCCTTGAGCGTGAGGTATGAGAGATAATCCATAAAGCCTTCAACCACTATGCAACGGTCGCTGCCATTTTTGATATGGGTAATCTCTTTGGGCGATATGCTGCCTTTTAGGTATTTGTTACGGATCTCGTACCCGCCGCTCCGGTTGGCAAAGCCTACGGCAAAATACCATTTTCCCTTGTTCTGAAAATGCACTTCCTTGCATGCTTCCCTTGCGATTTCAGGCAAGATGCCTCTTTCTTTGAGATATCCCAGCAAGACCGGGTTCGTCAGCGGATCAATGCGTACCTGCCGGTAGCCGGTAGCCTGCGGTTCCGCCTGCCGGGGAGAGGCTGCTACCGGACGGAAAGCAGCCGGAAAATGTCCCTCTATCGTTTTAAGCGCATAAGAGATATCCTTCGTCTTTTGAAGCTCCATCGCCAGGGTGATGATGTCCCCTCCCTGTCCGATGCCGAAATCGTATCATAGGTTGCGGGATGCGCTCACCTTGAAAGAAGGTGTCTTCTCCTCACGGAAAGGGGAACAATACCAGATACTGTCCCCTTGTTGTTTTACCGGGTTGAACCCCATACGCCGGAGATAATCCTCCAACTGAATGCTCTTGGCTTCTTCAATGTTCATTGTGTAACGGATTAAATTAATGACTCTTTTTAGAACGGGAATCCTTTAGTATCACCCACTGCAACGGATTCTGCGGCTTCCCGTTTTTTCTCAGTTCAAAATGCAGATGGTTGCCGGTCGCTATGCCGGTATGACCGACATTGCCGATATGCCGACCTATGCGTACATCGCTCCCTTTCCTCACATGCAATTTGCTCAAGTGTGCATACAACGTGGAAAAGCCGCCCGCGTGCCGGATTTCGATGTACCAGCCGTAACTGCTGCTATACCTGGCTTCAACGACTTTCCCGCTTCCTGAAGCATAGACCGGCGTGCCATAGGGTGCGGCAAGATCCACTCCGGCATGGAGTATCCTTTTCTTTTTCACCGGATGCATCCTTATACCGAAACCGGAAGAAACGGCATACCTCCTCCGACTTTCATTCAATGGATACAGAATAGGATAATCGGCCAGTACGGTAACCGGCAACCGGCTGTCTCATATGAAAGACTTTCACTGCCGGGCAGAGTGGATACGGTAGATGACAGCACTGAGTCCGGCTTTATATCCCTTTGACGGGGACTGTGCAAAAGCCGGACATGACAATAAGTGACAGAACATGACAATTAATGACAACTTCCTCATAATCAAACTATTTAATGACAAAGATAGTAATTTTACCCTCGTAAATGATTCATTAATCTTTAAAATTAACGTATATGAACGATGTGAATTTAGCTCCTGAAAACAAGGAAGCAACCCCGGAACACGGGTATTTGATGGCGTATGACAAGAAAGAGCAGAAAGCCAAAGGTGTAAAAGGAATCGCAGCGAACGGAGAGCTGGAAACGCTCGAAGCTAACGAGGCGAACAGGGACCAGTTTATCAAAGTGGACCAACGTGGAAACTTCTTCACCAACTTCGGGAAGAATTTTCTCTACCAGTACAATAATCCCGGTCGTTACTCCCTCTACAACATGCCGAAGGAAACGCTCGTAGAGCAGGCCAAAGAAAAGATCGAAGCGGCGCAGGAACCACAGAACGAAGCAGTCAGAAGGGAACTGGCTTCGACCAGGGTGTATAATAACCATCGCTTCAACGAGCGGGAAGTGAATTGGGAACAGGCCGCCAAATACGGCATTACCCCGGACGGACTGAAGAACGCAAAGGACAGCCTCGAAAGAATGTTGCAGGGAAAGACTTCCGCTATCGCTTTCCGTGTGGCAAAAAATTCCGAGCTGGGGCGTGAAAACGGGGATGCCAAACTCTCCCTGTTCCGCGACGAGAACGGAGCTGTCAAGTTCGACATCCACTACATCCGTCAGGCTCCCAAGATCGGGGAAGACTACAGGGGACATGTCCTGACGGAAGAAGACCTCAAGGCCCTGAACCAGACCGGCAATCTCGGCAAGGCGGTGGATGTAGTCATTGACTACCGTACCAAAGAAACCAAATCCTGCTACCTTTCCAAAGACCCGGTGACCAATGAATTGTTCCATATGCCCGTAGAGCAGGCACGCATTCCGCGTAAGGTGAAAGATTATACGCTTTCTCCGAAAGAATACGATGCTGCCGTGCGCGGTGAGGAAGTACCGATCCGTTTCAAGTCTGATAATGGAAAATTTTATGCCACCTCCATCCAGATGAGTGCCGCCGAGCGAGGGGTGGAATTCCTCTGGGAAAGAAGCACCAAGAAGTTGGAAGAGGCACAGAAACAAGGTCAGGAACAAGACGGAAGCCAGCAGCAGCCCCATGCACCGGTACAAGTAGCCGGAAAACCCCGGAAAAAAGAGGAAGCCTCACAGCAAGCGGAAAAGAAACCGCGTACCCGTAAACCGTCCATCACACCTAAAATGTAAGAAAAATGGCAACCTATATTTCTGATGATCCCAAACTATTGGACGAGCTTTTCAGGAAAGACGGTGAAGGCCAGCTCCTTGTCGGTTATGAAACCGGCAAGGAGAAACCCCATGCAGAATCCTCCTATATGCTTTATCCTGCCAATCCCGACAGGCAAGACCCTGTCTATACGTTTATGGCCTTGTTCAGCCAACAATCGATAAAAGCCAAATACTCCGCCTTCGTACCGAATACCCGTCTGGAAATCTATTCATTCCCGAAGATGACGGATGTACCGGCTATCTCCGGAGATATTTCCAAAAAGGAATATATCAATCAGGTATTACTACCCTATATCCGGGAAAAGGGACTGGCTCCTCTAATAAGTACCAATCTGAGAAATGTCCTGTTTGCGCAGTCACGCAGCGATATCCTCATGATATCGGGAGAACTTCCGAAACTGACCACACAGCAGTTGGACGAGCTGGTCCATTTTCATCAGAAGCAGGATGAGCTGGCTGCCAGGTATGATTATAATCCGGTTTACAAATTACCGCTGCATGCTGTGGAAACGTCCAAAGGAATCTTGTTTTTCAGTGATACCAAAATGGGACGGGAGGGATTGAAGAGCTTTTACCAACAGTTATCCGGCAATTATTTCTGGGTTCATGGCGAACCCGGTCCTGTCAGGCAATACAACGTCAACTGCCTGTCCGACGATATCTGTCCTTTGGTGGATGCCTGCTACCGGAAGAATCCCCAAAGCGGAAAAGGGGAATATGATTTTGATAATGCTGTATTCTCAAAAGAGGCTTTCCGTGACAGGAAACAGTGGAAACTGGCGTTTGAAACGGACATGGAGCCGAGCGCTTCTGAATTTCTCCGCCTGAATGAATTTGCCGGATGTCCTGCGAGCCGTAACAATGCGGATATCAGCAAACTGTTGTATCTGATGGAGAACGGATTCAAGCGGGATATAATAAATGATCCCGATTTCGGATACCGGAATGTCTTTCAGGAGTATGTCACCCGGATAGACGACTGTATCAACGGACAGTCCTCGGGGCCAGATTTGTCAGATGTGCTGGATGACATGCGTTGGAAAGCGAAGAATATCCTTCTGACGGATTTCGATGTCCGTGGACACCGTACATTGGAAAGGACACTGAATGACAGGAGCGTCCCGTTTCTCATCAATGGAACCGATGCCGGCGAAGCCATGAGGCAAGCCTTGCTGGAAGGAAAGTGGATCTACTGTCCCCAAATATCCAAGTCAATGCCAGATTTACATTTCCTCCATGCCGAAAAGACATGCAACCGGGTAATGGCATATACCAAATCTCCCGTAAACAAGACCGTGTATCAGGAGAAAAACGGCAAAATCATTCCATATGTACCGGCTTTGAAAAAGGTATCGAAAACGAAAAGGAACAATTCCCTCAAAATGTAATGATATGAAGCAACCTGAACAATCCTATACAGCCATAGAGACAGCCCATGGCTTTGTGTTCTTTACTGATACGACGGAAGGACAGAAAAACAGGCAGGACTTTCTGCAATTTATGGCAGACCATTACTTCGATCCCCATTTCAATCTTGGTCCGGTAAATGTTTACCGGGCAGAAGGAGTCCTAAAGGATGGATCCTATGTCAATCCGGGTGAAGGCCTGTACCCGGAATATGCTTACCTGCAGATGGATAAGACACCGGAAATGGAGCTGGTCTACCGGAATGAGATGAAGCCGACCTGGGAGGATTTCGGTAGTTTCTGCCACAATATGCATTGTACCAGCAGCCATCGCAACCGTAATATCGCTGATATTTTGGAGGAAATAGAAAGCAAGGACCGTAAATTACTGGAGCTTTCCAAACAAGGTACAGCATCGGATATCCGGCAGCAGATAGAAGAAACCGGCCAGGATAAAGCCTTGCTGGACAAACTCCTCAAGCAGTATTACGATGTGCGTGGACACCGGACTGTTGGGAACATCCTCCGCGACCCGATGGAATGTGTCACCGTAGACGGTGTCCGGCTCTTTACCCCTCACCGGCAAGTATTGGCGGCAGGGCACGGACTCTTCCTGCCGGGAGAGGCAAAAAGCAACCCGTCCCATGCCTATGCATGGATAAACGGGGATTTCACCCGGATCGTATTTTCTAAGGATCCTCCTGCGAACAAACAGGTGTTCAAAGTGAAAACAGTCATCGAAAAGGCTTTGAATAAAAAGCAGGACGTGAAAAAGAAAAGAAATACCCACCCTAAATTGTAGAAATATGGACAAGAGAAACCAAATGGAAAATCCTTTTTTCGATCCCGACAAGCCGGGAAGTATTTTTGTCGGTATGGACCGTTACCATCAGTACTCTCCCCACCAGCCCCGAAATGCCCTCACATTCATTCAGAAAGGAGATGCGGACAGCCTGTTCCGCAAATTCCTGATTGACAATATCAAGGAAGCGGAGTGCTGCCCCTATATTCCGGATACGGAACTGCTCCGGTTTGACCTGGCGAACATGAGGCAGGTTCCACCGGTAGATACCCATACCCCTTTCGAGGAATATATCAGCAAGGAACTGCTGCCGTATTTTCAAGAACACTGCATTCCCCCTGCCAAACGCATTTCCCTGCGTGATGCGGTCTATACCTATAAATACAAGAATGAACCGGACGGCGGCATATTGAAGAAGTATCTCATGCAGGAACCCGCATACTTGGAGTTTCGATTACAGCAACAGGAAAAAAGGACATTGTACCGGTGCCAGCCGCGGTACACATTCCCCTTAAAAGTGGTGGAGAATGACTTCGGATACCTTATCTTTTCCGGTAACGAGATCGGCAGGAACGGATTCAGGGAGTGCATCCGGTACATCACGGACCATTACTTCGACCCGCACTACGATACCGGCCATCTGGCCGTCTACGACAGTACGTTCATGGACAAGAACCTGGTTCCTCTCATAGATGCCGCTTACAAGCCGTGCAAACCGATGGAACTGGATTATTCCTTCGATTTTTATCCGGCATCCTATATCGGTCTTGACGAACTGCCCAAAGAATTCATCGACAGTTTAAAACCGGTATGCTACCATTCGATGGAAGCGACAGCCGGGGATTTTATAAAATTCGCCACCGACTGGCATTTCAATAAGGATACGCAGGTTTCCATCAGCCGGGAGAACCATGACATTTACCGGCTGCTGACCGTCATGCGTAACGGTTATATGAATATTCATGAACAACCGTTTACCTATTTCAATGAACTGCTGCCGTATGCCAAGGAATTTGAAAAAGTCACGCAGGTTAAATCTGCCGGCGAATTCGATACGGGAAAGTTCAAGCGGTTGTCTACGGAAATCCGGAAGGCTGCCGATGGAATTTTGAAAAGGGATTTCGATGTGAGAGGGCACCGTTCCCTTGAGAATATGTTGAATGACTCCACCGTTACCTTCACCGTCGGAAGCCGAAAACTGAATGAAGTTCAAAAGACGGCACTGGCTTCGGGATACGCACTGTATCTCCCGGAAAACAACAAGGAGGCGACAAGGCATCTCCTTTTTTGCAAGGCCGACTTTGAGCAGGGCAGAATTGAGGGTTCCTCCAAGCCCTTCGGCGTCAGGACATACGTGATAAAGGACGGACTGCTCTGTCCGCTGCCGGAAGAGAAGAATACCGTTAAAAAGACTGAGAATAAGAACAGACATAACAATAACCGTTTAAAATAAAGCGATATGATACCTAAAAGTCAGATGTACCTCGGAGCGCGGATTGTAGAGAACGATCCGGAAGAGGAAACTCCCGTTGTTCCCTATAAAGGAACAGTAACAGCCATTGAAGAAACCGGAAAAGGGGAACTGGATTACTTTGTCTATATCCGGCTGGATGATGAGTCCATGAAACAAAAAAGAATCTCCCTTTGCTGCCCGGACAAGATCATGACCTGTTTTCCATGGACTATAGACCTGGAAGAAAAACAGAAAATGGAGCAGAAAATGAAGAATAAAAAAGTTCCCGACCCGTCGAAACGGCATAGACTATCTTAATCAACCATTCATCTAAACCATAAAATAATATGAGTACATACATTGGTTTCAATTTGAACAGCAACAGGCAGATTGAACATTTCCAGACCATAGAGAATCGTTATGGCATCAATTCAGATGGCGGCAAATTTCTTTTCGGGCAGGCAGAACTGGCCTTGAAAGGCTCCTACATTCCTAAGGAAGAAGTCTATTTAATACCATATCAGGGTGCTGTACAACCGGGGAACATTGAAAGGTTCATCAAGGACATGACCCATAACGGAGGACTGTCTTGTGCAACTCATTTCCCATTGCGGGATATCGCCTTCGTTTACGAGAATACATCTCCTTATGGCATCCATAATGTGGATAGCATCCAGAGAATGCTTCAAAAGGCCAAAGACAATCCCCTGCTGAAAAAACAACTGAACGCTTACCGCGCATTCCATCAAGAAAAGGAAAAAGATATCTACAACAGGGTGATTACTGCAATAAATACGAACCAGGGAGTCCTGATGTTCAATGATACCGGCAGGGGGATACAGTGTGCGCAGAAATACCTGCAGCATATTGGCGATAATTTCTTCTCGCCGGTTTACAGGGATGCGGATAAACTGCAAATATATTATTTCAGCACTTCCAATATCAATCTGATCAAAGAGGCGTCAAAGTGTTCGAACATGTTTGAACATGGCTTAAAAAAGATATACCTTCCCCAAAAGGCTCATTTCCTGGATTCAAATATGATAGCCAACTATACCCCGGCGGTAGAATGCAGCATGGCTCCCTCTTTGGAATGTTATAACCAACTGGCCGAAAAGTTGAATCTGGGCAAGAGCCAGAAGAATTATAACATAGGCGTACTCGACCGGATCTGCAAGACCGGGCAAATCGGGAATTTGGAAAAAGACAGCCGGTTCAACCATCAAAACAGCTTTGTCTCCCTGGATGAACGGATCAGGCTGTCTTATGTGGGGAAGCAGGATGGCACACTGCTGAAAAATGCACTTGAACGGACCATCAAGGATACGGCAAAGAGAATCCTACAGACGGACTATGCGGTACGGGGCTATGAACCGCCCAAACAGGAAAAGAAAAAGAGTAGAAGTATCACCATGTAACTATTTTAAATTTCAATCGTATGCAAAAGCAAGAGATTTCAAACATTATGATTTTCTTTGTTACCCAGGACTTGGAAGGGCAACCCCGACAACTGGAGATGCACCTGATGCCGGAGAAAGAAGTATCGATGATGAATCAACGATTCACCGAATACCTCCAGCGGCAAAGGGAAATGTACAAGCCGTCCCTTGTCCAAAGCCACTTGCCGGATCTTTATCTGTGCCGCTACCAGTTTCCGGCAGGAGTAAGCTACCCGGATATCCGGCTCTTTGACAAGGATAACAGCTTGGTACAAAAATTCATCACCCGGAACGGAGGAAGCATGCAGGGCAATGTCTCATTGCGCGGACTGGAATACCTGCATTCTCACGATGAAGAAAAAAGCCTGCCCATGCTGGTAGCCAGCGGACTTGCCGACCACCTGCTTGTACAGCCGGAAGCCAAACGGTTCGCGCTGGCACAGGATACTCTCCACGACGATCCGTCGGAAACCCTGACCGCCGTGGAAACCGCCAAAGGAGTGCTTCTGTTCGAATATTCCGGCTTTGGAAAGACATGCTGCCATGCCTATATGCAACATCTGGCCGACCGTTTCTTCATTACGGACGAAGAGAAACCGGAGTTTGTCAACCTGTACAAGCTGACCCGTCCGGACGCAGAAGTGGTAAAGGCATTCCAAGCATCTCCCAATGCCTTCTCCTTATATACAAACTCTTTTCTGCCGGAGAAAGCACAATATCTGGATGCGACTATCCTGCGGAATGCCCGGCTGGACAGGAGCCACCGCATAGAACCGACATTCGATGCCTATGACAAGTTTGCTTCCTCCTATAACGTGCTCCCCAGTATTGCCAATGCCCAGATACTCCGGTTACTATCCTTACAGGAAACCGCAGGAATCTATGGGATAGACTATACAACCAGAAGGATTCCGTTCATACACAAGAATTCTTTCAACTCCCAGTTCAATGCGCTGCAGAATATTCCGGCTGAAAATAAAGGCGGACAGGAGAAGGTCAAATCACAGATCCGGGATCAGGCGGCCTATATCCTGAAACGTGATTACGGGCTTATCCCGGACAGCCTGCAAAACAAAGAGATAGACCCCATCATTTCCCTCCAGACTCCCAAAGGAGCCGTCTACCTGCCCGCCACGGATGAAGGAGCCATCTATAAACAGTGTTACCTGCAATATCTGGCTGACCGTTTCTTCACTCCGGAAGTACAGGCTCTGGGACGAATCAGAGAATTCTATATTTCCTGCCCGAACCATAGCACGGAGCATTACATGCAGAAGCATCTGGACCTTTTCCGGTCCAATCCTTTCTACGGGCAGCTGGCGAAAATGCCATTGTATCCGATAGAGCAATCCGAGCTGTTGAAGAAAGGCGGCTATCCCATAGAGCCGACATACCATGCATTCAAACAGTTTACGGAAGATTACCGGCTTTCGGTAACGCCGGAGAATGCCGAGATATTCACCCTGCTCTTTATACGGGAATACGGATTACCGGCTGATTTCAATACTAATGAAAGCTATAAGGAGTTCACCCACAAAGGAAATTTTAAACCGCTGGATCAAGAAATGTCCGAACTGCAATCCAAAAAGGGATATAGTGAAAAGGCATTCTACAATATTCAAAACAGGCAGCAGCAACTCGCGGACAAGATACTTGGCCTGAGATACAGACTGACCTGTCCTCCGTTGCAACTGACCGGACCGGCGGCTTCGGAAAAGAGAAAGACGGCTTCCCGTCAGAACAAGTCACATAATCCCCGCATCTAAAACTGATTATCATGCCTGCATGGATGGAAAAAATAAAAGATACATTCACCGCTAAAGCGGATTTAAAGAGCCTGTTTATTGTGTTACAGCCGGATAATCAAGTCTCGACTGTCATGGTCGTGTCGTATGTTCCGACGGATAAGGACTCTTTTCAGGTATTTATGGATCTGACCGCCCGGATTGCTATGGATCAGAAAACCATACCGGATAACTTATTGCTGCATTTTGAGGGAATACCTGCTAAAGATATTCCTTTCACCAGCGAACTACCGGCGAAAGACAGTGAGAAAGCCCTCAGTTTCATCGCCTCTTACGGAGGCATCACTGAAAACAACTCCGTACCTTTACGGAAAGCGGCTTATTTGAGAGCATGCCAAAGGGAACTGACGGCAGAGAATATCCGGGATCTGGACTACTCACCAGCTTATAAGTGCTTTATTGCACACGAAGATGCGATGGAGAAGATTGCGGCAGGAAAGCAAGCCAAACAGTTCTACACCATAGCTGAAACGGAACAAGGTGTCCGCGTATTCAATGACGGACTTTCCGGGACTATAAAGTTTCGGGATTACCTGCAATCGACAGCGGACAATTTCTACTCAAGCTCTTTGCAGGATGTGGAGTCATTGAATATTTACCGGATAGAAACCGTCTCCCGCCGGATGCTGGAACTCTCCAACGGGAATCAGACCACCATGCCGCAGGCCGGGATGGAAATTCTGGCGAATTACAAGCCGTCCGTCACTTTCGACATGCATCCTACGGGAGAAAATCTCAACCGGTTTGTCACAGCCGGCGCATTGGAACTCTCTATCCGTAACCGGAACATTATGACACTTCAGGACATAGCAGCCAGAGGATACGCCCATTTACCGGCAGACGAATCGTTTGCCTATAAAAAGGATTTCTTGTTTGTGGAGAAAGGTATCCGTGAGATTACCCGGCAAAAGGAATTGTACCGGGATTATCCTTTCCGGCAGAAGATGGATGAATTACAAAATGCTGCCAGGTCATTGGCGCAAACACTGTTAAACAGGGATGGAGTCCGGAAGAACTATCATCGGGTAAGCCCGCCTGTTGTTGTTTCTAAGAAAGGAGAAGCTCAAACAGCCGAAAAACCGCAAGACAAGCCCGGACTGTCCTGTGGCAATGAAAAGAAAAAGGTCAAGACAAAAACCGCTTCCGTTAAAAAGCAGGCGAAGCCCAAATTATAATGCATATGGAACTGATAAATAATACATTCATTCCCGAAAAAGAGATACCACGTAGCCGCAGGGCTGCCGGAAGGAAAGCATTCCTGCAAACTTTCAGAAACCTGTTTACCAGCCGGAATCATTTCAGGAGATTCATGGATACTTACCGTTTCAACACGATCCGCTGGAGCGCGTCCAACCTCCACGAACCCTCATGGGGAAAACGGATCGGATTATTCTTTCGTACCAAAAATCCAATCGCTATCCTCCGGGATGATTACCGGAGCAATCGCAGTAATCTGTTGAATAAATGGGAAACGTCCAGCCTGAACCGTATCCAGATGGAACTGGTCCGAATGGGTAGTATGCCTATTCAGAATAAGGACAGACATACTTTCAAAGCTCTGAACAGCATTGAAAAGAAAATCAAACAACTGCAGGAATATGAAGGATGTCCCGATATGAGCCATGAAAAGCAGCTTCTGGCAACATACAAGTACATTCTTTCTTCTCCTTTTGACCGGAAGTTCGGAGGATTGCCACCCGATGAGATTTGTGGGATGCTTCAGCAGAACGGACTGTCTGAATCAAACCTTCCTTACCAAAATTACGAAGGAATCCTCCAGGGCCGTGAAACAGTCATGTACGAACTGGCAACCGGAAAGAACGGGGAGAAATACCTCCAACCGGCAGATCAGGTGAAACTGAATGCGGGAATGTCAGGAATCTCAATGGATTTAATCAGCCGTTTTCCGGCAAAGGAAATACCCCTGCCGAATCTGACGGAAAGCATACAAGTATCGGAAAAGAAAGAGAAGCTCTCCATTCCCAAAGAACCGAAGAAAAGGGTACGGAAAGAAAAATCAAAGGTCAAGAGTGTAAAAATTAAATAGTCATTCATATTAAAAAAGAAAGTAACATGAAAACAATTTGTATTTGTGAGAAGCCCTCGGTGGCACGCAGCATTGCCCGGGTCCTGGGCGTAACGGAGAAACAGGAAGGATACTTGAGTGGGAACGGATATGCCGTCACATGAACTTACGGCCATCTGTTGGCATTGGCCCTGCCTCAAGACTACGGCATTGTCCATGTGGAAAAGGAGATGCTGCCTATTATTCCCGACCCGTTCAAACTGGTTGTCCGTCAGATTAAAACCGAAGATGGATACAAGGCTGATCCGACGGCTCTGAAACAATTGGAAGTAATCCGTAAACTGTTGGGTCAGGCTGATCAAGTGATATCCTGTACTGATGCAGGGCGGGAAGGAGAGTTAATTATGAGATATGTGCTTGAATATCTGGGATATCATAAGGAAACCAAACGCTTGTGGATATCTTCCATGACAGAAAAATCGATACGGGAAGGATTTGATAGCCTCAAATCAAGTAAGGAGTTTGACAACCTGTACCGTGCCGCTAAAGCCAGGAGAGAATCAGATTGGGTCGTCGGTATGAATGCCAGCCTGTCTTTGAGCATGGCTGCAGGCAAGAGTAACTATTCTCTGGGAAGAGTACAGACACCGGCACTTGGCATGATTTGCCGTCGATATCTGGACAACAGGGATTTTATAGCCAAACCCTATTATCTGCTACAGCTACGGACAACGAAAGCAGGGAAAGAATTCGTCTTAACCTGTACCGGGAAATATGATACACCGGAAAAACTCGATGTGGACCGTAAAAAAGTGTATGAAGAGACGACAGCCAAAGTGGTGCAAGTGGAGAAGAAAGAGGTTCCAGAAGAAGCTCCGCTACTTTATGACCTGACCGCCCTGCAACGAAGTGCCAATACCAAACTCGGACTGACCGCAGAACAGACGCTGAACATTGCTCAAAAATTATATGAAGGAGGCTACATTTCGTATCCCCGTACCGGATGTAGCTATATCACAGAAGACATCTTCGAACAAGTCCCTTCCCTCATCGGCCTGCTTAAGCAACATCCCCGTTTCACATGGCATGCGGAAAACCTCTGTAACCAGCCTTTAAACCGGCACTGTGTGGACGATAGCAAGATGACGGACCATCATGCGTTAATCATTACGGAGAACTATCCCCAGAGGCTTTCCCTTGACGAGCAGAATATCTATTCCATGATCGCGGGACGCATGTTGGAGGCTTTCTCCGGCAAATGCCTGAAAGAAACGGTATCCGTACAAGCGGACTGTAACGGCGTTCTTTTCGGGATAAAAGGAAGCCAAATCAAAGTTCCGGGGTGGAGAGGCATCTATAACGAACCCAGTGAGAAAGAAGAAGGAAGTCTTCTGCCCGAATTTCAGGAAGACGAAATATTGCCCGTGCTCGGTATTGATACATTGGTCAAGAAAACCAAACCGCAGCCCATATTCACTGAGGCAAGCCTGCTTGCTGCGATGGAAGGTTGTGGCAGAACATTGGACGATGAAAAGGAAAAAGAGGCAATGGAGGATTCCGGCTTGGGTACACCGGCTACACGTGCCGGAATCATCGAACTGCTCATTGCCAGACACTACGTGGAAAGAAACGGACGGTCACTGATTCCCACTCCCAAAGGACTGGAAGTATATGATATTGTAAAAGAGAAGATGATCGCCAACGTGAGCATGACCGGAGGGTGGGAATGCGCCTTGCATGAAATCGAAACCGGCAAAGTTTCCACGGAAACATTTACTCAGAGCATCAATTCCTATACCCAACAAATCACCTCGGAACTGCTTGCCCTGAAACTTAACCATCCGGACTTGCCACATTGTAACTGCCCCAAATGCGGAGCAGAAACGATTATCGTCTTTAACAAGGTCGCCAAATGCAGCGATCCCAATTGTGGGTTCCTGTTATTTAGAACGTTCAACGGCAGGGAACTGACGGATAATCAGATGCTCCTGCTGCTATCGGGGAAACGTACCGGATATCTGAAGTTTACCAGCAAGAAAGGAAAGAAGTATGAGGCATCACTCGAGCTGGATGACAATTACAGGATTGAGATGACTTTCAAGGATAATAAACCTAAAAAATAAAGAAGCGACTTATGAAAAAAGAAATGGAAGAGATACCGGATGAACTGAATCCGGACTTAATGCTGAATACGATTGCTTCCGAACTGCTGATCAAGATAGCCAAAGGGGAGATTGATATCCAGAAGCTGGTCAGGAAACAACTCTCGGACAGGGGAATCGATGACCAACGGAACTGGATAGGACCGGACAAGGCAAGAAAATATTGGGAGAAATATAAGATGCCTGTCTAAACCAAGTCAGTCAGGATAAGAAGATAATTGCAGGTTATTCAATCCGTTTGTAGGCCAGCCTGCAAATACCGGATCTGAAACATTTGTTCCCGGTCATTTCCCATGAGGAAGGACCGGGAATTTCTGTAAACAGACGTATGCCGTCCCCTTGGATATACGGTGCGACAAAAAGGATGATTTCATCCACCAACCAGTATCTGAACATGCTGCTTATAACGGAAATTGTATCCGGAGCCGCTTCTATGAAATAAATACCTTCATTTTTCTTTTTCCATTGTGTCAATGAGATGAAAGATACATCCGGCCCGAGAGTCTGTGTAGCACGTTCCCGTATTTTGGTGAGGCCATATTTGTTCGGATTATCCCACAAAGGGGAAGAAACAGTCCTGTCGAAGAGGTATCCGTCAAGAGTAGTGATTGCAAGTAATTGGAGTTTTGCCATAAGTATAATATTTAACCTATAAATATTATTCGGCAGAAGTATTTGAGAAAGCGTGGCCTTACCCAACTCCAAGACGGAGGTTCTGGTAAACCTATGAATAGTAGCTGTGTAAGCCACGCTATGACAAAGCATAGCATAAGCAATACACAAAAAGCCTCTATTCATTGAAATTTACCAGATTTCCGTCTTGAGACATTCTGCGAATGTTATGTCTATATCTAATTGGAAGGCTATTGCCTGCCATTTAAATCTATATTTCGTTCCAAAGATACTCATATTTCTGATTTCTCCGAAGAAATCCATATCATAAAGAAATGTGGCAGGGCAAAAAAGGAAAAAAGATGAAAGAGTTACCATTTGTATAAGGGATGTCGGATTTCACGACTCCCCCGTTAAATAAAAAGTATAAGAAAAGCTACGCTGACAAAAAATGACTATTAATGACTATTAACGACACTGGAAACTAAACGATTGATTTATAGTAATATTCCCTTTATCTTGCACCCAATTTCATTATTCACAATTTAATTTATAAATCATGGAACTGACAATTATCGAAACAAGTGCTTATCAGGACTTGAAGAAACAACTAAGTATGCTGTCCGTGCAAATGATGGACTTTCAAAAGAAAATAGCCCCCGTAACACCGGACAAGTGACTGGATGCGCAGGATGTGTGCCTGGCTCTCAATATTTCCAAAAGGGCACTGCAGACTTACCGGGATAACGGGCTGATTCCTTATTCTAATATCGGTGGAAAATTCTTTTATAAAGAAGTGGACATCCAGCAAATTCTGGAGGAAGGACTAATCAAAAAAAGAAAATAAAGAGTATGGCAGACATTATCACTAAAGATTCGGAAGAGTTCAAGGAACTTACCGGATGGATCAAACGGACAGGAAAAAATCTGGAGGCTGCTGCGGCACGGATACGTCCGACGATTGCAGACGAACATTATCTGAGTGGAGATGAGGTATGCCGGATGCTTCATGTTTCCAAGCGTACATTACAAACACTACGGGATGAAAAGGCAATACCTTATACCTCAATTACCTCTGTCGGGGGTAAACTGCTCTATCCGGAAAGCGGGCTATACGAGGTACTAAAAAAGAACTATAAAGATTTCAGGCGTTACTTGAAATAAGCAACCTGCCTGAATACGAAAAACACCCTTCAACATTTGCTGAAGGGTGTTTTTTCATACTTATTCTAATTGGCCAAGCGATACACGGAACCAATCTTGTCGCACATCCTATCCGTATCTTCCCCAACCTTCGGATTGATCAGTTCAGCATAGACTTGTGTGGAAAGAATCGATTTGTGTCCTAATACTTTTTGCAAAGTTTCTAACGGCATGCCTTTCAATATAGCCAAAACTGCAAAGGTATGTCTCCCGATATGAGGGGTGATATTTACATTACAATCACACTTTTTCCCTAAAACCTTAAAACTACTTTTCATGGTTTCATAATCACCGACGGGGAAAACGCAATCAGGAGAATCTTTCTTTTTGTTATCACCCTTATACTTTTCTACAAGTTCAATTGCTATAGGTAATAATTTCACGACGTATGCTACGCCTGTTTTTATACGGTTTCCCATGAGCCATGTGCCACCATCAGAATCTGTATGGATATTCTTATAAGTAATTGCTTTCAGATCTGCGAAGGCGAGGCCTGTGAAGCACATGAAAAGTAGCATGTCACGCATAGCCTGCTGACGTTTATACCTCAATTCTACATGTATAAGCCTCTGCAGTTCTTCTTCAGAGAGAAATGAACGTCTTTTATATCCCGGCTTACATCCAAAACCCGTGAAGGGATGAACTTTTATTAAACCTTTCTCTTGAGCGATATGCATTAGCCATTTCATGGTATTAACACGTCCGAATGCTGTAGAACTGGCCGAGCCGCATGTGCCCAACATCCAATTATAATAGTCTTCAATAAAATCTTTGTCAAGTTCATCAAGTGCAATGTCCTCAACATTCTTTTTGTCTTTCAAAAAAAGCAATGCGCTCTTATAATCGGCTACTAAACCAAGATAGGTGCTTTTTGCCTTTTCCTTGCCTACTTTCTCCTTGTATGACTCAAGCTGTTCCCTGAAAAGCTCCATAAGGGTGTGGGAATCTTCTTTAAAACCGACATAGCGGCTATAGACTTTCTTGGCTGTGACAAAACTGTCATGATCGCATATGTATTGGTAATGCTTGGCAATTTGGGCTTTGGCATTATCAAGTTCCTGGTTTAACATTCTAGCTTCTTCGGATTTCCCTTTAGCCCTATTAGCTTTGGCGTCCCATAAAGAAATAGACACCTCCTTCTTACAGCTAAAGCAAGCTGTGGTCTTGTTGATGGTAATACGTCCCATTACAGGTACTTTACCATTCTTAATCGATTGATTTTTAGTGTAAAACAACACTCTGAATGTACTTCTCATAACTCAACTTTTTTAGTTACAAATTTAATTACTGTTGAGGTATTTGAAGTTATGAAGAATAATGCAATATATTGAAAACTAATGCCTTATATCCGATTAGTAGGCAAATTGGAAGAGGTAACAGATAAGTAACATAACTCACTCCCAAATATGCTCTATTTAGCTTTATTCACCACATCCGATTAAAACATTAGTTTTATAACTATTTGAATTTTAATAGGTTTGCACTATATTTGCGCATCTTGAAAAAACACTTTGTTTCACACCGAGAAACCAATGGTTTCAAGCAATGAAACTATTTTGAAGTTATCGAAGCGCAGCTATGATTCTTTCACAAGCCTGTCCGTCACCGTAAGGGTTATGCGTTTCGGACATCCGCTTATACATTTCTTTATCTTGCAGCAGGGCAGTGACATTACTGACAATCGCCTCCGCATCCGTGCCGACCAGCTTCACCGTACCCGCCTCAACAGCTTCCGGACGCTCGGTCGTATCCCGCATCACCAGCACGGGTTTGCCCAATGAAGGGGCTTCTTCCTGCACACCGCCGCTATCCGTCAGCAACAGAGTAGAATGTTGCATGGCATAGATAAAGGGCAGGTAATCCAGAGGAGAGATCAAGTAGACATTGCTCAGACCGGAAAGCAGTTCATACACTGGCTTCTGCACATTAGGATTCAAGTGAACGGGATAGACAATGTCCATCTCCGGGTGAAGAGCCGCCAGTTCTTTGATCGCTTTGCAGATATGCAGGAAACCATCTCCGAAGTTCTCACGACGATGTCCGGTGACGAGGATATACTCACGATCACCTACCGTGTAGCCTTTCTCCTGAAGTTCCTTCGCCATCTTTTCTTTCACACCGGCGGTGGTGGAAATGATATCGACTGCCATCAGCAGGGCATCAATCACCGTATTTCCTGTAATAAAGATTTTCTTCGCGTCTATATTCTCTTGCAGCAGATTTGCCCTTGACTGTTCCGTCGGTGCAAAGTAGTAAGTACAGATACGGTCTGTCACCTGGCGGTTCATTTCTTCCGGCCAGGGAGACAACATATTATAGGTACGCAATCCGGCTTCCACGTGTCCCACAGGTATCTGCATATAGAATGCCGCAAGGGATGCCGCCATCGAGGTAGTCGTATCTCCATGCACCAATACGGTGTCGGGACGGAAGTCCTTCAGCACTTCGCGCAGTCCTAGCAGTACTTTAGCGGTAATGTCATACAAGTCCTGATTGGGAGCCATGATATTCAGGTCATATTCGGGAGTGATGCCGAACACCTCCAATACCTGATCCAACATCTGCCGGTGCTGTGCCGTAACGCAGACACGTGTCTCAAAATGTTCCGTATCTTTCTGGAGCGCCTTTACAAGCGGAGCCATCTTTATCGCTTCGGGACGGGTACCGAAAACGAGCAATATCTTTTTCATCTGCTTTATTTAATAGAGTCTATACAACCTCTTCGCAATTAAACTACATTTTATCGTCTCACGCCGCAGAAGTCCAGTTCTATCTTTCCTTCTTCTCTGGGCAATGCAAGGAAGACATCGTGGCGAACCAGCCAGACGATAATATCCGCTTTCTCGTATGCTTCCCGATAGTCTGTCAGATGGAAGCTCTTATGAGTGCTTATATTAGGCTCGATAATCAGCACGTCCGCTCTCGATTCGGAGATGATGCGGGAGGCGATATATTTGGCGGGAGATTCCCGTAAGTCATCGATATTCGGTTTGAAAGCCAGTCCCATGCAGGCAACGACCGGTTCGCGCTCGTTCTGTTCTACAAACTTCTGGCAGGTTTCCAATACTTTGTTCGCACACCAGTCCGCTTTGTAATCGTTCGTTTCACGGGCACGCTTGATGAGCTGCGCCTGTTCCGGATAGTCGGATACGATGAACCAAGGGTCTACCGCAATGCAGTGACCGCCTACTCCGCAACCCGGTTGAAGGATATTCACACGCGGATGCTTGTTGGCAAGTGCGATCAGTTCCCATACATTGATTCCGGCTTTGTCGCAGATCATGGAGAGTTCGTTGGCAAAGGCGATCTGTGAGTCGCGGGAGGAGTTCTCCGTCAGTTTGCACATCTCTGCCGTGCGGGCATTGGTGCCGTGCAGTTTGCCTTGTACGAAAGCGGAATAAAACTCAATGGCTTTTTCGGTGGATGCCGGATCGATGCCGCCTATCACGCGGTCGTTGTGCACCAGTTCGTATAATGTATTTCCCGGCAATACGCGTTCGGGACAATAAGCGATATGTATCTTCCCTTTCAGTTCGGGACGTTCTTTATAGATCACTTCCGCCATACGTTCGGTGGTATATACCGGAGAAGTGGATTCGATGACAAACAGGTTACCCTCCTGCAGATAAGGGATCACGGAACGGGTGGCCGCTTCCACATAGGTGATGTCCGCCCGATGGTTCTGCTTGAATGGGGTAGGCACTACGATAAAGAAAGCATCCGCCGCTTCCGGCTTGCATACAGCACGCAACTTTCCACTCTGCACTACGTCCCTGACTACCTGCCCCAATTCAGGTTCTACAATATGTATCTTTCCCTGGTTGATCGTTTCCACCACAGAAGGATTGACATCTACTCCTATGACTTCGAAACCGTGAGCGGCAGCAACGGCTGCCGTAGGAAGGCCGATATACCCTAATCCTAAAAACACAACCTTTTTCATGTTCAATATCTCCTTATTAATAAGTGTGGCAAAAGTACAAATAATATGTGACTTTGTACGGATTTTCACTGAAAACCACTACTTTTGTGCAAACATTTTGAAAGCATGAGGGTACTAATCATCAATACTTCCGAACGAATAGGTGGTGCGGCTGTCGCTGCCGGACGACTGATGGAATCGCTTAAGAACAACGGCATCAAGGCGAAAATGTTGGTACGTGACAAACAGACAGACCAAATCAGCGTCGTCGGACTAAAGGGCAGTTGGCTGCACGTATGGAAATTCATGTGGGAACGCATCGTCATCTGGAAAGCCAACCGTTTCAAGAAGAATGATCTCTTCGCCGTAGATATCGCCAATACCGGTACGGACATCACTTCGCTTCCCGAATTTCAGCAGGCAGATGTCATCCATCTGCACTGGATCAACCAAGGGATGCTGTCACTCAACACCATCCGCAAGATTCTGACTTCCGGCAAACCTGTAGTATGGACCATGCACGATATGTGGCCCTGCACCGGCATCTGCCATTATGCACGCGAATGCAGAAACTACGAACAGGAATGCCACCACTGCCCTTACATCTACGGAGGAGGAGGCAAGAAGGACTTATCTACCCGAATCTTCCGGAAGAAGAAAGAGATTTATAGTCAAGCATCCATCACGTTTGTAGGCTGTAGCCGCTGGCTGGCGGAGAAGGCCAAAGTCAGCGGACTGCTCACCGGACAAACGGTTATCAGTATCCCGAACGCCATCAACACGAATCTTTTCAAGCCTCACAATAAGCAGGAAGCCCGCAGAAAATGCAGGCTGCCGCAGGAAGGGAAGCTGATTCTTTTCGGTTCTGTCAAGATCACAGACAAGCGAAAGGGTATCGACTATCTGATTGAAGCCTGCAAACTGCTGGCAGAGAAACATCCGGAATGGAAAGACTCATTGGGCGTGGTTGTTTTCGGCAATCAGTCGCAGCAGTTGCAAGACCTGATTCCTTTCCGCGTCTATCCGCTTCCTTATATTAAGAATGAGCATGAATTGGTGGATATATACAATGCCGTAGACCTCTTCGTCATCCCTTCTCTCGAAGAGAATCTGCCGAATATGGTGATGGAAGCGATGTCCTGCGGTGTGCCCTGCGTCGGTTTCAACACCGGAGGCATACCGGAAATGATCGATCATCTGCACAACGGATACGTAGCTCAGCGCAAGTCTTCCGAAGATCTGGCCAACGGCATCCATTGGGTACTGACGGAACCCGAATATGCGGAACTCTCCGCACAAGCCTGCCGCAAGGCCATAGGCAACTATTCGGAAAGTATCATAGCGAAGAAGTACACGGACGTTTACAACAAAATAACAGGGAAATATGCATAGTGTCCATCCTACTCCCAAGTTCTCGATTATCACGGTGACCTACAATGCCGAGAAAGTACTGGAAGATACCATCCAAAGTGTTATCTCGCAGACTTACCACCACGTAGAATACATCATCGTGGACGGGGCCTCCAAAGACGGTACTCTCTCTATCATCGACAGATACCGTTCACGGATAACTACCGTCGTCAGCGAACCGGACAAAGGATTGTACGATGCCATGAACAAGGCAATCTCCCTTGCCAGCGGCGACTATCTCTGTTTTCTGAATGCGGGCGACTGCTTTCACGAAGACGATACTTTGCAGCAAATGGTGCACAGCATTCATGGGAGTGTTCTCCCCGATGTCATCTACGGGGAAACTGCGATTGTTGACAAAGACAGGCACTTTCTGCACATGCGCCGCCTTTCCACGCCCGAAAAGCTGGACTGGAAGAGTTTCAAACAGGGAATGTTAGTCTGCCATCAGGCTTTCTTTGCCAGACATACGCTGGTGGAACCTTATGACTTAAGCTACCGGTACTCCGCTGATTTCGACTGGTGCATCCGCATCATGAAAAAGGCGCGTACCCTGCACAATACGCACCTGACAATCATCGACTATCTGGATGAAGGAATGACTACGCAGAACCGGAAGGCTTCTCTTAAGGAACGATTCCGCATTATGGCAAAACATTATGGATGGATAAGCACCGCAGCACATCACGCTTGGTTTGTACTGCGGTTGATTATCAAGCCGGGACAATAAACAGTGTATTTCAGACTGACTGACCCAGCCAGTCTGAAACTATAAAATATAGAATTATATCTAATTCACCTCATAAAGCATTACCTGATCCAGTATCACTCCCTCATCCAATGCCTTGATGACCAATTGATGTAATTTCCTACCCGAAACGGGAAGTACAATTTTCCGGATTGCCTGATTACGGAGCACGTTCTCTTTCCATTCCTCGCTGCGTCCCTTCGTTTCGTACGCTATCACTTCAGGCTCGGCACCATCCAGAGAAACCGAGAAACGCAACTTATCGCCATGCACCGGATGGTTGGGAAGTAACCGGATATCCACCTCTACCGAGTCCGTTTTCAGATTGCCAAAGGAGAAAGTCAACGCATCGCCTTTTCTTATCTCTGCGGCTTTACCTTCATATCCCAAACCTTCGCAGACAATAGCGTTCCCCTTCTTTGCCTCCGCCCCGTTCCATTGACAGACTGCTTTACGGTCCGCTGTCATCGGAGCAGTAGCCGCCTTTCTTTCCACACGGTTGAATACAGGGAGCTTGCGGGGTTTGAAGTCCATCATACGATTCCATTTTCCATTCTCCAATGAGTTATAGTGTTGAGTCAGTGCAGCAATGCTGTCGTAAGCGGCATCACTCTTTTCCCAGTCTGCCTTATCGTGGCGTGCCAATTGGGCGTATAACAGTTTGCGATTCATTTGTGCCGCAGCCTGTACGGGATATTTCACCAGTTCGAAGTAAGCGCTCTGTCTGTCGGCGGGTACTTTAGAAGCAGCTTTCTCTACCGTTTCCGAAAGTTGGCTGTAAGCATTCAGACGTTCGTTTATCTCCCTTTCGCTCCACGGCAGATCTTTCACTACCCGATAGACCGGATTCTTTTCTTCCTCCCGTGTATTTCCCATAAATTCGGGTTTGCGGACATGTGCCAAGCGATAATGTTCCTGCATAACGGGAAGGACGGCCTTTGCACAGGAAGTTCCCAGTTCCCGTTCCAGCCAATGTTTCAGATGTGCGGTCACTCCTTCGGAAGATACCTTATCCAGATTCCATGCCATATCCATGAACAGCTCAATCTGATACTCGGCAGGTTTGATGTCGCCGACGTTCAGTATCCACATTTTTTGTATTCCCTGATCGTAAGCCTGCTTCATCTGTTGATAAATGAGCGATGGACTCATGGTGCTCAACCATAAATGATCGTGCGGGCGTCCCCAGTAGGAAACATGATAATAGACTCCGTTGCCGCCTTTACGGGCACGCTCTTCGGCAGTGGGGAAATGGCGGATATAGCCGTAGTTATCATCACACCACATCAAGGTCACGTCTTCGGGTACTTGCAGCCCCGCATGATAAATATCGAGCACTTCCTTATAAGGAATAAAGACCTGCGGCACTTGTGTTACGTCTTTATTCACGTACTTTTCGAGCAAGCCGCGCTGGTCAACAAATACCCGGTCCAGGACGGCTTTCTGTTCTTCTACCGTCTTGGCTCCCTGCATCTTTCCATCGTGAACGCCACGCATACCCAGCGTGTAAAGTATCTCTTGTCCGGCAACTTCTTTCACACGATCTTCCCAAAACTGATAAACAGCCGGACTGTTATTCACGTAATCGTATGCTCCTTTTCCACGTATTCTCCATTCGCCGGCAGCACTGCACGCCATCGGTTCGCAGTGGGAAGCTCCCATAAAGATACCATACTTTTTCGCTGCTTCCCGATTGCCCTTCGTCAGAAAGAAAGGCAAGGTACACTCATGCATGGCAGGCCAGTAGGTATTGGCCCGCAAGCGAAGCAGCAATTCAAAAATACGTTCGTTGGTACGGGGTCCGATTTCTCCTTTCACACCCGACGGTTCGTAGGTCTTGTTACTCCAAGGCATCAGTCCCCAGTCTTCATCATTAATAAAGATGCCCCGATACTCCACAGAAGGAGACTGCAACTCTCTAAACTTGCCCGAAAGGCGGAATGTCTCTTTCTTCTTCGGAGTCACATCCGCCCACCATTCCCAAGGGGAAACGCCCAGCAAACGGGATATTTCAAGTATGCCGTAGGCTGTACCGTGACTGTCGCTACCGGCTACTACCAGCTTTCCATCTTCTGAGACGGCGAGCATGAAAGCCTGCTTTTTGTTTTTTAATGCGGAAATATCGATGCCTGCCTGCTCAATCAGCTTGCTCTGTCCGATCGTTCCTACCAGGATGTTTCCGGTGTTTGTGTCTACGCGGGCAGTTGCCGACAATACAGTCTGAAGGTCACGGGACAACAAGTCCAGCGAAGTACGCACCACCGGTGCTTCCGAACCGCTGCAAGCTATCGCAACCGGCTGACCGGACTGCAAGACAAAATCTTTTTGTTTACCTTGAGCGAACAAGGTTACTGCTACCAAAGCAAGGACGGAAAATAAGATTCTATTTTTCATAAATATTACAATTTTACAATATCAGTAATGGTCACAAAGCAATCGTCGCTGCCATAAATTCTCTTCGTTTTATCAGTCCATGTGGGGCTGATGCCCGTAACTTCAATCACCAGTGTATATTCTCCTTTTGCCAATTGGGGAGTCATAAAACGCGTTGCATGATCATTCGCCTTACTATAGAAATCGACCAGTGAAGAATATATTTTCTCCCCTTTCTTATCGAGGATATTCATACGCGCATATCCGCTATGACAGTTCGTTTCGCCCATAACAGCCACACAAGAGCCACTGAAGGGAATACTCAGCGTACTTCCTTTTACATTGGAAGATATTCTTCCTTCCTCCACTTTCCAGTCAGCTTCTTTACTGAACGTTATCTGCTTTAAATCGACGGTTTTTCCTTTGCGCAGAGGATTTACGGGTTTCAACTTATCAATGTCCCAGGAAGGCCAGTATTCCGGAATAGAAAGTTTTGTTCCATCCACCTGCATAGGCATCCACACATAGGTGGCGGCCGAAGCCTGATGCGGATAAGACCAGCGGTCGCCCATAAACATCGGAATCGTATCTTCGCCACACTTTAAAGGAAACACAAAAGTGGTCTGTGAATTATAGGTCAGGCTTCCTTCGGGAGCAAACAAGCCTTGTCTGGTCCACGGGCCTTTGACGGAAGGAGCTGTAAAGTAGAAATTATCATTCTTCTCCCAGCTGGTCAGATTGGAGAACAAGAAGAAATATGTGCCGTCTTTTTTAAACATTGCCGGAGATTCTCCGTGAGAACCGCCCACTCCCGATACCACTTTTTCCTCTGCCGTACGGTAGTCTTTACTCAAACGATAGACAATTCCTCCGTGCAACAGCAAATATCCGGTACCGTCCGCATCCTGATAAGTCCCCATATCCCAGCGGCGAATAGGCTTGCCTTCATACAACAGAGGTCCGTGAAATTTATATTCACCTGCTATAGTGCTGCAGGTAGCATAGCCGATATGGGGATCTTTATAGTTCATATCGTCCGCATGCATATACATCACATACTCGCCGGTAGAAGGGCATTTCATGACTTTCACACGCTCGCCTACACGATTAGGGCCAAGAATTCCGCTTGGCTGCACCGGCAGAACAACACGTTCGAACTTCCAGTTCACCAGGTCATCAGATGAATAGCAACTGAAACCCGGAAAAGCATTGCTTTTGTCCGACTTATATTCCCCGAAAAGATAATATCTGCCATTCTCTTCCACAATGCAGGCACTGTGCGCATTGACAATCTCTCCCCTGTCGTCAAACCAGGGAATTCCGTTATTTACTACTTTTTCCGTTTTACGGGCCATGCCCGTTCCGTAAGATACCCACAAAAAGGCAAACAATAACATCCAGTATTTCATGATATTCTTCTATAAATTCTTATAAAAAATATAAGGCACAATCAAATTACAAATTTACGTTTAACTATCTATATTCCTATGGAGAATAATACAACAAGCATGGAATATTGTACTATTCTTCTTCAAAACAACATCCCGCAGAGCAGCCACGCACTTTTCACCTCCGCTGCGCATATCATACAGCATACTTCATCATTAATAAGAATAAGAATATTTAATGCACAAAAATAGGGAGAAGAGCACAATGAGACAGGAGGTAAATCGGGCAGATATAGGGGGTAAATCGGGCAATAAGGTAAAAGATTATTGTGTTACAATAATTCGCTGTCTGCCAAGTCAAATAAAAGAAAACTATCTTTGGTCTCTTCTGACATATAGAAAACTTTTTACCCTTAATACTAAAATCGCAGTTGAGTTTATAATAAATAGTTTCATCGTTTATTATAAACGGTCTCCCCATTTATTATAAACTCAAATACACCTTTAAGCACATATTCTTTAATTTTATGCAACAAAAAAGGCTGCAAACTCTATAAAAGGTTGCAGCCTCAAGCTTATCACCGGTTCACATAGATGCTGATTCGCATATGATCCCCTGTGTATTTTGTTATAATGTTACACTGTTTTTTCGGTTCGGTTAAGATGATTGATAAGGTGCATTTCGTTTCATTTTTTAATGGGTTGTTACTTTATTGCTGGTATGATATCTGCAAATATACAACAAAAAAAGGCCTTTGTCAAGTCCTGCGGAGATTTGATCTTAATATAGTCATCCGAACCAATCGTATAATGCCTGATTTCCGGGAACGCCCCATTGCTCATGGCATACATACCTATATGTACGCCATGGAGCTTACTGAATGGGTTGTTCCTGGAAACAGACCGTTCGGACAATGAAGCCTTTTAATTTTCAGAAGTCTCCAATGTCACAGAAACATACATTTCCTTATTGCTACTATTGATATAATTATACTCTATCACATATCTCCGTGTATTGATTCCATAGTTTCCCGATATGACTTGATAGGTACCACTTCCGCTATTCTCTACAACCGGCAGATTCTTCCAGGGGCTGACACTTACTTTTCCGGTGCTCTTATCCACCGTCAGAGTAATACCGTTATCATCCAGATTGGGCATTTCTTCGTTGACCGACTTATGGAAGAAACGAACCGTGTTTTCATCCACTGCTGTCAGAGTCCGGGCTATTTCTATCGGAGTCCCGCTTAACAAATCCGGAGCTCCATTTTTCATCGGATACTCGGTGCCCTTCATCATATAATTGCCCGAATAGTCATTGATCATTTTCACCTTCACCAGCAACACTGTGTCAGCCTGTTCATTCACAGGATAAGGGCTTGAGTCTACGATCTTCAAAGGAATCAAATACCGTGCATCTGTATCTATTTTTTTGGTATCTACACGTACGGGGAACCGCACATAACGTTCGCCGGCCTTAATGACGCTTGTGTAGGAAGGAATCGTATACCAGTCTTTAGGCAGCGCCACATATTCGATTTCGCCTTCCAGCACGTTTTTATAGTTGTAATTATCGATGTTACTTTGATCTGCTTCTCCCAAAGTCACTGTCACGTCATCTTCGTGCATCTTTGTTCCGCCACAATAGACGGTAACGAAGAACTCTCCGTCACTTCCATATTTTACCTCTTTCTCCTGCAACTCATCTTGTGCACCTACTAAAGTCAACTTTTTAGTATATTGCTCGTCAGCCAAAGGGTCGCTCACGCAAGCCGACACGAACAAACACAAAAGTCCACCCAGCATCAGTCGAATAAAGTCATTATTATATTGTTTCATATCTTTTATTCTATTTGAATTATCTTTTCTTGAATCACTTCTCTGTTTTCATTTAATAACCCTGATTCTGGTCTATCCGCGGATTCTTGTCGATAATACCTTGACGAATAGGATAGAAATTCATCCGTTGGGTTATATTGAACTTGGAGAACTTACAATCCGACTCAGTGACAATCGTACGCATATAGTAGTTCTTACGATCTTTCTTCATCGCCTTTATATTCATACCGGTAAAGGGCCTGCTTGTCGCTTTTACCAAATCTCCCCAACGACGGAGGTCGTATGCGCGCCGTCCTTCAAATGCCAGTTCTATTCGTCTTTCGCGCTTGATGGCCTCTCTCATCTTTTCAGGATTATCCAGTTCTTCGTCGGTGATACCCGGCTGACCGGAACGATAACGTATCATATTGAAATATTTACGCATTTCTTCCTTATTGCGTGACACAGATATTCCGGTCGTTTCGTCAGTGTAGTTATCACCATCTCCCATCTCATTCATCGCTTCTACATAATTCAGCAGGATTTCAGCATAGCGGATAAGCGGAAAACTTTTAGATAATACTTTCCCGCTTCCTGCGGGGGAATCCATTTCATTGACATACTTCACGCAAGTATAGCCGGTGACACAGACCGTCTCTTTTTGGTATTGATCGGGTTTGCCCGTTCCATCGCTATAATAAGTCACTTTCAACGCTTTTTTATTCGCCGGGTCAGGACCATTGTAAGAAGAAGCCGGCCATATTCTATGGTTGAATCCTATCGTAGCATAATAACGCATCTCACGGTTGTAATCCATCTGTGCCATTTCAGGATCCAGGTCGAATCCTGAGAAGGAGGTTCCCAGCAAGGTTTTCTGTGCATCATCCAGATTACTGATGGGTTGCCATGCTTTTTCTTCCGTTGGATAAGGATATTCAGCGCTGGAAGCATTGATATCCCGTCCGTCTATCATGCGGTATGCATCCGCCAACTCTCCATTCACGCTGATAGCATTCGTACCGTCCATCGCATAAGGGAAAACAAGTCTGGTATTGTTTTCCGTCTGACTCTTGGTCCAGATAAATTCGGAGATGCTGAATCCCTCTTCTTCTCCCGTGAACATATCCCTGTAAGATTTAAGCGGATCTATACCATGAGGGCCTTCCGGGAATTTATTGTTTTTGTTATTGAATTTGAGGTCATAAGTATTGGCCGGCAATTCAGGTGTGTATGCCGTACTGCGAACTGTGTAAAGGTTGTACAAATTCAAATCAATCACTCTTTTGGCGGCAACTGCTGCGACAGCCCACTTATGCGAGTCATAATTCTGAGGGAAATAGGGCTGATTGTCCGAGCTTCTCAGGAAGTCATAATAGTATTTATTTCCATTGAACCAGGGGCTTGCCGCTTCAAGCCGTACACGTGACATCAGAGCTAATGCAGCTCCGGACGTAGGGATGCGATAGGTTGACGCATCGCGTTCGTCCGCTGCCTTCAGCAAAGAAGCTGCCTGCTCGAAATCACTGCATATCTTTTCCACACATTCGGTGTAAGTAGCTCTCGGATAAGACATCTGATCTACACTCGCATTGGTAGGAAAAGCCTGATCGGGAACGATAGGCACAGGACCATACTGCATCATCAAAGTGTAATAGCTATAAGCACGGATAAAGTAAGCACGGCCCAGGAAGTCACGTCTTTCAAAATCTGTAATATCCGTACACTCTCCGATCCGGGCAATCACAATATTCGCCATTCGGATAGATACATAGAGTTCTCCCCAACGGAAAAAATCGTTGCTATATTTGTCTACCATCTGCCCCATCGCAAAAAAGAGACCTTTCCATGAATCCTTTTCACTTTCCTTGATAGATGCGAACGCTTCATCGGATGCGAATCCCAAAGGCAATGGAGTCGATTTCCATACGTTGTCAAAAGCAGGGAAGTTATTGGCTGCAGCACTGATATACTTCTCAAGCTGACTCTTTCTCGTAAAAATAGAGTCAAGGCTCGTCATATCATATACATATTCATCAATATCCAGGAAAGACTCACAAGATGTGAAAGTGGTTGAAATCGCAGACGCCATAAAAACACCCGCCATCATTATATTCCTTAATTTCATAATTCGTTCAATTTTAAAAGTTCAAACTCAATTGCATTGAATAAGTGCGCTGAATAGGATAAGCAGCACCGTTCGCAGATGCCTGTCCCGGGTCCCACAGCTTGATGCTGTCCCATGTACAAATATTATGCATAATGAACGACAGGCTCATTGAACTGACACCCAGTACATTCTGCAGCCAGGGGTTGCGATAGGTATAGCGTATATTCAGTTCTTTGAAACGCAAATAGCTGTTGTCTGCCAACCAATATGTTGATGCCTGATTATTGTTCTTATTACTGCCATAAGTCATACGCGGGAAACGAGCATTCGGATTCTCTGTGGCTGCCGTACCCGATATTTCACGCGGAGTCCAGCGGTTATTCTGATCTGCCACGATTGTCAGCAGGTTTCCTGTCGAACCGCCACTGAAAGGGTAATAGCCTGTACCTCCCAAAAAGTAAGTACTATGTCCTGTTCCTTCGAACAGCATTCCGAGAGTCAGGTTTTTCCAGCTCACTTCTCCGGCAAAACCGTATTGAATCTCCGGTACATTAGAGAAAGACAAAGGTACTCTATCGTCCACATCAATCACACCATCAGCATTTACATCCACATACTTGATATCGCCCGGATATACTTTACTCTCAAAGTTTTGCTTAGGACTGGACTCTATATCTTCCCAGTCTCTGAACAAGCCTTCGGCTATATATCCCCTCTGTACTCCGCTCGGATATCCGATTCTCGATTGATAAGGATAGTGTATATCCGACTCCTCGTAATGCAATACCTTGTTGCGCGAGAAAGTAAAGTTACCACGTATGGTAGCCCGCCAGTTTTTTCCAAAATCCTGTTTGAAACTGAAGTTTCCATCCATACCCCAGCTTTCCATCGAACCTGTATTGGCCCACGGCATAGAGATGAAACCGGCTTCTTCCGGTACAGTGACACGCTGCTGGAAAATGTCAGTACGGCGATCTTTAAAGTAGTCAACAGTCAGCGAGAATTTATTATTGAACAGGTTGATATCCACACCGACATCAAACTTCTTCGCTTTTTCCCAGACAAGTCCGTCAGTACCTAACTGTCCTTCCCGAATACCGCCTGTTCCCCAGCCGCCATCACCTGTGCTGGTGACTGTTGTCAGATATGGGAAACGTGTACCACCGATACGGTCGTTACCGACAAGTCCATAAGAAGCACGTATCTTCAGATAATCAAGGAAAGGAAGTGCCTCTTGCAAACAATCATATTGAGAGGGAATCCATCCTCCGGATACTGCCGGGAAAAATCCGAAGCGTTTATTTTTCGGGAATTGTTCGGAGCCTGTATATCCGATATTGAATTCGGCAAAGTAAATCTGTTTGTAGTTGTAAGTTACACGTCCCGAAAGCGCCTCATAACGTCTGGGGATAGGTTTCAGAACGGCGCTGACGTTCTTGTCTTCGTCCGAGTCTTTTGATTTCGTTCTGCTCTGCAGGTAAAAGTGGAGCAGTCCGCTTATGGCATGATCACCAAACGTACGGTCATAATCCGCATTCAACTGCCAATAATAGGTACGGTCGGTATCCGTAGACCTTGATAATGACAGGTCCTTCTTTTCCACCTGTTTCGTCATGACCAGTGTGCCTTGGGCATTTCTTCCGTTCGCCCAATACAGATCCGGCATTTTAGAACGTGTAGTATAAAATTCAGAGTTGGTGGTGAAGGAGAATAAGCCTCTAACCTTCAGTCCTTTCGTAATAAAATCCAAATCCTGACTCAAATCCACCATCAAGTTGGTAGTCAGATTACGGGTCTCTGTGAAACCTGTATAGTTCAACTGTACATAAGGAGACAACAGCTCATAGCCAGACTCCGCATTGGCTCCTTTCGACGCCAGCTGACCTGTGGAATATTTCACCGGCAGCGATACAGGTGTCAATGCTGCCTGCGCATTCCATAACGCACTGTTATTTCCCAATCCCGGTGAGTTCTGGTTAGTCATTACTTGGTAAAGCTTCAGCCCCAATCTTGTTTTCTTTGTTAAATTGGCATCAACTTTGGTCAGAAAAGAGTACTTCTGATAATTGATGTTGGGATCATATTTGTTGGCAGACTTGTCGGGACGGAAAACGGCATCCTTATTCTGCATACTGAGCGACATAAAATACCGTGCGTTCGTACCGCCACCGGAAACACTGAAATAATGCTGATTCTGCCATACACGGTCTCTCAGAATCACATCACGCCAGTTGGTATTCGGAGCAAGGTCCGGATCAAGCCCTGTCTGAAACAGTCTTAACTGAAGAGCACTGTAAAGCGGATCATCTCCCCTGCTCAGTTTTGCTTCATTAGCCAGTAACGCATACGTATAGGCATCGCAATACTCAGGCATACGTGCAGATTCGCTCAATGTGATACTTGATTTATAGTTAATACGGAGTTTCCCCGCTTTTCCCTGCTTGGTCTTCACCACTACTACGCCATTGGCTCCGCGTGCTCCGTAAATGGCTGTTGCCGAAGCATCTTTCAGTACCGAAAAGCTTTCAATATCCGCCGGGTCAAGTTGATTCATATCACCTTCTACACCGTCTATCAAAATCAATGCGGAGGAATTGGCACCAAATGTACCAATACCGCGTACCCAGAATTCGGAAAAGTCACTACCCGGTTCTCCGCTTCGGGTCACAGCGATGATGCCGGGAACGTTACCACCCAGCATATTGGATACAGAAGTAGCCGGCACATCTAATGCCGCAGGCTCGATAGTGGTAACCGCACCCGTAAGGGAAATCTTCTTCTGGCTTCCCTCGCCCACAATGACAACCTCATCCAAATCGCTGACCTGTGGTTCCAGCACAATCTTAATATTCTCCTTACTCATCGTCACTTTATAGCTATAAGGCTTATAGCCTATAAAAGTAACAGTCAGTACTTCACCTTTAAAAAGACCTTGCAGACGAAACTTACCGTCCAGATCTGTTGCAGTTCCTTTCGAACGGTCTTTGTCTACAGTGATCGAGGCACCGATAATCGTTTCCCCCTTTTCGTCCATCACCGTTCCGGCGACCATATAACCTTTTTCATTGGTTTGTGCTGATATGGTGGCAGAACACACAAAGAGCAGCAACATCATGATTACATTTATTGTCAATTTCATATCTATCTGGTATTAGATTTACTGAATGGTAAATTTCCGGACCATACCTGCGTTACATTCAACAAAATACAGAGATCCGTTTGAGTCAAAGCCGAGATCATAAGGCCATTTTAACGATGATTCCAAGGGTTTTCCGTCAACAACAGCCAGATTTCCCTTACGCCCTGCGACAGTTGATACGATGCCATCCTCCAATTTCCTTAATAAACCGTTTCCTGTATCGAGAAAGTACAATACGCCCGAATCATCTACTGCAAGACCTGTAACTGTACTCATCATGGCATCTTCTCTGTTCCCGTCCATAAATCCGTTTGTTCCGTTACCAATATAATCCTCAAAAGACTTGCCATCGGAAGAAATCTTCAGGATTTTATTACTTAGATTGGCAGATACATAGAAGCAGTCATTTACTTTATCCCTCGCTATAAAACACCAACTGGTAAGTCCCCCCAGGTTTCCTAATTCAGCATTGAGTATTTCCACTTCAAGGCTTTCCAAATTGACTCTGCCGAATTTACCGCTGGTATCACAAAAATAAAGGAACTGATCGTCATCGCTTAAAACACAGTCAGCCACTCTTCCCGTTACCTCCGTACCCAGAGTATTCAGTATCTTCGACATCTGCCATCCTTTTGCCCGATTGAAAGCGTAAACAGCGTGTGTGCCGTCATACTGGATGCCATAAGCTGTTTCACGATTTTTGGTAGCACCCAAACCGCCGAATTTTATTCCCGAACAAATGGTCGTAACTCGGTTCTCTTTCTCAGAAACCAGCCGCACATTGGTCTGATCGGTGCTTACAAGTATATTATCGTCAGCTATCATACACATTCCGCGTATTACTCTGAATTTAGCCTCAGCCAATGTACCGTCTGCATTTTCACCGGTATTACCGGTTCCGGTTATGGTCGTAATCTGCTCCATCCTGGTATACTTGAACAGAGAGGGCAGTTCGCCTTTGTACTCCGAGCCGATCACTACAGACACCTTGTTCTGTCCGTCATTTTGTTTAGGAGTCATACCGTAAATACAATCTCCGTTAGAGCTGATTAGTCTCGCAGTGTCTTTCTCTCCGAAATATACTTTTATGCGGGACAGGTCCGTTCCAAAGTTTTTTCCGGAGATAACAAACTGAGTGTTGTAAACACCGGAATCAGGTTCGATCAGAGATACGACTACAGGCTGATTCGGATCAAAAGCTTTTGGAGGTATCCCTTCATTGACAAACTTGTAGTCGTCCGCACATGAAGTGAAGAAAAGCAAGGAGCAGAGACTCCAATGTAACAAATTGTTTTTCATGTAATAATAAAATAAAATTAATATATAAGATCAACTATTTCTCCTGAAGCCCTGGAAGCAGGTGATACTATCCTGATGTCTCCCCTCAAAGAGAACGAGACAAAATTAGAGGTATTCCACTAGAATTATAAGAGGTAAATCGGGCAAAAATAGGAGGTAAATTAGGCAATAGACCAGAGGAAATCGGCATGAACGATTCACGATACATTACATTAATTAGCTTATTGTCAATGGAATAGCCTAATAAAGGGATAGCAGTACGGTTTCCTGTTCATCATTGCATACAACATATCTCCATCTGGTTTTTACCATTTTTTTATTGTATTTTTGTCTTAAAGATCACCTTATATGATAACGTATATGCAAAGAATGTACTTTATACTCATAGCTTACCTACTGCTGGGTTATTATGACAGCTATGCACAGCCTTATCTCCTTAAACATCTTGGAGTAGAAGACGGCCTATCCAACAATTATGTGACCAATATCACACAAGATAAACAAGGATATATCTGGATTGCAACAGAATCCGGACTGAGTCGGTTTGACGGACGGAACTTTACTACTTACAAGGATAATGATTCCGGGATCATCAGCAACGCATTAAATGCCCTGCTATATGACGAAGAAGAGAATGCTCTATGGATCGGACTCAAGGACGGACTGAGCAAACTTGACTGTTCTACTTATCAATTCACCAATAATATAGCAGACAGCATAGCCAGCAATATTGTTGCGCTGGCACATTCGGCCGATAATAAGGGGATATGGATCACCAACCACTATGGCGGAACTATATATTACAATAAACAGACGAAGCAATTCTCACCCTTCTCCCACAAAAATATTAAGGATTTATACGATTCAAGCTGGTGCTCCTTCGATAATGGTCATGGAAGCCTGTACATAGGACACGCCCAAGGAGGACTAAGTATTATTGATTTAAAGAGTAAAACCTGCAAGAACTATCGCAATGATCCGCACAATCCCAAAAGTCTGCCGGGCAACAGTGTATACTGTATCTATATTGATCATTCCGGAAATATATGGATTGGAACCAATCAGGGACTTGCCTTATTCAATTCTCAAACAGAGGAATTTCTCACTTTCAAACATGAGTTCGGTAATCCGCATTCTCTGATAGCAGACCATATTTATTGCATCAAGGAGATGAACGACGGAACACTATGGATAGGGGCAGATATAGGAGGAATCAGCATACTCGATTTGCACAGCATCACCTTCATGAATCCGAAGAGTGTGAAATTCACCAATATCTCCGCATCCAATGATGAAAGCGGACTTTCATCCAGCAATATAAGAAGCCTGCTGCAAGACTCTTTTGGTAATATCTGGATTGGTAACTATAGCAGCGGCATAAACTTCATCAGTCACACGAAGCCTGTATTCCATACGCTTCCTTATACTACAGAAAAAGGAAAAACGCTAAAAAACAAACCGGTATGGGGAATCAGCACGGACAAAGAAGGACAAGTATGGGTCGGGAGCGAAAATGAAGTCGCAATATTCAAAGACTATCAGCTCACGAAAACTCTAAATATTACTCCGTTCCTCAGCAGACCTTACGGGCAAGTATTTTCCCTCAGAAGTGATCAGAAACAAACATTCTTACTGGGGATTTATGATGACGGCCTGTTGAAGCTGAATACAAAAACGAACCGAATTGAACGCATTCCATTAGGTATGGACAACATTGATATCATCACCTTCTTTGAAGACTCCGATGGTACCATGCTGATAGGTGCTGAATATGGCGTATATATTTATGAAAACGGTACAGCTCGTGTCACAGAAGAAATCACCAATCAACTTTATGCCCGTTCCGTATATGGCATCCTTCGTGATCGCCAAGGAAAATTATGGATCGGAACATACGGAGGAGGCATTTCCATCTTTGACAAAGACAATAAGTTAACAATGCGACTCAATACAGATAATGGCTTCTGCTCCAACGCAATCAACCAACTCTACCTCAACTCCCAAGGAGAAGTGTGGGTTGCAACACGTAACGGGATTGCGCATATTAAGAACACGATGCAACCGGAACACTTTGAGGCATATAACTCCATGCATGGTCTGGATGATAATTTTGTCCGCGCCATTCAGGAAGATAAAGCAGGCAATATCTGGATAAGTACCAATGACGGCATTTCTCGCTGGAATTCGAAAAAACAATTATTCGAAAACTATAATCATCACGATGGCATACCGGCAGGTAACTTTATAGAAGGATCAGCCTGCTCCACCGAAGACGGAATACTTTATTTTGGCTCATTAAACGGAGTCTGTTACTTTGATCCTAAAGAACTGATAACCGAACATCAGGTAGCTCCCGTACAAATTACCGAATGTAAAGGATTCAACAGACAGATAGAAAGCCACAACGCCGGAGTTTTAATTCCTACAACTAACGGAAACATTGATTTGCCTTATAATCAGAATTCTTTCCGAATCTCATTCACAGTCCCCGACTACTCTCAAAGCCAGCTGGTAGAATACGCCTATATGATAGAAGGATTAGAAAATGTATGGGCCAACACCCAAGGAGAGAATCAGGTTACATTCCGTAATATTGCTCCCGGAGAATATACTTTCAAAGTAAAAGCGAAACTGAAAAATCAGGATTGGGATGAAGGGCATATCGCCTCCATGACAGTACATATCCACCCTCCCTTTTGGCTTACATGGTATGCCAAACTGTTTTATTTCATTATTATATGCATCGCCATATATTTATCTCTCCGCACCAATAAACGCAAGTTAAACCTGGAAAGCTCTCTTGAACTGGAAAGGAAAAACAGCCAGAACAAACAAGAACTAAACAATGAACGGCTACGATTCTATACCAATGTCACTCATGAACTACGGACTCCATTGACACTGATTCTGGGCCCTTTGGAAGATTTGCTGAACGACCCCGATCTGTCTCCACGTTATAATCAAAAGATCAGCATCATCCATAGCAGTGCTATTCGCCTGTTAAACCTGATTAACGAGTTACTTGAGTTTCGTAAAACCGAAACTCAAAACCGACAATTAACAGTCAGCAAAAGTAATCTTGCCAATCTGATCACTGAAATTGGATTACGCTATAAGGAACTGAACCAAAACAAAAAAGTAACATTCCACATTGATATTGAAACAGAGAAGACCCAACTCTATTTTGATACAGACATGATTACGAGTATCGTTAATAATCTGCTATCCAATGCTATAAAATATACGCCGGAAGGTGATATCAGACTTGCACTTCGCACTATCACCGAGGAGAATAATTTATACACAGAAATAGAAGTCAGCGACACCGGATATGGAATAGACTCCGAAGCCCTTCCACATATATTCGATCGCTACTATCAAGCCAAAGGCAAGCATCAAGCATCCGGAACCGGTATCGGACTCGCACTGGTAAAATCACTGGCAGAGCTCCATCAAGGTATTTTAAACGTAAAAAGCGAAACCGGAAAAGGAACGTCTTTTACTTTCCGCATCCTGACTGAGAACACATATCCTGATGCCTTACACAAAGAAGAGGGAAAAGAGCCACTCAATATGACAGAAAATGATGTAGACACGGAGGATAGCAAAGAAGAAACAGATACCCGCCCTATCATACTCGCAGTAGAGGATAACGATGATATCCGTGAATACATCGCTTCTTCCTTTCACGCTAATTATCAAGTCATAACCGCCATCAATGGTAAGGAAGGATGGGAACTGGCACAGAAATATATTCCCAATATTATTATCAGTGACATCATGATGCCTGTCATGGATGGTATTGAGCTCTGTCGCTCCATAAAGGAAGATATGCGCACCAGTCATATCCCTGTAATCCTGCTGACAGCCAAAGATTCCATTCAGGACAAAGAAGAAGGTTACGATAGTGGAGCCGATTCTTATCTGACAAAACCGTTCAGTGCCAAATTACTTAACAGCCGTATCCATAATCTACTGGAATCCCGCAAGAAACTGGCACAGCAAATAACAGCCCATACACAGGAGCTAGAACCCAAAGCCTTACAGGAGCCTATGGAACCTATAGAACTCAACAAACTCGACAGAGAGTTTCTTGAAAAACTAACTCACATCATCGAAGAAAATCTGGATGCAGAACTTGATATTCCTTTCATGACAAGCAAAATAGGAATGAGCCATTCCACCTTCTACCGGAAAGTGAAAGCATTGACCGGGATATCCGCCAATGAATTTATCCGTAAAGTAAGACTCAAGAACAGTTTGCAATTGCTGCTAACAGGAACATACAATATCTCGGAAGCCGCCTACATGACAGGTTTCAACAATGTTTCTTACTATCGCCAATGCTTTAAAGACGAGTACGGAATGTCACCTACCGAATATTTAAAAAGTTGCCGGTAACGCAAGTAACTGATACATCAAAGTGCGTGCCATACGCTCCTGCCCTTTGGTGTCGGGATGCAAACGGTCATAGCCGGCATCATAGAAATAAATAAGCTGTTCTTCAACCATCGGATTCATACCTGTCACTGCATTAAAGTCTATGACAGGTATTCCCCATATATTTCCTGCCTCCTTAATAGCCTGCACATAAGCATCTATATATTCTCCGCAACCATTCTGATAGCTTTCATCCGGCTGGACATTCTTATCGCCGAAGTTAGCCAACGAACGATGCAAAGGAGTCAGCAGAACGATCTGCTTATCCGGGAAAAGTTTCTTCAGTTGAGTGATTCCTATATTAATACGACCTCTATAAGTGTCTTGAGTCATGACAGGCGTACGCTTTTTCCGCGTCACCATCTTCTTCATCTCACCGTGAGCAGACAGCACTTGCTCTTCTTGTTCCGTAAACCACTCACCGATAGGCACACTACTATTATAATCGTTTGTCCCCATAAAAACCAGGATAGCATCGACTTCTCCGCCATGTTCTTTCTTCAGCTTTTCCGCCTGACGGGGTACATCATCCCACTGCCTTCCACTAATGCCGTAAACAAAAGGAGTGATCCCCAGCCATTCTTTCAGAAAGTCCCAGTACTTCTTTATATTATCACCGTAGCAATTCGGGTCTGTGATGGAATCTCCGATGTATCCTACTTTCTTGCCTTGCCAGGGATGCTGAATACAACCTTGTTTATTTTCAGAAAAGTCTTTTGTTACAGATGCTTGCTCTTGTCCATACGCCAAACAAGAGGAGAGAAACAAAACTGTGCATATGATCAGAAACCTGTTTTTCATTGTTTTATTCTATTAATAATGAGGTACTCGTATTCAAGTATGGAAATGCAGCCTCAAAAATAGACAGTTTAAGCGAAAGTAGCAAGAATAAAAACAAGAAGATAAAGATAGTATCTTCTTCCCCCGTTTGCAGGGCAACTATAATCTGATTGCAGGACATATATAGCCAATGTGCAGGGTAACTATCTCCTGCACGTTGGACATATATCTCCTGCACGCTGGGCATATATGCCCTATAAATACTTCATATATCTAATACACAGACTTATTTTGTGTACATCTTCAATCGGATATATCCTTCCTTCGACTGATTTTTCAATGCAATCCCGATACGTGTATATGCCGGAGAGTTCACTTCAATCGTTTCGGAAGTAAACGCCACTTTACCGGATGCCTCAATAGCTACAATCATCTGTTCGGAATCAGTAGCCAGCAGAAGATGTGTATCGTCCAGGATTTTCCAGTCGGCTCGTGTCGTTATGGCTGTTTCGAATCGGATCGGTGTTTTCGCTGTAAATTCATCGCCAACTGTAAAGTTGCCTTCACCCTGGCGGTCGTAAACGAAAGTACGAATGAGCTTATCCAAATTGGGGGTGGAATAGGCAGAGGTATAGTCAATACTGAATACATCTTTTTCGTTCGTAAATTCTTTCTGTAGCACAACGCCTTTCGCTTTGCCACCCGAGGACTGTGTTCGTCCGTCTACTACAGGAACCGGATGACCGAATGATCCTTTTATCTTATATTTCTGAGGAGCGTCTCCGTTAAAGTAATCACCGGGATAGGAGTTCGGACCACCCTGATCGCCAACCATCGTTTCACTTCCCAAAGCTACGGCATAAGAACCGACATCATTGTGGTTATGATTCTCCGCATTGGTTCCGCCCTTGGCTGATATGGCCAGACGACAGGAAGTTCCACCGGCAGGACGAGCAATCAAAATACCTGCCTGCTCATAATAAGCGCGCAAAGCATCCGACTCTTCCTGCAATACCTGACGGATTCCGTCTGTCATTCCAACCTTTGCAACCTGACTTGTGAAAAGTTCGAGAAGGTGAAGGGACAAGTTGTTTCCTTTGGGTAAAACAGGCTGTTCTTCTGCAGAAGTAATACCCAGCGCCCGGTCGCAGTAACTGAGAATAAACTTGTCCGGCGACAACCCGATGCGACAATCCGAATAGGCGGGGCACACTCCTTCATTCATCTGTATCTTCTTCCCATACCGGGCGATACGGACAAACTTGGGAGTCTGAAAGAAGTCGATCTTTCCCTGCGTTGCCCGGTATACTTCTTCACGCAACAGAATGTAGGCACGGAAACCATAATTATAATAACCTACACCTTCACTACAGTAGCCGTCGTCAGCGTACCCCTTCATTCCATACACGTTATACTTTTCGGCTGCCGCAACAAAGTAAGCACGTTCCTCCTTATCGGGCAACAAGGCAAGAGCCGCACCGGTAACACCCGCCAGACACACAGAGTTCCAGTTATTGGTAGCGGTGAACCACCAAAATGGTTTTGTCTCTTCCAGACAACGGTAGACCGGACGGAAAACCTTCTCACGGAAAGCACACTGCACCCGTGCCCTTACCTCCGGCGACAGACGATCGTCCAGCATGGTAACACACTGAGCAATACCGTTTCCGGCAGTAGCAACCACCAAGTCTACATAATAATCCGTTCCTTTATAATTCTTCAGACCGCGGTCGTGGGCAGGAATAGACCAAGGCTTCTGACTGCAAAGAGCAACCAGAGCTTTTTCGATGGCAGGGACATAACGCCTCTTATTTTCAAGGCATTCAGCCAAAGTCAGCCTGTACAGATATTGATAACGGGCATTCATCATATTCTCTCCGGGCAAACGAACATTCGTCTTATTCAGATGCAAGTACAATGAATCGACAAAAGGGGGCATCCCCTGCTTTAACAAAGCAGGAGCTTCCTTTTCCAGAAGTTGTTTAGCGTCGTCACTCTCTTTTATCTTATTCCAGAAAGTTCGGTCTTTATAAGACCTTCCTATCCCCTGCGGTCGATCGGGAAGCATAGCTGCAATTTCCTGAATACGGTTCTGCGGGATAGTAGCATTCTGTTTCGGAGCGTCTTCTGCCATACGATACATTTCCGTTCCGGCAAGCAGGAAAGCACCCGGTCCGTATACTTCTGTCATATTGCGGGTCACTTTCTTTGGGTCGGCACCGATAGGTTGTACATATCCTAGTTTACCGTCTTCTTCTACCGCAGAAAGCAGTGCTTTCCATCCTTTCTCTACTACAGGCAGGAACTTTTCCTTTGGTAAAAGTCCCTCGTTCAGTCCATAGGCAAGGGCATATACGAAGAAACCGCTACAGCTTGTTTCGGGTGATGGATAAGCGTCCGGATCGAGCAGACTTGCACGCCAGAACCCGTCGTAACTTTGTAAATTAGCGATGCGATAACAGAGTTTCTGAAACAGTTCCTGATAGAACGGACGATATTTGCTCTTGGCAGGCAGTTCACGTAGCATTTCTACCAGTCCGCCAAGCACCCAGCCATTGCCCCGTCCCCAAAAGACTTTGGCACCATTACTCTCTTTCATATCAAAATAACGGTGGTCACGGTAGAAGAGATTTTCTTCTTTATCGAACAGGAACTCGTAAGTCGCTTTGTACTCTTTATCCATAAAGCGAATGAATTTCTTATCACCAGTGATATTATAGAGTTTCAGATAAACGGGGGGTGCCATGAAAAGAGCATCACACCAAGTCCAGTGTTCTAATGTCGTGGCATCTCCGTAAGTCAACTGAAACGAACCCGAAGGAGGATTGGCGACCACCCACTCCGTACGCGCCAGAGTAGGAACAATCATGTCCTTTTGCTTGTACTTTTCGTACAGATACAGATAGGTTTGAGCAATACAAATATCATCTGCATGATACATCCGTTTATCTACCTGCCAATAGTTACGACTTCCCAAGCGGGTCAGCCATTTATAATAGAAGTCATCCTGATCGTCCTTCTCGGCGATCTCTGCCCAATAAGCAAGTCCCAGGAAAAAGGTGGCATTCACCCAATTGAGATCACCATAAACAGCTCTGTTGTAATGACCGATCTGCCAATCGGCTACCCTACGCATCGATTGCTTCACTTCGAGTTTAGTAAACGATTGTGCATGTGTCGTGCATAAATAAGCTATGCTTAGAAAAAGAATCAAAAGTAATTTCTTCATAATATATTTTTTAATTTATATGCTTTGGATGCACCGGCATAGATACCGGTATTTCTAAAATCACATAAAACAGTCTTTCGCTCGCTGGATATTTCAGGAATCAGCAATTCAACTTTAATACAAGATTGTGTCTGCCCAGGATCAGCAATATGCAGTTCGGCATTGCCACTGTGTCCATCCTTAATCATCAATGCACAGGCTTTATCCACACTTACAGAAAGCTCTCCGCTACGGAATGTACCCTCTTTATAAAATACCATTTGCCATATTCCCAATTTCGTATGCCTCACTATCTGCATAGAATCCGTATTCGCCAGAATTTCGACGGGACTCTTCCTGTAGTGATTCATCTTGCGGACAGAATGAATCCCAGGCACCACGATATAGGCATAGGTAGCATTCCGGGGATTACAACCATGATTAAATCCCAAAGTAAAGACCTCTTGCTGCTGCTCATTTTTAGATTCAGTATGATTAATGCTGTACCACGATCCCGTCTGTATCTTCTTGCTCAAAAAGAGATTTCCACCGGCGGGAAAGACATAACCAATTCCATTGTGCAACACCCATTCGGGAGAATCATAGACGAAATCTCCTTCTTTCACTACTGAATGCTTCTTACTTTGCGACAATATGACCTCTTTTTTCGAAAGCAAACATTGATTGATAGTAGTACATACCGGTACACCGGCTGTCGAATTAACCCCCGCTCCCAAACAAATGATTTCATCATCGAAAAAGAACCAGGACTTTTTAGCTGCGGTATTTATATCAGCATAGGTATCAAAATATGAATAAACAGATACGCCATAAAGACTATCAGAGACTCCTCCTGCAAATACGGAAGTTCCCTTCGTTTGCCAATCAATTACAGTTCGTGGAATGGTATCCAGTTGAGGAGCAGTCACTCCAGGAATACGATTCCAGTTCCATACCGGAAAGATGCGGGCGTACTCGTCCCCTTCGGTCACGATGTTTGTACATCCGTCGGACATAAAATAGGTTTTCAGATTTTCACCATTCCCATATTCGCATCGCATGGTACGATTGGAAACCATACGAACGTCAAATGTATAGTGGGGACGGACATGAAGAGCATAGTCTCCTCTGAAATAATGAGTGTGTAACGGCTTTATTCCATAGTTGGCGGACTTCTTGCCTTCCAATCTGGCTATAATCGCATTGTATTCATCAATATGTGCCGGGTCGAGCTCCAGCATTCGTTTGGCAAACAAGGCGGCATGACTCTTTTGGGTAGCATTATTACGGCTCACTCCTCTTCCCAATACATCGAAAAGCATGTATTGTCCACGTATAACCTGATAATAAGTGCCGCACATAAAATGCCTCAGAAATTGTATTCTCTCATCATCCAATGCATATTTCGTTCCTTTAGTATATAGAGCTACCTGTGTTACTCCTTTCAGTATTTCGTCTCCATAACCACCGATATAAAGCTGCACGCCATGCTGAAAATAGCTGTTGTCATGCTGAAATCCTTCTTTCACAGTATATGATAGAGGACTATAAACATTCTCAACAGCCGTTTTCAAGTCAACATCATTCTTCTGAAGGCAAGCTCTATAAATCCAATGTAAAGCAATATCCGTCCGGTTGGCTCCAGTCCATCTGGCAGGATGTCCGCCGTCCTTCCGCATACGTTGCAAGACCTTTGTCTCCAATACTTCCGGAATCTGCCTTTTACCAACACGCATCTGAATAAGCAGAATACCGAGTTTCTGCGGCTCGGCAATCTGATTATACCACCAGTTATTACAATGTGGATTACGATGATGCCAATACTCCAAGCCCTTTACTATCTTATGATACAAATCTTCATTCTGATAATAGGAATTCTTTGGATGAGTATAAGCAAATACAAAGTCATACAACCGATCCACATGAATAAGTGGCATCCAGTTAGTACGATCCCGGCGGGCATAATCTATATCTATAAAACATCCTTGGACGTCATCATACAGTTCCAGAGCTTTATCAATATTCGGATTTTCTGCAACCCCATCCCGAATCTTCTTCATTAGAATATCAAAATCATCATTCTGCAAGCCAGACGTACAAATAGAGGGACAAGGTAAAACCAAATCCCAAGGACTCCATGCCAGCAATAATAGAATTATGATTTTATAATGTATCATTTTCATATATGCATGTTTATCATTTGGAGAATAAGGGGATATGTCAAAAGTAACTAAATTCCCTTCTTGAAGGAGGAGAGCTTAGTTACTTTTGACACACCTTCTCATCCTTAAAATACAATCAGGCCGACCACTCAGGCTACTTCGTATATTTAACAGGTTTCGACCAGATTTTATCCAATACGTTTTCCTGCGGAGCATACAAGGTTTCCATTATAAAAGAATCGCCTGTAAAATCTTCTAAAACGTCCTGTCCTTCCTTATTATAATAAGAAATTTTTGTTGTTTCTTCTCCTCCCTTGTTCCAAGTTAGCCTGGATGCCACTAATGTGCTGTCCAGCAACATGGAATATTTGATGACCAGATTACCACTCTGCATACTCTTAGAAACAATGGAACGATTTAACAGATAGCTCTGGTACTGTGTCCCATAAATGGTTCCTGTAAAGTCTGTAGCCAATGATTTATTCAACTCATCATCTTCCAGCCAGGCGGAAAAAATGATAGACCCCTCCCGCATATTCTCTAAAAGAATATCCGTCCTCTTATTTTTGGCCAACTCATATCTGACAGTATCACTTTGATTCAATGCAAGAGCAATCTTTGTAGATCTCCCGTCTTTCACTATCGGAAATGAAATCAACACTCTTTCCCACCCATTACGCACGGTTATTGAATCTTTCGATAATCGTGTAAGATACATGATTGGACCATCCTTAACAAAGTCCTTATAAGTCGCATCCATTGACTCGCAAGATATAATGGAACAAAATATCAAGATGCTGACTGATATAAATATAAATTTCTTCATAATATTTGTCTTTTATATAGCAATTACTGTATTATTTTATCCTCCGGTGTTCCAAAGAAAGTAAGTTCTGCCACATTGATACGAGATGTTCCTACATTATAATTCTTGATACAAACAAACGTCACATATCTATATGCATCCAGATCTACGGAAAATTCGAGTTCATTGCCGTCTCTTGCCAGTTCCTTATCAGCATCAGTTAACGGGACAATAGCCGCCGGAATAACAGAACCGTCGGCTCTGGGCAATACTCCTTGATATAACCGTACCCATCCTTCATCATTTTCCGGATCAAACTTGGTTACATTATTATCATTTCGTCCCCAAATTTCTATTTCTTTCGGATACAGACCGTCAAATATAGATGAATAATCAGTTCCATTCCTTCTTCCATAGACAATCATACGGCTGAGCTTAAACTTCTTCCCTAAGTCCAGTGTCACCGAACTCGGCTTGGTAAAATCATATCCCGCCGTTGTGAGGGTCATGAAAGTATTATTGCTTCCAATAATTCCGTCATACAGATTCTTTGGGGTATTAGCATTCGGTGCCAGATAACCTTTGTATTCGCCAATAGCCAAGTATCCCATTTTTTTCTTATCTACTTCCTCTTCATAATATGGAGTCAGAGATATCTCCTTACTTTCAGAAAGATGTCCCCACCTATCCTTCACCACCACACTAAATTCTGAAGGAACGGCTTCCATACCACGTATGGGCTCATTAATCTCTTGCTTTTTGGTATATAAAGCTCCAGCTTCCGTCCATTTTCCTGTAGCATCCTTCCGGTACACATAAAAAGTAAGAGTCTCATTGCTGGTGTTGGATGTCTTTATCCGGATACCGGCAAAATCCGGTTTTATTTCCATCTCCTTATAAGCAGTGATATAAGGTGGCTCTTCCGGATTTATTTTTACTTCCAGAGGTTCAGAATAGGCTTCACCCGGACTTACAGAATACAACTTCACATTATATTCACCAGCTTTTTCAAATCCTTCCACCACTACAGAATCGGCAAAATACGAAGCATTGGTCGAACGTTCTCCTATCTCTGTCATATATACAGCCTTCATATAAAGAAAATTCTTATCACTGGGCTGTGTAAAATAGATTATAGACTTTCCCGGCAGATTTTTGACACCATTCAATACTACCTGTTCAGGCGGAGTCGTACTTCCATGGGGAGAATTCATATCACTATCGTTATCGCAAGCACTAGGCAGCAATGTGATGGCTAGCACTAAAAGGCTACTGTATATTATCTTTTTCATAAATCAAATGTCACTTTAATTACTTACCAACCATAATTTTGAACTAAGTTAGGATCTTTTCTCAACTCACCGATATCAATAGGCCAGAAATACATTTTGGGAGTGAAATCCCGGACAAGCACTAAGTTCTCACTATAATAATCTACATCAGTTTCTCCATAACGGACTTTCCAACCGGTCAATGGCTGTGTCAATTCTGTTGTCGCAGTTTTCCACCGACGGACATCCCAAAAATAATGTCCTTCAAATGCTAACTCAATACGACGCTCCTGCATGATGATTTGTCGTAGACCAGTCTGAGTAGCATACTTGCTGTTTCCTACATATTGGTCCCAACTTTCTTTTACGCCTTGAAGTCCCGAACGTTCTCTCACCATATCGATCCATGGCAATACCGTAGCATAATCCTCTCCTTTTTCATTTAAAGCTTCGGCATACATCAAATACAAATCAGCCATACGGATAACAGGGAACGGATAAGTGACCGATGTAAATCCGGAAGCCGCATCGGACATGACCGTCTTGTAGTTAACCACTTTCTTAGGCCAAATACCAGTCAGGTTCTGAGAGTGATCTGCCGGAATGGGAGACACATTTCCTCCTTTACGCGCATTCACTGAATACAAGCCCGAAAGTCCCGTCTTTCCTTGTCCGAACCAAATACCGCCGTCAAAGCCTAAGCTGGCATAATATCTGTGTTCACGTTCCAGATTCAATTTGACTGTTCCCGTTTTATAATTCAGCATAATAGTATTCTCATATCCGGGCTCAGCTTCCACCGGCGTGGGAGCCTGCACTTCAAATCTATTAGCATAATCCCATGTCTTATCTTCTTCTATAGGAACCCCATGTTTAGTATAAAATGAATTAGTCAGTCCAAGAGAAACACCCAGATTGGTTCTGTTCGTAGCATTCTTAGCATTTCTGCCGGGAACCAAGTCACGCGGCATTGCCTGTATCTGATAGTTGTCATAAGAACCCGAACCGACCCATGACTGAGAGTTTGCCCATACCACTTCTTTGTTCCACTTCTCAGTGACAGCACCTCGCAAATTCATCATCAGCTTGTCGGACTCTGTCATGACCACAGTGGGATCATCAAAATAATATAAACCGAATCCCAAATCTTCGAGATAAGTAATGGCTTCTTTACACGCTTCGGCAGCCTTTACCCATTTCTGCTTCTTCTCCTCTTCCGTTTTAACCGGATTAAAGATTTTCACACCTCTATTATCTGCAATTACCTCATAATCCATATTTCCATTGAACAATGGACTTGCAGCGGTTACCAGAACTTTCGCTTTCAATGCTTTAGCCATACCTACGGTCACTCGTCCCAGTTCTTCAGCTTCATTCTCTATTTTAGCCGGAACATCCGGATTAGCAATCACCTTGTCCAAAGTTTCTGTCACATAATTGAAACAACTGTCCAATGTCTCCCGATAAGGATGCATTTCCTCCGTACTACTACTTACCGGAACATATCGATCCATAATAGGAATCGGTCCATACATCCTGATCAGATAGAAATGATAATAAGCTTTCAAAAATTCCACTTCACCGATCCATCTGTTTTTCTCGCTATCATCCATATCCGGTGTAGTATGTATATTCTCAATCAGAATATTACAATAAGCAATTCCCTCATATAAATGTCCCCATTGAGCACAATATGGTGAATCGGACTTTTGCAATCCTTGGGCTATATACCAGGCGCTGGTTCCCAAATAGCTCCGGAAAACATCGGAAATACAAAAATCACCGGCACCAAGCAAAGCTACATTATTTTTGAGACTTCCGTCACTAGGCATATACCTGTAGCAAGTAAACAAGACTTTTTCCGCTTCTTTTCTCAAGGCGAAAGCATGGTCTTCAATGGTCGGTATGTTATCCGGGACGATATTCAGTTCACATGATGTCAATATAAACACCGACAAACATGACAATATACATATTTTGATTTTTTTCATAACCATTCTTTTTAGAAACTTACATTTACACCAATATTGAATACACGTTGTAACGGATAATTAAGACCATTACCTGCCAATTCCACATCCCAATCCTTGAACTTACTCAAAACAAAAAGATTGGTAGAAGACATATAGAGCCTCAGATTGGACATACCCCATTTGCTCACAATTTTTTGAGGTACTGTATATCCCAGTTCAACCAATTTCAGTCGTAAGAAGGAACCGTCTCTCATGAACCATGTACTCAGTTCTTTATTGTTGGCAACAGAAGTGGTTGACAATCTGGGCCATGTTGCATAACGATTACGGTTACTTTCCGACCAATAGCTATTTGCAATAAATTTCACTAGTTGATTATTAGTTTTCTGCTTCATATCCGGATCTTTAAAGAATGGAGACATCTTATCATAATCAATCCAGAAAGAAGACTGCGCCGAGCCGTGGAACTGGAAATTGATGTCAAAACCTTTATAGCTAAATGTTGATCCAAAGCCATAGTTGATTTCCGGACTAGTCGGATGTCCAATAGGAACTTGATCCAATGAATTAATTACTCCATCTCCATTCATATCCCGGTATTTGATATCTCCGGCTTTATAATCACCAAACTGTACAGGAGAGTTGGCCACTTCCGCATCGTCTATAAATAGCCCTTCCGCAATGTATCCCCACTTCTGGTTGGGCGAGTAGCCTATTTTGTATTTCCACCATTCCTTATCATACGTGTTATCTTCATATTTCAGATATTCACTATGCGCATAGGTTAAGTTTCCGCGTACTATCAAAAAAGCGTTTTTGTTAAGGTTCTTTTGATACTTTAAATCAAGATCCACACCATGTCCTTTGGTCTCGCCAATGTTAGCATATACGTCTGCCTGATATCCCATTACGCTTGGAATACTGGCTCTTTTCTGTAATATGTCAGTACGATGTTCTGTGAAATATTCAGCTATCAGGTCAAATCCGTAGAAAGAAGCTTCCAATGCGAAATTAGCTTTACGGGATTTTTCCCATCCAATGGCAGGGTTAGCATAACGCGAAACATTTACGCCCGGTCTGCTATATTTGTTTTCATACCCGAAAGATGCTCCACCTGCATTCATATTCACATTAGACAGATATAAGAAACGTTCATCGACTCTGCCAATCTTATCATTTCCCACCAAACCGTATGAGGCTCTTAGTTTCAATTTCGTAATTTTTGAACTGAGCGGTTGGAAGAATGGTTCGTTCGAAATCATCCAGCCACCACCGACGGACGGAAAGAATCCCCATCTGTGTTTCTTATCAAAGCGTTCGGAAGCATTGTATCCAAAATTGAACTCCGTGAAATAGCGGTCACTATAGGCATAAGTAAAACGTCCCGACACACCCATATTTCTTGAAGGCAAGCTCTCCTGCAAAGTTTTGTAGTTTGGATTCTTACTGTCGATATACTGAGTAACGATAAGACCACCTACGGAATGATCACCGAAAGTCTGATTATAACTGGTTCTCGTCTCGATAGTCATTACATTGTTAACAGTCTTGTCACCGGGACTAAAATCAAGGTATTCCGTTCCGGAGTCAGGATTGATATTTTCGATAGAATATTTCTCTGTCATGAAATCATAAGAACTTAAAGCATAGTAATAGGGCTTATATTGTCTAGTCTGTTTATAATGTGACTTACGAGAAACGTTGAAGAAACCTTCAAATTTCAAACCTTTGGTGATAAAGTTTAAGTCCTGTGTAATACCTAATGTAGCAAGAAGAGTCGTATTCTCATATTCCTTATATCCTTTTACCAGTTCAGCATAGGGGTTGAGATAACTTCCGTCATCGCTGTTTCCAAAAAGAATGTGTTTGATATATTTATGTTGTTCATCGGTAGGATATACAGCGGGAAAAAGTACAGGATTGGACTTCATGACCATTCCGTAAACTTCTGATCCTGAATAAATAGGGCCTTCATAAGTGTCAAAGATTCCACTTAAGTTTACTCTTACCTGGGTCGTTTTTGTCACATTGATGTTGACATTAGCCCTCATCTGATAAGTCTGAAGATTGATATTGTTGTTGAAGTTGTTCTTGCCGTCTACGTTGAGCAAACCCTGGTCTTTGGTATATCGCAGAGACACGTAATACGTAGCCGAATTTCCTCCGCCACTGATGCTCATGTTGGCTCTTCCATTCCAGGTCGAGTTCTTCATTAGTTGCCTTCTCCAGTCATTTGTAGGATAAATGATAGAACCAGATCCCGGAACGGTTCTGTCTATTTTATCATCACTATACATGACAGGGGCGGAAGGATCACGTGTTAAGATGGCTTCATTATGCAATTTCATGTAAGTGACAGGGTCTGCCAACTCAATATTACTGGTCGGACGAGAATTACTTCCCTCTATTCTTACATCAAACTTAGTTTTTCCTCTCTCTCCCTCTTTTGTCTTTACTAGAACGACGCCATTAGCTCCTCTCGAACCGTAAAGGGCCGTTGCCATGGCATCTTTCATGATTGAAAAACTTTCGATATCATCGGGATTCAAACGCCCTAAGTCCGTACTTGTAGATTCAATGTTATCAATCAGAATCAAAGGACTGGTGTTAAATCCGAAAGATGCGATACCACGTACAAAAAAGCTAGCATCGTCCGCACCCGGCTCTCCTGATGTCTGATAAGAAATAATACCGGCTACCTGACCTGCCAATGCAGTTGTCATATTACTGCTCGGCACTCTCAGGCTCTTTGGCGAAAGTGTAGTGATAGAACCAATCACACTCTCCTTCTTTTGTGTTCCGAATGCCACAATTTCCACCGCATCCAGTTCATTTACGTTTTGTGAGAGTTGGATGGTAACGTTTGTTTTCCCTTTCAGCGGAAATTCTTGTGTGTTATATCCAATAAAGCTGACTACCAGCACATCCTTTTGAGGAGAAGCCATCAAAATAAACTTACCATCCAGATCTGTGACAGTTCCACTGGTGGGATTACTTTTAAGAGTAACATTCGCTCCAGGTATTCCTTCACCGCTCTCATCAAAGACCTGCCCGGTAATCTTAACTTTTGCATCACTTTGCTGCTGACTCTTTTCATCACCAGTCATTTTCTGTTGCCCATCTTGCGAATATGCTCCTATCGCGACAAAGCAAGCTAGCAGAAACAAATAAAACTTTTCAATTTTCATAAATTATTAGATTAGTTAATGATAAATACTTGTTTTCCATTTAAAAGAGATTCTTTCTCATTTCATTCATAGGCTTTTATATTTTAGATTCAACATTTTTCAGATTACATACAGAAACGTCTCCGATTACCAACCTGCGTGCTCTTCTTTGTTTTCACTCCAATCGGCACTTCGCTTCTTTTCGCCGGTATAGTTCCATTCAATCTCGTCAGTGTATTCTTTTCCATTATATGTTGCAACGGTTTTAATTGTATTCTTACCTTGTTCCAAGGTTACATCATCCAAGACATAGTGCACATCCGTGTAGCCTTGGCGTATACCCGTCAGTTCTTTTCCATTAAGATACACTTGCGGTGTACCTATGTTAGAATAAACAGTGACGGAAGTATGTTTTCGTTCGCGGTCGATGTTGCGACGCTGGGTCAGGTAGAGTACGGGATCTTTGCTCCAGTTAGCTTTATACCAGTAATAGGAGTCTTTTTTGATTTTCCGGTCAAAAGTGATCAACCCCTTCAAGTTACGGGCAGGTATACCGCCACGGCTCCACATCGGTACACCAAAGTCAAACATATTCCAAAGATAAGAAGCGATGATATAGGGATGCTTTGCAATGACACTCCATTGGTATTCATGCGTCTTGGTCTGAAAAGTTTCCGGATAGAAAGACTTTCCCCAGTTCAGAGCATCACCCAGATATTCTGTCTGATGGTCCAGATTTGCATCAGCACCATATTCCGTCAACATCAGTTTCTGCCACGGGTATTTCTCCTCCAGCCCTTTTATCCAAGGCTCGATATCCTGCAACTTTTTCTCATACCATCCGAAGTAGCGGTTCATTCCCTGAATATCCGCATTTTGATTGACCGGATGCTCTGCATGGCCATAACCATTTACAGATACAGTGTAGCGGTCAGGATCCTCTGTCTTGGCCAGATTATGCAGAGTTTGTGTCAGTCCTGCCGTATATTCGTGGGGCTGGTATACTTCATTGTGCAATCCCCATACATAAATGGAAGGATGATTGAAACTTTGACGAATCAGTTCACGAAGCTGAGACTGTGCATTTTCGACTTCATATCCTGTCACCCGATTCACAAAAGGAATCTCTGCCCAGATGACCAATCCCAAAGAATCGCAACGGGAATACAGGTAATCCGACTGTTGATAGTGGGCGAAACGGACAGTAGTTGCTCCGATATCCATAATCTGAGCCAAGTCGAAATCATGTTCTTTGTTGGTAAGCGCACTACCCAATCCCCACCAATCCTGATGACGGGTTACCCCATACATCGGGTATTTCTCACCATTCAAGTAGAAACCTTTGCCTGGCACAATCTCATATCTACGAACACCCAATGGCTGTACCACCTCATCAATTACTTTTCCGTCCGCCAGTAAGCGGGAAATAACCTTATATAAATAAGGGTCCTTACGTCCCTGCCACAGATGCGGTTTATTCAGTTTGAAGGTAGAAATGTAAGTCTGTGTTCCCTGCGGAGTGAGTACCAAAGGAAGGCGATGGGAAGTGACCTTCTTGCCATTCTGCGTATAAATGGTATTTTCGAGTACCAAGTCAGCAGGAGTAAGACTTCCATTGTCCAGCTTCACTTTCACTGTGATATCGGCAGAGCGTTTCGATACATTCCTTTGAGTAATATATACACCCGGAGAGGCACAATCGGTAACTGTAATGTTATTCTGTTCAGTAATAATCAGCCATACCGGACGATAGATACCTCCGTAAACCCCAAAAAGATTGTGATTTACCGGAATCACATCAGGACGTGAAGCATTATCCGCCTTTACCATTATCTCATTCTCAGCTCCCAGTTTCAATGCGGTTCCAATTTCAAAAGCAAAGGCGCTGTATGCTCCCCGGTGCATTCCGACAAGTTTACCGTTGACATACACTTCTGTGTTGGCGCCCACACCTTCAAAGCGAAGAAATACACGCTTCCCTTTCAACTCATTGCCAAAGAATTGTGTTTTCCTGTAATAACCAACTCCTTCATAGAAAGCATCAGCTTTTACCTGCATATCTTTAGCGTTCCAGGTATGAGGCAAGTTTACAGTTTCCCAGTCCGCATTCCATTGAGCAGCGACCTTCACCGGGTCCTGTGAAAAAGGCCCGCGTTTGAATAGCCATCCTTCATTGAAAGAGGTCACTTCCCGGGCAGAGAGTGAAAGAATCTGCCCGATAAGCGCTGATAAAATGAGTATATATTTAAACTTCATAGAATCGTTTCTTTATCATTTATGTTAAAGCATCTCGATAAATACTTTTTGTTCCTTTGGCTGCACGAACTTTAAGCTGAATTACATAAGGTTCACCCGGATTCTTTTTAGGAACAGATACGTTATATTCATTGCGGGTTGTCTCAACAACAGTGATATCTTCACCGGTAGTCAGCAAAGTGGCTTTTTCTACTGTAATGCCTTTCGGAGTCTTTACAATCAACCGTTCACTATAAGGCTGATTGAATACTACCATATAAACTTCATCGTTTTTACCACGTGTATAATATCCCCAGTCTTGTTTTTCAAATCCGGCATAATCGCAAGCATAAACAGCTTTTCCGTAACGATTCATCCACTTACCAATCGCTGTAGCCATTGCTTTCTCTTCGGGACGGAAATCACCATCTGCCTGAGGCCCGAAGTTGACAACCATGTTTCCACCCATCGAAACAGCGTGTACAATGCGGTCAATGACTTCAATCGGAGTTTTCACATAGCTCAATGACCAGTCTTTGTGATATCCCCATTGATTTTCGGGTATAGTCATGCAGGCTTCCCAGTCCCACTGTGTAACTTTGAGATCTTTCACCGGATCGGGCAAGCGGCGTTCGTAACCGGATTCGTAGTCACCCATCAGACGACCATTGCTATCAAAATGACGCTTTCCTTTGTCATCAGCACGCAAGCGGCTATTGATGGCAACACCCGGAACGAGTTCCTTCAACATTTGCTCTGCATGAGCTGTCCACCAACCATTCTTTTTAATGCTGGCATCCCACGTACCATCAAACCAGAAATCTTTAACGGTCGGGTAACGTGTTGCCAGTTCTTTCAGTTGATTGTCGGTAAATTCAAGGAAACGGCTGAAGGCGATACTATCTTCTTTTGATTTTATATCATAACGATAATCCGGATTACTCCAGTCCATCACTGAGAAATAGAAGTGTACATCAATTCCTTCGTCATTATAGGCTTTCACCAACTCGCCTAATATATCACGCTTATACGGGGTATTTGCTACAGTATATTTAGTATACTTACTAGGCCACAGACAGAAACCTTCATGATGTTTCGTTGTAATCTTGACATACTTAGTACCCATTTCTTTGGCCATCTTTGCCCATTTCTTTGCATCGAATTTCGTAGGGTTCCATTGGTCCATCAGTTTCAGCCATTCATCAGCAGGTACTTTTGCCCAGCTTTTCAGCCATTCGGCAGCTCCGCCATATACTTTTCCATTCCACTCTCCCCCGGGGATAGCATACAGTCCCCAGTGGATGAAAGCACCCAGACGGTTGTCACGGAACTTCTGCATGGCAGGGTCTTGCCGTTTACCTTCATTCGTAGCTCCATATTTCAAAGGAATTTCCTTCTTTGCTTCTTGAGCAAACGTTACAGAACTGACAGTAATCAATAATAAGAGTAATGTTATTAATCTGCTTTTCATGCGATAAATTATTGTGTTTTTCATACTTATTTTATTGTCTTTGATTCTATGTATTAAAACAGAATGAAAGCATTGCAAAAATAGGAGACCTATATGACATCTATAAACACAAATTTTGCAAAAAGAACATTTCTGCATCCACATGGAAGATTTGGTCACCTATAATGGAAGATTTGGATACATCGCCCTTCTTTTTCTGCACAAATGATGTTATCCAACGTATAGCAACCTATAGGCAGACATTGGGGGGATTAATACCTGGTTTGTCAGGTATTAACAGCTGATATATCAGGTATTAACAACTGAATTGTCGGATATTAATAGCTGATATGCCGGATATTAATACTTGAGAAGTCAGGTAATGAAACAACTACTCCTTCCTACTCCTGACTCCTTGCGGAGCAATTCCGAAGAAGGCTTTAAAGGATTTGCTGAAATAACGGGGAGAAGAAAAGCCGAGCCGAACGGAAATCTCTGTTATATTTAGTTCCGGATGATCTGTCAGCAAAAACATAGCTTCATCCAGCTTCACTTTCAAGATGAACTCATTCGGAGTCAACCCGGTCATTTGTTTAAACTGCATATATAATTTGCTACGTCCCATACATAATTCTGAAGCAAGCGCAGTAACATCAAAATCAGGGTTCTCAAAATTCTCTCTGACAATATTTACACATTTCGTCAGCAGTTCTTTATCTTTCTCGTTAATAGCTTCCGCTACAGGAGATTCCGTAATGACCTTACCCGCATAATGTGCAATCAGACGTTTCTTGTTTTTTATCAAGTTATTGCAACGGGCCACCAATACCTTTATATTAAACGGCTTCGTTATATAATCATCCGCTCCGAACATCAAACCTTCTACAACATATTCCACAGAAGTCTGTGCTGTCAACAGAACGACAGAAATATGAGAAAGTTCTACATTGGTCTTGATTTTATAGCACAAGTCCTTACCTGACATCTCAGGCATAATCACATCACTTACTATCAGATCCGGTTGTATCTGTTGCGCCATCTCCAGTCCTTCGCGTCCATTACACGCAGTATATACATTATACATCGGTAAGAATATATCTTCCAGCATGGACAATAGTTCGGTATTGTCATCTACCAAAAGAATCGTAGGCTTATCTTCTTCATCTATATTTTTCTGCGATTCAGGTTCTTTTATCTCTTCCGCCATCAACTGTCCATAAGAAGATACAGAAGTTTCCGGAATAATCAGTGACTCCCGACCTTCCGTCACAGCCATCTCTTCATCACTGAAATGTCGGTTTCCTAAAGGCAGAGACAAGATAAACTTAGTACCCTCACCAACAGTACTTTCTACCTCAATCTTTCCATGATGCATATTCATAATTCCTTTTGCCAACGCCAATCCGATGCCTGTCCCCAAAGTAAAAGAAGAGGAAGAAGAGGCATTGTCCGTCTGATAGAACCGGTCGAATATCTTCGAAATATGTTCAACCGGAATCCCAATACCCGTATCACACACTGAAACTACGGCCTGTGAAGCAACTTTCCTTACTTCTACAGTTATATTTCCCTTATTGGATGTATACTTAAAAGCATTCGACAATAAATTAAAAATCACTTTCTGTAACTGTATTGGGTCAAACCAGACAGAAATCGTTTCTTCTACAGAATCAAAGCGATATGTGATCTCCTTTTTTTGTGCATATTCATAAAAACACATATAAATCTGACGAGTAAAAGTAACCAAATTCTGTTCTTCGACCCTGAGTTTCAAATAACCCTGCTCCTGTTTGCGAAAATCGAGCAACTCGGAGATCAAATTCCGCATATGCCAGGCGTTTTTATATATACGCTGAATACGATTATAAACGGTTGTGCCCAAATCCATTTGCATCAATACTTCAATTTGCCCCAGAATAAGCGTTAATGGAGTACGAAATTCATGAGAAATATTAGTAAAGAAGCGCAATTTTACCTGATTGAGTTCTTCAATCCTCTCTTTTTCTTTTCGCTCAAACTCCAATGAAGACCTCAGAGCCGCCTGCCGTGTTTTAAAACGAACAAATGCGACCATCAATGCAGTCAGACAAAGGACATAAAACAGATATGCCCATATGGTAGCATAAAAAGGAGCGGAAACATGTATATTCAAGCAGATTGCATCTTTCAAACTCTCCTTATTTTCCATCGAACGAACTTTGAGCGTATAATCTCCGGGAGGCAGATTGGTGTAAGTAACCGTAGTGCCGGAAGTCTGGGTCCACACTTTATCGAAGCCATCCAGATAATATTCAAACAAACGATTACGGTCACTATTATAATTAAAAGTAGCAAATTCCACTGTTACGTTATTCTGCTGATAGCTTAAAAAGATATCCGATGTTTTCGCCAATATCTCAGTCAGGATACCGGACTCATCACCAGGAGCTATTTCGTCATTGAAAATAAACAATTTATCAAAATTCAAGAAGCTTTTGACCTGAGATTCATAAAAGGACCGCTCTTGAAACATAGCCAATCCATTGGTACCACTGATATAAATAATCCCATTTTTGCTTCGATATAAAGCGGACCCCAAATTATAAGTCTGACGAAACAAGTGATAAGTCTCTTCTGTAACCTCTTTTTCACGATCAAAGATAGAAAGCCCTTTCCCATGCAAAACAAGCAGACAATTATCCCGGGCAGACTCGCAGATATAATAACAATAATTACTCGGAAGTACTCCATTGGTAGTTCCGTAAGACTTGAAAGTATCCTGTTTCTCCTGATACTTGAATATCCCCGCGCCAATCGTACTAAAATAAATATCTCCTTTATTATCTTCAAAAATATGCACGGTTTTGTATCTTCCTACCGTCAACGTGTCTTTCTCGCTATCCGCCAAATATTGAGTCACTTTTGAAGAAGATAAATTGACGCACACTATCCCTCCGCCACCAACAGCAAGCCACATACGATGCCGGCTATCGATCAGAAACGTTTCAAAAGCATATTCCCGACTGATCAATTTCTGAACAGACGGATCATCCGTAAGCGGTGAGAATTTCTCGGTCACCGGATCAAAAAACACCGGACCACCTTGTGTCAACATCGCAATGCCATCCTTATACTCCTGAATATCGTTCACAATCTCATGAGGCAACGAGGCAGGGTCACCGATAACATGATGGAGAGTGTGTCCCTTGTTCGATTTTAAATCCAGAACGAACAATCCTCCTAAATGAGTCCCCGCATACAATCGATTGTTCTCCTTTCTATAAAAAACCGACTTGACATTATTACTCCCTAATGTACTCTGATCTCCTTTTTGATACATATATCGGGAGAAAACGCCAGTATCCCCATGATAACAATTCAGCCCTCCACCTTCAGTACAGATCCACACATTTCCTGCACTATCCTCAGTCATTTTACCGACTACCGGAAAGCTGAGGCAGTCTTCACGTAAAGGTTCGGCACAATAAAAGCTATGATTATTCTTATCGGGATTGAATACATTCACTCCTCCATAATAAGTCCCGACCCAAATATTACCTTGCATATCTTTATGAAGAGAGAGAATAGAAGTATGGCTTAAAGAATTCGAAGAACTTCCATAACGCGTATAATGACTCCACGTATCAGTAATCGGATCGTAACAATCGATTCCCTTGAACGTACCTACCCAAATATGCTTAAAATCATCTTCCAGCACGCATCGGACCTGATTATCGGATAATTCCCCCATTCCCGAATGACTAACATAAGCGGTTGTCTCCCGATCGGGAGAAACACGGTACAAGCCGTTCCAAGCTCCCACCCATATATTTCCGGAACTATCGCCTAAAATACAATTGCCCTTATCAAGGGTAAGTAAAATCTCTTGCCGAAGAGGGTCTTCACGTGATATTGCGACCAAGTATTTTCTGGTAACCACCCATACAGTCTCTTTGTCCACATAGAGTGCTCTTCCCACAAAACCTTTCTGCACACGAGCAAAGAACGTCAGCTCTGTACCCTGTCCCGTATAATAATAAATGCCGTCTGCACAACTCACCCAAAGTGTATCTTTCTTACAAAACAGTCCATACACACCTTTCTGTCGCAGACAAGTGAATTGCTCCGTATAAATATCCAGTTTAATCAGATCGTTGCCCGAACGAATATACATTCTTCCGTTCTTATCTCCACATAATTCGTTAACCTCATTATTAGTCAGTCCATTATTACTTTCCGAAGGCTGGAATACTCTTACATCCTTACCGTTGTATCTATTCAGTCCCTCAGTAGTCCCCAGCCAGACTGCCCCTAACTCATCCTGATAAATTGATGGGATACACACCTGAGATAATCCATCAGATACTCCCAAATGCTTAAAATAATGATTAGTGGCTTCCGCCATCACCATAGATAAAAGACTTAAGAGAAAGGTTATTGTTCTTCGCCACATTTTACACATAATTATATTGCGGGTAGCAAAAATACAAAAAAAACATAATTATTGGTTAAGAATCTCTTTAATTTATACCCTTCCAGCCGAAATGCAGTTTATTCATTTGACGATTCTTGCTAAAATACAGTCCCACAGTATTTTTTCAAGGAAAAATCAATGGTGTTTTTAGGTTAAAACCATATCTTTGCCACAAACTAAAAAGAATAATTGGATGTTAATCACATTTACATTCCGCAAGGATCTCGTTCTGTAAATAATCTGTAAGTCTTCCTCTCATTACAGATTATCCCTTACATTTTCTCCGGCATATTCATGTCAGAGTTGATTTCTATTTTCTAAAAAAATAACAACTATTGTAGGCTCAAATGGTTTTATGCATCCTCGTATGCCTCCATTTGACGTACACCTAAAACATTAAAAACAATGAGTAACAATAATACATCTATACATGATTTCGATTTCTCTTTCATATGTAACTACTTCAAGCAGCTGAAACGTCAAGGTCCCGGAAGTCCGGAAGCCACACGCAAAGCTGTAAGTTTCATCAACGAACTGACCGATGATGCAAAGATTGCCGATATCGGCTGCGGCACAGGCGGTCAGACACTGTTTCTGGCTGACTACGTGAAAGGACAGATTACGGGCATAGACCTCTTTCCCGATTTTATCGAAATATTCAATGAGAATGCGGTGAAAGCCAATTGCGCCGACAGAGTAAAAGGAATCACCGGATCAATGGATAATCTCCCGTTTCAGAATGAGGAACTCGATCTGATCTGGTCCGAAGGAGCAATCTACAATATAGGATTCGAACGTGGAATGAATGAATGGAACAAATACCTGAAAAAAGGCGGTTTCATCGCAGTGAGCGAAGCATCCTGGTTCACTTCGGAACGCCCTGCAGAAATAGAAGACTTCTGGATGGACGCCTATCCGGAAATCAGCGTGATCCCGACATGTATTGACAAGATGGAAAGGGCCGGATATACTCCGATAGCCCATTTCATCCTACCGGAGAACTGCTGGACAGAACATTATTTTGCCCCACAAGATGAAGTACGGGAGACATTCATGAAAGAACACGCGGGAAATAAAACTGCGATGGATTTCATGAAAGGTCAGCAGTACGAACGAAGTCTGTATAGTAAATATAAAGATTACTATGGCTACGTATTCTATATAGGACAAAAAAGATAATCATTATCTGCCGGAGAAGTTGGCAAGATAGGACAACTCTCCGGCTCTTATTATTCTTTATTTTGCATTAAAATGGAAACGAAAGAAATAAATAGGCAGGAATATAAATTACGGATCGATAAAGTGACCGAATATATTCATCAAAACATAGACCAACCTCTATCATTGCATAAGATGGCAGGAATCGCGTGCTTTTCTCCTTTCCACTTTCATCGCGTTTTCACGTTTCTGACGGGCGAAACACCGACGGAATACATCAAACGCACCCGGATTGAAAAAGCAGCACTGCTACTACAGAATGACAGGCAACTGTCTGCGACCGAAATTGCCGGTCGTTGTGGTTTCAGCAGTTTATCACTCCTCAGCCGCAACTTTAAACAACATTTCAATATCACTATCCGTGAATTTCGTTCACAGGAATAAACACCTAAAAAGACATGGAAAATCAGATTCTAATTTTTCGGACCTCCATCACGAAGAGACGCGACATCAAGCTCATCGGAAGTCTCCTGGCAAAGTTCCCGCAAATCACCCGATGGAATGTAGATTTCGAGGACTGGGAGAAGGTATTAAGAATCGAGTGCAGCAATATCACCGCACTCGAGATTTCGGAAACACTCCGGAATAGTCATATCTTTGCTACGGAGCTGGAATAAGCAGTTGTTTCAGTTCCTCCACCCCTTCAGAAGCTCCTTTCCGAAGGACATGTATCGAACGGGAAGTATGTGTATCCACCGGCTTCGGGTCTATCAGATACACCTCTGCTCCTCTCGGTACATAATGCAGCAAACCTGCTGCAGGATATACATTGAGCGATGTGCCGATGATAACGAATATATCCGCCTTTTCTACATATCGGACAGCTGTCTCAATCTCCGGCACCGCCTCTCCGAACCAGACAATAAAAGGACGCAACTGAGTTCCGTCACCAGCCTTATCCCCCATTTTCACTTCATACTCTTCCGGCTTCAGTTCCTTTATATAATGAGGGTTATACGGGTCTCTGCTGGAGCAGACCTTTGTCAACTCACCATGCAGGTGAATGATATGGCTGCTTCCTGCCCGTTCGTGCAGATTATCTACATTCTGGGTGATAACCGTCACATTGAAATTCTTTTCCAGCTCCGCCAGCAGTTCATGTCCGCGATTCGGCTTCACTTCCAGCAATTGTTTCCTTCGTGCATTATAGAAGTTAATCACCAATGCAGGATCACGCTGGTATCCTTCGGGAGTAGCTACCTGCTCCACAGGATATTTATCCCACAAACCGCCCGCATCACGAAATGTGCTGATTCCACTTTCGGCACTCATGCCCGCACCTGTCAATACTACCAGATTCTTCATAACCGCTCCTCCTTATTATTAAAAGATATACAAATGTAATCAGAATCATTGAATAAAAGAAGACTTCCGCCCGCATAATCTAATCAGACAGATACAAGAATTTAATGCTGCCCATACGAAGGCTTACTGCCGGTCATGCAAAAAACTATTCGTCTGACAGATGTGTTTCTTTCGTCTGACAGTTGTCAGACGAAAAATCAACAGTTGTCAGACGCAAGTTCAACAGCTGTCAGACGAATAAATTCCAGCATAAACGAACTTAAACAGTAAGAACACAAAGATTAAATCTTAGGAATGAAGGAATTAATTCCTTAAAGAAAAGAGACTAACTTTCACGGATATAAGAATTTTTAAATACTAAATGCTAAATCATTCAAATAAAACGTGTACTTTTGCGATTCATAAATTTGCAATTGATTGAAAGCTAAAACCATGAAGGTGACATGCTTCAATCTTCAACAAAAACATTATATGGATAAATTCAGTTACGCTATTGGCCTCGGAATCGGTCAAAACTTATTAAGCATGGGTGCAAAAGGCATCGCCGTAGATGACTTTGCACAAGCAATTAAAGATGTATTGGAAGGTAATCAGACGGCTATCAGCCATCAGGAAGCCCGCGAAATAGTGAACAAGTATTTCGAAGAACTGGAAGCTAAGATGGGCGCTGCCGCCATCGAACAAGGAAAAGCTTTCCTCGAAGAAAATAAGAAAAAGCCGGGCGTGGTTACGCTACCCAGCGGACTGCAATACGAAGTGATCAACGAAGGCACAGGCAAAAAAGCGAAAGCTACCGATCAGGTAAAATGCCACTACGAAGGCACACTGATCGACGGTACACTGTTCGACAGCTCTATCAAGCGCGGAGAACCGGCTGTATTCGGCGTCAATCAGGTAATCCCGGGATGGGTGGAAGCATTGCAACTGATGCCCGAAGGTTCCAAATGGAAACTCTATATTCCGTCCGACCTTGCTTATGGCGCCAGAGGTGCCGGAGAAATGATTCCTCCCCACAGCACATTGGTATTTGAAGTAGAATTACTCGAAGTATTATAAATAAAAATTTCAAAGCAAAATGAAAAAAGTTAGTATTTTTATGGCAATCGCCGCTGCTGCAAGTCTTGCTTCTTGTACAGCTCAAGCTCCTAAAGCAAATCTGAAAACAGACATCGACTCACTGTCTTACTCTATCGGTATGGCTCAGACTCAAGGTCTGAAAGGCTATCTGACAGGTCGTCTGGACGTTGATACTGCTTACATGGCAGAATTCATCAAAGGTTTGAACGAAGGTGCAAACAAGACCAGCAAGAAAGACATCGCTTACATGGCAGGTCTTCAGATCGGTCAGCAGATCAGCAACCAGATGATGAAAGGTATCAACCAGGAACTGTTCGCTGGTGACTCTACCAAAACGATCAGCAAAGACAACTTCATGGCTGGTTTCATCGCAGGTACACTGGAAAAAGGTGGCGTGATGACTATGGAAGCTGCTCAGGAATATACTCGCACAGCTATGGAAACTATCAAAGCGAAAGCTATGGAAGAAAAATACGCTGACAATAAAGCTGCCGGTGAAAAATTCCTTGCTGAAAACAAAACTAAAGAAGGTGTGAAAACTACTGAAAGCGGATTGCAGTACAAAGTAATCACTGAAGGTAAAGGTGAAATCCCTGCTGACACTTGCAAAGTGAAAGTGAACTATAAAGGTACTTTGATCGACGGTACAGAATTCGACAGCTCTTACAAACGTAACGAGCCTGCTACTTTCCGTGCCAACCAAGTAATCAAAGGCTGGACAGAAGCTCTGACTATGATGCCTGTAGGTTCTAAATGGGAACTTTACATCCCGCAAGAACTCGCTTACGGTTCAAGAGAATCAGGACAGATCAAACCGTTCTCTACTCTGATTTTCGAAGTTGAGTTGGTAGGTATCGAAAAAGATAAGAAATAAGAAAGTATCTTTCTAAATAGAAAAAGGAAAGGGGTGCAAAGTCTTTGCACTCCTTTTTTTTGCTTTTTCCTATTTTTTTTCCCGTAAAAGAAGAATAATTAAAATAAATCTCTATATTTGCTTACTATTTGATAACAACAGGAAATTATAATTTATTATTATGGAAAAAATAGACAACCTCGACAGGCAGATTCTAGAGATTATTTCACAGAATGCCCGCATCCCTTTCAAAGACGTAGCAGCCGAATGCGGAGTGTCACGTGCAGCTATCCATCAACGCGTACAAAGACTGATTGACTTGGGCGTCATCGTAGGCTCAGGCTATCACGTAAACCCGAAGTCACTAGGTTACAGAACTTGTACATACGTGGGAATCAAACTGGAAAAAGGTTCTATGTACAAATCAGTGGTGGCCGAGTTGCAAAAGATTCCGGAAATTGTGGAATGTCATTTCACTACCGGTCCTTATACCATGCTGACCAAACTCTACGCATGCGACAACGAACATCTGATGGACTTGCTGAATAACAAAATGCAAGAAATACCGGGTGTGGTTGCTACAGAAACACTGATTTCTCTGGAACAGAGTATCAAAAAAGAAATTCCTATCCGCGTAGAAAAATAACAGAATGGAATTCCTGAATGAATATCACCTTGCCGGGTTATTTATCGGAATTTGTACCTTTTTGATTATCGGCCTTTTTCACCCTGTCGTGGTAAAGGCCGAATATTATTGGGGTACCAAATGCTGGTGGATATTCCTGATACTAGGCATGGCAGGCGTCGCGGCATCACTGAGCGTCGACAATGTCATTCTGTCTTCTCTGTTAGGGGTATTTGCCTTCTCCTCGTTTTGGACCATCAAAGAGGTCTTTGAGCAGGAAGACCGGGTGAAAAAAGGCTGGTTCCCCAAGAACCCGAAACGCAAATATAAGTTCTGAGAAGAGAAAGTATTGTAGTTTTTTATTGTTAGGACTTGCATATTTCAATAGAAAATACTACTTTTGTCACCGCATCCAGTAAACGGATACACCGGACTTGTAGCTCAGTTGGTTAGAGCAACAGACTCATAATCTGGAGGTCCCTGGTTCAAGCCCAGGCTGGTCCACGAATAAATGCCTCATAAACAGTAGTTTATGGGGCTATTTTTTTATTGTACCGTATCTTTTGATTATTGAAATTCTGATAAAAACAGCCAATTTCTCCTTGTTGTTGACCTATTGTTGACCCCAAAAATTATAGGTTAAAATGCTGACAATTAAAGCAGAAGTCCAACAGGACAAGCAAAGAAGTGATGGTACATACAACGTAAAGATGCGATTTACGTTAGATAGAAAGGTAAAAAGATTATCAACAAATCTGTTTGTAACTCCCCAAGACCTTACTAAATCTTTCAAGTTTAAAGAAAACACTCCTATAAAAAAGGAAATAGATTGTCTTGTACTTTATTACAGAGAACAGTGTGAAAAACTCCATTTAGACCAGAACAAATACACATTGGAGGAAATTATTAGTGTCTTGAATGGTGAACAAGAAAAGCAGCAAACCATTGATTTTATAAAGTTCAGTCGTGAATGGATAGCCTCAACAACTATAAAAGGTGCGCCCAATTATACTTCTGCCATTAATGCTTTGGTACGTTTTATCGGCAAAGAAGAATTAGATGTGAATCTGATAACATCTGATTTTTTAGAACAGTTCAAAACATTTCTTAATAATGAACGTGATATACGAATAAAAAACTTGATACAGCAAAGGAAGCGTGTACCCTCCAACCGTTCTTTGTCCCTCTATCTATTGAGTATAAAGAAGTTATTCAATGAAGCAAAAAAGAAGTACAATAAAAAAGAAAGAAATCTCATTCTAATACCTAATTCCCCTTTTGAGGATTTTCAGATTCCTAAACAAGAAGCAACAAGAAAAAGAGCTATTCCAACAGATATTATAAAGAAAGTCTGGAAACTACCTTATAAGGATATTAAGAAAGGATATAAATCTACCTGTAGGTATAATTTGGCAAAGGATTGCTTTATTTTATCATTTTGTCTTATGGGTATTAATTCAGCAGACCTTTATAATGCAACAGAAATGAAAGGCAGTACTATCATATATAATAGGACTAAGACTAAAGACCGCAGACTTGATAATGCCAAAATGATGGTAGATATTCCTACTATGATTCAACCTATTATTGATAAATACAGAGATAAAACAGGTAAGCGATTATTCAATTTCTATCAATATTACTGTGACGAAAAAGGTTTTAATAAAGCTATCAATTATGGATTGAAAGAAATAGGCTCTATTTTAGGAATTGATGATTTAGAATATTATGCAGCTCGCCATAGTTGGGCAACCATAGCATTAAATAAAGTAGGAATAGACAAATACATAGTTCATGCTGCATTAAATCATATAGACGAATCTATGAGAGTTACAGATATTTATATAGAACGTGACTTTGTTAATGAGAACAAGGCTAATGCGAAAGTCGTAAGATATGTATTTGGAAGATAAACATGCAATAAAGAACTTACTCTAACTTCTACAACCTCATTCTTGAAAAAAAGAGTGAGGTTTTTCTTTTTTATACCTAATTGATAATCAATCGTTTAATTACCGTAAAATGAAAATGGCTCATTTTTTATTCACTAAGTTACTTTCAGCTTCGCTATACTTTTGCGCCATAATCAGAAAGCCAAGTGCGTATAGGCTGGACGGTTACACTGAATTAGTAATAACAACTTAAAAAGATTAGAATTATGAGCGAATTGGTAAACGTAAAAGCAGAGAATTTTAATAACGAAGTTAAATCTTTAAATCAAAAAGAGAAAATGGAAGAAGTAAGAATGACATCAGCAGAAGTTAAAATGCAAGCAGTGGAAGAAGCCCGTCAGAAATTGGCTAAAGCCAAGAGCGTGCTTGAAGCTAACAATGATGCAGAAGCCAATATTAAGAAATCGGCAGAGGTTAATATCAAAAAGGCTGAAAAGACATATCTTGACGCTCTTAGAAATGTGGAAAAGCCAACTACACAGGTGGAGTTTTGGGAAGTGACAGAAGAAACTAAAGAAAAAATGAGTATCACCAAACGGAAGGCAGAAATCATTATCGCCACATCTGATTACAGCATGGCGGTAGCTAAGACCAATATTGAGTTGGGTAAGCAACTGATAACCAATGATAAATTGGAAAAGTTACCTTTGTTCGTCACAGATGCTAAACTGTTCTATGACGCTGATATTCAGTTGAAAGACTTGAATGGCAATATGGTTGAGAAAGGTACTCCCAATGTTTATGTGCCTATTGATACGGCAAATGGTCATTGGATATGGGCAACCTATCACGAGTACAACCTCAATGCCATTATCAAAGAAGGAACTCCCCTAACCATTGAAAATGTCGTAATCAAAGAGTTTACTTCCGTACAGGAATTTGCCCAATACAGAGGGGTGAACAATGTGCTAAGTCGTGGTTTTAACGGATTGGAAAAAGCAGGTAACGCAGCGTTAGCCACACAACATGAGTTCTTTAAAACAGTGTTCCAAAAGGCTTTTGAATTGAAAACCAACGTAAGTGTGGTGACAAAATACTACAACTTGGGAAAGACTTTAAATTTAAAAGTCTGGAATAGTGCAACATTGGGTGTTGTGGCAGAAGATTTTCCTAAATATGACCTGACTATTGGAGATAGGATTATTGCTGCTTTAACGGACAAAGGATTTACAGGTAAAGTCATTAAGAGTCGCTATATGATTGATGCAATCAGTAAACTTGCCAAGCGTACCATAGAAGGGCAAGAAAACAGTATCGGCATTGATAAAACGATAGCTGTCCTTAACTCTCTGAGTACGGAAGATATAAATGCCATTTGTAAACTTTATTTTAACCAAATGGAAGATATATACCATATATTACTTAAAAACTACGAAGCCAAAGAGGAAAAACAGACTGCATAAACTGTTTGTAAGGGTACTTGGCACAAACGAGTACCCTTACTCCTGTTAACATGGCTTTAAGTCCTTGTTTATTCAATTTGATAGACATATTCACGCTTTCCATCAGCAACGGTGGGTCTGTGTCTTGTGACTTTCAAACCGTACAATTCCTGCAAATCAGAAACCTTGCCTATTTTCTTTAAACCGAATTTGGCATATATACCGTTCATGACAGCCTTTATTGTGTCTGCATTTAAAGTACGATGGGAAAGCTATAGGATAAATTCGTTCCGTAATCTGGCATTCATATTCTTTAAAGCTATCTCGTTCTTCAAATTACATTCTTTATACCCTAAAGCCTTTATGCGTTCACCACCCAATTCATCATAGAATAATTTAAGCTCTGGATATTTTTTCTCTAAAAAAACAGTAACAGCTTCAAACGGATTGCCACTGTCTTTATTCATGCAATAAGATTCCATCCGTTCTGCAAAGGTTTCCTTTTTGATAAAATGTTCCAGTTGTTTTTCATATTCCACATAATATTGACGAGCAGATACGTCAAACCCGTTTTGTTCCAACTGATTTTTGATAACTATACCATTTTCATAGTTGTACTTCTACAAATCATAAGAGTACCTCTCACTTAACAATGCCATATAGTTAAATGTGAATTTGTCGTTTTGCTTATCATACATTATAAATGATTCATCATATTTCAACATCTTTTGAATACGGCAAACGTCCTTTATACGTTTTTCTCTCAAAGCGGCATCATTTATAAGATTATTGCTTTCTATTTCAGCGTTGGTAAGATTCACTTTTTTTTGAAGCTCATATTCAAATTCCTCTTTGGACTTCTCAATACTGGATTTATTATATATAAAAACAAGATGCTTTCTGAAAGGATTCTCTTTAAGTCTTTGTCTGCCTGCAATCTGTACCAAATCAGTGGATATGTCAATAGTGGTGTTTATACGTTTACCGTCACTTATAACAAATGAAGTGGCACAGTCTGAATAGAAATCACACCCAGCAAAAGCAGTAGAAGTACAAAAGGTGAACATTTTATTCTTTTCTCCATTTAAAGGAATCCTACCTCTTATGAAACCGTCACCAAGTTTGCCTATCTGTGCATCATTCTCTGCTGAATTTCCTACTATGATATTTACATCATCTGGGGAAAGTCCTGTTTTCTTTATAATATCTAATATATTGGTTACACTGTTCAGGAATATCACACACTCTTTGGAGTACATCTTGACACCTTCCATTTCTATATAAGGATATATACCCTACCTGTAAGAATTAACAATTTCCACAGCCGCATCAATAGGACGTGCTGTCCGTTGCCTTATCACTTTTACTTTCTCCACCTCCTGCCAAGTCATATAATAATAAGGAATATCCTTAAAGAAATCTATCTGGCTTATATATTTATCCAATATAGGAGTGGCTGAAAGATAGGTTACATAATTAAATTGCTTTAAACATTCCATGAAACGAAGCTCCGTTTCAGATTTAAAACTGCTGTCTGCCAAAAGATACTGAAATTCGTCCACAACAATTCGCCATTCTGATTTATCATCTATACATTCAATAACTTTAGGGAAAGAATCATAAGACACTAAAATCTTTGGAACATCTTTACTTTCAATATATTTTCTTATATCTGAATCCTTGCATCCTCCAATAACAAGCATGGTTTCACCATATTGTTCATGTTTATTTACAATCAAGTTATTACGTGGACTGCATATAATGGTTTTATGCTTATCTTCAAGTGCCAATGTCGTAGCTCCACAGTTGGTTATTCCTTTATTTAAAATTCCATTTGGAAGCTAAAAATCCTCAATCTAATTAACATAGCTAATGCCTTTGGGTACTACAATTTCTTCTTTAATCATAAATTCTTTATTTTTATTGATTTTTAAAATTCCAATCTGATTTTTCATGTCCACTTTTTAGAGGTGGCTCTTATCTATATATAAGAAAGTCAGGAATATTTTTTGGACAGTCTTTCAAAAAATAAAACCGAAATGCGCATTTCGGCTCTATAAAATCAAATTAATAATGAAAAACTCATGAAACTTTAAGAAAAAGAGATTTTTCCAATGACTTTCTTTCGTAAATCTCACATATACAAATATATACAACTTTTATGGGGTATCCAAACGGTTTATGCTCTAACCTTAAAAAATACACTTAATATACAATCCTACTTGATTATTGGACTGTCAGACTATTAACTATGTGAAAATCTTGCATAAATTCCATCTTTACTGCCATTCCATTATATGATACAGGAAGTAAACTCCACATAGGTTGGGGCATTTTATTTGATATATAAGACATTCAAAAAAATACTCCACTATTACAGTGAATATAACCAAACTCAAAAAATCACTATTATAAGGAAAAACACAGAATATCACTGATTCTACTTGATATTTAATCAGATTGGAAAAGCATAAATAAAGGCACACACAATTATATACAGGTACTTATAAATAAATCCCCCTATCTGTTACTTTGGTTACTGTCTTTTAAAATTATGATGATTACAGGCTCACGTGTCCACTGCGCCTTCACTCCCCCTACCATACTTGAACAAAAAGAGATAATAAAACAATATTATTCACCATTTTAAATTTTAAAGTATGGAAAATTTTATCTTATTGCCATCTAAGGCACAGAAAAGAAGTAGTGGTTTTAATCAGTATGCAGAAGACGCAACGATTATCACAGAAGAAACTACAAAAGTCCAGAAAGTAAATCATTTCATAGAAGCAAACACTATGGAGATTGATTTACAGCATTTAAAGAGTGACTGCATAGTTCCAGTATTCAGTAAGGACAATGAGCTTACAATTTCTCATAATGCCTTTATTGAAACGGTTTGGGACGCTGCAAACTCATTCTTTACAGGTGAAACGATAGAGAATCCCGATATTAGGGTTTCCCATATTATCAAAGGCAGAATACCAGAAGCAATTCATAAGCCTGCAAACCAACTTTTGGAAAGTGACAAGACACAATACTTTGAAAGGATGATGTTTTGCATTGAGATTCCTACTATCTATGAAACGGTAGAAGGAAACAAACTCACTCTTTCAGTAGGTGGCGTGCGTGCTTATAATCACATGAATCTCTACAGTAAGAAAACAGTAGAGAAATTCAAGGTTTTTATAGGATTCAAGAATATGGTATGCTGCAATTTATGCGTTTCAACGGATGGATATTTGAGTAATTTGGAAGTTTCAAACACCTGTGATTTATATCGTTCTGTCTTGGAAATGTTTCATGCCTACAATCCTGCAAAACACATTCATTTAATGCAGCAGTTGGGAAATACCTGTATGAGTGAACACCAATTTGCACAGATTTTAGGAAAGATGCGCTTATATCAATGTCTGCCACAAGGTTTTCAAAAGAGTATTCCACGTTTGCTTATTACTGATACACAGATTAATTCAGTAGCCAAAGCATACATACAGGATGAGAATTTTGGAAGTTTTGGTAATGATTTGACTATGTGGAAGTTTTATAATTTACTCACTGGAGCGAATAAAAGCAGCTACATAGATTCATTCTTAGACCGTTCCTTAAATGCAACGGAAATAGCGACAGGAATAAATGAAGCATTGCACGGTGACGAGCGTTACAGATGGTTTATTGATTAATTAATCTTTAAATGGAGGATATTCTATAAAATGAGTATTCTCCATTTTTTCTACTACTAAAGATTTTATGAATCAGAAGAATTTCAAAATTATGAGTTTGGCTATATTATTCTTATTTGTACTAATAATATTGCTTTTAGTCTGTCCTACATTTGCGTTTTTTATAGTAGGACTATTCTTTTATTTATCAGACAATCACTAATGCACAAAGTGAATGTTTCGCTATTATTCAATTAGTTAGCTATTATGGATATACAGCGGACATTCACTTTTATTATTAAACCCTCAAAAGTAAATGTTATGAGTTTGAAATACAGTAATACAACGGCTGACTTCTTGGAATGGGACGAAGCCATGAATCTTATAAGAAAACTTTATAAGGATGGAAATTACAACATGAGTTTATTGATAGCTTTAGGTTGTTTCTTTGGTTTAAGGATAGGTGACATTCTTTCTTTAAGGTGGAATCAGATTCTAAATGCAAGTGAGTTCACCATAATAGAAAAGAAAACAGGAAAGAAAAGAACTATCCGTATAAACCCACAACTTCAAAGGCATATATCTGAATGTTACAAGGCTATCAGACCAACAGGAATCAATGCACCTGTGTTAGTAAGCCAGAAAGGTACAGTCTTTTCAGTTCAGAGAATAAACATTATACTGAAAGAACTGAAAAAGAAATACAGATTGCATATAGGTAACTTTAGCTGTCATTCTCTTAGAAAGACTTTTGGCAGACAGGTATATAATATGAACAGTGAAAATTCAGAGTTGGCTTTAGTAAAGCTCATGGAACTTTTCAACCATTCAAGTATTGCCATTACTAAAAGGTATCTTGGACTAAGACAGGAAGAACTTTTGAATACTTACGAATGTCTTAGTTTCTAAATCTGTTACAGGTAGGAAATCTGAAAATTTTGCTCTTATATGGGCAGGATTGGATTTTCTACCTATCTTTAAATTTTAAAGTAAAAACATCTATAAACCAACATAATAGACAATATCCTTGTTTATCAACATGTTTTTTTCTAATTTTGTGGCAATTCCACAATGGAAGGACATATTTAGAATGAGCATTTGACTTATCATTCTACATTGAAATCTGGACAATTTCATTGCAAAAGAATGATAGAACAAGGTTGCTCATGCTTTCGTGTCGTATATATGTTTCTTATATATACCTCATGAGGCATGGGCTATTGTCTATTACTTTTGCAAGGGCAGTCCAGAGCCTCAATGTGGTGATATTCAATAGTTCCCATGCCTTTTCTATATGTGCACGATTCATTAAAATGCTATTTCTGGGGGCTGATAGTGCAAAATAAAATAACATGAATAACGGTTTCTACCTCCAAACAATCAACATTCAGTTGGATTCATCAGTGAAATCTATTACTAAAGTTGCAGCAATGTGTCTATCTGGGGCTATTGCAAATGGTATTGTCTTAGCACAAAATGAAAATCCTAACATAAAAATATGCAAAGATAGAATTGAATTTGGGAAATGTTATACACCAGAATTACAAGGATTTTCAGGGAATTTATATCCTACAATTCCTCTGCCTAATTTCTACTTAGAGTTTGGAAATTTAATATACTACTATGATAAAAGTGCATATAAACATTCTCTCTGGAGTAAGGAACTTGATTACAGAGGGATATTTCCACCAACATCACCAGATGACCCAACTATATTCAACTTGATTTATCCTAAATTTGCAAAATAGATATGATTACAATAGAAAAAACACAAGGTGTACAAACCACAGACCAATTGACATGTGTCAGAATACAAGAAATAATATTGGCATACAAACAACAACATCCTATTGGTAAAGTCGTAATTGATGCAGAAAAAATTACTTTCTACAAGTTTGGTTTAAAGTTAGGATTTGCACGACATTCAGCTAATGGTATTGTTTACAATAATGGGAATCTGTCTTATGTAGGAATGGATTTTCCAATGATTGAAAATACAAGCATATTAAATCAACTTCTCAATTTATTCCACCTTATATAAAATTTAATCTTATGACAGATATTAGACTTTCATTAATAAAAGGTATTGATAAGGGGGCAATATTCCACATAAATAATTTAATAATGGCGTATATCCAACAAAATGGTAATGTCGGTAGTATAGAAATTACGAAAGACAGTATAGTATTTTCTAAATTTCTATTTAAGAAAGGAGAAATTGGATTTTATGAAAATCAATTAGAATGTCGTAATGGAATAATATACTATACAGGACAGATTCAACCTAATTCGATTTTTAAAGAACAAAGGTCTATACTGCTTATTAATATATTACACCAAATAAAGTCTGGGTACGTTTATAAGTTCTAAGAATTTATATTGATATATATACATTAAAAATATGGAAAAAATAATTCTACCAACATACAGTCCAATGGAAATGGCATGTGCAAGATTTTTAGTCTTAGAAAAAGTAATTAATATCGGATTTGAATCTAATGATTATAGAAAAGCTATTGAAAACGGCTATAATAAAAACCGTATTCAAGATTTAAATCATCTTGAAATGTACAAAAAAGAGATGATTACTGATTATGAAATAAAAGAAGATATTCTTGAAAAGACCATAGTTGAGTGGAAACAGAAAAATAAAAATCCAATTGATGTTCTGCCACAATTAACAGAACGAGATAAATCACGGCTTGCTTTTTGGTCACAATATTTAGTTATTTGTTGTTGTCATGCAGAAGCAAAAGCCAATAGAAGGGATTTTTTATTGGAACATGGTTTTATACCTAAGAAACAAAAAAATAAAATATTATTTATGTCTGATGACATATATTGTACAGACGAAATATGCCAGAGCTGCACTAAAAGTCTTTTGGATGAATATTTTGCCGAATCCAGTAAAAAAATAAAATCTGTTTCCTTAGAAAATGCCCATTCAATAACATTAAAATCTATATGTGGAGCATTGTTAAATGGCTCATTTGTGAAATCTACATTTATAGATGAAATCAACAAGCAATTCTACGATTTATTCATATCTGGAAAACTTAAAAGACTTTACGAAGCACATTCTACAGTTGGAAGAATGGAAGATAACCATGATATGAGTTCTAAACGCTTAAATGGTTTGGAATTAAAGATTAAAAATGACAACGGTATCACTATTAATGAAGTGGAAGAATTTGCTCAAACTTTTCTTGCAAACGATGAACTTGTAAGACAGTTATTGAGTATAGGTTATTCAACGTTAATAATAAAAGGAACAACAAATAATATAATTCAATATTATAGATTATGTGATTCATTCCAATCGTAATAAATATATCTATTTTACAAATATTTCTATTATCATGCTACAAATTATATACACAGTCTGTATTATTTCAACTATCTTATTGATAATCAATAGGAATAAACTGAATACTTTTTGGGTAGCTTTATCTTCGCTTATTGGATTAATTGGCGGAGCATTATCATTAGTATTTGTCAGTAACTTTTTATCAGCAATTATTTTCCTTTTATGGTGTCCTGGATTACCATTATTTTTAGCACAATCCAGTAAGATATACGAAATAAAGCGTGTTGAGAATATGGATAACTCAAATGAAACCTGCACTGAAAAGCCTGTAGAACAAGAAAAGAATTACACAACAACAGTTCCATTAACAGATGAAACATTTACTTGTTATGCAAGTTTTCTTACTCTCATATTAAAAAGTTGCCAATATGACAAATGCGGAACTTATATGAAAATGAAACTTGATAGTATTTTTCTTTTATATATTGCATTAGGGAAAGGGTCTGATTGTGTTCCACAAGATTTTCCATTACAACATTTTTTGCAACAGACAGAAACATTTGTTTTCTCATTTGGGCTTGATAGTATTATTCAGAAAACTAAAATGACAGCAAGTGAAAATGAAATAAAATTCTGCAAGATGCACCTTATAAACTTTGCTAATATTTGTCGCAAAGAGATTGGAAGCCCTGCACCTATAAAACAGGCTACATATATTTGTGATGCTATAAGCTAATTAATATTACAATACATTATGAAACGATTATACGTGCTATCATTACAAGGTCTAACAATTGCGTTATCTGCTTGTAACCAACAAAAGTCCTCAACACTCCAAAATGTTGATACAGCTTTACAAACAACAGATACTATAAGTAGTGGAAAAACACTCAATGACATTCGCTTTAAGGACTGGGATAGAAGTGATTGGTTGGATAATGAATATATCCGTACTTTGCGAAAATACTTGGATGATTATAATAAAGGAGTTGTCAGCAATACTAATTTAGACCCTTATAAAGAGCAGATAAAAGGTCAATTTGTGATTTATGACATTAACCCTTATCTGTTAGGAGGTGCATTTATTAGAATCACATTCCTTGACATGCCCAACAGAGTGTTCAGTAGTTGGATATATAGTGAAGTGAATGAGGATAAAGAAATTGTAGAAAACTATGAGTTCCGTTCTATCAGCATAGAGGAAGAAACTACCGATATGACTAAAGATGATATTCTTCAAGCTATAAAGGAAATGGATGGAATAAAATTATGGTAAAACTTAAAATATCTAATATATGGAACAGAACACCAAAGACAACACGAATAATAAAGATATACAGTTGGATGATATTTTTGAAAGAATCAACGGTATATTTGGTCAATACAACTCAAAAAGGGTTACACATAAAGAGTGTTTAACGCATGAGAGTTTTAAAGACTTTAAATCTACTGGATATTTTATTACCAAGTATTTTATAGACAACCAACTTGATACTATTGATATAAGAAGAACATTACGGAGTAAGCATATTGATTATACCAATGATATTCTTTTAAAAATAGATAATCAGCGTGACGATGATTCAGACTGTTTAATAAAACAGATTGCAGTACATGATAAAGAACTGCCTTTAGAGTTTACTTTAAATAATGACTTATCAGAATCAGAAGAAAAAGCTGCCATAAATAACCTCTTTGGCGATTGCATTACTGGTTTGAGCCATGACATTAATTCTATTTCATTTAATTTTGAAGAGAATAAAATCAAAAACACATGCTGTCAACATTTCAATGACAATTCCAATGGGGTGATATTCTATGAAACTTCTGAAACACTTACTTCCATTATATCTAAAAGATTACTGGAGGTTAAGGATATATATAAGGTTTATTGTTACTGTCCTACTTGCAGAAAGATATTTTGTATCTACCGTGAAGAACAACCATCAGAAATAGAAAATATTATTGAACACATTCCTATTGGCAGACGTATTATAGAACATGTTGAAAAGGAAGTTGATAGTTTACTGGATATACCTAAAGATTTAGGTTATTGTCACGCATTTTGGGATTTAAAAGAGAAGATTCTTTTAAATGAATTTGGTCTGATTTGGTATTCTCCATCAGTTATAAATATCTTCACCTGTTATGATTAAATTAATATCAAGATTATTAGGGTGACATTTTTTGAGAAAAAACACTTTTATATACCCCGTTCAAATTTTGTCACCCTTTCATCATACATAAAGAATATATTTACATAAAATCCACTTTTTCAATATCTTTGTGGCTATACTTGAATATTTGGAGATTATGATTAAATTGGATATTGAAGAAGACAACAGCGAAATACTGGAGTATGTATTAAAGGTTGCATACAAGTTTTACCCTATGGTCTATGAGGATAGCAAGGGAATAATGCACGTTGGAGGTACAAAAGCAGATGAAGAATTTGAAAACTATTACAACAAAGGTGAAGTGAATTTCCTGTCATATAACGAGTATCTGAATGACGAGGAAATACAAGCCAATATAAAGGCTTTGAATTTAGATGTGGATAAGTTCTATTTACTTATACTGTTCATTACCCATGCTTCCAAAGGACAGTGGGAAAATCCATATATGGCGCATGTCTATCCTCATACACAAGTGGAATCTTTTTGTGAAACTATTATAAGGGAATTGAAATCTATCAGTGACAGCCATGCTGAATTTTCAGAAGAAGCAAGTATTACCTTAAAGATAGGAAAGAAGAAAATAGTAGTGGATGATGCAGTTGCAATAGCTTACATAGGAACAATGGCTTACAAGATGTTTGACATGGTGAAAATGACAAGGGATTTTCATTCTAAAGGTTATGATAAGAAAGAGGAAAAAGACGAGTTCTATAAAAAGCTCAATTCTTTAGCTTCACCAAATGTTTACACCTACTATGATGGAGTAAACAAGAAAGAAATCACAGTGAACTATAATGAAGCACTTTTCAGCAAGGCTTTTGATATTGATAACCTATATGAAAGCACCTCAACAAGTCAAACCTATTTGATAGGTCATTTCGCAACCATGTTTGATTATTTCTTGAAAGACTATGAAACACCCAATAGACAGAGTTTTACTAATAAGGATGGAGAAAGAATCGTGATAAGCAAATACAAATTAATATCCAAACTGATAGGACTTACTAAGCTGACACAGAATAAAAAGACGGATGAGGATTTTCTTTATGATGAGGGTTCTAAAGTAAAAGGATATATTGCAGCATTGAAGAAAGCGAAAATAAAGACTGATAATAAGTTCTATTAAAAGATTATTAGTAACTTTGCATTGTAAGATAAGTGTTGACCTATTGTTGACCTATTGTTGACCTTAGAACTTGCATTGAGATAATTAACGTGTTGATAATGAGGTAGCTCAGTTGGTTAGAGCAACAGACTCATAATCTGGAGGTCCCTGGTTCAAGCCCAGGCTGGTCCACAAAAAAAGGTTGTAACACAAGTTGTTACAACCTTTTTTTATATCCGGTATCGGAACCGAATCTATTGCTTCCTCTAATTTTCGCTTCCTTTCAGAGAATTTATTCCATGCCAAAGTATATGAGAATATACTAGTTCCCACAAAATTATGATTTTAAAGATATGGAAGAGGTAAATAAAACGGGGATCATTAAAGAAACCCTAGATAGGGACTGACTAAAAAGTCAATAGTATCATCAATTTGGGGGTCTAAAAAGGCAATAGTATCTCCAATTCCCCTCCCTTCGGGAAGGAGGGGTGGCTGAAAGCCGGGGTG